>ENA-UOJC01001906-UOJC01001906.1-human-gut-metagenome-genome-assembly--contig:-C104-NODE-1906-length-25048-cov-10.725763_pt1 | contig 25048 bp, 32 predicted proteins | sample MGYA00242339_ERZ723886 | MGnify/ENA metagenome assembly ERZ723886 | reverse complement strand
ATGCACCAAAAATAAATTGTGGACCTGCATTATGGTGCATTAAAGTTCAAAATTTTTATAAGACATGTCTATATCTTCCTGCTCGATTCCTATATATGCCAGAGAAACAAACGGGCTTGAATGATTAAAAATCTTCTGTAATAGAACAATATCATCATACTGTCTGAAATGGTGATAGCCGAAGCTCTTGCGAAGACTATGGCAGCCGATGTTCTCCTTTATTCCAACAGCTTCACACGCTTCATTTAAAAATCTATATACCTGCGACCTGTGTAATCTATGTCCTTTTCGTCCGATAAATAAAGGTTCATTAGAATTTTTTAAATTTTTAAGATATTCTTTCAACAAGGTTTGTAATTTACTGTTGAGCAAAATCTTTTTATACTTCCCTGTTTTCTTTTCCCGTATTTCTACATAAGTCTTGTTATAAACATCCGAAATGTTTAACCCAAGAATGTCGCTCACTCTTAGTCCTGTATTCACTCCTATTGCAAATATCAGCCGATTCCTTTTACTCCGTTTATCAAGCCAATCTTCTACTTTTCTAATATCTTCTCTTGATTTAATAGGTTCAACATAATTCATAACTACCTTCTTTCTACACTGGAATGTTTAACTATCGTGCATAGAAAAATGTAGCACTAACTCAAGGCAGCCATTAAGTTGACGGATTCGACACAAATGTGTAGAATAGAAACTGTTCACCCTAAAAAATGAATATAAATCCCCCGGTATTGTCGAATAGCAACCTGTAAGGTCTTACTATAGACATATAAGTTAAGAATAGATTCATCATTATGATGAGTTTAGTTCTCGTGCAATTTTTTGAGGATGGAATAAAGGTATTTAAGAGGCAGGATTGAGAAACAGCAGTTGTACAAAAATTTCATATCCAATTAAAATAGCTGATTTGTACAGCGGCTCTAAAGCAATTCCAAACAGGTTAATAAAGAAGAAATTTAACAAATTTTTACAAAAAGTCAATTTCAACAATGCTGAAGAACTTTATATATGCATAGCGATGAATATAGAAAGTATTTTATGTAAAAATTTTAAAAGCCTTAGAGATTTGAGAGCAATCTTTAAAACAAATGAAGATTGCATAAGATTCTTGGAAGAACTTATTTGGAGGAATGAACCTGTCAGCCCTTTTGATAAAACTTCTAAGGTATACAAGTGCAAAGATGGCTGGTACAAATGTAAAAATACAGGTAAGGAATTTAATATTCTTACAGGAACACTATTTCAGGGTACAAAAATAGATTTAACAATCTGGTTTGAAGTAATCTTCCGTGAAAATTCAGATAAGAGCGGTTTAGCTGCTACAACTGTTATGAGAGATTATGGGATTACATACACAGCAGCCTGGAATATGCTACATAAAATAAGAAATGCTATGGGTAAAGAAAATCATCAAGAATTAAGCGGAACTGTTGAAGTTGATGAGTATCATGCAGGCGGTTCTTTAAAGAACATGCACTATAATAAAAAATTGAAAGTAAAGCAAATTCCTAATCAAAATAAAAAGTTGCTGCAAGGGTTTGTACAACGGAACGGTGACTCAGTTATTAGAGTTATCCCGAATATGTTAGATAGTACGTTAAACGCAGGAATACTGAGATATGTAGAAAAAGGTTCAACTTTATACAGTGATGATAACCCGAGTTATCAGAAGTTACCTCCTTTTTATAAACAGGCTATGGTAGTTCATAGTAAGGGAAATTATGTTAACAAGGATGATAAAAATGTTCACACTAACACAATAGAAAGTGTTTGGTCAGGATTTAAGCGAGTAGAAAATACTCATATTGTGATTTCTCCAAAGCATACAGAAAATTATGCAAACGAAACAGTTTTCAGGTATAATACAAGAAAAATGAAATCTAGCGAAGCATGCATTTGGTTTTTACAAAATATAGAAGATACCAAGATTACCTGGAAAGAAATCAGAGATGGAAAATATAGACAATATAATCGAAATCAAAAGAGGGTTGCATAAGATTTGCGGGCGAGAACTTGTAAACATTATCGCTGAAACTGAAAAATGCGAAGATTTTTATAGGAATGTATTTACTACTTATGGCATAATATATAATACCGATACGTTAAGCCAAAAAGAAAGTTTTATTGGTGCAAGTACAAAGTATTTTATTTTGGACAGATTGCCTGAAGATATTATACACCTTAAAGATGGCAAGTATGAAACGAGCAATAAGAAAGAATTAAAAAAACTTTTAGAAGATACTATTAATATTTTTTATACTATACGTAATACATCCAACTCAGATGAAGATTTTAAGAAAAAATACGCGGAACATTTTAATGAGGGAGTAAAAGATTTTAGTAAAGAAATCTCTGAAAACAGAGATGACTCATTGTCTGATTTTGCCAAAACAATTAGAAAAATTTATAATTATAAGGATAAAAACGGTGATTGTTAAGCATTGTTAACCGTTTTAACCTATTTAGTGGAATTTGCTATATAAGTCCCAAAAAATAATGTTTGAAATTTTAAATGTTTTTGGTAAGATAGTCATGTTGAAAATTAATATATGCCGAAGTGATGAAATTGGTAGACGTGCTAGACTCAAAATCTTGTGTGGGCAACCACGTGCCGGTTCGAGTCCGGCCTTCGGCATTTTTATTTGAGAATTTTATAAACCCCGATATGTTTTTATTACATATTTCTTTATTAGAGAACATAGATGTAATATGCTTGAATATTTAATTAGATTAGTTTTAAGATAAATAGACTCATAAAAGTAAGATTAGGAGTACAGGAGATGTTAACTGTTAACAGAATAAATAATTTAAATTATACATATCCAAATAATAATGTATATTTTCAATCAAAATTTGTACCTACTAAAACTCTTGAAAAAGGTTTTGAATATGCTTCATCTAATCCGGCATTTGACGGCAGGAATTTCTTGAAGGTTATGAATAAAATATTAAATGACGGCAAAAATGATTTGTATAGAATAGATAATAAAAAAACAAATAGATTATTTGACTTTATATCAACTGATGTGTTCAAAAATGATGAAAAAATAATACAAATTCCTATTAATGATTCAAAAGATGTCGGACACAGTGTTACTTCTGCTTTATTTGAAATCTATAACCAATCACATAGTAAAACAACTGACAAATTTGAACCGTTATTTGAATATCATCAATTAGATTCTGATGAATACAAAGTTGTACAAAAAACTTTGGATAATTTTGCCGTAAAACTTAAAAGTTCCGGTAAACCTGATGTACTTCTAAACGCACAAACTCTGGTATCGGATGCAAAACAAGCTTTGGATGCGTATATAGTAAGAAATCTTGCCGTGCTAAAAGAAAAGATATTCAGATAATTTTTGAGTTATCTCCTTATATATTCTTTGAGGTATCATATAAGTTTTTACCGCCCGTTGCTTTGTATAGAGTGATTGTTGATATCAGACAGTTTATTTTGTTTGAGACTTCATCTTTTTGTGTAATCAAAAGAGCCTCTTTGTTATATAAAACATCTAAATCTGAAGCCGAGCCTATTTCTTTTTTGTCGCTCATTAACCCGTAAGTTTTATTTTGCAGATTAAGTCTTGCAAGACTTTCTTCATAATTTTTTCTGGCTGTTTTATATTCATGTAAGCTTACATTCAGTTCTTTTATATCCTCAACTATGGTTTTTTGATAATCATTTAGTGCTTCTTCAAATTGATATTTTTTCAGTTTTAAAAAAGCTATTTTTCTGCCTCCCGCAAACAAATCAATCGACGGCATTATTCCTGCATTCAGCAGTTGAGAAGAACTGTTAAAAAGATTACTGAGTCTGTATGCATTAAGTCCGACCTGCCCAAAAATTACAATACTCGGCAGCAATTCTCTTCTTGCAACTTTTACATCAAATCCGGCACGTTTAATATTTGCTTCTTGTTGTTTGAAGTCAGGTCTGTTTTCTATAATTTCGGAATTAAGTTCAGTCGGGATATTTTCAGGTAAAATAAGACTTCCGTAATTAGCTCTTGATATTTCTCCGTCTCCCTTTGCTAGATAGACTCTTAAAGTATTTATCAGTGTATCCTGTTTTTCTTCAAGATTATTTTTTTCTTCTTTCAATGTTGTGAGCATTCGTTGTTCAGCCAGAAGATCATTCATTGTTGCCAGCCCTGTCGAATATTTATCCTCTGTTTTTGAAACAATCTCTTCCTGAATTTTTATAAGTTCATTCTGAATAGATAAAAGTTTATCGCATTTTATCAGATTGAAATATTCTGCGGCACAATCGAATAATAATTCGGCCAAAGCCCGATATAATGAAATTGAGGCATCTATAAAAAGGCTTGAAGCCGAGGTTGAACAAGATGAATTAAACCTTTCATATACAAAAATTTATGCACCTCAGGACGGACGTATTACAAATCGTACTGTTGAACAGGGAAATTATGTGCAGGTGGCACAGCCTTTGTTTGCAATAGTTCCTGAAAAAATGTGGATAGTTGCTAATTTTAAGGAAACACAGATTGCCAATATGCAAAAGGGGCAGCCTGTCTCCATAAAAATAGATACATACGGCGGAAAGAAATTTAAAGGAGAAGTTGATAGTATTCAGCGTTCTACAGGCTCAAGACAGAGCCTTTTTCCTCCAGAAAATGCTATGGGAAGTTATGTAAAAATTGTTCAGAGAGTTCCTGTGAAAATTATTTTTAAAGAAGATATTTCAAAGTACAATATTGTCCCTGGTATGTCTGTTGTACCGGAAGTGAAGGTTAAATAAAATGCAGCAGGCTGTTATTACCACAAGAACACATCATTCCACGTTATGGCTTGTCGCTTTGTCAATTCTTCTGCCGACATCGTTTGCGTGCCTTGCAACATCAGCTACAAATGTTGCAATCCCGCATATTTCAGGATACTTTGGTTCAACTATTGATGAAGCAAACTGGATTATTACATCGTATATGATTGCCAATGCATGTCTGATACTTATGTCAGGATGGCTGGAAAATCTTATGGGACGAACCATGTTGTTAAAGGTCTTTATAACAATATTTACAATAGGTTCTTTAATCTGTGCAATGGCTCCAAATCTTAATATTATGGTATTAGGAAGATTGATACAGGGAATTGGAGGCGGCCCTATGACTCCGATTTCACAGGCAATTCTGCTTGCGGCATTCCCGCCTGATAAAAAAGGAATTGCAATGAGTTTATACGGTCTTGCGGTAATGGTGTTTGCTATTCTCGGGCCGACATTTGGCGGATTTATTGTTGATAATGCCGATTGGCAATGGATTTATCTGGTTAATATACCTGTCGGAATACTGTCTGTTTCTCTGATTCATGCAAATATTGAGGATCAGGAAGTTAGAAAAACAGTTGAAAAAACAGATTTCCCGGGGATGATTGCTCTTGTTTTGTGGCTTTTATCAATGCAGATTGTTCTTGATAAGGGACAGCAGTATAACTGGTTTGATTGTGCCTGGATTTCATGGCTTGCCGGTTTTTCCGCCTGTGCACTGGCGTTCTTTATAGTATGGGAACTTGAATGTAAAAGTCCTCTGATTAATTTGAGATTATTTAAAGATAAGAACTTTTTTATCGGAACGATATTAAGTTCCTCGGTTAATATGCTCGTGTTCTCAACAATTGTACTTTTGCCGCAGTTTTTGCAGAATATGATGGGATATACCGCAATTCTAAGCGGATATGTACTTGCACCTCGATTGGTTTCATGTATTCTTATGATGCTTGTCATAAATTCTCTTATGCAGCTGTTTGATAATAGAATACTTATTGCGATAGGTTTTTTCTTTTTAGGAATTTCGACACTGTTTTTTATAAATCTGAATTTAACGGTTTCATTCATTTATGTTGCGATTCCGCAGGTATTGATGGGGGTAGGAGTTATAATGACATTTATTCCAATATCAGCACTCGTTTTGGGTACCTTACCTAAATCAGAACTGTCAAACGGAGCGAGCCTGCATAATCTTTGTAAAAGTGCTATGACTGCTGTTATTGCCTCGGTTGCGTCAACTCTGGTTGCTCGTCACTCTCAGATTCATCAGGTTTATCTCGTTAAAAACCTTTCTAATTTTAATCTTATTTTCCAGCAGAAATTTGCAGCTTTAACACATACTTTTATGGCAAATGCCTCTAGTACATTTGCTCATACCAAAACAAATATGTACCTGTATAAATCACTTCTTTCTCAATCGCGATTAATGGCATATGTCGATGTGTTTGCTATGTTTGCTCTGATTGCGTTTTTACTTATTCCGCTTGCTTTTTATTTGAATGTTGATACAAATAGTCATAAATAATTTATTCTTGACTGAGAGCCGCTCTAAGGTGTTAGTATTAAAAAAGAGGGTTTAAAGTACATGGATAGACGAAGATTTATAAAAAATACACTTATTACTGCTGCCGGTGCGGTTATTATTGGTGCCGCAGCTGGTTGTGCAAATAACAAAATTTTAAAAGGAGACAGAAAAATGAAGATACTTGTTATTACGGGAAGTCCGAGAAAAAACGGCAACTCAAATACTCTTGTAGATAATTTTATAAAAGGAGTGGAAGAAGCAGGACATAGTGTTGTTAGATTTGATTCCGCGTTCAAAAATGTGCACCCTTGTGTTGCCTGCAACAAGTGCGGTATGAATGGTCAATGCGTGTTCAATGATGATTTTGAATTTGTCAGAAATAATATTGTGGATGCTGATGTTGTTGTTTTTGCTTCGCCTATGTATTATTTTGGAATTTCAGCACAGATTAAAGCTGTAATTGACAGATTTTATGCAATCAACGGACAAATACATGTTCCTAAAAAGGCTGTTTTAATTATGACATATGCAGATACATCGGCAAAAGAAGCTCAGCCAATAATAAATCACTACGAAACACTATTAAATTATCTGGGCTGGTCTGATGCGGGAAAAATTATAGCGTCAGGCGTCCGGACAGAGGGAGACGTTAATCATACCCAATATCCAAAACAGGCTTATGAATTGGGAAAAAATATATAGGAGCGATGTTTAGGGAAAATAAACATAAAAATGGAAATCAGAGAAATTAGAGAAAATAAAACAGAGTTTATGGACTTACTGTTAATCGGAGATGAGGAAGAGACTATGATTAACAGGTACTTAGATAGGTCAACGCTTTTTGTTGTGTATGATAGCGGAAAACCGGTATCTTTATGTGCGGTAATAAAAATCGATTCCGATACAATAGAAATTAAAAATCTAGCGACATTCCCCGAATATCAAAATAAAGGATACGCTACTAAATTACTGAATTTTGTATTTGACAAATATAAAAAAGCTTATAATACTGTCATTCTTGGAACTGGAGAAAATGAAAAAACGCTTAATTTCTATAAAAAACGCGGGTTTATACAAACCCGCAGAGTTAAAAACTTCTTTACCGATAATTATTCTCACCCTATATTTGAAAACGGAAAACAATTAGTCGATATGATTTATCTGAAAAAGATTATTAAAAAATAGGAGCTGTTTGATATACAGCTCCTATTTTTCATTTTTATATTCCTTATTTTGTTGCTTTTAGATAAGTAGTGAAGAAACTTTCAATTTTATCAAACGGAATTTTTTCAAGATTGTCGTATAAATCAACGTGATTTGCACCTTCAACAATCAATAGTTCCTTATTGTCGCCTTTGAGTTTTTTATAAGCATCTTCTGAGAAATATCTGCTGTGAGCTTTTTCTCCATGTATTATCAATACAGCATTTCGAATTTCATTACTGTATGCTAGGATTGGCATATTAATCAAAGCAAGTGATGCAGTAGTGTTCCAATTACCGTTAGAATTAATTGAACGTTTATGGAAACCTCGCGGTGTTTTATAATATCCGTAATAATCCTGAACAAACTGAGGTTCTTCTCCTGTTAATTTTTCAGGAAGTCCTGAAGCTTTAGCATAAGTCCCGTTTTTGAAGTCTTCAGTTCTTTGTTTGTTGAGTGATTCTTTTAGTTTATAACGGTCATCTTCAGTCATTGCATCAAAATAACCATTTGCAGTTACTCTTGTCATATCATACATAGTTACAGCAACAGTTGCTTTGATTCTGGTATCCATAGCTGCAGCATTTATTCCAAAACCTCCGAAACCGCAAATTCCGATAATTCCTATTTCATCAGGATTAACATCTTTTTGATTACTCAAAAAGTCAACCGCGGCACTGAAATCTTCAGTGTTAATTTCAGGAGAAGAAACATTTCTCGGTTCGCCTCCGCTTTCACCTGTATATGAAGGGTCGAAAGCCAGAGTTATGAAACCTCTTTCGGCCATTGTTTGTGCATATAATCCTGAAGCCTGCTCTTTTACAGCTCCAAATGGTCCGGCAACAGCAATCGCTGCCATTTGTTCAGATGTTTTGTCTTTTGGTGTATATAAGTCTCCAACAAGAGTTATGCCATATCTGTTTTTAAAACTTACTTTTTTTACATTAACCTTGTCACTTTGCGGGAATGTCTTATCCCAATCATTAATCTGTGCATTACTCATATTAGTACCTCCTATAATTACAATAAGTGTCATTACAAAAATAAAAAGTTTTTTCAGCATTTTTACCTCCCTAAATTTAGAAAATAAATCTTTTCTCTTTTAGTATTATTTACGTATTTCTTTAAAATAGCAAATACTTATATTGAATTATAAAATATGCTTTATGGGCATAGCTTGGTTTAAGATTGACGAATTTCGGATACAAATGATATTTATTCAGCAATAATGAGTGATGTAAGAAACTATAAAAGATGCCATAGAAGAAAAATATATTGTGAGTGTAAATTAACAGTTGGTTTGATGACAAGTACCACAGATAATAACTACTCAAAATCTAAGTCTTTAATGTTTTTAATATCTTCTGTGCAGCCCCAGTCATTTTCATATAAACACAGATATATATTTTGCCATATTTTAACGTAGGTCGGATTTACATGAATTGTACCCCAACATACAACTATTTATGAAAAACCGTATTTTGTTTTTGTTGATAAGGTTAATATTCATGTAAAGAAAAGTAAGCCGATATATTGCCTTTAAAACCCAGTTGTGGACGGCTGTACAGCTTTGATGGATGTTTTTGTGGGATATTGTTTAGCAATTTTTTTTTATTTTGGTTTTTAATAAATAGTGTAAGTGAATTTTAAGGAGGTTTTATGTCTCAGTTAGATGTTTTATCATCTATTCCTGCAGCAGGTATTTCATACTCACAACAGCCTAACAAAATAAACATTTTAGTTATGTACCGGCAATGGCTGTGGCTACAGGAGTTGGTGCTGCAGTTGCTGGATATAGACCACTAAAAGAATACAGCGATGTTTGTGAGAAATTTTGTAAGGATAATTGGGTTAAAGACGGAAAAATTACTGAGGCAGAAAATAAAATAAAGGATTGTATAGTTGACAATCTTGTTAAACACGAAGAAGCTAAACGTAATTTTGATTTGAATTACAAAAATAAATTTTCTGATACAAGCAAGTTTTTGGATGATCTTAGAAACGCATATCTAAACAATAATAAAAGAGAATTCAATAAACTCTTAAATGTGGCAAAAGAAAAGGGTGTTCCTGCTGAATTATTGAAGGAAGTTGTAAAAACAGATGGATTTTGGTATTCTACAACCTTTCCTAATGAATTTAATAAATAGAAAGTTGAGTATTTTGATGAAATGATAAAAGAAAAAGGTATCACAGATCCAAAAGAAATTGCAGAAGCATTTAGAAACGAATTAAAAAATAATCCTGAATGTCAGCAATTATAGTATGATTTCATTTGAAAATACCAGATTAGAAGCTGATGAAGGAAAGTTGAAAACTAAATATGGATTAAAAAAGATTTATAATCGCAATGGATCTTATGATTTATATCTTTTTGCACAGGAAAATGCGGAAAAACTTAAAGCTATGAAAACAATCCTGAAAAGAACAGCTATTGGTGCTGCAATAGGTGCTGCTCTTGCTGCAATCGGTGTAGGAACATACAATCATCTTCACAAATCATAGTTTATTACCATTTTGAAACAAATCCGCTTCTAATATACAGATGCGGATTTGTTTTGCGTTGCATAATATGTAAGTCAAATTTATGGTTGTAAGATTTTTTTTACTCATAGATTAAGAGAAGACTTTGAAAGTTATTTCGATGTTTTTGTCCATAAATTTTTTGACAGAGTCTATTTCAGTATCACAGGCTTTTTGTTGAGTTTTAACCTGCTGTAAGTCCATCTACAATCTTTTTTCTTTGATTTGATGTAAAGAAACACATGGTTTTATTATTTGGGGTAACATAAATTATTTTAAATAAATGAACAAATTGAAATTTCAAAACGTTATCCCCATTGTCAAGTGAGTTTTTTATGGTAAATTGTGTATTAATCCCAATCACCTTTGTAAGCACAGGGGATATTTTCTTCTTTTAAATAATTCATGCCCCACTTGTTTAATTCAATAATTGCCGGAATAAGTGTTTCCCCTCTTTGGGTTAGGGAATATTCAGTCTTTGGAGGTACTACAGGATAAAGTTTCCGTTTAATTATTCCGTCAGCTTCAAGTTCTTTTAATTGCTGGATAAGCATTTTGGGAGTTGCGTGTGAAATCAGTTTTTGCAGTTCGTTATACCTTAATGTTTTATTTATGAGGTGTCCTATTATAACTCCTTTGTATTTCCCGCCGATTATATCCATTGTAGCCTCAAGAGGACATTTATATTCATCTTTCTTATACTTAGCCATAATTAAACTCCCTAATTTACTTTTTAGTAAGTATTATACAAAAAAGTACATTCTTGTCAAAATGACAATAGCTGTATAAAATTGCTTTATTATAAGGAGGAAATCTAAATGAAAATTACACAGGTAAGAAATGCAACAATTATAGTGGAATATAATAATATCAAATTTTTAATTGATCCTTGGCTTATGCCAAAAGATTATATGCCGGGTTTTGAATCCGCAATAAACTCAAAAATTCGCCAGCCAAGAGTTGAACTACCTTTTGACATCGAAAAAATTGTCAAAGTTGATGCTGTAATTATTACACATATTCATCCTGACCACTGGGACGAATTTGCAGAAAAAGCATTGGATAAAAATATAAAAGTTTTTGTACAATCTTCTGTTGATAAAAATTACGTCATTTCAAAAGGGTTTACCAATGTTGAAATTTTATCAGAGGCCGGAACAGAATATAATGACATAATTCTGTACAAAACAGGAACCCAACATGGCAGAAGAGAGATAATAAAACCCTTGTGCGATTCGGTTGGTATGCCTTATGATGCAATGGGGATTGTTTTTAAATCCCAAAATGAAAAAATTTTGTATGTAGCTGGTGACACGATCTGGTGTGAAGAGGTAAGTGGGTCTATTGAAAAATATAATCCGGAAGTAATAGTAGTAAACGCTTGTGCTGCAACCCTGTTAAACGGAGAACGCATAATTATGAATATTGAGGACGTAAAAAATGTTTTAGCTGCGGCTCCAGATTCAACTGTAATAGCAAGTCATTTAGATACAGTCAGTCATCTTGCCGTTACCCGGAAAGATTTAAAAGAATTTAAAACTAAAAATAATATTGATAATCTATTAATCCCAAATGATGGAGAAATACTTGATATCTCTGCAGATAATTAAATTTTTAATACAGGTTAAATCAACCATAGACAAAATACCCGAAGTAGTAAAAATAAAAATCCGCAACCAAAACTGTTACGGATTTTTATACGGAGCAGCAGGGATTTGAACCCTGGATGCAGGTTATACCCACATAACACCTTAGCAGGGTGCCGCCTTCAGCCACTCGGCCACTACTCCATTTCCTCTATTTTATTGTCATGCTGTATATTTTCAGCTCTGTTTCTATTTTAGCATAAATATTTTTTTTCGTAAATCTTTTTTATTTATTTTTTTAGTCTATAATATTTGTATAGTTTGTCTTTTTATTACGTTAAATTCAGAAAGGTTTTTATATATGATTGAAATGAAAGTTATGGGTATAGCTCTTGATACTAGAACCGGTTCGCCTATTGTTGTACTTCATGATAAGGAAAACAGAAAGGCTCTGCCTATTTGGATTGGTTCTGCTGAGGCAAGTGCTATTATAAGAAAAATTGAAAATCTTACTGTTGCACGTCCAATGACTCATGATTTGATTATTAATATTATTGAAAAAACAGGTTATAAAATCGATAGAATTGAAATTAACGATGTTGAAAAAGATACGTATTTTGCAACTATTTTTCTTGTTAATGATAATGACGAAGTTCTTGAAATTGACTCCAGACCGTCTGATGCCATTGCTCTTGCAATACGAGTAGATGCTCCTATTTTTGTTACGGCCAACGTTATCTCAAACGGTTCGGTGTCAACGGATTCAGCAAAAGATGAGGCCGAGGCTCAGGAGTTTAAAAAATTCGTCCAGAGTATTAAGCCATCGGATTTTGCAAAATTGATGAAAGATAAAGATCATCACGAAAGTGATCAGTAAACTTGTTTAAATATTAAAAATGTAACAAAAATTTCTGTTTGTGAAATTCACGGACGGAAATTTTGTTTTATATATTTGAGAGAATAAAAGAAGAGAAGCTATATGTTAGATTCAATTAAGGCTATTCAAGCACAACAATTATTTAAAGTTCAGCCTGTTTCGTTTAATGAAGGCTCTAACGGCAGACGCCCGCAGGAAACAACATTCAATCAGAATGCTAACTTTTTTATGCGTGGAGCATACAATCTGGAATATCCGTCGGTTGAGGGAAGTCCCGTTCTCGGCAGATCTTTGGACTTTAGAGCTTAATATTTCTTAATATTAAAGGCAAATTCAGGCAATTTTTGATTTGAAATTGTTTTTATTATAATATAGGGATAAATTAATGGGGAATTAATTATGGGAATATCACCAATTCAAGCAATTAATCTGTTTAGAACACAACCGGTAAATTTTAAAGAAGCTCAAAGAGCGGAACAGGCTCAAGTTTCTAATCCGTTTATGGCACAAGCATTTAGTGCCGGTAATTCACCATATCATTTGGAACATCCTAAGGTTGCAGGTTCTGAAACACTGGCACATAAACTCGATTTAATGGCGTAATTAATGCAATCTCGAATATAAATTAAAGCAGTCGATATTTTCGGCTGCTTTTTTGATTATGTACCTAAAAGAAAGTTATTTCTAGTGTTTGTGTAAAATACAAGTTTTTGTCCTGAGAACGTAAAATTGCTGAAATTTCGCCTTTTTTCTTCTTTACGGAATGCACATAAGCCCACTACTTTGTCATCATCTTTAAACAATTTTTTTAATAATTCCATATACACATCCTTCTTTTTTATTGTATAATGTGTTTAATGATAAATGTGTAAAAGTCAATAAAAGGAGAAATATTATGGCAGGAAAAGTTACAAAAGAAATGAATATTATGGATATAGTACAGGCTTACCCGCAGAGTATTGAAATCTTTCAGAAATATGGTCTTGGTTGTATAGGTTGTGCAGCAGCAAGATTTGAAAACCTTGAAGCAGGTGCCAGAGTTCATGGATTTGATCCTGAGGCTATGGTAGCTGATATTAATGCTTTAATTGAAGAATAATAAATTTGGTAATTTGAAAAGGACGGATTTATAAATCCGTCCTTTTTAAATTGTTTCGACTACTGGCTTCTTAGTTGTTCAAAAAACCTGCCATTGTAGGTTGAGCTACAATAGTATTTATTTTTTGTCCTTGTTGAACCTGATTTTGCTGGGTTTGTGATGCTTGAATCTGTGTTTGATTTTGTTCAGCTGCGGCTTTTTCTGCCTTGTCCCTTGCTCTGTCTCGTTTTGTCATCTTATCACAGTATCTTGCAAGCCATATCATAAATGACGGTACAAGTACTAATGTAGAAAGAAATCCGAATGTACTGTTAGAGGTTTTTGCAATATTAACATATTTATTGCTTTTGTTTTTGAATACATTGTAGATATTATTGAGTGCATCAGTATTTTTAACATTTTTAAATGCCGTTTTAATTTCATCAATGCTAGCCTGTTTTAGAGGTTTACCAACTATGGCTTCGGCATTTGCTTTAACAGTTTTATCAAGTCTTAAAACTTTTCTTATGTTGCCGCCGTTATTTTCAATAAATTCAAAGAATCCGTTTATACCGTCTTTGTATTTATCAATATTGGAATATTTAGAGATAATAGCTTCACTTTTTAAAACGTTAACGCCGCCTGCAGGAGTAAAGTAATTTTTCAATTTGTGCAGGAATGTTTTGTTGTGGTCTTCCGGTTTTGTATTGAGTGCAAGACCGGTAATTTTGGCAAACATATCTGAGCATCCGCGTTTTAAAGCTTCTGCTGCAAATAATATTGCAGAAAAGCTTGCAATATCACGTACCAGAATTTCTTTTCCATCATATTCATCCTGACGGTTAACGTATCTTGCCGGCAGGCAGAATCCGAATAACAATGTTAACATTGCCGATTCAGGCATTTGCGGGCCGTTAAATTCAAATTTATCAGACAATTTTTTAAGCCAGCTTGAATTTGAAACTACATCGCCGGCTTTGCCGATAGCTTTTTGAAGGCCTGCACCTTGGAATGCAACATTTTGCCCGTTTTTCTCAGTTTGAGCGGTATTATTTGTCTTCTCAGTAGTAGCTGTGTTTGCTGCCGGTTTAGTTGTATTTGTATCTGTTTCGCCGTCTTTGATTGCAGGATTATGTTTCAAACCAAGATTGTAGATTTTTGGGATAAGTGCGTAAAATCCTACAACAGCAAGGAACATAGACATATTTGATACAAATCTTGAACCGGTACGATGAGAAACCCATTTGCTGATATATTCACCGATATTAGTATCAGGATGTTTAGAAAGTCGTTTTTGAGCAGAAGAGATTGCATCATCGGTGAAGTCTTTCATTGATTCAATCATTTTACCGAAGGTCTTTTGAATAGGTTTTTCTCGGCCGGAGGCAGTAAGACTTGCTGTCATTTCATTAACCGACGGAGAGAGATTTTCTTTTCTTAATAACATAAACCTGTCGGTTAAGTTTTCTGTTAAATCTTCCGCAGAACCTTTTACTTCTTTACCGATGAATTTTTTGAAAAATCCTTTTGATTTAGCATTTTCAATTTCTATGGTTTTTGCTGTGAATTCTTCCGCAAGTTGTTTAACCTGTTTATCTGACAATGTATTTTTAATTGCACCGTCAGGCATAATTTCCTGAGTGGAAGTCTGTATTATATTTTCAAAAATTTTGTTATAGAATAATTTTTTTGTTTGAGCTGTATCATTAATAATGCTGCTGTTATTTTGGGCGAATTCTTCAAAATGTTGACCAAGCCCTTTAATCATATCAATAGATACATTATTAGCGGTTCCTGAATGCTTTTTGATAAAATGAAGCATAATTGCAGGGATAATAAATGCACTCGGACCGCTCAGAATTTCTCTGATGCCTTCTTTTCGTGCGAATTCCCAGTTATACGGCCCGTGTTTTTTGCCGTTTTCATCAACTTCTCTTCCGCGGTTCAAACCTTCTTTAATACGCGGAGCAACCATACCGAAACCGTCCTGCAAAATAAATGATGCTGCAAAACCGCCTCTGTCTATAGAATCCATTAATGTAACTATAGGATTGAAACTTCCCTGAAATGACAAGGTATTGTTATTTTTTTGATTATTATTTTGGCGTCTGTTTTTTGCGGATTCAATAGCCGCAGTATTGATTGCTTTTACTACCATATCCCTACTTTTTAATTTTCATAACTATCTACACATATTTAATATAAAACCATGAAGTTTTACTTATTGCCTTTTTGGGGGACTTTTTTAAGTTTTTTTACAAAAACCAAGCTTAATATTAAGTGTAATTATTATACTTATTATTCATAAATTTTTCAAGTTTTTTACTACAAATATAATAATATGTTTACAAAATTGCAATAAACTCTATTATTAAATAAATATTTGAAGGTTTTTACTAAAAATATATTTGTGATTTAATAAATAATATGGAAGTTAAGGTTATCGGAGCTGGGCTTGCCGGAAGTGAGGCGGCCTTACAGCTTTCAAAAAGAGGCATAAAAGTTAGGCTTTATGAAATGCGTCCTGTTAAGAGCACAGGGGCACATAAAACAGACAAGTTTGCTGAATTTGTTTGTTCAAACAGTCTCGGGGCTTCCGATTGTAACAATGCTTCCGGACTTTTGAAAAAGGAAATGGAACTTTTGGGCGGGGAGTTAATTCAAATTGCCAGAAAGTGTTCAGTTCCGGCAGGAAATGCTCTTGCAATCGATAGAGAAGAGTTTTCTAAAACTGTTACGGAAAAGATTGAGTCTGATTCAAATATAGAAATTATCAGAGAAGAAGTTGATGAAATTCCTGACGGGAATGTTATTGTCGCTTCAGGGCCGCTTACATCGGAAAAACTTTCTGACTCCATAAAACAGTTTACACAAAGTGAGCATTTGCATTTTTTTGATGCTATTGCTCCTATAGTTGAAAAAGACAGTATTGATTTTGACAAAGCCTTTTGGGCAAGCCGTTATGATAAGGGAGAAGCCTCCTATATAAATTGTCCAATGAATAAAGATGAGTATGAAAAGTTTTATAATATATTAATTAATGCTCCCAAAATTGAATTAAAAGAGTTTGAAAAGAATGCTAAGTTTTTTGAAAGTTGTCTTCCTATAGAAGTTTTGGCCTCCCGCGGAGTGGATACTCTGCGTTTCGGTCCTATGAAACCTGTAGGGCTTGTTGATAAAAGAACCGGAATTGAAAATTATGCGGTTGTTCAATTAAGACAGGATAATTCGGCAAAAACACTGTTTAATCTTGTAGGTTTTCAGACTAATTTAAAATGGGGAAGCCAGAAAGAACTGCTTCAATCAATACCTGGTTTGGAGAATGTTAATATAGTAAGATACGGTGTTATGCACAGAAACACATTTATTAATTCGCCGCAGTTATTGAAACCTTCATTGCAGACAAGAAAAAGAGAAAATTTATTCTTTGCGGGTCAAATTACAGGTACTGAGGGTTACACAGAATCTATAGCTTCAGGCATGCTTGCCGGGATTAATATGGCAAATTATATTGAAGGCAAGAGTCTTTTAATCCTTCCGAAAGAAACCATGCTGGGTGCTTTGACACAATATATTACGGATGAAAACCATGACAAGTTCCAGCCGATTAATTCAAACTGGGGGATAGTAGCTCCTGTTGAATTACCTAAAAAAGAACGCAAAAATAAAAAGTTGAAGGCGGAATATATAGTTAATCGTTCCTTAGAATATTTAAACAGTATGATTTAACTGTTTATTTTCAGCAGCATGCTGTTTTTTAGATTTATCTTCTAATCCCAGAAATCTTAATGCCGGATGAATAAATGCATGGCTTACCTGCGGAGCAAGGATTGCCAGACCGAGTACAGAACCGATTATGTTGCTTAATTCAACTGCACCTTTTACGTAATCAAACTTATCAGGAGATTTTTTCTCAAGTTCCGCAAGTAATGTTTCATCATATTTTTCTTTAACCAGTTTGCCTTCACCCTCACTGAGAATTTCTTTATTGAGTGTGCTAATACGGTTTTTTACGGATGGATTGTCTGCAAGTTTGCGGTAATGCATGTATTCTTTAACATCTTTAAAATGTTCAAATCCCTGAGTGTTTTTGAATATAACATTTTTGGCAAGCTTAAATCCGCCTTTTTTGAAGATTGGTACAATCAATGCCATATAAACCGCAAGACATGTTGCCTGATATAAAAATTCTTTTGCTGCTGCATATTGTTTTGTATCAGCATCAATATCTTTATCAATGAGAATAAAGCCCGGTCTGCCTATTGATTTAAGCGTAGTTTCAACCGCAACTGACTGGGTGGTGTTCTGTGCTATGTTTGCAAGCTGGGAACTTGTAATAAGGCTGCTTATTCCGTTTATCATTACATGCCTCCTATTCTAAGACCGGTGTAGGGCCTATTTTGAAAGTTATGTAACGAAAGATACTGTCTGTTATTAAAAAACGGTGATGTTAACTGTTGCTGCTGTAAAGGTTTTTCCTGCAGCGGTGCAGATGTTCTGTTTTTATTCTCATGATCCGGTGCTTTTATACCAATGCAGTCCATTATAGGTTTAATTGCGACAGAGCAAAGCCCCGGAATTACAAATAATGCTGCAGTACATACTCCCATAAACATAAGGTTCTTTTCTGCTCTTTTGGCAAGACCGGCATTCTTGTACAGGTGATTGGCTAATTTACCTGCAGCTTCCCCGCATGCCCAGTATGCCGGAATGGCTATTGCTTCTGTCAAACCTTCACGTAATGCCGTATATTTTTTTGTCTCAGGTGATTCTGTTTTGTCCATCATGGTAAAAAGAGGCCTGCAAATCCCCTTAACTGCTGCAATAGCCATTACAACATAGGTGGGTTTGTTATTTTCGCCAAGCTTTTTACATGTTCTTTTAATTAATTCATTGAATGACATGATTTTTCCCGACTTACTCAAAACTTGTAAATATATTTTTTTGCTAGTGTTTAATACATATGTTATAATATATTAAAAATTTTTTTTTGAAAATGAACTTTTTGTATTTTAAATCGTTGTATTAGTATAGAGGTTAAAATATGAAAGAAAAATGTTCAAAATACGAAGCATTGTTTACATTTTCAAGTGAAGATGATTTGAGAAAACATCTTGAAGAGTGTGAAGATTGCAGAGCGGAAGAGGCAAAGCTGGAAAAGGTCTCGGCATTAATACAGGAAGTTAAACCTCTGTATCTTGCAAAGAGAAAAACTTCCGCAAAACTTAAAATTGCCTGTGCGGCCTTTGCAATTCTGTTGAGTGGTACTATACTCGGTGTGATTAACTTTAATACCGATATATCTGACACATTACGATACGGACAAACTTTAAGTGTGGAAGATTACGGTTTTCCTGTTGATTCATACGGGTTTATTATGGTGGATTAATGGATTTTAAAGAAATCATCAAGACAAATAAAGAAAATGTTAAAAACATAATCAGAATGATTACCAAAGAAGAAAATGAGGATTTGGAACAGGAAGTCTATCTGAAAGTTTGGAAAAATTCTGAAAAATATAAAGAAAAGGGCAGTTTTAAGGGCTGGATAACGACAATCGCAAAGAATGTATCAAAAGATTATCTGAAATCTGCGGTGAACAGGCATGAGAGTCTGCTGGCAGAAGAGGACAAGACATTTGAAAATATTCGTGATAAAAAATCCGGTCCGGAACTGAAACTTGTCAGAAATGACAGACAGCAGCGAATACTCAAGGCCATAAACAAACTGAAACCAAAATTCAGAGAGGTTATTGTGTATTGTGAAATTTACGGTTATACATACGAAGATTGTGCTAAAAGGCTTAAATGTCCTGTAGGTACTATCAAATCCCGTATTTATAATGCGAAAAAAATATTGGCAGAAATGTTAAGTGATTTACTGTAGAAGAAAGAAAGGACAACTTATGAAGAAAACATTATTACTTGCAAGTTTACTGGCTTTTGCCGTATCTACACAGTGTATTGCTGCGGAAGCAACGACAACTCCGTCAGAAACTCCGACAGTAAAGGCTCCTGTTGAAAAGCAGGCACCAGCGAATGTTCAAAAGCCGCCGAGAAAAATGAATCCTGAAATGGCTAAGAAAAAAGCTGAATTTGAAAAACGTTTAAACTTGACTGATGAACAGAAGGCTAAAGCTAAAGAAATCAGACAAAAAGGCCATGAACAGATGGAGCCTATCATGGAACAAATTAAGGCAAAACATCAGGAAATCAAAACAATCAGAATGTCCAGAATGGCAGTAGAAATGCAGCAGGAAAAAATTAATGAAATTCGTTCTGAACTTCGCGAGTTAAATAAACAGGCACACGATTTAAGAATGCAGAATATGAAGGAATTTGAATCTATTCTTACTGCAAAACAGCAGAAAGAATTGAAGAAAATGAAAGAGGAAGGCCGTAAAAACTTCGAAAAGAATTTCAAAAAGCAGCAAAAATGTAATTGTGATTGTCACAAAAGACCTCCGTTTCCGCCTCAGGACTTAGGACCAAGACCTCCTATGGGTCCTGACGGGCAACCTCCACAGGAAGTTCCGCCTCAGGCACCTGCAGAGGCAGCAGAATAGTCAATCGAAATCCGCTCCCGATAATTGTCGGGAGCTTTTTTTATATTGTCTGAATAGTAATTTCAAATATTGTCTTTTTAGAATTTGACTGTAAAAGTTCCAAATCAGCATTTTGGGCTTTGAGGTTATTTTTACAAATATAAAGTCCCAGTCCGCTGCCTGTTTTTTTAGTTGTAAATCCTTCATTAAAAATAGTTTTTTGTTCTGAAGGTGAAATTGCTTTCCCGTTATTAGATATTGTAATTTTTGCTGTTTTATCTTTTATTTCAGAGGAAATAATGATTTCTCCTTTATTTTCAATAGCCTCGATTGCATTTTTAATCAGATTAATTATACAGGCGAGGAACTTATTTTCATCAACATTAATAATCCCGTTATTTTTTACGGATTTAATAATATCAATTTTTTTATCATGAATATAAACTTTAGAAAGAGAAATACTCTGTTCCAGCAGAGAATCAATGTCACAGTTTTGCGGAGAGTAGTTGTTAACGGATTTAAGTTCAATTAGTGAATTATTAATTATTTTCACCGATTTTTGAATACAATCTACTGCTTTTGATATGGACTCGTTTTTGATACCGTCTTTTTCGAGATGTTTTTTTATAATTTCGCAGTAAACATCACATATAGAAACCTGATTTCTGATTTCATGAGCGATACATCGGGATTGTTCCTGCAATAATTCGGGATTAAGTGTCATAGTTGCCTTTCTTATCGTAAAGGTTCAGCTTTACAATAAAGCTGAACCTTCAAAACTTAATAATTTAATACAAAGTTTACGCAGAGATTTTTGCACGAACTTTATTTGCAAAACCGTTGTTAAGTGCGTAAAGTACAGCTTGAGTTCTGTCATTTACCTGTAATTTTTGGAAAATATTGTTTACGTGAGTCTTAACAGTAGTTTCTGATATAAACAATTTTGCCGCAATACCTTTGTAGTTATTACCCTGTGTGAGAAGGTCAAGGACATCTTCTTCTCTTGCAGTAAGGTAGTTAAGCAGATTTTCTTCGGACGCAGCAGGGGCTTCTGCTTTGAAGGATTGCTGGAAGTATTCAAAGAATCTGGAAGAAAGTGCTGACGGAAGGTAAACTTTGCCGTTCAGAACTTCATCAATGGCATAAATTAATTGAGCTGAAGCCATTGTTTTTAACACATATCCCTTAGCCCCGATTTTCATAGCACGGAAAATCAAATCGGCATCATCATAACCGCTGAGTGCGATAACTTTTGTATCGAGTTCAAGCTTGTTAATTTCCTGAATAGCCTGTAATCCATCTTTTTCCGGCATATTGATATCCATAAGCACCAAATCCGGATGATATTTTTTGATAAGATTAACTGCAATATTTGCACTTGTTGTAGTGCCGACGATATCATAGCTTGTTTCAAGCGTAATAAGTTCTTTTACCCCTCTAAGGTGGTCTGCATTGTCATCTACCAGTAAAATTCTAGCTTTTCTTTTGAACTCTCTCATTGTATTCCCCTCTTTAAATTATTAAGTTGCATCTCTCTACACTGTATATACTACTATTTTCGGAGGGTATTCTTCATCCATGCCTTGATTGATATATGAGGGTGTAAAGCATGAATTATTGATTTAATACTTTAGATTGAGAAAATCCCTCAACCATGCTCTAGACCATGCTTTTAGGCATGGTTGATTTTTTAGATTGAAATTTTAAGTCTGGTATAAACGGTCTAATCTTATCGTGGTATTATATAATATAATATCTGTAGCGGGAAATTCCCCCTAAATCCCCTTTTAAAAATGGGGTAAATAAATAGCCTCCCTTTGTAAGGAAGGTGTCACGAAGTGACGGAGGGTTTAATTAGGTGAAGTAGTAAAAAGCGAGTAAAAAAAAGCCTCCCTTTGTAAGGGAGGTGTCACATAAGTGACGGAGGGTTTAATTAGGTGAAGTAGTAAAAACTAGAAGAAAAAGCCTCCCTTCGTAAGGGAGGTGCCGCAAAGCGGCGGAGGGTTTGAAAATTGAAATAAAAGCGAAATCCCTCCTACCCCCCCTTTAGAAAAGGGGGCAGGGCAATAGACCCCCTTCATAAGTGAGGTGGTGCGAAGTTGACGGAGGTTTAAAATTTCGATATAGTAGAAAAAATTCCCCTAAATCCACTTTTTAAAAATGGGGTAAATAAACAGCCTCCCTTCATAAGAGGAGTGTAACGGAGTGACGGAGGGTTTAATTAAGTAGCAAACAGCGAGTATGAATAAAGCCTCCCTTCGTAAGGGAGGTGCCGCAAAGCGGCGGAGGGTTTGAAACCGGAAGGAGTTATTAATGGAAATTTTTATATTTATAGCAGGTTTTATTTTAGGCGGAATTTCAGTTTACGTCACTTTTGCACTAAGTAAAAAGAACGAACAGCGAAACACGGATATAATGCTTGAACAGATGAAATTACAATTTGAAAACCTTGCAAATTCTGTTGTTAAAGACAGTTCAAGAGAATTAAACGAGCAAAACAGGATAAACCTTGATGAATTTTATAAGCGATTCAAGGAGAAGATAGAAGATTTTGAAAAGCGTTCTCAAGAGAATTTCAAAACCGAGGCGGAAAGGTTTACTCGATTTGACGAGAATATAAAATCCTTTCTTGCTGCAGGTAATCAAATCTCTCAGGACACAAATGCTCTTGTAAAAGTAATGAAATCAGATAACAGGACACAGGGGCACTGGGGTGAAATTGTTCTGGAAAAAGTGTTGGAAGCTTCAGGATTAAGAAAGGGAGAGGAATATAGGATTCAGTATGGCACACCGGAAGGCAGACCGGATGCAACTGTTTTTCTGCCGGAGGGCAGATGTGTATATATTGATGCAAAGACCTCTTTTGCCTCATGGGACGGCTATGTGAATGCTCAGACAGATGAAGAAAAAGAAGTTCATCTCAAACAATTTACGGATTCGGTAAAATCTCATATAGCAGGGCTTGCAAAACGCGAATATTCTGCCGATGAAAAATCTCCTGATTATGTATTAATGTTTATTCCGATTGAGGGATGTTATTCAATAATGTTTTGTGAAAACTGTGCTCTCTGGGATTTAGCATGGAAAAACGGAATTATGCCTGTTTCTCCTTCAACGCTTCTTGCGGCTTTGAAGATTATTAATTCATTCCATATTGTTGACAGACAAAATAAAAACGCAATAGAAATATCAAGGCTTTGTTCGGGAATGCTGGATAAATTTGCAGCACTTTTGAATGATTTGCTGAAAATTCGGACAAATCTTAATTCAACACTTAAAAAGCTTAACGGGACTGGGAATATTATTAATCAGATTAAAAGGATTGAAAAACTCGGCGGTATTGTCTCAAAAGATATTCCTGAACTTCCTGCAGAGTTAGCGGAAGAAGAATCCGAAGTCTAGCGGTAATTTTCAATCGCAAGGATAATGTCTTTGATTAAAGGGAGATTTTTTCGGTCAGTGGCTTTGATAAGTTCAATAAGGCAAAGCCGCAGCTCGTCAGGTTCTTTTATTTTTATATTAAAAAATTCGTTAACATCAAACTCCAGAACTTCTGCAATTCTGATAAATGTATCAAGCGACGGATAGGAATTTCCTGTTTCAATAATACTCATTTGGCGGGGTGAAATAAATATCAATTCCGACAATTTTTCCTGAGATATTCCACGCTCAAGCCTTATTTGTTTTATTTGTTTCCCTAATATCTTCTTGTCCAACCGCTTACCTCTCTATCAAGTATATTGGTGATATTACGATTTCTTTATGATATATACATCAAAAATCTTGACAAATTGATATTCATATGCAATAATATATATGTGAACTATTATAACGGAGGTATAAATGTTAAAGAGTTTTAAAAGTGGCTTCACTCTGGCTGAAGTCTTGATTACACTGGGTATTATCGGCGTTGTAGCTGCAATGACAATGCCGACATTGATGAATTCAACAAACGGTGCACAGTACAGAACAGCATACAAAAAAGCTTTGTCAGTATTGTCACAGGCTGTAGTTTTGAACGTAGCACTTGATGACTATGACCTGTCTCAAACGGATGCTGATAAAGATAATTCTGTTTACAATTTATTCATGAATCGTATGAATGTTGTTAAAACTGCAGATTCAAATTCAAGTGAAGATTGGGAAGCTTCCAATGATAGCAGCGTGAAATTTGGTAAGAGTGCTACAACTAACTATACGTTATTTTTTAATGACGGTATAACTTTTACATTTGAACAAGACGCAGAAGCTTGTACTAGTGGTAATGATGGTGGCACTGTTACGGAATCACTTTGTTATGGTGTAATTGACGTAAACGGAGCTAAAAACCCTAACAAATTAGTTGTTTGTGATGGTAAAACAGCTGATGCAGATTGGAAAGCTGAAGTAGATAATTGTACAGTAACAAACCCTACAGATATGTATCCTGTTAAATTCTACGATCAATCAATTTTACCTTCAACAGATGCTGCAGAAGCTGTATTATACGGCGGTAAATAATGAATTCTAAAACCTTTCAGGGTTAGGATTTTAAAAAAGATACTTTTTTAACAAAGTAAAATCGAATGAATTTTTTTGTCGGCCGGAGCGAAAGCTCCGCCCTTTCTTTATGTTAATGAAATCGTCTCCCTTTGTAAAATGTAAGCCTCTCTTTATAATGGAGGTGCCGCAAAGTGACGGCGGGTTTAATTAGGTGAAGTAGTAAAAGTGAGAATAAAAAGCCTCCCTTCGTAATGGAGGTGCTACGGAGTGACGGCGGGTTTAAAAATTGAAATAAAATCAAAATCCCCCCAGCCCCCCTTTACAAAAGGGGGCGAAGTAAGCCTTCCATTTTTAAGGGAGGTGTCACGAAGCGGCGGCGGGTTTAAAAATTGAAATAAACGAAAAATCCCCCTCCCCCTCTTTACAAAGGGGGTAAAGTAA
>ENA-UOJC01001893-UOJC01001893.1-human-gut-metagenome-genome-assembly--contig:-C104-NODE-1893-length-25209-cov-12.712054_pt1 | contig 25209 bp, 29 predicted proteins | sample MGYA00242339_ERZ723886 | MGnify/ENA metagenome assembly ERZ723886 | reverse complement strand
GCATGCCGGATATCGACATGGACTTCGGCGACACCCGCCGGGGCGAGGTGGTGGATTACGTCCGCCGGAAGTACGGCGACGACCACGTGGCCCAGATCGTGACCTTCGGCACCATGGCGGCCCGTGGCGTCATCCGGGACGTGGGCCGGGTCATGAATATGCCCTACGCCGATGTGGACGTCATCGCCAAGCAGGTGCCCAACACCCCCCACATCACCCTGGACGACGCCCTGCGGCTCAGCAAGCCCCTCAGCGATTCCTACGACAACGATGAGCAGGTGCGCAGGCTCATCGACACCGCCAAGGCCCTGGAGGGCATGCCCCGCCATGCCTCCACCCACGCCGCCGGCGTGGTCATCACCAAGCGGCCGGTCTACGAGTATGTGCCCCTGGCCAAAAACGACGAGGCCGTGGTTTGCCAGTACGTTATGACGACGCTGGAGGAGCTGGGCCTTTTGAAAATGGACTTCCTGGGCCTGCGGAACCTGACGGTGCTGGACGACGCGGTGAAGATGGTCCAGGAGCATCAGCCGGATTTCCGGCTGGAGGACATTCCCGAGGACGACAAGGAGACCTTTGAGATGATCTCCCGGGGCCAGACCTCCGGCGTGTTCCAGATGGAGTCCAGTGGCATGACCGGCGTGTGCGTGGGCCTGAAGCCCCAGAATATTGAGGACATCACCGCCATCATCGCCCTGTACCGCCCCGGCCCCATGGATTCCATCCCCCGCTTCATCGCCTGCAAGCAGGACCCCAAGCTTATCAAATACCGCCATCCGTCCCTGGAGCCCATCCTCTCCATCACCTACGGCTGCATCGTCTATCAGGAGCAGGTCATCCAGATCTTCCAGCAGCTGGGCGGCTATTCCCTGGGACAGGCGGACATGGTGCGCCGGGCCATCTCCAAAAAGAAGGCCGCTCAGATCCAGAAGGAGAAGGACGCCTTTATCCACGGTGACAAGGAAAGAAGCATTACAGGCTGTGTGGCCCATGGCATCCCGGAGGCCACGGCGGAGGCCATCTACCAGGAGATCTACGATTTTGCCAACTACGCCTTCAACAAGGCCCACGCCGTGGCCTATGCGGTGGTGGCCTATCAGACGGCGTATTTCAAATGCCACTATCCCCGGGAGTATATGGCCGCGCTGCTGACCAGCGTGCTGGACAATTCCGACAAGGTGGCGGGCTATATCAACGAGTGCAAGGACTGCGGCATCGCCCTGCTGCCGCCGGACATCAACCGCTCCGCCGACCGCTTCACGGTGGAGGAGGGGGGCATCCGCTTCGGGCTGGTGGCCATCAAGAACATTGGCCGGGGCTTCATCCAGGCCGTCATGGGGGAGCGGGAAAACGCGCCCTTCACCTCCCTGAACGACTTCTGCAGCCGGATGAACGGCAGCGATATGAACAAGCGGGCGGTGGAGAACCTGATCCGCTCCGGTGCCTTCGACAGCTTCGGGGCCCGCCGCTCCCAGCTGATCCAGGTCTATGAGAAGGTCATGGACTCCGTGGCCGCCCAGCAGCGGCAGAACCTGGAGGGGCAGATGGACTTCTTCTCCATGGCGTCCGGTGTGGAGGGCGGAACAGCGCCTGTGAAGGAGATCCCCTTGCCGGATATTCCGGAATTCACGCCCCAGGAGCTGATGACCATGGAAAAGGCCACCACGGGGCTGTATCTGTCCGGCCACCCCATGGACGCCTACCGGGACGTGCTGCGCAGGCTGAACGCGCCCACCATTGGCTCCATTCTGGAGGACTTCGCCCAGGAGGGCGGCCCCGCCCGGTTTGCCGACGGCCAGCGCGTCACCATCGCCGGCGTGATTACCTCCAGCAAGACCAAGACGACGAAGAAAAACAGCCTGATGGCCTATGTCATGGTGGAGGATGACACCGCCTCCATGGAGCTGCTGTGCTTTTCCAAAGTGCTGGAGACCTGCGGCGCGTACCTGAAGGAAAACCAGGCGGTGGTGGTGAAGGGGCGGCTGTCCGTCCGGGACGAAAAGGCCCCCCAGATCATGTGCGACTCCGCCTATCCGCTGTCCACGGCGGAGGGGGGGCTGCCGCCCCAGCCCGCGCCCCGGCCCCGCAGCGAAAAGCTGGTGGAGGGCGGCACCCTCTATTTGAAATTCCCCAGTATCGGCGACCCGGCGGTGCGGCATATGAAGCTGGTGTTCAGCATGTTCCCCGGCACCACCCCGGTGAAGATGGTCATGGCAGACACCCGGAAGGTCTACGGCAGCGCTGTCCTGCTCCACAAGGCCCTGGTGGAGGAGGCAAAGGAGACCCTGGGCGAGGCCAATGTGGTGGTGAAATGACATATTTTCGTTGACTTTAACAGGGAATATATCTATAATGAAAGGCGACAACTAAATAAGATGAATGTCTTCAAGGCAGGGTGAAATTCCCGATCGGCGGTAAAGTCCGCGAGCATAAAAATGCTGATTTGGTGAAAGTCCAAAACCGACAGTATAGTCTGGGTTAAAGAAGGTGTATTGAATTTGTCGGAATGATTCTGACTTTATGCACTTTTCTGCCGGATAAATGCTTTGATGACATGTTCAATATACCTTAGAATGATAACACCTAAAGGCATTTCATTGCTTTTAGGTGTTAATTTTTTTCGGGAGGTATTTTTCATGAACAGTAAAACCAAGAAACTTGCGGTAATGGAGGCGCTCTGTACGCTTGCTTACATTGCCGCGGCGGTTGGACGCGTTCCCCTGATCCTGTTTTTGAAGTACGATCCAAAGGATGTCATTATCGCAATCGGCGGATTGATCTTCGGACCCCTTGCCTCTTTTTCCATCGCTTTGACTGTTTCACTGGTCGAGATGGTCACGATCAGTGAAAATGGTGTTCTGGGTTTCCTGATGAATGTCATTTCCAGCAGTTCTTTTGCGTGTACTGCCGCGTTCGTCTATAGGAAAAGGCACGGAAGATCAGGGGCGGTTGTCGGGCTGCTTTGCGGGTGGGGGTGCATGCTCTCCATGATGCTGCTTTGGAACTATTTCATCGCTCCCATTTACATGGGCTGTTCACGGGAAGCGGTCGCAGAACTGCTGATCCCGGTTTTTTTGCCCTTTAACCTGATAAAAGGCGGCTTTAATGCAGCGATTGCCATGATGTTATATAAGCCTGTTATTACAGCTCTGCGGCGGGCTCATTTAATCGAAATCATTGAAAACAAGGAGTGATTCCGGCGGGTGCTGCCGGCAGACCACGGGCTGCCGCCGCAGGGACGGCGTCCTGTTCAGCCGGCAATTTGGAAGCGCTGACGCGCAGACTGTAAAAAATCCCGCCCCTGATATCAGGGGCGGGATTTTCTCACTTTTCGCTCTTTCCGCTCTCGCCGTCGTCCAGCAGGACGTTCATGATCTGGCTGTAGATCCGCTCCGGGCTCTGGCGGAAGCGGTTTTCCAGCACCTGGGCCATGTCCTCCCGGACAACCATCAGTTTCAGGTCCATGACGCTGCCCATGTCGTCGTCCAGGCTGAGCCGCACGGTGTAGGTCCCGTTGGGGCGCTGCTCCGTGGACGCCTTCACCTGGCTCTTCCGGCGGAGCCTGCGGTTCCAGATGGTGAGATTCTTGTCGCACCGCAGCCGCACGGAGTAGGGAAGGCTGGACTCGCAGATCTGGCTGTTTCGGATGCCCTTGTCGGTGATGGCGTACAAACCGTCCTCGGAGAGGGTCAGGTGCCCGGTCTTCACCAGGTCGTTGAGGCACTCGGAAAAGTCGAAGTAGTCGATGGCGTCGTCGCACATCGTCAGATCCAGCACGGTGTCAAAGGGGACCGGCTCAATGACCCGGGCGGCGATGTATAGGATCAGGAACTTGATCTCCAGTTTATCGTGGATAAAGCCGCGGCCTGCCATATGCGGCACCTCCTTGTTTACAGAACTTGCTTTTTATAGTATACCGCATCTTTGCCGGTTTGGGTAGACCGAAATCGAAATTTGACGGATTTTGCCTTGACGCTCCCGGTACACATTGGTATCATAGAGACAACCACTTGGAAAGGCGGCGACTCCATGAGAAAGCGGATACTTGCGGCGATCCTGGCGGCGATGATGCTGCTGTCCCTGGCCGGATGCGGGAAAGAGCAGGAGCCGGAGCCCCCGGCTGTGGAACCGGAGCCCGTCGTGGAGCCGGAGCCCGAACCTGAGCCGGAGCCGGAACCCTGCGTCCCGGCGGGCACCAACCCGCTGACGGGCCTGCCCATGGAGCCGGAATATGAAAACCTCCGCCCGGTGGCGGTGATGCTGAACAACCTGAAGGCGGCCCAGCCCCAGCTGGGGGTGTCCCTGGCGGACATCATCTATGAGATCCCCGCCGAGGGCGGCATCACCCGGATGGTGGGCGTCTATCAGTCCCTGGAGGGCGTGGGGATGCTGGGCAGCATCCGCTCCACCCGGGCGTACTATTTAGAGGTGGCCCTGGGCCACGACGCGCTGCTGGTCCACGCCGGCGGCAGTCCCGAGGCGTATCGGGACATCCCCGCCTGGGGCGTGGACAACATGGACGGCGTCAACGGCGGCTCCGACGCCAGGATCTTCTGGCGGGACCCGGAGCGGCGCAAGACCATGAATTCCGAACACACCATGGTGACCACCGGGGAGAAGATCCAGGAGTATCTGGACGAGGGCCATTTCCGCACAGAGCACCAGGAGGGCTATGCCTATGTCCAGGCCTTTGCTGAGGACGGCACCCCGGCGAACGGCGTTCCGGCGGAGCATGTGACGCTGGAATTCTCCAGCTATAAGACCGGCACCTTTGACTATGACCCGGAGACAGGGAAGTACCTGGTGGGCCAGTACGGCGCGGAGTACATCGACGGCAACACCGGAGAGCAGGTGGGCGTCACCAACCTGCTGGTGCTGGAGACCTCCATTTCGAATATCTCCGGCGACACGGCGGGGCGCATCAGCGTGAAGCTGACGGGCACCGGACAGGGCACCTACTTCTGCGGCGGCAAGTGCGTCCCCATCCAGTGGAGCAAGGGGAGCCGGGACAACCAGTTCCGCTATTCCCTGGAGGACGGCACCGCCCTGCCCCTGGGGCAGGGGAACAGCTATGTCTGCATCGTCAGCCCCAAGCGCAGCACCCTGACCTATGAATAAGCCGACAGCGGGCCGAAAGGCCCGCTGTTTTCGCACCTCCGGCAGCCGGGCGCATACACTGGATTGAAAGGAGAGCGTCCTTTCACCAGCTACTTATTAGGAGGTATTGCAATGCCCGATAAAGTCATGCCCGGTCCCGTCGAGGACTCCAGCGGCATCCGTGAGGCGGTTTGCATCCATACCAGGAAGATCTACGATTCCTGCAGAGATAAGGACTGCATTGAAGACCTGCGCTTTTATCCCAAGATGCAGTATGTGGATGTCATCAACCGCGCCCTGTCCGTCAAGGGCGGCAGCGCCAGGCTGCTGTATGTGTATGTGGATGTGGAGCCCGTCAGCTTCAACCGGGGCTTCTACACCGTGGATATGCGCTTTTTCTACCATGTGACCCTTCAGGCCTACCTGAGCTGCCCCGCCCCTGTCACCGTGGAGGGCCTGTGCGTGTTCGACAAGCGGGCCATCCTGTTCGGCAGCGAGGGGAACGCCAAGATCTTCTCCTCCGAGCTGCGGGTGGGGGAGCCCGACCTGCAGATGATGAAGCGGGCCAACGCCCCCATCGCCGTGGTGGAGGCCGTGGACCCCATCGTGCTGGACGCCCGCATCATGGACTGCTGCGGCAAGCGGGACTGCGACTGCGAGCTGTGCGAGGTGCCCACCTTCGTCAACAGCTGCTTCGACGGGGAGCTGTCCAGCGGCGACGACAGCCGCCGCATCTATGTCACCCTGGGCCAGTTCTCCATCGTGCGCCTGGAGCGGGATTCCCAGCTGCTGGTGCCGGTGTACGACTACTGCATGCCCGACAAGGAGTGCTCCTGCGGCAGCGACAAGGAGGATCCCTGCTGCATCTTCCGGAACATCTCCTTCCCGGTGGGCGAGTTCTTCCCGCCCAACACCGTCCGGGTGCCGGAGAATTACGAGGAGGCCAAGTGCTGCTGCACCTGCGGCAGATAACGCCCCAAACGCCAGCCGGCCGCAAGGCCCGGCTGGCGTTCCGCCCCATCACAAAACCTGATCAATAGGAGCGAAGGCAGGTTTTCACACCGCTCCTCGCCCCGGCATAGGATGGGGTACAGCGCTTTGCAAAGGAGGGAAACCCTGTGGAATCCACTGTGAATGAGCCGGTGACCATGAAAGCCTGCATCCTGCGGGTCTGCTGCTGCGAGCTGCTGGTGTGCGATCTGGACACCTGTCAAAAGGTGTGTGTCCATACGCCGCGGGCATGCTGCTTCCAGGCCGGGCAGAAGGTCTGCATCGAATACAGCGGGGCCATGACCATGAGCCTTCCGCCTCAGATCACCGCCGACTGCATCAAGCCCCTGGAAGGCTGCTGATCCCAAAAGCCCGCCTGAAAAGGCGGGCTTCAGCTTATCGAAAAACCCCTGTTTGGAGAAAAAGTGTTCCGATTCGCAGGGGGAGTACGAGGGGGCGGGAGCCCCTTCGTGTTGAATCGAATGCCTGCAAAAAGACTGCGACAGCAGCCCGTTGCGCCGCGAAGCGGCCAAAAAAGCGAGGCATTGTTCAGGCTGTCGAAAAGTCCAACGGTCTTTTTCGACAGCCTGAAGCCCGCCTGAAAAGGCGGGCTTTTTCCACGTTTTCCGTGCCTGTCTGTGATACACGGTTGCAATTTCGGCGGTCAGGAATTAAAATAGCAAAGGATCAGCAAATCGTATGGAGGTAACGGCGCAATGAAGATCATGGTATACGAAGCCCGGGCGGACGAGCTGGCGGAGCTGCGGGCCCAGGGGAAAGCCCTGGATGTGGAGCTGGCGGTGAGCGAGGCGGTGCCGTCCCTGGAAAACGCCGCTTTGGCGGAGGGGTGCCAGGGCGTTTCCATTCTGGGACAGGGGCGCATCAACGGCCCTCTGCTGGAGGCGTGGCACGCCCTGGGGGTGCGGTATCTCTCCACCCGCACGGTGGGGTATAACCACATTGACCTGGTCCGGGCCAGGGAACTGGGCATCCGGGTCTGCAACGCGTCCTACGCCCCCAACGGCGTGGCGGATTTCACCGTCATGATGATTCTGATGTGCCTGCGGCACTATAAGCAGGCCATGTGGCGGGGCCAGGTGAACGACTTTTCCCTGCAGGGGCTCCAGGGCCGGGAGATGAAGGATCTGACCGTCGGCATCATCGGCTCCGGCAAGATCGGCGCCCAGGTGATCCGCAACCTGTCGGGCTTTGGCTGCCGCATGGTGGTCTACGATATCCGCAAAAACCCGGCGGTGGAGGATCTGGTGGAATACGTGGACATGGATACCCTGCTGGCCCAGTCGGACGTGATCTCCCTGCACATGCCCCTGCTGGAGTACAACCGGCACATGATCAACCGGGAGACCATCGCCAAAATGAAGGACGGCGTGATCCTGATTAACTGCTCCCGGGGCGAGCTGATGGATATTGACGCCCTGGTGGAGGGCGTGGAGAGCCAGAAGATCGGCGCTCTGGGCATGGACACCTCGGAGGGCAAGGAAGGCATCGTCCACGAGGATCACCGGGTGGACATCCTCAGCAACCGGAACTGGTTCTATCTCCACCAATTCCGCAACGTCATCATGACCCAGCACATGGCCTTTTACACCGACGCCGCCGTGACCAGCATGGTGGCCTGCGGCATCCGGGGCATCTGGGAGATGGCAAGCGGAAAGGACTGCGCAACGGAATTAAAGCGGTGAGACGCAAGCGGCTGTTCGGAAGAACGGCCGCTTTTCTTGCTGGAAGCGGCGGCAGATATTGCCTTTGTAAAATAGTTACAAAACGGTTACAATTATGACAGACCGGAAACGGAATACAAACTTGAGAGGTGTAACCATGAAGAAGCTGCAAAGGATGCTTGCGTCCGCCGTCCTGGCGGGGAGCCTGCTGGTCCCGTCCGCCCAGGCGGCGCCGCTGACCCATAAGGTGGTCTCGGGAGATACCATGTGGAAGCTGGCCGTAAAATACCAGGTGGGCACCAGCGAGATCATCCAGGCCAACCCCCAGGTTGCCAACCCCGACCTGATCTATCCGGGGCAGATCCTGAGCATTCCTCAGGTGGACCGGTCCGTCACCGCCTACGAGGCGGAGGTCGTCCGCCTGGTCAACGAGATCCGCCAGCAAAACGGCCTCCGGCCCCTGACCGCCAACTGGGAGCTTTCCCGGGTGGCCCGGTACAAGTCCCAGGACATGGTGGACAACCGCTATTTCTCCCACACCAGCCCTACATACGGCACGCCCTTCCAGATGATCAAGGCCTTCGGCATCTCCTACAGGACCGCGGGGGAGAACATCGCCTATGGCTACGCCACGCCCCAGGCGGTGGTGGACGGCTGGATGAACTCCAGCGGCCACCGGGCCAATATCCTCAACGCGTCCTACACCCAGATCGGCGTGGGATACGTGGCCAGGGGCAATTACTGGACCCAGATGTTCATTGGATAATTCCGCGGAAAGCCGGGAAACTTACCGCTGAGGTGATGTTATGCCGAAAAAGGGAATGGCCCGGCCGGACTGGACCCATACGAAGCCCCGGAACGATGCCGGGCCTGTGCCGGAGCTCCAGGGAAAGGCCAGGCATGGCAAGGAGAAGGCCAAGCCTGTCATCCCCGGCACCAGCGGAGCGGAACTGAAGGTCTATCACGCATGGAAGGGCGACGGCTCCGTGGGAGATGCGAACCCCTGATAAAACCGCCGGACGGCCTTTCAGCCGTCCGGCGGTTTCCTTTACATATCTTTTTGATACCGCAATACCAACAGCAGTTCCAAAAGGCTCTTTACAATACACAGGCCCAGTGCCGCCCAGAACACCCGAATGGGGATGCCCCAAAAACCGACGGCAGCCCAGGAGGCAACCAGAATAACCCACTGCAGCACTTTGCCGGAGACTGCCCCGGCCCGGTTCCAGATGGCGATGTTCCGTTCGTCGTTGTACTCAATCTTTTCCCGTTTTTGGTGATCCGGATCCCCTTTCATGCGGATGGCATCCCCGATCCCATATGCGAGAAGAAATGTGCCGGCGCTCCGCAGCATTGCCGGCCAGGGATGCGGGGCGGTATTCCAGAGAATGTCTGTCAGAATCAAAAAACACCCAGCTAGGATCATCACCAATCCGAGAACAGCCCGCTTTTTCATTTCACTTCCTCCTCATAGATAAAGATGTCCTCAATGGCCATGCCGAAATACCGGGCGATCTTGAACGCCAGCAGGATGGAGGGATTGTAGCGCCCGTTCTCCAGGGACCCGATGGTCTGCCGGGAGACCTCCAGCGCGTCCGCCAGCTCCTCCTGCCGGATGCCCCGGGCCTTCCGCAGCTCCTCCAAGCGGTTTTTCACCGTCTCACGCTCCCTCGCAAAATGTAAAGTTAACTTTCCGTAATGGGAGCATATAATAAAACGGCAAAAATGTCAAGCAGACTTTCCGTAAAATTTCCCCGGACAAACTGTCATAGCGGCGGACGGGCTGTCATAGATTGGAACAGCAAAAGAAAGGGGAGGGAAATACCCTTGCAAAAAGATCTGAACATCCTGCGCTATGAGGACGCCGCCGCCATCCTGCCCACCCGCCTGCGGAAGCTGGCGCTGGCCCTGCCGGAGGAGCAGAAGGCCGCGGCGGAGGAATTCCGGCTCCGGGCCGGCCGGCCCCTGACGGTGCTGCTGCCGGAGGGCGAGACGCCGCTGGACGCCTTTGTGGAGCCGGAGGAGCTGGAGACCCTGTGTGACATCGCCACGGAGTTCTCCCGCTACGCGGCGGCAGAGACGCTGCGGGAGGGCTTTCTGCCCGTCCGGGGCGGCTTCCGGGTGGGCCTGTGCGGCACGGCGGTGATGAAGGACGGGGCCAGCACGAATCTGAAAAGCCTGTCCTCGGCGGCCATCCGCATTGCCAGGGAGAAAAAGGGGATCGCGGATGCCCTGGCCCCCGGGCTCTTCCGGGAGGGCCGCTTTGCAAGCACCCTGATCCTCTCGCCGCCAGGCGGGGGCAAGACCACCCTGCTCCGGGACCTGGTGCGCTGCCTGTCCGAGGGCGGGGAGGGCTGCCCGCCTCAGCGGGTGTCCCTCATCGACGAGCGGGGGGAGGTGGCGGTGATGTACCGGGGAGAGCCCCAGATGGACGTGGGCCCCCGCACCGACGTGCTGGACGCCTGCCCCAAGGCCCTGGGCATCCCCATGGTCCTGCGGGCCATGAATCCCCAGATCATCGCCGTGGACGAGATCACCCTCCGGGAGGATCTGCGGGCCGTCGCCCAGGCGGCGGGCTGCGGCGTGGGGCTGCTGGCCACCATCCATGCCGCCGATGCGGCGGAGCTGACGGAAAAGCCCCTGTACCGCCAGCTGCTGGAGGAGCGGGTGTTCCGCCTGGCGGTCCGCATCGTCCGGGGGCCGGAGGGCCGGTCCTATGAGGTGGAGGAGCTGCCATGGTGAAGCTGCTGGGGAGCCTGTGCGTCCTCGCCGGCGGGGTCCTGGCCCGGTGGGCCCAGGTGTCGGAGCGCCGCCGCCAGAGGGACACGCTGTCCGATCTGCTGACGGCCCTGCGGCGGATGGCGGAGGAGATCCGCATGGCCCGGACGGCCCTGCCGGATCTGCTGGAGCGTTTGGCACAGGACTGCGGCGGGGATGCCGCCGCGTTTTTCCGCACCGCTGCCGCGGCGGCACGGCGGGGGGAGGACCTGTCTCAGGCCTGGGCCGCCGCCGCGGCGGCGCTGCCCCTGCCCGATGGGGACAGGACGAGCCTGCAGGCCCTGGGGGCGGACCTGCGGGGCGACGAGGAGAAGGTTTGTAAGGCAATATCCCTTGTCAATTACGAGCTGGCAAAGCGGGCGGAGGAGCGGGAGGCCCGCCGGCCCCAGGAGGACCGGAGGGCCGCGGCCTTGTGCTTTTCCGCCGCCGCGCTGCTGGTGATCTTGCTGATATGAGGATAAGGATATGGATGTGGATCTGATTTTCAAGATCGCCGCCATCGGCATTTTGGTGGCGGTGCTGAATCAGCTTTTGATACGCTCCGGCCGGGAGGAGCAGGCCATGATGACCACCCTGGCGGGGCTGGTGGTGGTTTTGATGATCCTGGTGCAGGAGATCAGCGACCTGTTCGAGCTCATCAAGACCCTGTTTCACTTTTAGCCGTGGAGACGGCGGCGCAGGTGACGGCTCTGTGCGTGGTGGGGGCCATATTGGCGCTGGTGCTGAAAAAGGGGACGCCGGAGCTGGCGCTTTTGCTGACACTGGGGGCGGCCGCGGCGGCACTGGCGGCCCTGGCGGGGGCTGTGGAAGAGCTGATGGCCTTTCTGGAGGAATTGGCGGAGCGGAGCGGCGTGGGCAGTGAGCTGTTCGTGCCGCTGTACAAGACGGTGGGGATCTCCCTGGTGGTAAAGGTGGGCAGCGGCCTCTGCCGGGACGCCGGGGAATCGGCCCTGGGATCGGTGGTGGAGACGGCGGGGGCGGTGTGCGCCCTGCTGGCGGCCCTGCCGCTGCTGCGGGCGGTGCTGTCGCTACTAATGGAGCTGATGCAATGAAAAAGCTGATCGTTTTGTGTTTTGCCCTGCTGGCAATGACGCTCTCCGCCCGGGCGTCGGAGCTGCCCCGGGAGCTGACGGACGCCCTGCCGCCGGAGGCCGGGGAGCTGCTGGAGGGCATCGACCCCACGGACGTCCAGGGCTTTGGCAGCGGCGTTGGGCGGATCCTGGAGCGGATGGGCGCCCAGGCGGGGGAGATCCTCCGCCAGCGGGTCCGGGGGGCGGCGTCGGTGCTGCTGGTGGTGGTGCTGTGCGGCGCGGTGGACGGGTTCTGCCAGGGGACCGGCAGCGGCAGGGCGGCGGTGTTCCTGCCCATGGCGGGGGCGCTGTCGGTGACCATGGCAGCGGCGGGGAGCCTGGATTCGCTGATCGGCCTGGGGGCCGAGACCATCGGCGAGCTGAACATCTTTTCCAAAGCCCTGCTGCCCACCCTGGCGGCGGCCACGGCGGCCGCCGGCGCGGTGACCGCCGCCGCCTTCCAGCAGGTGACCACGGTATTTCTGGCGGAGTTGCTGATGGAGCTGATCGACGGACTGCTGATGCCGCTGGTGTATCTGTATATCGGCACCCTGACCGCCGCCTGCTGCCTGCCGGAAAACCGGCTGGGGGCCATTGCCGAGGGATTGAAAAAGGTCATCACCTGGATCTTGACCACCGCGCTGCTGCTGTTCACGGTGTATCTCTCCGTCACCCGGGTCATCGCCGGCACGGCGGACGGAGCGGCGGTGAAGATGACCAAGGCCGCCATCTCCGGCGCGGTGCCGGTGGTGGGCGGCATCATCTCCGAGGCGGCGGAGACGGTGCTGGCGGGGGCGGGGCTGCTGAAAAACACCGTCGGCGTGTTTGGGATGCTGGCCATCCTGGCGGTCTGCGCCTATCCCTTTTTACAGCTGGGCATCCAATATCTGCTGTACAAGCTGACGGCGTTTCTGGCCGCGGCGGTGGGGGCGCCGGGGCTGTGCAGGCTCATCGACGGCCTGGGCGGGGCCTTTGGCCTGGTGCTGGGCATGACGGGCAGCTGCGCGCTGCTGCTGCTCATCTCCGTGCTGTCCTCCGTGGCGGCGGTGACGCCGTGATGGGGGCGCTGCGGGAGTGGCTCTCCGCCGTGGCGGCGGTGACGCTGCTGCTGTCCGTGGCCCAGATGCTGACGCCCCAGGGAAGCATCCGCAACATCGCGTCCTTCACCGGCGGGCTTTTGCTGCTGGCAGTCCTGCTCCGTCCGGTGCTGGACACGGACCTGGGGCGGCTGAAGCTGGATCCGGGGGACTACGAAGCGTCTGTGAGCCAGCGGCAGGCGGAGCTGGAGACGGCGGGAAAAGAAGCCATGGCGGAACTCATAGAAGAGCGGACAGCCGCATATATATCGGACAAAGCGAAGGCGCTGGGGCTGTCTGTGGCCGCCCGGGTGGAGACAAAGACCGGGGACGGCGGCGTCCCGGCGCCGTGGACGGTCCGCCTGACGGGGACGGAGTCCGAAGCGCTGGCATCGTACATCGAGGGGGAGCTGGGCATCCCGCGGGAGAGGCAGGTGTGGTCGGAACGATGAAATTTGAAGGAGTGCGAAAGCTATGGGACAAATACAAATTCGCGGCGCTGGTGGCGCTGATCGGCGCAGGGCTGCTGCTGTGGCCGAGTGGGAGCGGCGGTACGCCGGAGACTGCCGGCGAGCCCCCGGCGGAGACAGGGAGCCGGGACATCCAGGCGGAGATGGAGGATATTCTTGGCGCCATCAGCGGAGTGGGGCAGGTGAAGGTGATGCTGACGGTGGACTCCGACGGCGAACGGCAGCTGGCCCAGGACACCGAGCTGACCTACAGCGGCGACACCAGGGCGCCGGAGGACTACTCCAGGCGCTCCGAGACCGTGCTGGTGGGCGGCGGGTCCGGCGGCGAGGCAGTGGTGACCCGGACGCTGTATCCGACGTACCGGGGGGCGCTGGTGGTGTGCCAGGGCGGGGACCGGGCGGACGTGAAGCTGGCGGTGACGGAGGCGGTGGCGGCGCTGACCGGCCTTTCCGCGGACCGCATCACGGTGGCAAAATGGCAGTGATCGTTTGGAGGAGGAACAGGAACATGCATGCAAGATGGAAGCGGAACACGGTGGTGGCAGTCATGGCGGTCCTGGTGTGCGCGGCGGTAGCGCTGAACTGGAAGTACTCCGGCCAGGACGCGGTCAAGGACATTCAGGAGACCGGGACGAAGATCCTGGGGGAAGCGACCCTGGTGTCCGGCCAGGAGGGGACGGATGAGGAGACCGGCGCGCCGGTGGACGAGGACGCGGTGTATACCGGCTCGGACTACTTTGCCTCCGCCCGGCTGACCCGCCAGCAGGCCCGGGACAACGCCATCTCCCTGCTGCAGGAGGCGGCGGAGCAGGCGGACGCCGACCAGAGCGTTGCCAACGAGGCGTCCGAGGGCATCCAGGTCCTGGCGTCCTACACCCTGAAGGAGGCACAAGTGGAAAACCTTGTCAGTGCTAAGGGCTACAAGGACTGCGTGGCCTTTATGGGCGAGGGCAGCATGAGCGTGGTGGTGTCCACGGAGAGCGGGGAGCTGACCGGAGAGGACGTGGCAAAGATCACGGACATCGCCATGTCGGAGACGGGCCTGCCCGCCAGCGGCATCAAGATCATGGCGGCAAATTAGCTGTTGTATTTTTCGGGATACCATGGTAAAATACTTATCTGGAATGCAGGAGTGCGGGATTTTCCGAGGAGAATCCCGCGTTTACCGAGGACATCACGGATAAGGAGAATCAAAATCATGGCCGAAAGCAAGGAATACATGACGCTGCCGGAGGAGAACGGGAGCATCAACATCTCTGAGGAGGTCATTGCCGCCATCGCCGTGGGAGCCGTCCGCGAGGTGGAGGGCGTGTCCGGCATGATGACCGCCATGGGGGGCAGCGTCACCGACCTGGTGAACAACAAGAAAAACGCCCAGAAAGGCGCCCGGGGCGTGAAGATCGATATGACCGGCGCGGCGCTGGCGCTGGACCTGTATCTGACGGTGGAATACGGCCATCCCATCCCCGAGGTGGCGGAAAACGCCCAGAAGGCCGTGGCATCCGCCGTGGAGGCCATGACCGGCTGCGCGGTGGAGACCGTCAACATCCATGTGGGCGGCCTGACCCTGGCCTGACGCCGGCTGTGTGAACGAGAGAGAAAAGGACGATTTGCTTTATGGTACGGAATACCGCGCGGGAGATCGCGATTCATCTTTCCTACGAGCTGAGCTTTACCGACAAGCCCATTGACACGCTGCTGGACGAGCGGCTGACGGCGGACGCCTTTGCCGCCCTGGCGGAGGAGGACGCCCTCTATCAGGAGGCCCCCAACGCCAAGCAGGCGGAGTATATCCGCCGGCTGGTGCGGGGCGTGGACGAACACGCGGCGGAGCTGGACGGCTACATCGCCAAGTACGCCAAGGGCTGGAGCTTTGCCCGCATCCCTCTGGTGGCCTCCGCCATCATGCGGGTGTGCATGTACGAGGTGCTGTACATGCCGGACGTTCCCAACGGCGCGGCCATCAACGAGGCGGTGGAGATCGCCAAGAAGTACGAGACGCCGGAGACGGTGAAATTCATCAACGGGATCCTGGGCAGCTTTGCCCGGCAGGAGGTCTCGGAATAAAAAACGGCAGAGCGGGGCGGGGCGGCAGGGCCGCCGCTTGTCCGGCTCTGCTTTTTTTGCGGGAGCGCCCCGCGAATCCCTGAATGAAGGAGACCTCTATGGAACAACACATCTTCGGCGTCACCGAAGTGAACAACCTGGTCAAGCTGCTGCTGGACAATGAGCCCATGCTCCAAAACGTCTGTGTCCGGGGCGAGCTGTCCAATTATAAAATGTACCCCTCCGGCCACCACTACTTCACCCTGAAGGACCCGGAGGGCGCCCTGCGCTGCGTCATGTTCAAAAGCGCCGCCATGCGGCTCCGGTTCCGGCCGGAGAACGGCATGAAGGTGGTGGTGTCCGGCCGCGTCACCGTGTTCCCCCGGGACGGCGCGTACCAATTGTACTGCAATACCATGACCCCGGAGGGGGTGGGCGACCTGGCGGTGGCCTTCGAACAGCTGAAGGCCAAGCTCTATGCCGAGGGCCTGTTCGACCCGGCCCATAAAAAGCCCCTGCCGGCCTATCCGGAAAAAATCGCCATTGTCACCTCCTCGGCGGGGGCGGCGGTCCACGACATGATCCGCATTCTGCGCCGCCGGTATCCCATCGCCAAGGTGATCCTGCTGCCCGTGCGGGTCCAGGGCGCGGAGGCCCCGCCGGAGATCGCCGGGGCTATCCGGTACGCCGATAAATGGAGGATCGGCGACGTCATCATCACCGGCCGGGGCGGCGGCTCCATAGAGGATCTGTGGGCCTTCAACGACGAGCGGGTGGCCCGGGCCATCTATGACTGCGGGACGCCGGTCATCTCCGCCGTGGGCCACGAGCCGGACGTGACCATCTCCGACTTCGTGGCGGACGCCCGCGCCAGCACGCCCTCCAACGCGGCGGAGATCGCCGTGCCGGACCAGGCGGAGCTGCTGCGGTGGCTCCGGGGCGCCGGGGAGCGGATGGAGCAGAGCGAGACGGCTCGGCTGGAGACCCTGCGTCAGCGGCTGGACACGCTGGCACACAAGCGGGTGATGACCGACCAGCTGGCCTATGTCCAGGACAAGCGGATGGAGCTGGTCCATGTCCAGCAGCGGCTGGGGGACCTGTCCGGCGGGCTGGTGGCCCGGAAGCGGCAGCGGTTTTCCGCCCTGGCGGCGTCGCTGGACGCCATGAGCCCCCTGAAGGTCCTGGGCCGGGGCTATGCCATGGCCCAAAACGGGGAGGGGCGGATCTTGAAGAGCTATCGGGACGTGACAGCCGGCGACCGGGTGTCCGTGACGCTGGGAGAGGGGGGCTTCACCTGCACGGTGGACGAGCCCTTTGGAAAGGAGAGCGGGAAATGAGCGGAAAAAAGGTGACATTCGAGCAGCAGCTTGCCCGGCTGGAGGAGATCGTGGCGGCCCTGGAAAAGGGCGACGCCCTCTTGGCGGACTCCCTGGCCCTGTTTGAGGAGGGGACGAAGCTGATCGCCGCCTGCTCCAAGCAGCTGGACCAGGCGGAGCAGCAGGTGGTGAAGCTGATGAAGGGCGCCGACGGCGCGCCGGTGGAGCTGCCCTTCGAGACGGGGGAGGACTGACGATGGAACAGTTTGCACAGCAGATGGAGACAGCCCGCCGGATGGTGGAGGCGCGTCTGGCCCGGTTCTTTCCCGGAGACGGGCTGGCGGAGGCCATGCGGTACAGCCTGATGGCCGGCGGCAAGCGCATCCGCCCCATCCTCGCCATGAAATTCTGCGAGGCGGCAGGCGGGACGCCGGAAGAGGCCCTGGACTTTGGCTGCGGCGTGGAGATGCTCCATACCTACTCCCTGATCCACGACGACCTGCCCTGTATGGACGACGACGATCTGCGCCGGGGCAGGCCCACCAACCACAAGGTCTATGGGGAGTGCGTGGCCACCCTGGCGGGGGACGCGCTCCAGGCGGCGGCGTTTGAGACGGTGCTGTCCGCCGGCGGAGAGTGGCGGCACGGCGGCGGGGCCGCAAAGGCCATGGCGGCCCGCATTCTGGCGGAGGCCGCCGGGGAGCGGGGCATGTGCGGCGGCCAGTACTGGGACACCCTGGGGGACGGCCAGCCCCACACGGAGACGGAATTGACGGAGATCAACGATAAAAAGACCGGCGCGCTGCTGCGGGCGGCCTGCATGATGGGCGTGGCCGCCTCGCTGGGCCGCCGCTTTGTGGACGACTCCTGTATGGAGGCCGCCAGGGAATACGCCACCAACCTGGGTCTGGCCTTCCAGATCCGGGACGACATGCTGGACGTGATCGGGGATGCCGGCGCGTTCGGCAAGCCCATTGGCTCCGATGCCTCCAATGGGAAGACCACCTACGTAACGCTTCTGGGGCTGGAGGAATGTAAGCGCCGGGTGCTGGACTACACGGCCGGGGCAAAGGCCGCCCTGGAGAAGGGAAAGTGGCCGGGCGGCACGGAATTCCTGGCCGCCCTGGCGGACAGCCTGGCCAACCGGGAGAAGTAAATAAAAACGGAACTGCCCGCCGGCAGTTCCTTTTTTTGATGCCTTCATCCGCGTTTCACCGGGCGGCCAGCACCCAGATCACGCGGTTGAGATCCGTCTCCTCCACGGTGAAGGTCACGCCCTGGCACTCCAGCCGGTCGCCGGACGCGGGCACCCGGCCCATGGTGTCCATCAGCCAGCCGCTGAGGGTGGGATCGTCGGTCTCCCGCCAGATGCCCAGGAGGGAAAAGGCCTTTTGGGGAGACAGGCTGCCGGACAGGCGGTAACGGCCGTCGGACAGGGGGCGGACGGCCTCCTCCACCTCGTCGTGCTCATCCCAGATCTCGCCCACCAGTTCCTCCAGAATGTCCTCCATGGTGACGATGCCCAGGGTGCCGCCGTGCTGGTCCGCCACCACGGCGATATGGCTCTTGCTCCGCTGGAGCTGGCGCAGAAGCGTGCCGATGGGGACGGCGGGGGCGGCGTTCAGCACCGGCTTCATCAGGCGGCTGACAGGAAGCCCGGCGGACTCCGGGGCGCAGAGGTCTTTCAGATGGATCACGCCCACGATGTGGTCGATGGTCCCCTGGTACACCGGCAGGCGGGTGTAGCCGCTGGACGCGAACAGGTCCCGGGCGGTTTCGGGATCCGTCTCCAGAGGAATGCCCACCACGGCTACCCGGGGCGTCAGGATGTCCTCCGCCGTCAGGTCGTTGAATTCGATGGCGTTGCGGACCAGCTCCCGTTCCTGGCTGTCGATGCCGCCGTCCCGCTCCACCTCGTCCACCAGGAGCAAGAGCTCCTCCTGGGTCAGCTTCCGATCACCGCCCATATGTACAAAGCGGTTCAGCAGCGCCTTCCACCGGGAAAAGATCCAGGCGGCCGGCCGCAGCACGGTCATCAGCGGCCGCAGCAGAGGGGCCGAGAACATGGCCACCGTCTCCGGCGCCTCCTTGGCAAGGCCCTTGGGGGTGACCTCGCCGAAAAACAGCACCGCCACTGTCACCGCCGCCGTGGACAGGGAGGGCCCCAGATCCTCGCCGAAGCGGCGGACGAACAGGACCGTGCCCAGGGAGGCAATGGCGATGTTGACGATGTTGTTGCCCACCAGAAGGGTGGAGAGCAGGTCGTCATACCGCTCCGAGAGGGACAGGGCCAGCTCCGCCCGCCGGTTTCCGTGGTCGGCCAGCAGCCGCAGCCGGGTGCGGCTCAGAGAGGAAAAGGCCGTCTCCGTGGCCGAAAAATAGGCGGAGCAGAGCAGAAAAAACGCAATGAGAAATCCTTTTCCGATGGTATCGCTTGTCATAATGTGATGAATCCTTTCTGTCGTCGGCTGTTGTGGTGTCCGCTGGGGGCGGTCTCAACAGCGCAGACGCCAGAACCGGGCGGGGAGACGCCATCGCGGCGGCGCTTCGTCCATGGGGGCGGTCAGCTCCTTCCGTTGGTCCGGCGAAAAGCCGGCGTATGTTCTCCATTATAGCGGAAAAGGCGTAAAAGCGCCGTTAAGGATGACTGTGGGCCGGCGCGGGACAGACGCCCGCCGCCGTTTTTGCAAAAGGGCCAGCCTGAGACGCGGCGCGGGAAGAAAAAAATTCACAGTTTGTATATACGGAATATGTTGTATATTTATGAAAGCTGTGCTATACTATACCTCGCTAAGCGGCGGTGCAGTATTCTAGTCAGATCTGCCGTTTCCTAGGGAGGGCCTAAAAATCCTCTGAAGGGCACACCTGTGAAACCTCTGGTGCCTGCTTGATACGCCCAGTTTTGGGTGGGTGCTGGGGGGAAGCGCGCCATGCGCGCTTGCGGACTCAGGGCGATGAACAATGGCATGGTCAACCCGACCCTGTTTCCGTGGAGACCTGCTCTTGTGCGCGGACGTACTCCCATCGTGGTATTTCCGGCCTGCGTACGAAGCAGATTATGAACCTGCAATGCGGTGCATCGGCCCCAAGGGGCCGTAACGCTGTGTGCAGATGTAGCCTGCCTTGCGTGGGGCGGGTGGATGAGGGATCAACGCAGCGAGCGGCTCTGGCCAGAGCGACTGACTGCGATCGCCCTTTGAAACCCGGTCTGCAAAAGAGGCTAAAGAAGCGGACGGACTGTGGTGGAAATCACCTAGGCTGTCTCATCGGGGCAGAAAAAGGATTGCAGTGCGGACTAAGTGGCAATCGGGTAGCATGGACGGGCAACGCCATGCCGCGGCGCCGAAGGGGGAACCGCCTCCATCGGCAACGAGAGGTGCGCCGCGGGGAAATCCAACCCGCACCTAAGCCGTAAGATTTACTTTTTCTGCTGCCGCCGGCTTAGCAGCATTTTGAGAGTTTCCCTCTGCTGGAGGTATTTTTTTGAAGAAGACACAGAACCCCAAGGAAGAGAAAAAGGGCGGCTCCTCCGCCCCATACCGGTGGGCCTTGACGGTCTTTTTGATGGCGGTCGCCCTGTCCGCGGCGCTGAGCCTGGCATCCCAGTCGATGCTCTCCGGCGCGGGCATGGCAGTCGCCCTTTTGATTTTGGCGCTGTTTATCGGCCTGGGCATCGTGTTCGACGTCATCGGCGTGGCCGTGACGGCGGCGGACCCCAAGCCCTTCCACTCCATGGCGTCCCACAGGGAGAAGGGCGCGAAGGAGGCCCTGGGCCTGCTGAGAAACGCCAGCCACGTCTCCAGCGTCTGCAACGACGTGGTGGGCGATATCTGCGGCATCGTCAGCGGCGCCACCGGCGCGGTGATCGTGGCCCAGCTGCAAAAGGCCCTGAATACCCAGACGGTGCTCATATCCGTGGGGGTCACCGCCCTGGTGTCCGGCCTGACCATCGGCGGCAAGGCCCTGTCCAAGACCTTTGCCATGAAGCAGTCTACCCGGGTGGTCTATTGGGTGGGCCGCTTCCTGCACATTTTCCACCGCTGAGAGGAGGGGGAGGGCCTCATGATCCTGGAACGCATTCACGCCCCCGCCGACGTCAGGGCGCTGGAAAAAGAGCAGCTGCCCCGGCTCTGCCAGGAGCTGCGGGAATTTTTGATCGAAAACGTCTCCCGGACCGGCGGCCATCTGGCCTCCAATCTGGGGGCCGTGGAGCTGACGGTGGCCATCCACCGGGTGTTTGACACCGCGTCGGACCGGCTGGTCTTCGACGTGGGCCACCAGTGCTATGTCCACAAAGCCCTGACGGGCCGCCGGGAGCTGTTTTCCACCCTCCGCCAGTTCGGGGGGCTTTCCGGCTTTCCCAAGCCCCGGGAGAGCGGCCACGACGCCTTTATCGCGGGCCATGCCTCCAACTCTGTTTCCGTTGCCCTCGGTATGGCAAGGGCAAGGACTTTACAGAATAAAGATTACAGTGTCCTGGCCCTGATCGGCGACGGCGCCCTCACCGGCGGCCTTGCCTATGAGGGCTTGAACAACGCCGGTGCTTCCGGGGAGCCGCTGATCGTGATTCTGAACGACAACGGCATGTCCATCGATCCCAATGTGGGGGCCATGCCCGGACACCTGAGCCGCCTGCGGAGCAAGCCGGCCTACTATCATTTCAAAAAGTGGTATCGGGGCCTGTTCGGCAAAAATCCCATGGACAATGCCCTGTACCGCTTCAACCATCAGGTCAAGACCTCTTTGAAAAAGACCCTCTGGCCCGGCAGCACCCTGTTTGAGGATATGGGCTTCACCTATCTGGGCCCCATCGACGGCCATGACCTGACCCGGCTGTGCGACGTGCTGACCTGGGCCAGGGATCTGCGCTGCCCCGTGGTGGTCCATGTGAAAACGGTGAAAGGGAAGGGGTATCCCTTCGCGGAGAGGGACCCCGGCAGATTCCACGGCATCGGCCCCTTTGATCCCGAGACGGGCCTTTTGAAAAAACAGGGCGGAGAGAGCTTTTCCTCCGTCTTTGGCAGGACGCTGGCGGACTGCGCCGCGGGGGACAGCCGGGTCTGCGCCATCACCGCGGCCATGGCGGAGGGCACCGGCCTGACCGCCTTTTCCCGGGAGTTCCCGGAACGGTTTTTCGATGTGGCCATCGCGGAGGGGCACGGCGTGTCCATGGCGGCGGGCCTTGCCAGCCAGGGGATGCTGCCGGTATTCGCGGTGTACTCCACTTTTTTGCAGCGGGGCTACGATATGCTCATCCACGACGTGGCGCTGGAGCGGCTCCATGTGGTGCTGGGGGTGGACCGGGCAGGCCTGGTGGGCGCCGACGGCGAGACCCACCACGGCTGCTTTGACCCGCTGTTTCTGTGCACCATCCCCGGTTTCACGGTGCTGTGTCCCGCCAGTTTTGCCGAGCTGCGGTCCATGCTGCGGCAGGCCCTGTTCCGCTTGGACGGCCCCGTGGCGGTCCGCTATCCCCGGGGCGGGGAGGGGGCCTTCCGGGCGGACACGTCGGACAAGCCCGTGGCGCGGCTGCGGGAGGGCGGTGACGTGACGCTGCTGGGCTATGGCATCCAGATCAACAATCTGCTGGAAGCGGCGGAGCTGCTGGCGAAGGAAGGCGTCCAGGCGGAGGTCGTGAAGCTGAACCAGATCTCCCCGCTGGACCACGAGACGGTCTGCGGGGCCCTGGGGGGCCGGCAGAGGCTGCTGGTGCTGGAGGACTCCTTCGGCGCGGGCTGCGTGGGCCAGCGGGTGGCCGCCATCCTGGCGGAGCACGGACAGGCCCCGAAAAAATTGATTTTGAAGAATCTTGGAAAGACCTTTGCCCCGGAGGGCAGCGTGGCGGAGCTGGAGCGCAGCGCCCGCCTGGACGCCGCCTCCGTGGCGGCGGCGGTACGGGAGGCGATGGGACATGGCGAATAAAACGCGGCTGGACGTGCTGCTGGTGGAGCGGGGCCTGCAGGAGACCCGCCAAAAGGCCCAGGCCACCATCATGAGCGGCCTGGTGTTCGTCAGGGGCCAGCGGGTGGACAAGCCCGGCACCGCCGTTCCCAGCGACGCGGAAATCGAGGTCCGGGGCAATGCCCTGAAATACGTCAGCCGGGGCGGACTGAAGCTGGAAAAGGCCATGGCCACATTCCCCATCGACCTGACCGGAACGACCTGCGGCGACATCGGCGCCTCCACCGGCGGCTTTACGGACTGCATGCTGCAAAACGGCGCGTCCAAAGTGTACGCCGTGGACGTGGGCTACGGCCAGCTGGCCTGGAAGCTGCGGGAGGACCCCCGGGTGGTGTGCCTGGAGCGGACCAACGCCCGGTATCTCACCCATGAGCAGGTGCCGGAAGAGCTGGACTTCGCGTCGGTGGACGTCAGCTTCATCTCTCTGAAACTGATCCTGCCGCCCCTGTGCGCCCTGCTGAAGGACGGCGGCCACGCGGCCTGCCTGGTGAAGCCCCAGTTCGAGGCGGGACGGGAAAAGGTGGGCAAAAAGGGCGTCGTCCGGGACCCGGACGTCCATCTGGAGGTGCTGGAGCACTTCTTGGAGCACGCAAAGGAATCTGGCTTTACAGTCCTTGGGATCACATATTCTCCCATCCGCGGACCCGAGGGAAACATCGAGTATTTAGGGTATTTGGAAAAGGGCGGATGGCAGCCAAGGGAATTTGATTTGAGGGCGCTGGTGGAGGAGTCCCACCAGGTCCTGAAAGAGCACGGAGAGGGGGGCGGCCTGTGAGTCCGAAGAAGATCATCCTGTGCCCCAACCCCAACCGGGACCAGGGCATGGCGGCCACCCGGGCCGCGGAGAAGATCCTCCGGGAGCTGGGCTTTCAAACCGTGGTGTGCTCGCCCTTCCGGGATCAGAAGGAGGGGGCCTTCGCCGATTACGACGTGCGGCCCCTGCCCCAGGAGATGAAGGGCGCCGATCTGCTGATCACCTTCGGCGGCGACGGCACCATCCTGCACCTGGCCAAGCTGGCGGCGCTGAACAAGATCCCGGTGCTGGGCATCAACATGGGGGGCCTTGGCTTCGTGGCGGAGCTGGAGGCCTCGGAGCTGGACGCGCTGCGGAAGCTGAAGGACTGGGATTTCGAGACGGAGCAGCGGATGATGCTGGATGTGTCCGTCTTTCGGGAGGGCCGGCAGATCTACACCAACCTGGGCCTCAACGACGCCGTCATCCGGGAGGGGCCCATCTCCCACGTCATCCATCTGAAGATCTCCTCCGACGGGCGGCACCTGGCGGACATCGCCGGGGACGGCGTCATCGTGGCCACGCCCACGGGTTCCACGGCGTACTCCCTGTCCGCCGGCGGGCCGGTGGTGGAGCCGGTGGCCCAGACCCTGGTGGTCTGCCCCATCTGCATCCACAACATGCGCTTTTCCTCCTACGTCCTGTCGCCGGAGCATGTGCTGACGGTGGAGCTGGAGCGCAACGGCCGCAAGCCGGTGTACCTGTTTGTGGACGAGAGCCGGGCCTTTGCCCTGCGGTCCGATGACAGGGTGCAGGTGCGGCGGAGCAAATACGCCCTCCGGCTGGTGCGGCTGTCGGAGCGGAGCTTCTGCGAGATCTTCGCGCAAAAAATGCTGCCGGGAGGGCTGAACGATGAAAAATGACCGTCAAACCATGATCCTGGAGATCATTTCCCAGGAAAACATCGAGACCCAGGAGCAGCTTTTGACCCGGCTGCAGGAGCGGGGCATCAGCAGCACCCAGGCCACCATCTCCCGGGACATCAAGCAGATGCACCTCATCAAAGAGCCGGTGGGCCAGGGCGTGTACAAATACGCCGTCTCCGGCAACCGGACGAAGCTGAATTTCGCGGAAAAGCTGCGGACCATCTTCCGGGAGAGCATCACCAGCATCGCCTACGCCCAGAACATCGTGGTTCTCAAGACCATGCCGGGGCTGGCCAGTGCCGCCTGCTCCGCGCTGGACAATATGAACATCAACTATATGGTGGGCTCCCTGGCGGGGGACGACACGGCCTTTTTGCTGATGCAGGACACGGAGTCCGCGGCGATCTTCTGTGAGGAGATCAAAGAAATGCTATAAAGAGGGGACTTCGTCCCCCCTTTAGATTCCCCCACCAGTGACATCGGTCACTGGTGAACGCCGCCCAAGGCGGCTGAGTCAACGTATTTTCGCCAGGTACACGCCCCGGCGAAAATGATTGAACTTCTTTCTTCCGCTCGGGCGGAAGAATCAGGGGAAACCCAGGTTTCCCCTGAACCCTTTCCGAAGGGAGCGTCAAAGTATGCTGGAACTGCTGCATATCGAGAATATCGCGGTCATCGAGCAGGCGGACATCCGGTTCCGCCCGGGGTTCAACGCCCTCACCGGCGAGACCGGCGCGGGCAAGTCCATCGTCATCGACGCCATGGGCGCGGTGCTGGGGGGGCGGACCTCCCGGGACCTGATCCGCACCGGGGCGGAAAAGGCCTTTGTCAGCGCGGAATTTTCCGGCGTTTCAGCGGAGCTGCCGGGGCTGGCGGAAAACGGCGTGGCCCCGGACGAGGACGGCAATCTGCTGCTCCAGCGGGAGATCTTCGCTGACGGCAAAAACGCCTGCCGGGTCAATGGCCGCCCCGTGACCGTGGCCCAGCTGCGCCAAATCGGCGGGGAGCTGCTGAACATCCACGGCCAGCACGACGGCCAGCAGCTGCTGGACGAGGAGCAGCAC
>ENA-UOJC01001884-UOJC01001884.1-human-gut-metagenome-genome-assembly--contig:-C104-NODE-1884-length-25303-cov-11.545865_pt1 | contig 25303 bp, 32 predicted proteins | sample MGYA00242339_ERZ723886 | MGnify/ENA metagenome assembly ERZ723886 | reverse complement strand
CATTTGCGAAAGCAATGGTTCCCATAGATGCACAGAGCAAGAAGGCTACGCATACTGTAGCCACTTTTCTTAAAAAAGCATTCATGTTTCTCCTCCTAACGCTTCTTCAAGGGTATAGGCTTAACATAGTCCCCATTTTGAGTTTTGCTCTATTCATAGTAGAAAGGAGGAGTTTGCTGAATAATATTGCTCCAATATTCATTCCAAAGCGAGTAGATATTTTCACTTTCTTCCTGCACTCTTTTCTCAAAATCAGTAAGTATTATATTTTCGGTTCTCGCTTTTTCACATTCATTGCTTAAAAGCGTCTTGGGTAGACCATCTTCAGCATTCTCCACAAATAATAGAAAAAGTGTATTGTTTTCCATTCGATTCCGAATAAATTGTAGCAAAGCGTTTGTTGTAATACCCGTTTTATAACTCGTCTGACTATTCTTTCCGTGCTCTACAAGCTTCTGTTTCAGCATTGCTATAGTAGCCCACTTCTCATGCTCTGCAGCGATTGTTTGGGGTGCTGTTTGGTTGAGTCTGTTTTCCTCTGCTGCGAGTTCGTTGGTTGACATTGAAGCAATTCTTGCCAAGTTTCGGGCGCTTCGGGAACTAAATGTATTAGCGGAGATTTTTATAAGGCACACCCTTGTTTCGCTTGATAGTCCGAGCACATAATTTCTCAAATTTTTCCAACTATCTGATGTGTGCTGTCCCATGCTAACTTTGTACTCTTCGTTTTCATACGAAGTACGATGCACAGCCTGAGAGTGGTATGTTGCCCAGTCATCTGTCCTAACATACTGAACAATATCTCCCGGCTCAAGATATGACCAAATATCATACCAAGTATCGTCATCATTAAAATCCGATGCCAAGTATACTCTAAATTGGTATGCGTTCTTTTCTCCCACACCGTTTACATCGGCCCAGTAGGTTCTAAATTTGGTAGCACTTGTCCAAGACGAACTTCTTCCTCGCCCCCATGATGATCCATAGTAGTACCACGAAGAATCACCAGGATTATCTACCGCCGCTGTCATACTCATGCCTCCAGCGCGTACAACCTGTGAGGCAAAGTTCGTACAGTCTCCGCCTTCATCAGGATAGGTAAAGTAGTGATAAGCAGAATTGGGAGAGGTCGTATACATACCAATATAACTTTGAGCATTGGTTCGATTATACTCTATATTTTGCGGGCCGTTCTCGTATACAGCAAATGAAGAAACATTCAACAACATACTCAGAACTAAAATTAGCGTAAGTGTAAATGGTGTTTTTCTCATGTTTTTCCCTTTCAGTATTTTTCAAAAGTGTTATTCGACGGTATCTGCTTCAATGTAAATTTTCTAACGGCCTTTGTTAGCTTCTACTGGCAGACCCTCCAAACACCGCAATCCCAGTAGATCGTCCTTGTCTTAAAATTCTTTTGACCAGCAATCTCCTGCGGTGCAAGATAGCATATTTGTAGTCCCTGCTGCTCCAGCCCTTCAATATTAACAATCTCTAATCCGTATGAGATACTGCCAGAAGATATCCCCTCACGCCATTCTATTCCGCCAACAGGTCTGTCATAGTCAGTAGTATCCAACAGCTTACTGATAACTGGAACTCTCATCACATCTGCATCATTTTCCCCCACTTGCCACTTGTCAACGGAAACAGCAATAACAAAAATGTTTGTTGCCAAATATGTGCTGTTTCCATCTGTAATTTCTAGAATGATTTGATTTCCTTCATGCCCGGGAATCAAATTCGCAAAGCGAGTTTCATAGTTTCCTTTGCATAGAATGGCTTGCGCAAGGACCTCTCCTGTTCCGAGATGCACATAAACTACGGTAAGGCCGTTGCGATAATCAGAGCCGTAGTCATCGAATCGACCAGTAATGATATACACTTCATCGTCAGCCCCACCAATACCATCTATGTCAACTTTCTCAAAGAGCGTTCCCTCACCTAAACTACCCTTTACCCACTCTGGTATATCTTTTCCCGTTGCATCTTTAGTGGAAAGTTCCTTACTTACAACTGGCTCGTCATTATTTACATTTCGCGTGGTCTTTGCACAAGATGTAAATATCATCAGGCAACACAAAGTTGCCATCGCAACCGACTTTATCTCCCGCTTCATGATTTCATTTGCTCTTATATATTACATTTCCACTACGAGAAGACGAAAAAGTCAGGGGCGTAATTAGCGTCGCTGATTGTATAGCCGATGTTCCGCAAATAGGTCTGCAGATCTCTGACACCCACAGCGTATCCAGTATCCTGACTTTTACTGAAAAAACCCGTTCCGCTTACAACCTGAGCAAATGTGTTAAGATGAATTAGCCATATTCCTTTCCTCTACTTTCTTTTGTTCTAAATTTTTCGATAAGGGATATCCCTTATCGTCTACATATATGTAGACGATCCACGGGCGCATTGTTTATCGGCAAACCTTTGTCACGCTCTGCTCTGGCTGCGCCACCCCATTGATGGTATAGTTGAGCTTCAGCGTGTAGCTCTTCCCACGAGTCACACTGCGCTGCCCAGATACAATCGCTCTGTAACTTCCTTCACCGTTCCACGAAGTCACATAGGTACTGCCCTGATAGAGTGTTAACGTCGCTTTAATATAATCGGTCGATTTGTCCCCTCTACAGGATGCTTCACATACAGCAGTTGTCTCATCGAAAGTCAGCGACAATGAGTATCCTGCTGCTCGTGGCTCTACAGCCTGCGCTACAATTCCGATTGTGAGCACAAGGCCACAGAGCACCGCTGCCACAACTCTTTTCACAAAATCACCCCCTTCCGCGTGTTCTCGGCAGATTGTTTCTGCTTCTACCCAATAGACGCGGAAAGGGGTATCCTTTCTTACAGCTTTTTGCGAAAATATCTTATTTCGTCGTTTCGACCAAATGCACGCTCTCTGCCATGTACAGAATGTCCTCCTGACCAAGCGGCGCATCAAGGGTAAATTGCAGGTTGCGCTCTGGATCAAACCACATCAGCGTGCTGTTGTTAGTCTCTTCTTTGGGGATTACCAACAGACCCTCACAGTTGTTGACAAACACCGGAATCATATTCGCGTTTTCTGCGTCGACACTGCTCAAAGCTCCCTGCTGCATATAGATATATTCAAACAGGATTACATCGCCCTTCTCGTTCTCATAGAAATAGGAAGTCATTCCTGCACCTATAAATTGTCTTTCCGGATTTTCCACAAATCCTTCTGGTAGTTCCCCCAGTTCATACTGCGACATCTCCCCTTGGGCATCCTCTCCGGCATAGCGAAACACAATATGTGTTTCATACCATTCGGTAACCCACCGAACAATCGTCGCCCGAGCGGTCGGGCTGGCAAGCATCACGCTGCCAAGTCCCAATGACAGCATCAATAATATGACTGCTGCTGTCTGCAGCACCCTTTTCCAGACAGGCTTGCCCCGTTCTCTTGTCCAACGCACGGGATCTTTCAGCATCGCTCGCATTTGACGCCGGTGTCGTGCAGACGCAGCATAGGGGATTTTCTCCTCAAGGCGATCCTCATCAAATGCAATGGCATCCAGCAGCACCTTGCTCATGAAGGCATCAAGCTCTTTCTCTGTCATAGATGCAGCGCCTCCTTTTCCATAATCTCCCGAAGCATCGCGCGGCCGCGGGAAATGCGTACATTGACCGCATTTTCTGAAATGCCGAGCTTCTGAGAGATATCCTTCCCCGAGCAGTCCAGCAGGAATTTCATCTCCAGAACTGCCCGATAGGTCTCCGGCAGCCCCGCGAACAGGCGGATGATATCCTCATAGGACAACGCCTTCTCAATATCGGCACTGGCATCGTATGTATCCTCCATGCTCTCCAGCATGATGGCTTTTTTCTTCTTCCGCAGGAGCGTGATCGCTTCGTTCTTTACTATACAGACGCACCAGAAAGGTCTTTTCTTACAGGGAAGCTCTAAAAACTTTTCGAAATTACGAATTATTTTCAAAAAGGCATTCTGAACAGCGTCCTCCGCATCATGAGTGTCTTTCAAAATGCGAAGCGCTGCCTGCTCCATTCGCTCATGGTATTGCTCGTAGATCTCCGCAAACAGTGCTCGATCTGCATCGTTTTCAATCGTTGCTAAGAGCATGGGAAGCATAATTTCCCCTCCTCGCCGGTCAATTGTTCTTTACAAAGGTTTCTCTCAGTATAGCCAAATATGGGATGATCCACAAGACTTATGTCTCCCTGCACTGAAATAAAAACGCTCAATCACCATCATAAGTGATTGAGCGTTTTGTGCGCAAACTTAATGACATTGCTCATGGGGGAAGCATATCACAAGCGTTGAGCCTGACGGGGGCGGCTTCGTCCCAGACCTTTGCTTTTAATCCTGCTCGAACATTTTCAGAGAGTTCAGGATCGATGCCACACCATCCTGCCCGCCAAACCATTGTTCCAATTCCGCTCCATCTGCGGGCGACACGGGTTCAGGTGCAGCGGAGATAGCCGCATCCTGCTGTGCGGGGGCAGCCTTCGGCTCGGGCTGCTTTTTCAAATGGCTCTGGTTCTTTGTCAGGATGGCAAGGATCATCTCCTCCAGCGCCGCCTGATTTGGAACCGGAACAGACACCTCCGGCGTCTCCTTGCAGTTGATATAGTGCAGGACAGCGCTGACAAGAAACTGCGCTTTGCTGCGGCCTTGCCGGTTGAGCAGGTCGATCACCGCTTTATGCTGTGGGTCACAGATGTTGAAGCGGATCGTGAATTTCCCGGGGTCCTTCTTGTCGGTCATAGCACTCACCGCCCGCTGTGCTGAAGCCGGTAAAGATACTCATACCCCTTGGCATTGGCATTGATGTCCTCCACAAAAATCGCCTGCCCGATTTTTCCGGACGCTTCGATCTGCCGGTGCAGCAGAGTAGCGCCCCCGCCCAGGAAGATCACTTTGCCGGACTTGAGTTCCAGCATCCGCTCCCGCAGGCCGCTGAGCAGGTCGTTGATAAACTCCTGTGCTTCCCGTTCTGCCAGAGCGATGACCTCCGGCGCCGCGTCCTGATCCTCGCCGCGCAGGATCCGGTCGATCTCGCTTTCCTCCAGCAGAATGTCCAGCTCGGCATTTGCTTTTGCACAGATGCGGTTATAGAGCAGGATCACACCGTTTTCCAGAGAATCACAGGCTGCCATGTCTGGCACACCGTTCCGCAAACGCACATAATCCGCCGTAAAGCCGCCGATATCGACCACCAGCGCTCTGGGGAATGAGGCGAGGTTTTTTACCGTGGCCGCAGCGGCGGAAAAGGACTGCGGGAAACAGGCTGTGTTTTCAATGAAAATGGCATAGGGCTTTCCCTTAAACTGAAAGGCAACCGCACCCCGCCCATTGAAATAGTTGATAAACCGCTTTGCCTGTACGCCAAAATGCGCGGGAGGAAGGCCGACCGCCAGCTGCACGCGCACGAGGCTGCCGCTGTACTGCCCCATCGCTTCGATCTCATGCGCGATGGCAAAAAGCGTCAGAATGAAGAAGCGTTCATCCTCCGTCTTATCTCTGCGGTAGGGGATCCGCTGATCGGTCAATGTGTAATACTTCCCCCGATAGGCCAATGCGTCCGTTCCGAAGCCGGGCGTGTCGCTCTGGATAAGCCCGGAGGTAAACGGCGGCGTATGGACGGTTTTGATTTGTTTGTTCCCGTGATCGACAGCAATTAACATGGCTATGTACCTCCTATACTTCTCTTATACGGATGTAATACGCATAAGAGCAACAAAAATCGGATCGTTCCGGAAAAAATATGCCTGTACACAAAGAAAAAGCCGGAGGCCGCGATGCGGCTCCCGGCTTTCTGCGTCTGAACAACTGGGTTATTTTGCGAAGAAATATGTGTAGAGGTTATAGTCCCGCTCCCGGGTAATCAAGCGGAGCCAGACATGAAAATGTGCCGTTTCCGCATACAGATTAAATTCCGTGGGCTCCTTTGTCGGCTGGGCATACAGCCGGCACATCCGCTCCATCGCCCACAGGGTTTTGAATTCCGGCAGGGCGAGAAGCTGCGACTGGAAGGCGTCGATCTCCTGCCCAAGCGCCGGAGCTGGGCGCATTTCTTCATCCGGGAACCATGTTGTCCACCATCGCCACCCGTCATAGTCAGAGCGGGAATAGGCAACCAGCGAAGCAGGATACCGGGCGCCGCTCAACGGCAGCGTCTTCTGTGCTCCAGAGAAGATTTCCGTGAATGCACAGGCCGGCGTCAGCTTGATTGCCTGCGGGTTCTTATGCTCCGCAAGACGGTGCTGCTTCACGGCGTACCATTCGCTTATGGGGAGTACCTTCCTCGCGGCATCCTGCAGGGCTTCGTCCATGCCGCACGCAGGACAGACATAGACATTCATCGCACGGCTCAAAGCGTTCTCGGCAAGAGATTCCCGCATAGGGCCACCGCAGCGCATACAGGGCATGGCACCGGGCGTGTGCTTGTTCTTTGTCCATTCGTTTTCCAAATCAGCCTTTGGATAAAGTTCAATATAGAATTTGTCCATTTCTTGTTCCTTTCCTGAAATCAGGCGATCTTCTGTTCGCCCCAGTGGATACGCAGGTGTCCCTCGTCATCTGTCTCGCGGGTCATCAACGTGGAGAGCAGGTCATAATCCACACCGAATTTGGCATAGATCTCGTCCATATCCGCGTCCTGCCCCTTCATAAACATGGTGAGCTTTTCCTTTGCCAGCACCATCTGCATGAGGTTGGATTCCAGACTTCCTATGTAGATGGGGAAATACAGATCCTTTTTTTCTGTGGAGGTGTAGCGGACAAAGCGCATATAAAACTGGCTCATGCCGGCGTTGTTGTAGTGCATCTCCGGAATGATGATCTTGTTGACGAACTCGAAGTTGACGCTGGATGGAAGACTCTGCTGCGTGCAGAGCAGGATGCCGTTCTGACTGTCCCGCAATACCTCCCGCAGAGCGCGCCGCTTGGCGAAGGTGACGGTGGAGCCCGTCACCACAAAGAGAGGCCGCTCCGGAAGGTATTCACGGATGGCGGCGGCGTAACGGTCCAACACCGTTGTATGCCGCACGCCGATGGCTACAACTTCTTCCGGCCACCGGGCAAGAGCTTCCACAACGGCCATCTCCTTGAGCGGCGTCTCGCCTTCGTATTCCTTCATGCAGTCCGGAGCGGCGCTGATGCGCAGAAGCAGGGTGATCTGCTGAATGAGCCGCATCAGCGCGTCCTTTCTGCTGTTTCCGGTCGAGCTGTAATATTCGCGTTGGATGCGGTAGAACTCCTTCAGCACGATATTGTAGACCTCCCTCTCCTCCGGGAGAAACGGAATCGGCATCTGATGGATACGGCGGATGTCCTTTCCCGTGACCTCTTCAAAGGTGCGGGTAATGACCGTCTTTCCCAACAGCCGATCCAATTCGTCGGCGTTGTAGATGTCCTGATTTCGCTGCCCCACACCGAAGACGGTGATCTTTTCCGGCAGATGGGAGTTTGCGAACAGGCGGTAGCCCTTTTTATAAGCGGGGATCGGCATTGCGTAATAGGGATTTTCCTTGTGCTCCATATCCGCAGACCGTTTATCATAGCTGTAAAGCGTTTGACACCATGAGATCATATTGATGGAATTGTTGTAGAGCAATTCCAACTGCGGGGCAAATTCGGAGATATTGTTCCGCGTGCTGGTGCCGGTGGTCAGGAGCTTATACTTGCAGCGGCGAAAGCAGGACAGCACGGAAAGCGTCTGCTTGGAGCTGGGGTTGGAGATGTTGTCACTCTCATCAAAAATAAACTGGATCTTATAGCCAAGCTGCTTGATATAGCGCCCGATCTGCTTTTTGTACTGGCTGACCTTATTCAGCGTTAGGATCACAAAATCGCCCGGTCGGATGCGCTGCAGATCAGCCAGACGCTCCACAAACACATAGGAAAACCCCGCGCCCTTCAAAATCACATCCCAGTTGTTGCGGATGGAGATGGCGCTGGAAATGACCCATATACTGTGGACAGCTCCCATTTCCACGCGGTGCTGACCCGTGAAGATGGCGGCGGGGGTTTTGCCGCTGCCCTGCTCCCATTGCAGGAAGGCATACCGCTTTTGGAGCGTCAGGTTGACATCGTGGCTCTGGAGCGGATTCAGATGGATGTAAGCATGATTCTGGGCGTCCCAATATTGAAAGCGACCGATCCAGTCAGCAAGCTGCGCGTTTTCGATCATTTCGGAAAAAGGCTGTTCCTGATTGTCATACTCCCGGCGTTTCCGGCGCAGCAGCCGCTCATAGCCGGGAAACCGTTCCGGCTCATCGCTCAGCACCGCCTGATAGATCGGCACCGGCGCACGCATCTCGTCCGTCAGGAGTTTTGCCATCTTCCGGCTGTATGCCTTGTAGACAAAGCTGTATTTCTGCTTGACCAGACGAATTTCGTCCCGCTCTGGTTTGGCGTTTTGGCGGCATAGCGCCTGCTTCAGATACGCCAGCACCTTTGCTTCGGTAAGCTGCACGCGCTGCCACTCCTCATAGGGCATATCCGCCGACTGCCGCTGGGTATAAAACCGATGAACATAGGCAAAGCAGGCGTCGTATTTTTCCCGCGTGACCGGATGGCTTCGGATCTGATACAGGTACTTTTTCACCTGATAGAGAAAAGTGCTCTTGGTGGTTTTGAGCTGCGCCAGTTCCAGAAAGACTTTGTTCCGATTGCCTGCCAGATCCGCCTTTGCGACCATGACAAACTTCTCGTAAAGCGCGGTCGCTGCCATGACCGGATGCCCGGAGGGAATATAGATGTCCGCGCAGTCCGTCGAGTACCGTTTGGGCGTCCAGTCTGCCGCGGTGCTTTTCTTCTGCCAAAATTGCAGCTTGGTAGGAAAGCCGTCCACGCCACTGTCTGAAAAGGCGTGCTCCGGCAGCATCACCTGCCCTAAGAAGCTGAATCGGCTCTCCATCATGCGGATGGCGCCTTTATCGGAGAAGCTGTCAGCAAGAAAGGACGCCGGCACAATGACTGCCAGAATACCGAGGGGCTTGAGCAGCTTTGCCGCCTTCAGGCAGTAATACTGATGGGAAGTCATGACGGTGGCGTCCGGCATGATCCAGCGCAGGTGAAAGGGCGGATTGCCCAGAACAAAATCAAAATGCGTTTGGGGCTCATAGTCCCGAATGTCACCCTGTACGATGTGTGCCTGCGGGTAGAGCTTTCGGGCAACGGCGCAGGCATTGGGATCGACCTCACATCCGTAGGCGTTGCGTTCATTTGGCAGGAAATTGAAGAAATTTCCCATGCCGCAGGTGAGATCTGCTACCAAATCTGTGTCGGAGAGGCGCAGAGCCGAAACGATCATTTCGCAGAGGGGAGGCGGTGTGAAAAACTGGCCGTTTTCCAGCTCCTTTTTCGCCGCGCTGAATGCGTTGTAGTTTTCATAGTCGCTGCGCCGCAGCCCATGCAGGCCGCCATCGCCGGTATAGCGATTGAAAATGTCCTCGTCGGTCACACCGGCCTGCTCACAGGCTCCGCTTTGCAGCAGGCGGAGAATCTGCTCATTCAGATCCCTGCGCTCCTGCTCCGTCCGTCTTTTCGGGTAATATTCGTATTTCATGTTCAAATCACATCCTTATGTGCAAGTAGGGAGAGGACGCCGAAAAACGGCATCCTCCCCTTGAAATGTATAGAAAGCAGGTCAATACAGCGTATGAAACGCCGCAATGATCCGCAGCCGTACCTCCGGGGTGCGGTCCGCGCTGGTAACATAGTGCCAGCCTTTCTCTGTGGTGTAAGCGTCGATCTCCTCGACGCGGCCGCTGTCCAGACGAAGCCGCATATAGATATGGGACCCATTTGTCTGTTCAGTCAGTTTGACTGCCATTGCTGAAACAATCCTCCTCTGTCAGTAGTGTAAGCTGTTCCTCCTTGGGTGGAGCCGGAGAGCGCCGCTTATTCAGCCGCCGCTCCTTCTGCTCCCTGCGCCGCTGCCGGGATTCCCGCTTTTTGGCAGCCTGCTCCTTTTTGAGATCGACTGCATGGACGACCTCCAAGCCGTCCGCCACATCCCGCAGATCTTGCAGCAGATCTCTCTGTTCACTTTTGGCAATGCGGATATTCTCCACATCATAGTGAAATTCAAAGTAATCATACTCCCCGTACCGGCGGTGCATTTTGCTGAAAAATGTCTGCCGCCGATCCTCTGGTGTCAGATGCGGGGAGTCGATCACAGAGCTGCTCCAAAGCGGGTTGAAGTGCGCCTTTTTCATTTCCAGCCAGATCTCCGCGTCCGTTCGGGCCACAGGATGGGGAAACACACGCTCGCCCTTTGTCACCTGTACTTTCTTTTCCTCCAGAAAGCCGATGCGGGTGATCCATGTGCGGCGCACATCATAAAAGATATTGGCGCGGCTCAGGTCCCGCTCCTGCTTGCGAATGACGCAGACAGGATTCTGGCAGCGGAAGTGAATACACTGCTCCACATCGTATTTGACTTCGACACGGCCGCCTTCATAGCCATTGCAGCCTACCACACAGGCACAGTAGACCCCGCCGGTAATCTCCATGTATTGCCGGTGCTGTCTCTCGCTTCTCTCCGTTTCCACCTTCTCGACGCTTTGCTCGAAAGAATACCGTTTGCCGGTGGTGTGGCAGGGGCAGAGAGGGACAGGAAAGCCGCTGATGCTGTGTGGACAGTCCTTGCGTTCATAGGGACAGCGCAGCAGTGGGTTGTCATTTTCCGGGCAGTAATCGATGCCTTGAAAAGAAGCATCGCAGCAGGCAAGGCCCCGGCCGAGATCACTTTTGCCATCGACCAAAAGGCCGCATGGAGTTTCCCATGTAAACTTCAATAGAGCCTCAAAGAGATAGCCGAAATTCTGCCAGTCACTCCAATACACGAAGGAGGGGTGATCCTCCCGCGTGTAGCCTGCGGCGTAGAGATCCCGGGTCAGTTGATTCTGTTCCATGCTCATATCCCCGGACACGGAACCAGTCCAAAGTGGTTTTCCATCACATAGCGCAGATTTTCCACCGTGACCTGATACTCTTCCGAGATACAGCCCTCGCATACGATCTGCCGGTAACCCAGCGCACGGCTGCATCGCTTATCCCATGAGTTGACATCACCGCCGCAGACAGGGCAGGCGATGTCCGGATACCACGCCAGTTTTCCGGCGTCTGAATAGGTGGGTTTCATATCATCCTCCTAAAATAAAAAAGGACGCACAGACTTTTTTCAAGTCTGTACGTCCTTCGCAATATGCTGCCATGCGGCAGCGATTCTTTTTTCAGGTCAGGTGACCCAAATGTTTGAAAGGAATGGTTTCCTTCCAAGCGAAGCTGAGTTCTCAGAGCAAGGAGCCCCGCGCTACGGCACGATCCATGTCGGATAGAACCTGTTCCGCCGTCAGATATTGCGCACCGCGCTTCCGGTCATTCCGAGCCGCCAGCAATTTGGCGGAAAGGGACTGTTCAGGAGGCAGTGGGCGTAGTTCCTGTGCGGGCAGGATCGCACTTTCTTCTTTCACCATGCTACCATATCCTCGATCCACTTTTTGAAGTGCGGACATTGCGCCATGATCGCACCGAGCCCCATCGCCTCAGAAAGCTGTGTCCCGTTCTTTACCTTCGCATAGCCGGGAATCAATGCCTCCAATCTCTTCGAAGGGGCAGTCTCCGGCGAATTATTGATATGCTCCGGCGTCTCAAAATCGTTTCGGATCCGCTGAATTTCACCAACAATCCCATCATTGGCAATCAAATGGAACGTATTCGGCTCAGAGAACAGGATGCCTTCAAATTCATGAAGCATGAAATGGAATCTGCAGTTGCGCTCACCGATATCTTCATTGATGATGGATTCAATTTTCCCAATTCTCTCAAAGATGTCTGGTGTGGCATCGGAGATACCGGGCGTGTCGCTGGGCATCGCGTAATAGTCAAACATGGTCGTTACATACTCATGCGGATGACTCTTACAGAGGATCATGAGCTCGTTTTTGACTTTTGCATAACGGCTTACACCGCCGCGATACTTTCTGTTGGCATCCCGTCTCGTCTCGCAAACGATGGGGCAGACATAAATGCCCATGCCGAGAAAATAAGGGTACAGCACCGCATTGATGAACGACTCCTCTGTGGGGCCTTCGCAATAAATGTAGATTGTTTTCATTTTGAGAGTCTACCTCCCAAAACATTTTTCTTCCAAAGGTCACCCAGCGTGTAGTCACCATCCAGCCACAGCTTGAGCTGCTCCGGATCTAACCGTCTGAACTCAGAACCGGTATCACTCCGGTCAACGACAATGACATCTTCCACATCGAACTCGTTCAGCAACTCTACAGATTGCGTGGATATAATGATCTGTTTTTCATTGGAAAGCTGCCGCACGATCTCAGAGAAAATCGTGATTGCATAGGGATGCAGGCCGAGCTCCGGCTCATCAACGATGATGGTAGCTGGCTGCAGTTCATGGGGCTGCAGCAAAAGTGTTGTCAGACAGATAAAGCGAAGAGTACCATCCGAAAGCTGAGAAGCATTGAAAATATCTTCGCAGCCGGTCTGGCACCACCGCAGAACGATCTGCTCTTCATTACCCTCCTGGGGTTCCAAAACAAAGTCATCGAAATAAGGCGCGACCAGACGGATCGTTTCCACAATTTCATCGTAGTTCGGCTTGAAAAAGTTTTTTAACCGGTAAAGGAATGCGGCAAGGTTTGCCGCATCGTACAGCAGCATTTTATTATTGGAAATGTTATGCTCCTGCTTGACTCTGGCACCCTTACCCGTGTCATGGAAATGATACACCCGCCAATTCTGCTTGCGCAGGGTTGGGACAACGTAATCGTCAATTCCGTTATGGGCGCCATTTTCCCACTGGGATTCACTATGCCCGCGTCCAATGTTGCTTTCATTGTCCCAACCACCATGATAACCGAAGTATTCCTTTTGGAAGATCAACCGGTTATCATCGGTAGGCACCAGAACGAAGCCATAAGAGTTCTGCCCAAAAAACACCTCAAAGTCAATCTCCTCGGTCACTTTCCGGCCATTATATAAAAGAGAACTCAAGCCGCTCTGTCCCACAGACACCTGAAGATTTTTAGACAGAATACTCTGGAGAAAGGAAAAGGCCGAAATAAAGTTGCTCTTTCCCGCTCCGTTAGAACCAATGAGCACATTGATTTTCCCGAAAGAAATATCACAGTTTTTGATGGATTTGAAGCCGCGAATCGTCATGCGGCTCAACTGGTCTCCCTGTAATGGCATACTAAACCTCCCAAAACAAGAAACAATTTGCTTAATTATATCAATTTCTCGTGTTCCTGTCTACCATGAAAGAGCCATATAAGGTATACGGTATTTTCTGCCTCACAGGCCGTATTTATCCCGCAGCATACGCAGCCCTTCCATGGCGTCGGACATCATTCCCGTTTGAATGTCGGTTTCCGCTTCTGCAAGCTTTGTATAGACATCCTCCGTAGTAGGCTTTCCTGCATGGGCTTCTGTCAGCTTGCTGAAGTCACGATCCGAGATAACATGTGGCATAGATATCGGCTCCTTTCACGAAGCTACTGTACCATAATTATCACGCATCCGCAAACCCTTTATTGGCGGTCAGGAGTAAAGAATTACGCCGAAGGCTCCAGCCGGCGGCGCATATCAAATTCCTGCCCGTCCGCATAGCCCATGGCGGCATATTGGCGGTTCATGCTGCTTTGGGGCGAGATTTTATAATTGCTCCGCTTCATTTTGGAAACGGCGTCCTCGACCGCCTGCGGCACGACCATGACCAAACCCCATTCCTGGTGTTCTGCCTCCTGCTTTTGAAAAGCGGCAGACAGCCCGCGGCAGAAGCCCCAGCCATAGGAATTGCACATCTCCCGAAGTGTCTTTGCGGGATATCCCTTTTGGGTACGGATCTGTCTGCATCGGCTTGAGATGCAATCATAGGCGTAGAGAAACGCCAGCTTGCAGAGCTTGAAGTCGTCCTCCATGCCGATAAACCCGATCTCCGAAACCTTGCTGCCGTGTGCATGGCTCCGATATGGCCTGCAGCAGTAATGCGCGGCAATGAGCGTGGAGAGGTAAACCGTCCACGGCGAAGAGAGCTTCGTGCAGGTGACGCCCACGCATTCCTGAACCACCTTCTTATTCTCCTGCGGCTCAATATCCTCCGGCATGAGCTTATGCTCCGCCATCAGACGCCGGGCCTGCAGCAGCGCGGCTTTGGCTTCCTCCTCGTAGGGGCTTTCCGCCAACGCAAGGAGCTTGGCGATCTTTTCCGTAATCTTTGACATAACAACCACCTCAATAAGAATCTGCGCCTGCCTGATATTCTGCCCAGTCATAGAGCAGAAGATCGTGGCGCGATGAAGATGAAATGATGCCGGCAGGCCGGATACAGTAATTTGTAAACTGGAATTCGGTCGGCTTGTGCGTATAAAGAACAGCAATCAGTTCATAGGACCGCCCCATCCACTCGCTGGTGTCGATGACCTGCACGGTCTCCTTGCCGAAGTTGAGAGCATAGATCCAGTTATCCTGACAGGCACCATGGAGGGAATATTGCTCACCACCGGGCAAGGATAACAGTTTTTCTTTCATCTGCTCATAGCCTTTCAGATTTGGCAGCTTTTTAGAGCAGCGGATCGCTTCTCTCCGTTCAAACTCAAAAAACGGAACAAAGGGGATCTTTCCCTCAAAGTCACCGTTTCCATCTCTTGCGCAAAGCCTCCCTTGATAGACCACCTCAAAGATCGTTTGCGGGCTGATACGGCAGTCACTTTCAAAGATCGAGGGGCTAGCGGAATACCATGTGGCGACTTCGCCGGTGTAGTTTTCAAAAATACGGTTATAGTAGCGCGTCGGTTTCTCAACTGTGGCAAACACGTCTTTGCAAAAGCCGCGATCCTCCATCAGAAAAGTTACTTGAATTACCGCAGATTGCCCGCCTATGATGTTATCCATATTCGTGTCGTTCCTTTCTGTGGCGAGATGTCTCACCAGTTTTTGATGACCTCCGGGAGCTTATCATACTGCCCGGTGGCCAGCAGGCCGCATTCGTAGTGGAAATTGATGTAGGTGAGATGGTATTCGATCTTTTCCATCATCTTCTTATCGCCTATTTCCCGTGCGTGCTGGTGCTCTATGAAATACTGCTTCATTTGCTCCAGTGTAATGCCATAGCTGTCTTTTCGGATCTTCGCCAAGATCCGCGCTTTCTCTTGTGCTGTTAACATTTCTTTCTCCTTTACATCGTTGCTGCCCGGCTCAGGAGGGAATCGTCCACTCCCTTGCAGGGGGTTCCATGCGTACTTTGAATAGCGAATGCTGGTACCTTTTGCACTTCCTTCCGCACATTGGGATTGGCCATCTGATCCATGCCCATTGCCTCGGCGACCTCACGGATGCCAGGCACCCGAATGGTATCGGTCAGCCCGTGCAGCACGTTGACGCCGCCAATGCAGAGGAACAGATTACCCCCTTGCGCGGAAACTGCTTATCCGGCCATGCGCCGGGCTCTGCGCTCGGCGTGCTTCTGCTTGAGCCGCGTATAGTCCCCTTCGTAACGCTGGCAGCCGACTTTGTTCAGGCGGCGCAGCGCGGCGGAGTGGAACTGAAAAACGGCGGCAGTCCTGCGGTTTACTCCGGCAAAAACATCGGCATAGTAACGCTTATAGTCCACGATGTAGCCCAGATCATTTTTCTCCATATAGTCCATGAAGGCGGTGCTGTCCACCTCCAGCATCCCGTCACAGAGAAATGCCTGATAACGGGGCAGAGGCTGACCGAGGTTTTGCGTCATGGTGATGCGCTCTCCGGCGTTGACCGGGAGAAGCTGCACCTTGATCGCCGGGGTATTCGGGTAGCATTCCACCTTAATGCGGTAGATGTTGCCTTTATAGGTGCCGGATAAAATATCATTCATATCGGTTCACTTCCTTATCATCATTCTGACCGGGTGAAGAAGGCTTGTTGGCTTTTGCCTGCGCCTGCTCAAAGCCGCGCTTGACAGCAAGAACCATAGCATCCTCTCCCACGTCGGCGTTGCGGGGCTTTTTCTCCCGCAGCTTTTGACACTTCCTCACGGCAGCATCGTAATCATAGCCGATGCCGCGTTGAAGCTTGTCCGCGATCTGACGGAGCTTTTCTGCCTGATATTCATAGATTGCCCGGTGAAATCCGCCGAGTTCCCACTCGTCGCATACCGTCTCTAACAGCTTTGCGTAGTCCCGCAGAGCGTTAACGATTTTTACGACATCGCCGTAACAGGTTTTCACCTCATGGGTGCCGCTGAGATCAAATACATGCAGCAGCACCTCTCTGGAAAGGCACCGCTCCAGATCAATGGATGCGGACAACTGCGGCTCATAGGCCGCAGATGGCAGCTCCAACGGCTGCTTGGCGGGCTCATTCATCTTCTGCGCACCGCTTTTCGGCGCTGCCGGGTGATCTGCCGGCGAAACGGACACTCCAGGGGAATGGTATGGGGGACGCTCTGCCAGTTGTCCAGCACCAGTTCATGGGAGATCTCGCAGATGCTGTCGCCCTCCCCAATATAGAGGCATTCTGAGCAGGTGTCCGGATTGCAGTATTTCATGTTGGGTAAACACTCCTTTCAAATCATTATGCGGATTTTTGGCCGTACCGCATCAGCGGCACGCTTCTCCATTTTGCGCAAGCGGCCTGCACCGTTCCGGGAAGGCGCAGAATACGCCAGCGCGTCATATTCGGCTGCCCCCGGCGCACACGCTCAAGCGGAGCTTTCGTTTCACAGATCGCACAGCGCAGCCAGGTGTGATGTCGGTTGGTAGTCCGAAACTCTAACACATACATTTTTCGACCTCCTGTTCCTTGGATAAAGTGAAAAGGCACAGCACCACAACGGTACTGTGCCTTTCAACCAAAATGTTACGCCGCCTGCTCCACGACTGTCACCGGCACATCAGCCGCGACCGGCGAGGAGGGAGCCAGCAGGCAGTAATGGGAGTTCATCGTCTCAAAACGGATCTGCTGCGGCGTCACGCCATGAATGGCGATCACCTTAGAGGTGTGGAGATACCGCCCCTCTTCAAAGATGAGGGCGCGGCTGCCGACCTCCAGCGGATACATCAGGGTTCCGTGAACGATACGGATATTTTTCATGGGTCACAACTCCTTTTGTTTTCTTTCTGCGCAAAATAGGCGCGGTACAACGCTTTCAGCCGATGCCGCACCCGCTTGACGCTCATGCCTTCCCTCCGAGCGGTTTCCGCCAGACTGCAGCCGTACAGACGGTGGCGGATCAAAAGAGCCTGCTCTTCATCCGCGAGGAGAAACAGGTCGTGCAGCAGCAATCTTGCCCGAAGTGCATCAAAGGCGTCGTCAGGCGGCGGATGCGCAGCCTGATAGGAAAACTCATGGCTTTGCCGCCGCTGCTCCTGACGCCGGAAGGTATTCAGGCTGCTGTTCATGGAGCGCCACGCGATCGTTGAGAAACGGTATCTGTGCAGACCCTTTTCGGTAAAATAGCGTTGGACAGCGTGAAGATAGCCGATTGCCGCAATATCGTAATACTCCCAGATCTCCAGCTTCTTTTCCAGAAGAAATCCATAGATCAGGGCGTGGTACTGAGCGGCAAAGCGGCGCTGCGCTTCGGTCAGAGGGACGGGAACAGGTGCCTCCGGCGGAGGCCCTGTTTCCCGTTTTTCTTCCTCAATGCAAGGGATCGTATCAGGCGGGAAGTTCTTCCCGTTCTCCATCAATGACCGCCCCTAACGCAAAGTGCGCGCCGTTGTCAGGCAATTCCAGGTGCGAGGCATCGCCGTCCCCGATGACGCTGGAGGCCGCGGCACCCGCCTGTGCTCTCTGCGCGTTGATGTCCTTGATCTGCGCCACGAAGCCATCCGCGTAAGCGCGGATATGCGCCAGGTCTTCCCCGGCGAAATCGGCGATCTTGGTAAAGGTGGCGACGCAGTATTCGTGGCTGCCGCTGACGGCCTTCTTCAGCCCGATCCGCACCACGCCGGTACAAACCTTGCGGCGGCGGGAAAGGAACGCTTCATTGACGAAGCGGGTATAGGGCATCAGGCTGGTAGGCGGCAGCGCGATCTGAATGGGCATATACTCACCGCTGCGCAGCAGATAGAGCATTCTCATGTTCTTGCACGCCTTCCCCTTGTTGTTCCCATCGCTGCCGAACTGGTTGAGAACGCAGTCCGCGCAGGTGCCGCCGGGCTCACCGTAGCCGACCTTCCCATCGAAGGACTGGCACAGGGGCGGCTGGTCATCATCGTACTCGCTGCCCTCCGGCCAGTAGGCGTTGGAGTTGTGGCTGTAGAGAATGACACCCTCCAGATAGGGCGCATAGTCCGGCACATCCGGGTTTCCGGACGGGATCTCAAACTGCAGGTGCCCGCCGCCGGGGATCTTGATGCGGGTGAAGCTCAGGCGCAGGCCCTCCATATCATCCGCAAGGTCTTCACTGGTGAAGTTGTCTCCGTCAAGAAGCTGCGGGATCTGGAAAGAGGTCTTGGTCTCCATCATGGTGTTGGTCTGTTCGTACATAATCATATCCTCCTTAAAATTGTTCCGACCGCTCAGGCGGCCAGCAGTTCCGTTCGGTTCATCTGCCGGAAGAGGGCGGGCGACATCGTCATAACGCTGTACCCGATCTCCTCCAGCTTCGTTGCCCGGTCGTAGCTTTCAACATCCTGACTGAAGCGGGTCACGGCATTGGCGAGCCCGTAGAGGGAAAAATCGCCGCCGGTGATCAGATGCTCCAGAACGCCGTTGCTCTCGTCCTCAGTAATGCCAAAGCTGGAAGAAGCCAGCTTGACAATGGCAGGGAGCTGCTTGGTATCCAGCATGGCCTCCGTACTCTCCCGCATCCGGCTCACTACCTGGGCAAACCTTGCCTCAGAGATGGCGGCGCGGACGGTGTCCTTGATCTTCAGCACAAAGGCGTGGTCATCGGCCAGCAGCGTTTCGTTGGAATAGATGGAAAAGTCCTCTTCGCTGGTCGCGGCACGCCCCACATGATTGCGGCGGGTTTTGGCGTCGTTGATCACCATGCCATTGGAGCACACCAGACGGTAGATCAACGGCTGGATGGTAACGGAGCCCAGTCCTGTCTCACTGTTGGAGATGATGACGCCAGCCTGTACCACATCGCCCGGGACAACATCCGCCTGCAAGCGGGGATTGACCACCTTGATATACATGAAATCGTCGGTGATCTGCGTGCTGACGAACCGTGCCTCCGGCAGCTCCCCAATGACGGGCAGCGTTACACTGGCAATGTCCAGATTGTCAATGCGGCGGTAGCGGTTGCTGAGAAACGCGCGGGCGCAACCATCCATCGTGCGGAGCGTCCGAAGCTCATTTTTCTGGGAGAACCAGTAGTTGGCGTTATAGGCCAAAAGCTCCGGCGCATCCGTGCGCATCAGCTCATAATACTTTTGCGGAATGCCGAGATAGGTTCCCAGCTGGCGGTGCGCCGTCTGGCGAATATCCAGGGGCGTGATCTTATCCAGCCCATTCTCCGTGACACGGAGCTGCGGCGCGTCCGAGGTGACCGAGAGGGACAGGCTTCCGGTGTTCACCAGGTAGTCCTGCTTGGCCTTGCTCTGACGCAGCAGCTCCTGTGCCATCTCTTTGATGGTAAGTCCGGTTTTCATTGTTGTTCCACATCCTTTCTCTGCCGCTCACCAGGAGACGAGGATATCCGCGTCTCTTGCGTCGGCAGCGTAGCCTTCTTCCTCCAAAACCTTGACCAGCTGCGGCCAGTAGACCTTTTCAGGAAAGTCCAGAAAGGTTTCCTTTGCCGGTTCCGCTTCGTTTTCCTTGGCCTGCACAAAAACCTCACCGTTTTCCTGCACGGTCAGGCTGCTGTGGCCTCTGGAGTTCAGATCGGTAACCAGCGCCTCCAATACGGCGCGGCCCCGTGTCTCAAACCAGACGCGGGGGTTTACCGGCTGCCGGTTTGGCGGCTGTGTGTCCGATGCCCAAGCCACCAGCGGAGAGAGCTTGACAAGCGAACAGTCCAGATTTGCCTTCTGATCCAGCTTCACATCGGCGTAATCAAAATCCGGAATACCATAGACGCGGATACGGGCCGTGCCGCCCTCCACCGCAAAGCGGGAGGGCTTGTCCGCCAGCCACTCCCAACGGGCGTTGGGATATGCGGCGTGGAGCATGGCGGTGATCCGGTAGTTTACATGGCACAGCAGCGCGTCTGCCAGTTGACCGCCGCCATTTGCCGCCGCAGTCTGCTCGCGGAGCCGAGCCTCTTTTGCGCGGTAGGCACGGTTATTGCGCCAGAGCGGAAGAGCCTGCGTCAAGAGCCACCACAGCAGCCAGAGGGCAAACACCGCCAGCAGCAGGGGGAGAAGTATCCGCCCGCGGACGAGCGCGAGAATGGCGATCACGATACCGATGAGAAGCGAGATACTGCTCCAAAAGGGAGATTCTTTTTTCATTTCAGTTGCCACCTTTCAAAAATAATCTGGAAAACAAAAAAAGAGGAACCGCGTATGTGTCCAGAATCTCTTAAAACACATCACGCGGTTCCTCTTTTTCACTTTGCCGGAATACGTTTATTCCGGCAGGCGTTCCCGATCTCCGTCCACGACCTCCACAGGAGGCAGCGGCGGCTGGGCAGCGCCGGGGCTTTGCTTTCGTGCGGTTCTCTGCGCTGTACGGGGAGGCTTCGTCTGCCATCCCGTCAGGCTGAGCTTCAGCCGCTTGTCCTTTTCGCTTCCGCCGTTTCTGGTACAGTCCACCAGCTCCAAAAAGCCTTGGACCCAGATGCGGGAATCCTTGTGGATTCCTGCATCCGCCAGCGACAACGCAGCTGTTCCCCATGCCCAGACCTCAAAATACTGTCTGTGGCCGGTATCCCGGCGCCCGATCCATTCGACCAGACCGAAGGATACATAGGGGACTTGCCTGTGACTCATTTTCAGCTGAAAGTCATTGGTCACCCGACCGAAAACATGGACTTCTGCCATACAACTCCTTTCTGCCGCGAGGGCAATACTTATATATAAAAAGTGCCAGTAAAGCGGCAGATACCCAATAAGGGTACAGTCGTCCTACTGACACTTGCGTACAAACCTGACAGCGTGCGCAGGTGGATCGCTCCACACACGGATCTAAGTCCATGCCCCAATAAGGGAAATTGCGCAAAACTCATTTACAGGGGTATTGTACCACAGGATATGGCTCGTGTCAAGCGAGAAACACAATATATAGTATTTATTCGTGGCGTATTTTATAGATATTGTCTCTCGGCCTATTCCTTTACGAACAGACCGATGGGACAGATGTGGGTAAAACCGGGGGTGGAGATGTACCAGCAGCCGGGCCCCTCCGGTTCCCAGCTCATTTCTATGGTGATCTCCCGCCATCCATCCGGAAAGAGCGCATGGAAGGTCTCGCCGGCGTGAATGCCGCGTCCATTGAGCAGCAGACGGGGGTGAGGATCGAAGTCCTCCGGGGCGGGCAGCTGGATTTGCCCTAATTTTTCCATGTTCATAAGCAAGCTCCTTTTATTCTGCATAGCCGGGACCGGGGTAATCGCTGAGATAGAACTGGAAGGATTCCGCATGAGCGGTGTTGTGCCAGAGGGTCAACTCCATATAGGCGCCTACCTCGTCACAACCGCCGAAAATGAGCCGGTGCCCATCACCGCCTGCCGCAAGAAACCATAGGAGCATACTCGTGTAAGCGTCCTCATCCACACTTCCGGTATCCACAAGGCGGCGCACATCAACATCGGAGAGCTGCGGGTGTGAGAGAAAGTGACGCAAGAGGCTTTCCGGCAATTCCACAGTTTGCTGCAACGTAAGCCTGCGGGGCATCCGGCTCAATTCCCCGCGTTTAGTCACAGCGGTTCGGCGCGCTGTGCTCCCGTAGACTTCAATGATCTCCGGCGCTACACTGTTCGGATCATCTTCACGCTGAATGCAGCCGTCTGTGCTTTTCAGGCAGAGCTTGTGTACGCCATCGGTCACCCGCAGACCGGCGGGAGAAGCTGCGGTAATACGGCAGCCGGAAAGATCAATATGACTGCTCAAAAAACGGAGTACATGACGCTGCCCAAAGGTTTTTGCAAAAGACATTGTGATTTTCCTTTCCATTTAGTAAATACGTGTTGGGTCATTGTTTTTTTGCAGGTAACAGCATATCCATCGTGGGAATTCGGAACTTTCTTACGCTTACTCATTGAATCTCTCCGTTTTTATGATATCTGAGCCTTCCTGTGCAGCAGCCTGACAGTCTATCTCCGATTCAGCCCGGCACTCCTCAATCTCCTCCAGCCCCAGCAGTGCGCCATGGGGGATCCTTGCTCCCGGCAGCGCGGCTCCGGGAGGGCTTTGAAGATAGACGCGGTAACTGCTGCCAATCAGAAATCTTTGACGACGATCCAGCAGGAGGTCATGCGCAGTGCCGGATTCATCCATCAGCCGGATACGCTGGTACCCTCTCAAGGACGCTCGCCTGATGGCGACACACACGCCCTCCACCGTTTCATAGTCCCCCTGACGAATCGCTTGAAACAGAAGAATACATCGAACGACGATGTATGCTAATAGCGAGGACTTGAAAGTCCTCGCTATTACAACGATGGTCAGCTCATTTGTGGCAGAATAGTATGACCGAAGCACGAGCTTAGAGAATCGTACAACAATATCTTTCCGTCAAGCGTAATGGCATCATCGGCTGTGTGAAACCGATGATGTATCGAAGGAACTCCAACAGTTTTGATTGTATGGCAGTTGAAAATGAACTTTTGGTGCCAACATGTAGAGGTTGACTCACGAAACATCTACTGCTGAAAGTTTAGGCCATATCCAAGTCATGCCGCCGTCGTGCGTATGAAGCGTCATGGTGCGGTCGTTTCCGTCCTTATCGAGCAGTATGATCGGATAGTTGCCGTCATTGCCGGAAAACGTTGGATTCTGCGGCTGCATATTGTATTGCGCGTATTCTTCCGGAATATCCAGTTCCAGCCGCGCCCATGTTTTGCCGCCGTCCAGCGTCCGCGCGATTTCGGGGCCGTTGTCAAAGAAGTAGCGGTAGCTGATAAAGCCGACCATTTCAGACGCAAAGCCAGCGCCGATGACCGTGCCGGTATAAAGCGCGTTCGGGATAGAAATACTCCACGTTTCGCCATTGTCCGTCGAGGTGCAGACGTTCGCTGCGCCTGTTCCGGCTGCGGGCGGCAGCGCAGCGACACACCAGCAGAACGCGCCGATTTTGCCGTAGTAGAAAGTGATGGAGTCCAGATAGCCAAAGGTGAAGGCTTCACTTTTCCTGTCACAGCCGGGGAGCGCCGCAATCAGATCATACGGAACCGTTGCGATTGGCTCCTTGTTGTCCGTGCTTTCGTACAGCTCAATCCACGACGTTTGTGAGTTGCCAACATAGCCAATCAGTTCTACAGTATCCGAAGTTCGCAAAGTATTCTCTGTTTCGGATGTGGATGTTTCTGTATTTGGTGTCGATTCACAGTTTGTTTTGAGATCATATGCAACCTGTAAACAGTTATCTGCGAAAAGCAGTTTGCCGGAAGCAACTATATCGTCACTATTATACGCCCTTTTGACGACCCACAGGCATCCATCCGTTTCGTTAAGTCGGAGTGAGTAATCATATTTCCCGCGATCCTCCAACATGTAACTTGCGCCGTTTGCATAGTCGTAGACAATGATACGGCTGTCGATCATGCCGGAGCCAAAGGTGAGCGTGGAACATAGGTCAGGAAGCCCATCACCGGTAAGATCGCAGAAATATGTGTTCCAGATGGGCATTCCGGTATAAAGCTGCATGACTTCGTTTTCCGTCACGGCCTCCATCTTCTCCGGATACCAGCGGAACGTCACGCCCGGATATTCCGGAAGTTCGATTTCAAGGTTTCCGTCCCAGTTCATTTCCTCGGGCTTTTCAAGGTAATCGAACCACGGCTCCGTATGTGCCGAAGAAGTATCCGCTATTTGCGTGAATGTCGCCTCGCGGGTTCCAAAACAAGACAAGCCGTAACCGTCCGACATTCGGAAAACCAGTTTTCCGTTATCCGCACGGAGAGACGCGGTAAACAGAAGATATTTTTCCGATCCGGCCTCCTGTGCCATCTCCGGGGTGCAGCCATAAAATTCGGCCCATCCGGCAGTTCCCCGTACACGGTATCGAATACAAAAATCTGTGTTTGTGTCGTTTTTGACGATCGTTCCGACAACGGAGAGATCGTCCTGGACGGTGAAAGATGCATCCACAGGGAAATCCGCATCATAACCAAGCTGATAGCTCCACGCGGAGCCGGGCGCCAGCAATTCCGTAATATCGTTTGAGCCCTCCGATTTTGGATTCGTCAGAAAGCAGACCGCTGCCGCAGCACAAACAATCACAGATGCCAGAACGATCCAGAACGCGGGCTTCTTATAGTTCATCACGGACTTTACACGCTCCTTTACTCCCACCTCACCAAAAGCAAGAGGACACGCCGCAATTACACGGCGGTTGACGCTGCAAGCCACAAGTGCCTGTGTATAATCGGCTCTTTGTTCATTGCCCATTTCCCTGATAACCTTTTCATCACATGCAAGCTCTATATCCCGGCACAGCAGTATATAGCTGAGCCACATCAGCGGATTGAACCAATGAATTGTCAGCAGCAGAAAACCGAGTGGCTTCCACCAATGATCCTTGCGGCGGATATGCGTCTGCTCATGGGCAATCACATGATCCATCTCGCGGCTGTCCATATGATACGGAAGATAGATTTTGGGTTTGATGATTCCCAGCACAAACGGAGAGCAAACCTTCTCGCTTTGATAGATGTTGCCCCGCAGGATTACCGCTTCGCAGACCTTGCGGTGCAAACGCCAGTAGCTCACAGCAGAGTAGAGGAAAAGGGCTGCTATTCCGAAAAGCCATATCCCCGTTAAAACCGGAATCCATATTTGCAGCGGATTTGCACTTGCGCCCGGTGCGGGCGTGAACGAGCTGCTGATTACTGGGTTGATAACATGATTGAGGGCAGGAACACCCGTCTGGACGGAAGGTGTCTGCTCCATCATAACGGTTGGGCTGATTGTTTCTGCGCTCGGTATCAGGCTCAGTACACTTTCAATCGAAAACGGGAAAACCATCCGTGCAGCGACAATGCCCCAAAGCAGAACATTTACCCATTTGGGAGCTTTTTTCAAGCAAAACCGCAATGTCAAAACCGCAATCACAACCCAGCTTGCGGATATGCTCATATTGACGATTTTTAGAAAGAGTTCGCTCATGTTGCTTCCCCCTTTCGGATCCGGTCGATCATCTGCTGCACTTCGTCAAGTTCGTCATTAGATAAATCCTGCCGTTTGGTAA
>ENA-UOJC01001877-UOJC01001877.1-human-gut-metagenome-genome-assembly--contig:-C104-NODE-1877-length-25386-cov-5.645336_pt1 | contig 25386 bp, 20 predicted proteins | sample MGYA00242339_ERZ723886 | MGnify/ENA metagenome assembly ERZ723886 | reverse complement strand
GTTAAACCAAAAACAAACTTCAAATGAAAAAGCATAATTTCAATGCAGGACCTTCCATTCTTCCGCGTGAGGTGATAGAGGATACAGCGAAGGCTATTTTAGATTTCAACGGCTCTGGTCTCTCTTTGATGGAAATCAGCCACCGTGCCAAAGACTTCCAACCTGTGGTTGACGAAGCAGAGGCATTATTCAAGGAATTACTCAATATCCCCGAAGGCTATTCGGTACTGTTCCTGGGTGGAGGTGCTAGTATGGAGTTCTGCATGGTTCCTTATAACTTCCTGGAAAAAAAAGCTGCTTACCTGAACACTGGTGTGTGGGCTAAGAAAGCAATGAAAGAAGCTAAAGGGTTTGGTGAAGTTGTAGAAGTTGCTTCCTCTGCTGAAGCTACATATACTTATATCCCAAAAGATTACACAATCCCGACAGACGCAGATTATTTCCACATCACTACTAACAACACGATTTACGGTACAGAATTGAAGAAAGACCTCGATTCTCCGGTTCCGATGGTTGCCGATATGTCTTCTGATATTTTCTCACGTCCGATTGACGTTTCTAAATATATCTGTATTTATGGTGGTGCACAAAAGAATCTGGCTCCTGCAGGTGTTACATTCGTTATTGTTAAGAATGATGCTGTAGGTAAGGTTTCTCGTTACATTCCGTCAATGCTGAATTATCAGACACACATTGATAATGGTTCTATGTTCAATACTCCTCCGGTAGTGCCCATCTATGCTGCATTGCTGAACCTTCGTTGGATCAAAGCACAAGGTGGTGTGAAAGAAATGGAACGTCGTGCCATTGAAAAAGCGGATATGTTGTATGCTGAAATCGACCGCAACAAAATGTTCGTGGGTACTGCTGCCAAAGAAGACCGTTCACGCATGAACATCTGTTTCGTGATGGCTCCCGAATACAAAGACCTTGAAGCTGACTTCTTGAAGTTTGCCACTGAAAGAGGTATGGTAGGTATCAAAGGACATCGTTCTGTGGGTGGTTTCCGTGCATCTTGCTACAATGCTTTACCGAAAGAAAGCGTACAAGCTTTGATTGACTGCATGCAGGAATTTGAAAAACTTCATTAATATATTATTTTCACCACAGATTACACGAATTAGCACAGATTCCTAAATTCTATAATCTGTGAAAATCTGCGTAATCTGTGGTGAGTTTTTATAAATAGAATTAAATTATGAAAGTACTTGTAGCTACAGAAAAACCGTTTGCTAAAGTTGCAGTAGACGGTATCCGTAAAGAAATAGAAGCAGCCGGATTCGAGCTTGCTTTACTTGAGAAATATACAGATAAGGCTCAATTGCTGGATGCAGTGAAAGATGCTAATGCTATCATTATCCGTAGTGATATTATTGATGCAGAGGTGCTTGATGCTGCCAAAGAATTGAAAATCGTAGTACGTGCCGGTGCGGGATATGACAACGTTGACCTGGCTGCTGCCACTGCTCACAACGTATGTGTGATGAACACTCCGGGACAAAACTCTAATGCTGTTGCCGAACTTGCTTTGGGTATGATGGTATATGCTGTCCGTAATTTCTATAACGGAACTTCCGGTACAGAATTGATGGGTAAGAAACTGGGTATTCATGCTTATGGAAACGTAGGTCGTAATGTAGCCCGTGTTGCCAAAGGTTTCGGAATGGAAGTGTATGCTTACGACGCATTCTGCCCGAAAGAAGTAATCGAAAAAGATGGTGTGAAAGCACTTGATTCGGCAGAAGAACTGTATAAGACTTGTCAGGTGGTATCTCTTCATATTCCGGCAACTGCCGAAACGAAAAATTCTATCAATTATGCTCTGCTGAAAGATATGCCGAAAGGTGCTATGTTGGTAAACACTGCCCGTAAGGAAGTTATCAACGAAGCAGAACTGATTAAATTGATGGAAGATCGTGCAGATTTCAAATATATCACAGATATTATGCCTGCTGCTAATGCAGAATTTGCAGAGAAATTTGCCGGACGTTATTTCTCAACTCCAAAGAAGATGGGTGCTCAAACTGCTGAAGCAAATATCAATGCCGGTATTGCTGCCGCTCAACAAATTGTAGGCTTCCTGAAAGATGGTTGCGAGAAATTTAGAGTAAACAAATAAGATTCTTTTAGAAATAAGTAGTATATTTGAGCCACAGATTTTCAATAAGTCTGTGGCTTTAATTTTTTACATATAAAATACTAATATCATGGCAATAATTAAACCTTTCAAGGGTATTCGTCCCCCGCAAGACCTCGTAGAACAGGTCGCTTCACGTCCTTATGATGTATTGAATTCAGAAGAAGCCCGCGCAGAAGCGGAAGGTAACGAAAAGTCTCTTTATCATATTATTAAACCGGAAATAGATTTCCCTGTCGGTACGGACGAACACGACGAACAAGTGTATGCTAAAGCTGCCGAGAATTTCCAACTGTTCCAGGATAAAGGCTGGTTGGTGCAGGATAATAAGGAAAATTATTATATCTATGCCCAAACGATGAACGGGAAAACGCAATACGGATTGGTAGTTGGTGCATACGTTCCCGATTATATGAATGGGATTATCAAAAAACATGAGCTTACCCGTCGTGACAAGGAAGAAGACCGTATGAAGCATGTCCGTGTGAACAACGCTAACATCGAACCTGTTTTCTTTGCTTATCCGGATAATGAGAAGTTGGATGTTATTATCAAGAAGTATACGGCAAGCAAGCCTGTTTATGACTTCATCGCTCCGGGGGATGGTTTTGGACATACTTTCTGGATTGTCGATCAAGATGAGGATATTGCTGCTATTACTGCCGAATTTGCTAAAATGCCGGCTCTTTATATTGCCGACGGACATCACCGTTCTGCCGCTGCTGCACTAGTGGGAGCAGAGAAAGCAAAGCAAAATCCGAATCATCGGGGTGATGAAGAATATAATTACTTCATGGCTGTTTGCTTCCCTGCAAACCAGCTAACCATCATCGACTATAATCGTGTAGTGAAAGATCTCAATGGTTTGACTCCCGAGCAATTCCTGGCTGCACTTGATAAAAACTTTATAGTAGAAGAGAAGGGTGCGGATATCTATAAACCATCCGGCTTACATAACTTCTCACTCTATCTGGGTGGTAAATGGTACAGTCTGACAGCCAAAACAGGTACATACAATGATAACGACCCTATTGGCGTGCTTGATGTTACCATCTCTTCCAACCTGATTTTGGATGAAGTTTTGGGTATAAAGGATTTGCGTTCGGACAAGCGTATTGATTTTGTGGGCGGCATCCGTGGATTGGGAGAACTCAAGAAACGTGTGGATAGCGGTGAAATGAAAGTGGCTCTGGCTCTTTATCCCGTATCTATGAAACAATTGATGGATATTGCAGATACAGGTAATATCATGCCACCGAAGACAACTTGGTTTGAACCTAAACTTCGTTCGGGGTTGGTAATTCATAAATTGGATTAGGAAATTCTATCGGATGATGCAAAAAAGACGTTGCTGATGTAAGCTATATCAATAAATGTAACACCCGATTAAGATAAAAAAAATAGTGACGGTATATGCCCGGGATGGTGACGGTATCCTTGTGGTATACCGTCACTATTTTTATTGGATAGCGTCACTATCTTGTAGATGAAAATCTGCCAACAAAGATTTTTATATTCCCAGCTACATCTCATCGATAAGTGGAACATTAATATTTCCAAACGATAGATTGACTTTTCTTATTAAAGCCGTATCTTTGCAGCATGACTGCTGAAGATACTTATAAAACCATCATTGAACCTTCCGAAGGTATTTATACGGAAAAACGAAGCAAGTTCATTGCTATAGCCCTTCCTGTGCGTACTCTCGATGAGATAAAAATACATCTTGAAACGTATCAGAAAAAGTATTATGACGCACGACACGTATGTTATGCTTATATGTTGGGAGCTGCACGAAAGGATTTCCGTGCCAATGACAATGGAGAACCTTCCGGAACAGCGGGAAAACCCATTCTCGGACAGATAAATTCAAATGAACTGACGGATATCCTGATTATAGTAGTCCGTTATTTTGGAGGAATCAAGTTAGGGACAAGCGGATTGATCGTGGCTTACAAGGCTGCCGCTGCTGAAGCTATTGCTGCCGCTACAATTATAGAAAAGACAGTAGATGAAGACGTGACGGTAATGTTTGAATATCCTTTCATGAATGACGTGATGCGCATTGTGAAAGAGGAGGAACCGGAAATTCTCAATCAGTCGTATGACATGGATTGTAGTATGACGTTACGTATTCGTCGTTCGATGATGCCTAAATTGCGTGCTCGTTTGGAAAAGGTGGAGACAGCTCGGATTCTTGATGAGGAGAATGTATTGTAAATAAGATATTTAAAATATTGCATGAGAAATAAATATCATATAATTTTCAATTTGTTTTTAAGCTTCTTTGCTTTGATAAGCGTTCAGACGCAAGCACAAGCACAGGAGACTCAAAAGCTCGCTCCTAATAATATCCCTGTTCCGTGGTATTCGCAGAAAATCACGGGATGTCCTTACTCGCATTGTTCTCTGGCTTCTTCGTTAATGGTCTTTGACTACTTTAAAGGCATGACGACCGATACACAACGTACAGCCCAGGATGCAGAAAAGAAACTGATAGAATATCAACGCAACTACTTTCTGAAAAAACGTGCCCCTTTCCGTCGTCGTACATCGATAGGGCAGGGAGGATATTATTCTTTTGAAATTGATTCTTTGACACGTTATTATGAAAATATGATAAGTGCCGAACATTTTCAGCAGAAAGATTACCGGATATTGAAAGATTATATTGATCGTGGTATACCTGTGCTTGTGAATGTGAGATATACAGGAGCAGTTCGTGGTTTGCGTCCCGGTCCGAGAGGGCACTGGATGGTACTTCGTGGCATTGACGATAAACATGTGTGGGTAAATGACCCCGGACGTTCGCCGGAGATGCGGAGTAAAGGAGAAAATATCTGCTATCCAATAAAGAAACAGCCGGGCAATCCTTCCTATTTTGATGGTTGCTGGACGGGACGATTTATCATAGTCACTCCTAAAGAATGGATTCGAAATTCCCTGTTTGCACAAGTAGGCAAGCTTCCTCCTTTGGAGGAGGTAACTCATATAGTACCTCCTGTTGCGTTGCCTGCAACCTTACCGCAGGTTATTAATCAGTAAGCAATTCATTGTGAAGATAGAAATTTCTTAGTGAAATTAGGATAAAAAGAACATTAGTAAAATAAAGAAGAACAAAGATATATGGCATTCGAAGCAACCAAAAAAGAATGGTGCGAACTCTATTCTTTCTTTCGTCTCCTGGCAGACGGAAAAGTAGTGCTAGGCACAGCAGACGCAAAGGCGGGAGAAACATCTTGGCCTATTGCAATGATTCAACGGGAAGAACATGATGGAACACGTCAATATTATATTGAGGAAGATGCGATTCGTATAGAAGCAGAGAGCGGAACTAAATTCATGCCTCGCGAAGACTTTGGTATTGTAGCTGATTTGATATTGCGGGCTGTGAAATCTTCTTCGGAAGATGACGTAACCTCTCCGGAAGGAGTAGAAGAGTTTTTAGATGAAGCAGCCATTTTCGATTTGGAAGCAAAAACAGAAGATCGTACTGATTTCTCCATTGCATTTTGGCATCCGGAAGCTCCGTTGAGAGGTTTTAATGTTCGTTCACGGTTGGGTGTAATGAATCCGTTACTGGGCGGAGGACGTGCTGCAAATCTAAAACTGGAACAGAGTGGAGTCAAATTTGCCTCTCCCACAGTGAATAAAATCAATGCTTTGCCTGAATCTCCCAATGAGGTTGCCGAGCGAATGATGATGATCGAACGATTGGGCGGTGTACTTAAATATTCTGATGTAGCCGACCGGGTATTCCGTAGCAATCTTCTAATGATTGACTTGCATTTTCCACGTGTCTTGACAGAAATGGTTCGTATTATGCATTTGGATGGTATCTCTCGTATTAGCGAGCTGACAGAAGTTATCAAACAAATGAATCCGTTAAAGATTAAAGATGAACTGATAAACAAGCACAAGTTTTATGAGTTTAAGATGAAGCAGTTCTTGATGGCATTAGCTTTAGGTATGCGTCCCGCAAAGATTTATAATGGATTGGATTCGGCTGTGGAAGGTATTCTGTTGGTGGGCGGAAGTGGAGAGGTGCTCTGTTATCATAAATCAGAAAAGCAAGTAATGGAAGACTTTTTGTTTCAAAATACCCGTTTGGAAAAAGGATCTTTGGAGAAGGATAAATACGGATTTTTGGAGAGAGAGAATGGAGTCTATTATTTCAAACTGAATGCAAAGATTGGGCTAGTTAAAAGGTAAATGATAAATTAGAATTCTGTGGTGAAATTTTGATTCGATATATATAAAAAACTTGTTATCCATGAAAACGAATGAAGTTTTAGAGAACATTAAAGCACGTCGTAGTGTACGGGCTTATACTAGTCAGCAAGTTTCAGAAGAAGATTTGCAGGCTATTCTGGAAGCTGCAACTTATGCACCCAGTGGAATGCATTTGGAAACATGGCACTTTACTGCTATTCAAAATGTAGATAAATTGACAGAACTGAATGAGCGCATTAAAGGAGCTTTTGCAAAAAGCGATGATTCCCGTTTGCAAGAGCGTGGGCATAGCAAGACCTATTGTTGTTATTATCATGCTCCGACTTTGGTGATTGTATCCAATGAACCTACACAATGGTGGGCTGGTATGGATTGTGCTTGTGCAATAGAAAATATGTTTCTGGCTGCCCATTCTTTAGGAATCGGCTCTTGCTGGATCAACCAGTTGGGCACAACGTGTGATGATCCTGAAGTTCGTGAATATATTACCTCTTTAGGTGTTCCTGCCAATCATAAAGTCTATGGTTGCGTAGCTTTGGGGTATGCTGATTCGAAGAGTCCGATGAAAGAGAAAAAGGTGAAGGCTGATACGGTAACGATTGTCAAGTAGAAAAAATATTCAGAATTGTAGTTGGATTTACATTCCATATCACAAAATATGAGCCTTGGGGATAATTGATGCATCTCTAGGGCTTTTGTTTATTCAGTCTTGGGCTGATAAAAATAATCCCAGGGCTCACATTCATTGAGCCCCGGGATTATTTCTTATTGAGATGCTTCTAAAAATCTTTTCTAATGAATTGATTTCTATAATAAATCACCTTTATTCAAAAGTGCCATAACGAGTTGGTAGTAACTTACGGTCTCCCAATGTGTTATCTACACGAGCTACATTGACCCAGAATTTGTTATCACGTACACTTTCTATCGGATAAGCCGCTTTTTCGCGTGTGTACGAATGTTCCCAACGATCACTAACAATCTCGTATTCCGGATGCGGAGCATTAATCAACACATTATCATCCTTATCAGCTTCGCCATTCTTCACTTCCTGAATCTCCTTCCAGATATTCAGCATGACATCTACGAAATTGTCCAGTTCTGCCAAACTCTCGCTTTCTGTCGGTTCAATCATCAATGTACCGTGAACAGGGAAGGAGAGGGTAGGAGCATGATAACCATAGTCCATCAAACGTTTGGCAATATCATTTTCCGAGATGCCTGCTTCTTCATGTACTTTCCTACACTCCAGAATCATCTCGTGTCCTACGAAACCATTGGCTCCCCGATAGACAACTCCATACGTATCTTTCAGACAAGTAGCCAGATAATTAGCATTCAGGATGGCGATCTTAGTAGCCTGCGTCAATCCCTCTGCACCCATCATGCGGATATATCCATACGTGATAGGCAAAATACCTGCACTACCGAATGGGGCAGCTGATACTTGATTCTGCGAATTGCCGAAGATTCCATGTCCGGGAAGGAAAGGAACCAGATGTTCGGCCACACAGATAGGACCTACTCCCGGACCTCCGCCACCATGAGGGGAAGCGAATGTTTTATGAAGATTCAAGTGGCAGACATCTGCACCGATGAATCCCGGATTGGTCAATCCCACTTGGGCATTCATATTGGCTCCATCCATATATACTTGTGCGCCACAGGCATGAATGATGTCGCAAATTTCCTTTATTTCTGTTTCGAAGATACCATGTGTAGAAGGATAAGTAATCATCAGCGCTGCCAATTCATCCTTATTTTCTTCAGCCTTGGCACGCAGGTCATCCATTTCTACATTTCCTTGTTCGTCGCATGCACAGGTGACAGTCACAAATCCGGCCTGTATAGCTGACGCAGGATTTGTTCCGTGAGCTGAAGCCGGAATCAGGACTTTGTTCCGATGTCCCTGACCGATACTTTCGAGATAAGCACGGATTACACGAAGTCCTGCATATTCTCCCGCAGCACCCGAATTGGGTTGCAGGCTCACCCCCGCAAATCCGGTGATAACTTTCAGATCTTCACTTAAATTCTTAATTAATTCCCGATATCCTTCTGCCTGATCTTCCGGAACCAGCGGGTGCATACCCATAAATTCGGGACGACTTAAAGGTAACATTTCCGCAGCTGCATTCAGCTTCATGGTGCATGAACCGAGAGAAATCATCGATTGTGCAAGCGAAATATCTTTGCGATCCAAACGTTTGATATAACGCATCATCTCTGTTTCCGTGTGATATTTGCTGAATACTTCGTGCGTCAGGAAAGGAGTTGTCCGTTTCAAAGCCTTGTCGATATTGCTTTTTTCCGGAATATCGTCTACTTTCTGATAATCTTTTCCGGCAGCGATGGCAAAGATAGAGAGCAATACATTGGCGGCTGCCACATCTGTTGTTTCATCAATACTGAAACCGACATCACCATTTTCATAATAACGCAGATTTATTTCTTTACTAAGCGCTATGGTACGGATTTGTTGTGCCGAAACATGTTCGGGCAACTCAAAACGTAAGGTGTCAAAATATTGAGCGTTGACTTGTGTGTATCCACATTTCTTCAGTTGCTTTTCAAGAAATACAGTGATACTGTGGATGCGCGACGCAATTGTGGTGATACCCTCCTGGCCGTGATAAACAGCGTAAAAGCCTGCCATGGTAGCTAATAATGCTTGTGCGGTACAAATGTTTGAAGTTGCTTTTTCCCGCTTGATATGCTGTTCACGTGTCTGCAAAGCCATCCGATAGCAAAGTTTGCCATATTTATCTTTAGACCATCCGATGATTCGTCCCGGCATATTCCGTTTGTATTCGTCTCTGGTAGCAAAGAAAGCAGCCGACGGACCACCATAGAACATTGGAGTACCCAAACGTTGTGTAGTTCCGAATACAATATCTGCTCCCCATTCTCCCGGAGGAGTCAGCAGGGCAAGGCTTAAAATATCTGCAGCGACAGCTACCTTGCAATCTGCGGCATGAGCTTTTTCTGTAAATTCGGAATAATCCTCTGCATTTCCATTCGAGTTTGGATATTGTAGAACGCAGGCAAACACTTCCGGTGAAGGTTCAAAATCCTTATATTTACCTACACGCAGTTCGATGCCTTGCGGCACAGCGCGTGTAGTCATAACAGCCAATGTTTGTGGGAAGATATTCTCGTCTACAAAGACTACGTTCGCATTGGCTTTCTGTTGCGCACGGGAACGGATGGCATACATCATGCTCACGGCTTCGGCAGCGGCAGTTGCTTCGTCCAGAAGTGAACAGTTGGCAAGTGGCATGGCAGTAAGGTCGCACACGGCTGTCTGAAAATTCATCAACGCTTCCAGGCGTCCTTGCGACACTTCTGTCTGATAAGGAGTGTAAGAAGTGTACCATACCGGGTTTTCGAATACATTCCGCTGGATAACAGCCGGGGTAATCGTGTTGTACCATCCCAAACCGATATACGTAGTATATAGTTTATTTTTATTTGCCAGTTCGGCGATATGTTTTCCAAATTCGTATTCCGTCAGCGGACTAGTCAATGCCAGCGGCTCTTTTAGCCGTATATTGGCGGGAATTGTTTTATCAATCAGTTCGTCCAGTGAGTTCACGCCAATTTTGCGGAGCATCAGGGCTGTGTCTTGTTCATTGATGCCGATGTGACGGCTAGCTAACAAATCGGTTTTCATGTCTTAATGATTTATGATTAATGATTTCTGAATTATGAGTTCTGATTTATGCTTTCTTATGTTTTTCCGATTTATAAACCTCAATTAGCCGCAACACCTACTCCATCCGCACGGCAAATCATAAATCAGAATTCATAACTCATTAAATCTTCTCTTATCTAAAAAATGGGTTTTCAGCTTTCTCCATTCCGATCGTCGTAGGAGCACCGTGTCCGGGGTAAACGACAGTTTCGTTGGGGAGGACAAACAGACGGCTACAAATGTGCTCTATCAGTTCATCGAAGTTGCCTCCTGTGAGATCGGCACGACCGATACTGCCCTGAAACAGGACGTCGCCGGAGAACATGCAGTTGTCTTCCTTGCAATAGTACACCAAGCTACCGGGTGAATGTCCGGGCACATGTATCGCTTCCAGTTTGGTATGTCCGAAAGTGATAATATCTCCGTCATGCAGGTATTTGCCCAGTGGTACAGGTTCCTCCTGTAACTGAAAACCAAACATTCTGCTTTGTTTCGGTGCTTCGTCAATCCAGTACTCATCCGCTTTGTTTGCTTCTGCCGATAATCCGAATTCTTTCAGCATGAACGGATTTCCGAAGATATGATCCAGGTGCAAATGAGTATTCAGCAGATGCTTTACATTCAGCTCATTGGTAAGAATGAACTTTTTCAGAGCCTGCTTTTCCTCTTCATAAAAACAGCCGGGATCGATTACGACTGCTTCTTTAGTGTCATCCCATAATACGTAGCAGTTTACGGGAAACATATTAAATTCAAATCTCTTTATTTTCATGGTTTCTTTATGATTTATCATCTATCAGAACATATAGTCTTGTTTAAATCGGAACATATACCACTTTCTTAGTTTGAAAGAACTCTTCTTCGAAACTATCGCTCAAGTTATGAATGACCGTTTTATGCTTGAACGGCATCGTTTCATGCTCCAGTTCGCCACCTTTGAGACAGATCAGTCCGTTGGGTAATGCATTCTGTTGTTTTGAAGAGATATTCTTTTTGATAATCTTAATCAAATCCGCCAAAGGCATTACGGCACGGCTGACAACAAAGTCGAACGTTCGTTTCTCCTCTTCTGCGCGGGCATGACGGAATGTTACATTTTTCAGTCCGATAGCGTTTGCCACTTCGGTTGCTACCCGTACTTTTTTGCCGATACTGTCCACGAGGTGAAATGTCACTTCGGGAAATAAGATGGCTAAAGGAATACCGGGGAAACCTCCTCCTGTACCCAGGTCCATAATGCTGGTTCCGGGGCGAAATTGGATTGTTTTGGCAATGCCTAACGAATGGAGCACGTGATGCTCATATAAATTCTCGATGTCCTTGCGGGAGATTACGTTGATTTTAGAATTCCAGTCAATGTAGAGGTCGTATAGAGCTGCAAACTGTTTGCGCTGCTCTTCCGTCAGATCAGGAAAATATTTCAGTATGATTTCCACTGTTTGAGTTTTGAGTTATAAGTTTTGAATGATAGATGTGGATGAATATCCTATTCTGTCACACGGGAGTGATAACAATAGGATATTCATTGGTGTTCAGCTTTTTATGAAATTTAATTTTTCAGTTCTCCTAGAATTGGGTTACTGCCTAGTAAATGCTCCATCATAGAAAATGGGATTGTTACCTTTACAGGTCCCATAGAATAAGGAGTGATATCGTATACATTATAATAGAAGGTGATTCCTTCTTTGCTTAGATAGAAATTTTCTGTCGGAGCGATGTCCCCGGTGGAAGCATATCCCATATCTTCCAATGCTTCGTGAGTGTTCACTTTATTGTCCGCCATGAGCTGGTTCCAGATCAGGTCGGTCAATGCGTCTTTGTAGTCTCCGACAAAAATATCATCAAGACGGAGCGGGCGCATCAGGGTGAGGTCCATGTTCAGGAAAGTAGCCATGTAAATGCCATGTGCACCTCCGGTATATTCGTTGTAGTCGATACGATATACAAGCAGGTCTTTATCATACAGTTGTACGTGGCTCTCTATACCTTTATAATAAGAATACCAAGCTCCGATGGAAGATTCGTCTTCCTTGTCTTTCTCGTCCTCGGCATACATCGGCTCGAGGTCGCGGCGGTATTCGCTGATATAGTTCTCGGTATATTGCTTTACAACTTCTTCCGGCTTTTCGCCGATGTATTTATCACCGAAGCAGGCCGAAATGAAATAAGAATTCAAACTATCTTTCAGCATATCATCCGATGATTTTACCGGATAGGCAAAATTAATAATAATATTGCAGGCCGGTTTGGCTGTATCACTGAAGAGGTGTGCTGTCTCATTCACTTGAATGCTATCAAACTGTAACGCACCTGTGTTTTTGTTCATCTTGTCATGACAAGAAAACAAAAAGCCGCTTACCGAAAGTATAATTGCAAGCAGACTGACATATTGTTTTTTCATACCCGTTTTTTCTATAAATTCAACATTTGTATTATCATTCACTATTGACAAATATAGATGAAATTCGTGAATCGGGCTAATAAAAACAGAAAAATTTGCAGCTATTTATCCTCTAAAACAGGATTGCCGGATACCATCCACACGTCAATGCTTGCAAACTTTAGTGATATCCACGGTGAATCCATCTTCAGCAGGCATAAATTTCCCTTTCATTTTCAGAAATTCGATAAGGGTATCTACGTCCATTTAGAAACTGTAACATATGTGACAAAACTGCATATTATTCATTGGAAGTTGAAAACAACCATTTCGCTATGCGTTCCTATTCTGAAAGGCGGTCCCCAAAGAGACAATCCGGAAGACACGTACACGTGGCTGTTTCCCCATTGGCGGTAACCGTGGCTTTGCTCGAATATATAATCAGTCACCCAATTAATAGGCCATACCTGTCCGTGATGTGTGTGTCCGCTGAATTGCAGGTCGACGCCGGCAGCTTCTGTTTCTTTCAGGTTGAAGGGTTGATGATCCAGCAAGATGATAGGTTTGCTTTTATCAACATTCGCCATCAGTTCTTGCAGGGAACGGCGTTTGCGATTATGATGGTCATCGCGGCCTATCAGTTGTATGCCGTTGGGGAGTGTCACTACTGAATCACGCAAAAGTTGTATCGGAGTATTCTTTATATATCGGATACTTTCATCGATTCCACTAATGTATTCGTGATTACCAAGAACCATGTAGATGCCCATAGGAGCTTTCAACTCGGCCAGTTCTTCCGCCATATTCTCTGTATAAAGAGGTACAACACTGTTATCAATTAAGTCGCCACTAATCAGTATCAAGTCGGGATGCTGTGCATTTATCATTTCCACATACTTCTTCAGTGAGGCTTTTCCTGTGCCGTTTCCCAGATGAACATCGCTTATCGCGACGATTTTAACTGCGTGAGAAGTATCTTCATTTTGTTTATTAGTTAAAATGTTGACTATATTGGTTTCCGGATGGTGATAGTTGTATAGCCCATATCCCAGCAATCCTAATGTAAACACCAAAGACAGATAAAAACGATATTTGCAGACAACCTTGAATAATCTCAATATATCAAACAACAGCAGGAATAATGCCATGTATAGGGTAAATATCAGCCAACTTGTTCCAATGATGTACATCGAATGGGAGATAAGGACAGGCATTTCCAGGTTACGGGCTAACATAGTGCCGAAGAAAGATAAGGCACATGTCCAAAATAAAACGGTTAAGAGTAATTTTACTCCAAGCGGTTTTACTTTCAGAGCCTGCGTCGCTCTGATAAATATGTAGGTATTCCCTGCCAGATAAAGAGTGATAATGAGGAGTAGATATGTAAGCATAGCGTTTACTTAAAAAAACAATGAATTTATTCGTGGCAAAGATAGGTTTTATTGTTGAGTAAAAAGAGTTAATAGTGCTGATATGACCCTAAAATAGCCAAATAAAGGAAAGAGAATGTGTCTGTATCGGATTGATTGAATCTTAATTACGAAAAATTATAGGAAAATCTGTTTTTATTCTTATCTTTGTCCTCTGAAATGAAAAGACTAGCCTACATAACAGCACTAATCCTTTCTCTCCTGATTATCTATTCAGGAGGCGGAGTCTCTATTGTGCGTTATTGCTGTGCCCGTTGTGAGACAGTGCAGAGCTGCTGTGATACAGGCTGTCCGAAGTGTAAAAAGTCTCATACTTGCGATTCAAAGAAAAACTGCAAAGAAAAAGGTTGTACGGCTACGATTTATAAGCTCGACCTGATGAAACACTCTACGGAACTGACCGTATCAGTTTTGGCAGTCGATCTTTTATGTGAGCATTTCTGCTATCTGCTGACTCCGACCTATGCGGATAAACCGGTAGAATTTGATAGTCTGACCTCTCCGCCACCTCTCTGCTCGAGGCAGATGCTGGCGTTATATTCCACTTACATTATTTAGCCACTATTTCTTTCTTATTTAATCCTTTACTTTCAATAGAACATGAAAGTAAAGCAGCACTGAATGCAACTAAGTTGCATGAGAAATGAATTAATTTTGTATCTCGAAAGTAACTTTAGAAAGAATGAAATATATGATAATAGGACTGTTCCTGTTATTTGCCGGCAATATATATGCGCAAGTACGGGGAACAGTGAAAGATAGTACCGGGGAGGCTATTCCGGGTGCCAATGTGTTCTGGATGAATACAGGACAAGGAGTGACAACGAAAGAGGATGGTAGTTTTTCTATCACTAAACCTTCCAAAAGCCACATGCTGATTGTCAGTTTTATCGGTTTTCAGAACGACACGATTCATGTGAGCAGTAAAAATCAACAACTGGATATTGTGCTTCGTGATGGAGTGGAACTGAATGAAGTAAATATTGTCACTCGTAAACTGGGAACGATGAAATTGCGCAGTAGCGTGATGAACGAAGACATGATAAGCAGTGCCGAATTGAGTAGAGCCGCTTGTTGTAACCTGGGGGAAAGTTTTGTGACGAACCCTTCAGTAGATGTGAGTTATTCCGATGCGGCAACAGGAGCCAAACAAATTAAATTGTTGGGGCTGTCCGGCACTTATGTGCAGATGTTGACGGAAAACATTCCGAATTATCGGGGAGCCGCCGCTCCTTATGGATTAGGATATGTCCCCGGCCCGTGGATGCAAAGCATACAGGTTTCCAAAGGAACATCTTCGGTAAAGAATGGCTATGAAGCCATCACAGGACAGATAAACGTAGAATTTAAGAAACCGCAGTTGCCGGAAGCCGATTGGGTGTCTGCCAATCTTTTTGCAAGCACTACCAACCGGTATGAAGCCAATGCGGACGCTACATTGAAAATTTCCAAACGATGGAGCACTTCTCTGCTGGCACATTACGAAAATGAGACCAAGGCGCATGATGGTAATGATGATGGATTTGTGGATATTCCGCAGGTGGAACAATATAATGTGTGGAACCGGTGGGCATATATGGGCGACCATTATGTTTTTCAGGCAGGTATCAAAGCCCTTTCTGAAACACGTACCAGCGGACAGGCCAATCACGGAGGGACAATGCACTCCGGTGACCTGTATAAAGTAGGGATCGATACGGAGCGCTATGAATTCTTCACCAAGAATGCCTCTATCTTTAATAAGGAGAAGAATACGAACCTGGCTTTGATTCTTTCCACCACTTTACATAATCAGGATGCTACGTATGGACGCAAACTGTATAATGTGGATCAAACCAACGTCTATGCTTCGCTGATGTTTGAAACAGAATTTAATCCGCAAAATAGTTTCTCCGCAGGGGTGAGCTTCAATTATGACGCTTATGACCAACATTACCGTTTGGAAAATACAACGGACAATCCTCTCAAAGCCTTTGAAAAGGAAGCTGTTCCCGGTGCTTACGTGCAATATACGTTGAACCTGAATGATAAATGGATGGTAATGGCCGGTCTGCGTGGTGATTACAGTAACCAACATGGTTTCTTCGTGACTCCGCGTGCGCATCTTAAGTACAATCCGAATGATTATGTGAATTTCCGTCTTTCTGCCGGAAAAGGGTATCGTACCAATCATGTGTTGGCGGAAAACAACTACCTGCTTTCCAGCAGTCGTAAGGTGGAAATAGCAAAGAACCTGGATATGGAAGAAGCGTGGAACTACGGTGCCAGCGTCTCTACTTATATCCCTATATTCGGCAAAACGCTGAATGTGAATGCAGAATACTATTATACGGATTTCCTGAAACAAGTGATCGTAGATATGGATAGCAACCCCCATGAAGTAGCTTTCTACAATTTGGATGGACGCTCTTATTCGCATGTGTTCCAAGTGGAAGCAAGTTATCCTTTCTTCAAAGGATTCACCCTGACAGGTGCTTACCGGCTCACGGATGCGAAAACGACCTACAAAGGTGAACGAATGGAGAAACCGCTGACCAGCAAATATAAAGGACTACTCACGGCCTCTTACCAAACTCCGCTGGGAATATGGCAGTTTGACGCCACACTGCAACTGAATGGCGGCGGCAGGATGCCTACTCCTTATGAGTTGGGAGACGGACAGTTGTCTTGGGAACGTCGTTATGGCAGTTTTGAGCAGTTGAGCTTGCAGGTGACCCGTTACTTCCGCCGCTGGTCTATCTACGTAGGAGGCGAGAACCTGACAAATTTCAAACAAAAGAATCCGATTATCGATGCGGCAAATCCCTGGGGGAACAATTTTGATTCTACCATGATTTGGGGACCGGTGCACGGAGCAAAAGGATATATCGGAATACGTTTTAACTTAGCTAGAAATAGTGAGTAAAAGCAGGAAATAGCGAATGAAAGAAACGATTGCATAATAAAGAATATTAATTTTAAACTGATAAGAAAAATGAGAACAAAAAGATGGATGGCCACTTGCGTGGTGGCTCTTTTGAGTGTAACAGCTGTATTGGCAAAAGATATTCGTGTTGTTGTATTTAAAGTGTCGCAGATGCACTGTGAGAAATGCGAAAAGAAAGTAAAGGACAATATGCGTTTTGAGAAAGGGCTGAAGGATATTTCGACCGAAGTAAAAACGAAAATGGTAACCATTACGTATGACGCTGAAAAAACGAATGTAAAGAAGTTGCAGGCAGGGTTTAATAAGTTCAGTTATGAAGCCGAATTTGTAAAAGAAACAAAGAAAGACGATCAGAAGGCTGATAAGAAGTAATTGAACAAATACCTGTATTAGCTTGTTTCTATAAACAAACAAGGGTTCTTCCCCAACTTCTTTTTCGAGAGGAGGGGAAGGCCGTAAACAATAATTATATGGGTAACACAACAAAAAAGGCATTTCCTGTGCTTAATATGCATTGTGCAGGATGTGCCAATAATGTAGAAAGAACAGTAAAAAAATTGCCGGGAGTCATTGAGGCTTCCGTTAATTTTGCTACCAATACATTGACCGTTTCTTATGAGAAAGAGCAGCTGACTCCCGGAGAGATTCGTGCGGCTGTGCTTGCGGCAGGTTATGATCTGATTGTGGAAGAAGCCCACAAAGAAGAACGCCGGGAAGAGGAACAGCATAAGCGTTACACTCGTTTGAAGTGGAAGGTGATTGGTGCGTGGATTTTGGTAGTACCGTTATTGGTATATTCCATGATACTGATGCATGTGCCATACTCTAATGAGATTCAAATGGTACTTGCTATCCCTGTTATGGTCTTTTTCGGAGGCGGTTTCTTCACCGGAGCCTGGAAACAGGCTAAATTAGGACGGAGCAATATGGATACTTTGGTTGCGCTTAGTACTTCCATTGCTTTTCTGTTCAGTCTGTTCAACACTTTCTTCCCCGAATTCTGGTATGACCGCGGATTGGAACCGCATGTCTATTATGAGGCTTCTGCGGTGATTATCGCTTTCGTTCTTACCGGAAAGTTGATGGAGGAACGTGCCAAAGGAAATACCTCGACAGCCATTCGTAAGTTGATGGGAATGCAGCCTAAAGCGGCTCGTGTTCTGCGCAATGGAGTGGAGGAGGAGATCTTGATTGAAAAACTTCAGGTAGGTGATTTGGTGGTTGTACGCCCGGGAGAGCAAATACCTGTGGACGGTCAGCTTTCCGAAGGCGACTCGTATGTCGATGAAAGTATGATTAGCGGTGAACCGGTTCCGGTAGAAAAGAAGAAAGGTGATAAAGTATTGGCAGGGACGATCAACCAGCGTGGCTCATTTATCATTCGTGCCGCACAGGTAGGCAGTGAAACCGTGCTTGCCCGTATTATCTCTATGGTGCAGGAAGCGCAGGGTAGCAAAGCTCCCGTACAGCGCATTGTCGATCGTATTACGGGGATTTTTGTACCTGTCGTATTGGGCATTGCCATTCTGACATTTGTATTGTGGGTCACCATTGGTGGTAGTGAATATATCTCTTATGGTATTTTGTCGGCTGTTTCTGTTCTTGTCATTGCTTGTCCATGTGCTTTGGGGCTTGCTACACCTACTGCGTTGATGGTGGGTATAGGTAAAGCTGCCAGCCAGCATATTCTGATTAAAGATGCAGTGGCTTTGGAACAAATGCGCAAAGTAGATGTCGTTGTTCTGGATAAAACGGGAACACTGACTGAAGGACATCCTACAGCTACCGGATGGTTATGGGCGCAGTCGCAGGAACCACATTTCAAAGATGTACTTTTAGCTGCGGAAATGAAATCGGAGCATCCGCTTGCCGGCGCTATTGTCTCTGCGCTTCAGGACGAAGAAAAAATAAAACCTGCCGCGTTGGATAGCTTTGAAAGCATTACGGGAAAAGGAATCAAAGCCTCGTATGAGGGACATACTTACTGGGTAGGTAGTCATAAACTCCTGAAAGATTTCAGTGCGACAGTAAGCGATGTGATGGCTGAAATGCTGGTTCACTATGAATCGGACGGTAACGGCATCATTTACTTTGGACGTGAAAACGAGTTGCTGGCTATCATTGCTGTTTCCGACCCGATAAAGGCTACTTCTGCCGAAGCAGTGAAGGAACTGAAACGTCAAGGGATTGACATCTGTATGCTGACGGGGGACGGACAACGGACTGCACTAGCCGTTTCTTCCCGTTTAGGAATCGAACGTTTTGTTGCCGACGCTCTACCGGACGATAAGGCCGAATTTGTACGTGAGCTTCAAATGCAGGGAAAGAAGGTTGCGATGGTGGGCGATGGTATCAATGATTCGCAGGCACTGGCATTGGCTGACGTCAGCATTGCCATGGGAAAAGGAACTGATATTGCTATGGACGTGGCTATGGTGACTTTGATGACATCGGACTTGTTGCTGCTTCCTAAAGCCTTCCAGTTGTCAAAGCAGACGGTCAAACTGATTCATCAGAATCTTTTCTGGGCGTTTATTTACAACCTGATTGGTATTCCTATTGCTGCCGGTATCTTGTTCCCGCTGAATGGTTTGCTGTTGAATCCGATGCTGGCAAGTGCCGCAATGGCGTTCTCCAGTGTGAGCGTAGTGCTCAATTCGTTGAGTTTGGGACGAAAATAAGAAACGAACTATAAAAAGACAGGAACCTGTAAGCTGTAAACGATGAATGGCAAGCTGTTATTTATGAACAGCGAACTGTAAATAATAGACGGTGAATACTTTGCGGATAATGCGCAATTTATTCACCGTTCATTGTTTTACAACTCACCATTTATGTTTTCTATCGTCCTTCGTATAAATTATCTGTTTCTAAATTCCAATGGCGTCATTCCTACATATCGTCTGAAATACTTGCCAAAGAAAGAGGCACTGGGGAAGTTTAGAGAATATGCGATTTCTTGGATAGTCATATTGGTACCTTTCAGTTTGGCTTTAGCATCCATAATGACAATATATGCAATAGTGTCCAATACACTTTTACCTGTCACTTGTCTTACTGTCGTACTTAAATGTTGAAGAGATATACCTAATTTATCTGCGTAGAACTGTGCACGACGTTCGTTTTTATAATTCTCGGTGATAACATGAATCAGTTCCCGGCAGATTTCTTTTTTTCGATTCGAACTACCGTTTTCGCCCGGAAATTTATGATATATCAGTCGTATGCTTGTCAGGATAGTCTGAAGAGACAATTCGACCAATTCAGAATCCATTTCGAAGTTCTCATTGCAACTGGCCCGTGATAATAGAGCAAAATAGTCTTTCAGATAACTGGCTACTTCTTCATTAAGAGGAACTACCGGCTGTTCTATCAGTTTGGGGTATGCGTTACCAATATTCTTCATCAGATTGATCCGTCCGGTACAATGAGCAGAGAAGCCGGCAAAGCAAAGGCATACTTTTTCCGTTCTTTCCCGAAACTGAATGATTGTTCCCGGTAATAATGTTATTAAGTCATTGGGGTGAATTTCGTAATCAAGCAGATTGATGGAAGCCTTCATCGAACCTTCGGTACAGATGGCAACAATACATGCTTGCAACCGGCAAGATTGCTTGTAAATATTGAGAATGTCTTCTGTTACATTCGTCCATGCTAATACTTCGGTAGGCAAGTCTACCTGTGGAAAGTCCATTTTCATAGTTGTGTGTGTTATATTAGGCCAACAAATGTACGCATTTTCTTTTTATTTCTTACCTTTGTTTTTATGAAAACAGTTTTTATTGATTGGAATTTGATACCATACGCCGAAGCATGGCAACTGCAAACAGAATGGTTTGATAACATTGTCCGGGCAAAAGTTCAGGGCGAGAGTTATGAAAACCGTATTGTGATGTGCGAACATCCCCATGTTTATACATTAGGACGTAGCGGGAAAGAAAATAATATGTTGTTGAGTGATGAACAACTGAAAGCAATTGATGCCACCCTTTATCATATTGATCGGGGAGGGGACATTACTTATCATGGTCCGGGACAATTGGTATGTTATCCGATATTAAACCTGGAAGAATTTCAGTTAGGATTGAAAGAGTACGTTCATCTGTTGGAAGAAGCGGTGATTCGGGTATGTGCTTCTTATGGCATTGAAGCCGGACGTTTGGAGAAAGCGACAGGAGTCTGGTTGGAAGGTGATACGCCTCGTGCGCGTAAGATTTGTGCTATCGGAGTGAGAAGCAGTCATTATGTCACGATGCATGGACTGGCTCTGAATGTGAATACCGATTTACGTTATTTCAGTTATATCCACCCTTGCGGATTTATAGATAAAGGCGTCACTTCTCTTCGTCAGGAATTAAAGCATGATGTGCCGATGGACGAAGTGAAGCAACGCCTCGAAGAGGAGCTTAGAAAACTATTCCAACTCCCAGTTGCCAGGTGCGGCGCATAAAGCAATCTTTATCAGCCAAGGCGTATGAGAAGTCTGCACGTATCGGCCAGAAGTTTATTCCGCAGCCTAGGGTGCCGTAGTTGCCCACTCCTTTGTCTTTGTCTCCGAAATGATATCCCGCACGGACAACACCATATTTCAGGAAATTATATTCAGCTCCTATGCCAGCCTGGAGATGACGGATTTCAGAGGGGAGCAGATAGTTGAAGTCGAGAGCCACTTGCAAACGGTTTTCTATGCTGAATGGCAGGTCGATTGTACCTCCCAATCCTAATCTGGCGGGTAACTTTTGTCCGTCCAGCTTTTTGCCTAAGTTGGCAGCTTGGAAACCAATGCTCCAGGAAGCCATTTCGTCCAATAGAGCCATATTGCGATAGTAGGTCGCGCCGAAGTCCAGACAAACGCTATTCTTGCTGTCTGCGTTTTCCGCGGCTTTGGCTTGCAGGTATCTGAACGTTAATGAAAGAGACAGATTTTTGGCTACATTTCTGAAATAAGCAGCTTCTAAATCCCAGATATGAGGACGGTAATCGAGCACCTTAGGATCTTTGAAATGCCGGAAACCTACAGCAAACCCATGTATGCCTTCCCTTCCGATCCGGTAGAAAAGGGAGGCGCTATGTAGCGCATAATCTTGGTTGATCTTAGCGTATGAATAACTCGCACCCATCACTTCTTGTGAGAAAGCGATGGTAGAAGCATTATGAAAAATAGCTGTACTACCGTTATCGGTGGTAGCTAATCCTGTACCTGCCATACCTGCCGATTGGGCGTCCGGAGTAAGCTCCAGAAAATAGGCGCTTGCCATTTCTTGTGCTCCCAGCAAAGTGGGGAATAAGCACGAGGCGAGAAGGAAATGTTTTACTCGTTTCATAATCTGTTATTTTTAGAGTGAGACATCCGGACAACACGTATGCCTGTCCACGATTTATTGTTGTTTAGCATGTGATTGAGAGGTTCGTTGCTGACAACTACTTTTCCCAATGTAGAAGAAGCGTGCAGCAGGTGCAGTTTTCCCTCTTTATATTCTGCTATTCCTACATGAGCAATGTCCAGTCCGGGCATCTTCGTTGTAATAGCAATAATGTCTCCATTCATGATCCAGGGCAATCCGGCTTCCGGCAGTTCGCTTTTCGGCAACCAATGTACGACTTTTCCGGAGATTGCTTTTTCATATTCGGCCATTTGTCGTACATTTTCCGGCGAATCAGCCAATTTTTTATATTGCTTGGGATGGGTAGACATATATGAAAGAGAGATTTTCTGGGTATGTGCACTGTTTTTGGCAGTAATGTCGGTGAGGAATCCGTGGCGGATTCCGTTCTCAATCCATTCGGAAGTATAATGCAACCGGGAAGGATATTTGTTGATGATGCCGTCCCGATAACGTATTTTTTGCAGATTGTCGGCAAAGGAAGAACCGAGTGCCTGTGCCAACGTGTATTCTACGAAAGTGAGGCAATCTACGGCATCAGTCCGGATCACTAATGATTCTTCTCCGTCTTGATCTAATGTGTTAGCCACGTATTTAGTTCCCAAGTAAGATTTTCCGATTCGTAACATGGGTTCGGGGTTTTCCGGGAATACAACGCCGTCGCGCAACCATTTCTCCAACTCCTGTGTCCATTGTTGCTTATATTTAAAATGATCCTGAAATCCCCAGCCATGTCCTCCGGTAGAATAAACATGGAGAGCTGCCGGAACTTTATTTTTTTGTAAAGCAAGGTAATAGTTTACTCCGTGGTAAGGTGCTACGGAAGGGTCGTCGGAGGTAAGAGCGATAAATGCTTGTGGAGTATCGGGCGTTACTTGCAATTCGGCAGAAAACTTCTGTATTTGTTCCATTGTTGGATTTTTGCCGAGCAATGCAGTTCTTGTATTTCCACGGGTGACTTGCATCATCGTAACCACCGGATAAAGTAATATCTGAAAGTCCGGACGTGTTTCCGAATTGTAGTGAGTGGCAAGTGTAGCAGTTAAATGCCCTCCCGCAGAGGCTCCCATTAATCCTACCTTGGGGGCCATATCATACACCTCTCGATCCATGACCAGTCCACGATACCCGCCTCCGGGACACATGATAATAGCCATTCCATTCGGCTTTTCCGGGTGGTAGACCGTCAGGGTGGGATGCGTGACATTCGTGACAAAATGAGGACGCGTTTCCTGCTCCTCTCCGGTTAGTCCACTGGAGTTGGGAGCACCGTCGGGCCACAAAGGTAGCTCGACGGGCTGCTGCGCAAATGATATGGCAGTTACAAGCGATACTATAATGGATAATAGTCTCCTCATAATTATTTATTTAACTTTCATTGAAGCCTTTATAAAGTAAAGAATCAGTAAGGCATACGCTCCTAATGCCAACACTTCTGACCAAGTATTGTTCAACCATGCCTCATTAACCAGATTGATTCCACCAAAGCGCATCGCGGCACTGATTACTCCCATCAATGCACCTCCGGCAATGAAACCGGATGCCAGTAAAGTTCCTTTTTCACCTCTTTCCGTATTCAGAGATGCATCTTTGCTACGTGTTGTAACAAACCAATTCACTGCTCCACCCACTACCAACGGTACATTCAGTTCCAATGGAATAAACATACCCAATGCGAAAGCTAATGCAGGAATTTTACAAAGAGTCAGAATAATAGCTAAGACAGCCCCAATGCCATATAACAACCAGGGTGCACCTACACCGCTCATTAGTGGTTCGATCACGGCCGCCATCGCATTTGCTTGCGGAGCAGCCAGTGCGCCACTTGTAAATCCGTATGTCTTATTCAGGATAATCATTACACCGCCTACTGTTGCAGCCGATACGATTGTTCCCAAGAACTTCCATGTTTCCTGTTTGGCAGGCGTACTTCCGAGCCAGTAACCAATTTTCAAGTCGGTGATAAAACCTCCTGCCATCGACAGCGCGGTGCATACTACACCACCCATTACCAATGCGGCAACCATGCCCGAAGGACCTTTCAGTCCGACAGCTACCATCACTACGGAAGCCAAAATCAGTGTCATCAATGTCATTCCCGAAACCGGATTAGTACCAACAATCGCAATGGCATTAGCTGCTACTGTGGTGAACAGGAAAGAGATGCCGGCAACCAAAACAATGGCTACCAATGTATGCAACAGATTCCCTTGCATGACATCGAGATAGAAAAATAATACGATTAAGAACAGTGTGATGATAGAACCGATAGCGATAATCTTCATGGAAAGATCCCGTTGGGTACGGATAATGCTTTTCTCTACATTCCCTTTACCGCCCATCTCTTTGGCTGCCAGTCCGACAGCGCTCTTGATGATGCTCCAGGAACGGATAATACCGATCACACCTGCCATAGCGATACCGCCGATACCGATGCTCTTGGCATAATATTTGAATATTTCTTCCGGACTCATCATACCTACGGTAGAGGTAATTTCCGGATTCCATGCATTCAGTACACTGTCACCCCAGATAGCAGACATTCCCGGAATGATAATCCACCATACAGCCAGTGAACCGGCACAAATGATGGAAGCATATTTCAGTCCGACGATATATCCCAAACCAAGTACAGCGGCACCAGTGTTTACCTTGAATACTAATTTCGCCTTTTCTGCCAGCATTTCTCCGGCACTGCAAACACGGGTGGTAAAGTTCTCGTTCCACCATCCGAATGTCGCTACGATGAAGTCATATAATCCACCGATCATACCTGCCATCAATAACGGTTTGGCCTGGCTGCCACCTTTTTCGCCGGAGATCAACACCTGTGTAGTGGCTGTTGCTTCCGGGAAAGGATAGTATCCATGCATGTCGCTGACGAAGTAGTTACGGAATGGAATCAGGAATAGAATACCCAATACGCCACCCAATAAAGAGCTGATGAATACCTGCATGAAGGTAACCGTCATCTCGGGATATTTAGCTTGGAGAATGTAAAGAGCGGGGAGGGTGAAGATCGCTCCGGCAACGATTACTCCGGAACAAGCTCCGATAGACTGGATAATCACGTTTTGTCCCAACATATTTGTCTTCCCCAGCATATTGCCCACACCAACAGCAATAATAGCGATAGGAATCGCAGCCTCGAATACCTGACCTACTTTCAGTCCAAGGTAAGCTGCTGCCGCAGAAAAAATGA
>ENA-UOJC01001875-UOJC01001875.1-human-gut-metagenome-genome-assembly--contig:-C104-NODE-1875-length-25400-cov-15.193963_pt1 | contig 25400 bp, 23 predicted proteins | sample MGYA00242339_ERZ723886 | MGnify/ENA metagenome assembly ERZ723886 | reverse complement strand
CCCCAAGAAGACCATTGCGAACAAGAAGAAGTAAGGAGGGAGAATAGAATATGGCAGCAAATAATGCTAAAACCGGTAAGAAGGTTGTTCGTCGTCGTCGCGAAAAGAAGAACGTCGAACGTGGCCAGGTCCACATTCGTTCCTCCTTCAACAACACCATGGTCACGGTGACCGATACGCAGGGCAACGCCCTCTCCTGGGCTTCCTCCGGCGGCCTCGGTTTCCGCGGCAGCAAGAAGTCCACTCCCTTCGCTGCGCAGAGCGCCGCTGAGACGGCCGCTACCGCCGCGATGGAGCACGGCCTGAAGACGGTCGAGGTCTTTGTTAAGGGCCCCGGTCAGGGTCGTGAAGCTGCGATCCGTGCCCTGCAGGCTGTCGGTCTGGAGGTCACCATGATCAAGGACGTCACGCCCATCCCGCACAACGGCTGCCGTCCCCCGAAGCGCCGTCGCGTGTAATCGAAAGAGGAGGTAAAAAAGCAATATGGCAAAGAATATGCAGCCGATCGCCAAGCGCTGCAAGGCTTTGGGCATTTCTCCTGCTGTTATGGGCTATGCGAAGAAGACCACGAATCGCAACCCCGGCAGCCAGATGAAGAAGAAAAAGAGCGAGTACAGCCTTCAGCTCACTGAGAAGCAGAAGGTCAAGTTCATCTACGGTATCCTCGAGAAGCAGTTCCGCGGTTACTATGAGACCGCCGCTGCCGCCCCCGGCAAGACCGGTGACAACCTGCTCATCACGGTCGAGCGCCGTCTGGATAACGTCGTTTACCGCATGGGCTTTGCGATGACCCGCCGTCAGGCCCGTCAGCTCGTCAGCCATGCTCACTTCACCGTGAACGGCAAGAAGGTCAACGTTCCGTCCTACCTCGTGAAGGCCGGCGATGTGATCGAGGTCGCGGAGAGCAGCCGCTCTACCGAGGTCTTCAAGCGCCTGATGGGTCAGGATGCCCCCGTGTTCGTGGTGCCTACCTGGATGGAGCGCGATAAGAACAGCCTCAAGGGCACCGTGGTTCGTCTTCCCGCCCGCGAAGAGATTGATGTTCCCGTTGAGGAGCACCTCATCGTTGAGTTGTACTCCAAGTAATCGGCGGCGAGCCCTCAACAGACACACGCAGAATTTTGGTGTGGACTTTGAGACCACAGAATGGAATAGGAGGGTAACTGCATGATTGAAATCGAAAAGCCCAAGATCGAGTGTACGGAAGATCCCGCCAACGGCTCGTACGGCAAGTTCATTGTCGAGCCTCTTGAGCGCGGCTATGGCATCACGCTGGGCAATGCGCTCCGCCGCATTATGCTCTCGTCCCTGCCCGGCACCGCGGCGACCTCTATCAAGATCGCCGGTGTGCAGCACGAGTTCACCACCATCCCCGGCGTTAAGGAGGATGTGACGGAGATCGTGCTCAATGTCAAGAGCCTTATCACCCGCCTGCACAATGCCGACGGCATCAAAACCGTCTATATTGAGGCAGTTGGCCCCTGCGAGGTCACGGCGGGCGACATCAAGTGCGACAGCGAGGTTGAGGTCCTCAATCCGGACCTGCACATCGCCACGCTTGACGCCGGCGCGACGCTCAACATGGAGCTGACGCTCTCCCACGGCCGCGGCTATGTGTCCGCCGACCGCAACAAGAGCGCGCAGACGGCCATCGGTGTCATCCCCATTGACTCCATCTACACGCCCGTATACAAGGTCAACTACACGGTGGAAAACACCCGCGTGGGCAACATGACCGACTTTGACAAGCTGACGCTTGAGGTCTGGACCGATGGTACCATCACCCCGCGTGATGCCGTTTCCCTCGGCGCCAAGATCCTCTGCGACCACTTCTCCCTCTTCACCGACCTTTCCGATGCGATGGGCAGCCGTTCCACCGTCGTCGAGAAGGCGGAGGCGCAGCGCGACAAGGTGCTCGAGCTGACGATCGAGGAACTCGATCTCAGCGTGCGCAGCTTCAACTGCCTCAAGCGCGCCAATATCAACACGGTCGAGGATCTGATCTCCAAGACCGAGGACGATATGATGAAGGTGAGAAACCTCGGCCGCAAGAGTCTCGAAGAGGTCATCAACAAGCTGGCAATGATGGGCCTGTCCCTCGCCAGCGAAGAAAACAACTAATGACCGAACCCCTACGCCCACGCGTAGAACGACGGCCGACAACTTATCCTTACAAGGAGGAAAACCACTATGCCCGGAACTCGTAAGCTCGGTAAGACTACCGATCAGCGTATGGCGATGCTCCGTCAGCAGGTCACCGATTTCCTGGATAACGGCAAGATGGAGACTACGGTCACCCGTGCCAAGGAAATCAAGCCCATGGCTGAGAAGATGATCACCCTCGGCAAGAAGGGCGATCTGGCGGCTTACCGTCAGGCGATGAGCTTCATCACCCGTGAAGACGTCTGCAAGAAGCTGTTCAAGGAGATCGCTCCCGGCTATGCTGAGCGCAACGGTGGCTACACCCGCATCGTTCGCACCGGTATCCGCCGCGGCGACGCTGCCGAGACTGCGATGATCGAACTGGTGTAAGCCAGCCCCATCGCAGCCTGAGCGCTGAATAAAGATAAAAAGCCCTTTTGTGTGGTAGATCGCGAAACCATACAAAAGGGCTTTTTACTATTGAGAAAAGGAACCAGCGAAAGTCGCCCGCGGCAAGTTATTTTTCCTGCGGGCGCGTCTGTATGCAGCAAAAAAGCGCCGAAGCATTGCTTCGGCGCTTTTTGATCGAAAGAACGATTTCTTACAGCATGTTCAGCACGAGCGTCAGGACGATGAACGCAGCGCCGACCCACTTGGTCGCACGCGCAAGACGGGCATCCGTGCTCTTGGCCTTGTTCTTGGCCATGAAAGAATCGGCAACGCCGCCGATCGCACCGCTCAGGCCGGCAGACTTGCCGCTCTGGAAGAGAACGATACCGATGACGATCAGGCCGCAGAGGAGCTGAAGAATCGTGATGAATAAAGTCATGTTGAAAACCTCCAAATTGTTGAACGTGACGCTCACGCTATATTCACAGGTACTTATAATACCATAGAAAGTGCCGAAAAGCAAGAGAATTTTTCAATTTCTGCCGCCTCAAAGCGCTCAGAACATGGCGACCTTGGAGCGCGGCAGGCTGCGGGTGGGCGCGGCCGGCTTTTTCGGCTTTTTTGGCGGCTCTTCCCCTTCGCGCAGCGCGCGCTGCGCCGAGGTGAGCATCAGCTTGATGCGGTTGAGCTGGTTGACCTCGCTCGCGCCGGGGTCATAATCCACGGCGACGATATTCGCGCCGGGATAGGCCGCGCGCAGCGCCTTGATGACGCCCTTGCCGACCACATGGTTCGGAAGGCAGGCAAAGGGCTGGATGCACACGATGTTCGGCGTGCCGGAGGTGATGAGCTCCGCCATTTCGCCCGCGAGGAACCAACCCTCGCCATACTGGTTGCCGATCGAGAGGAAGGGCTTGGCGAGTTCGGCGACATGGTCGATGGCCATGGGCGGGTCAAAGCGCTTGCTGGCCGCGAGCGCTTCGATCGCCGGGCGGCGCATCCGCTGAAGCGCCGGAATGCCGAGCTTCGCGGCGGCGGAAGCCGTCCACCCCTTGCCGAGGTGCGTATGCTTGTAGTCCTGCTCGTAGATGGTCGCGGCGAAGAAATCGAGAAGGTCGGGCACGACCGCCTCCGCGCCCTCGCGCTCCAAAAGCTCAACGAGGTGGTTGTTCGCAAGCGGCATGTACTTGACGAGGATCTCGCCGACCACGCCGACGCGCGGCTTTCTGAGTGTTTCGTCGATGGGGAAGGCGTCAAAGTCTTCCACGATGCCGCGGCAGAGCTGGGCGTAGCTGTACTTCGGGTGCGCGCTTGTGAGGGACTCGATGCAGATGTCGCGCCACTTGTGGTGCAGCGCGTTCGCGCTGCCCTGTGTAAGCTCATAGGGCCGCACGCGATACAGACAGCGCATCAGCACATCGCCGAGCACGATGCCGCGCGCCGCCGTGAGCAGCAGCGCAGGGGAGATGCGGAAGCCCTCGTTCGTCTCCATGCCGTTGGCGTTGAGCGAGATGACGGGGATGTGCTCCAGCCCCGCCTTTTTGAGCGCGCGGCGAATGAAGGCGATGTAGTTGCTCGCGCGGCAGCAGCCGCCGGTCTGTGACATGATGAGAGCGAGATGATCGGTGTCGTAGCGGCCGGAGGTCACCGCCTCCATCAGCTGGCCGACCGCCGTGATCGAGGGGAAGCAGGCGTCATTGTTGACGTATTTGAGGCCGACGTCAATGGCGTTGCGGTCGTCGTTTTTCAGCACCTCAAAGTTGTAGCCATAGTGGCGGAAGATGGGCTCCAAGAGGTCAAAGTGGATGGGACTCATCTGGGGGGCGAGGATGGTGTAGCGCTCACGCTGCATCTCCTTGGTGTAGTGGACGCGCTCAAAGGGCTTTACCTGCGCGGTCGAATGGATGCCGCGCTCGCGCCGCATGGCGACGGCGGCGAGCAGCGAACGGATGCGGATGCGCACCGCGCCGAGGTTGTTCACCTCGTCGATCTTGAGGCAGGTGTAGAGCTTGCCGCCCTGTTCCAGAAGCTCGCAGACCTCGTCGGTCGTGACGGCATCGAGTCCGCAGCCGAAGGAGTTGAGCTGGATGAGCTCAAGATCGTCGCGTCCGCAGACGAATTCCGCCGCCGTGTAGAGCCGCGAGTGGTAGACCCACTGGTCGTTCACGCGCACGGGGCGCTTGGGGGTAAAGTCGATGGGCAGGCAGTCCTCGGTCAGCACCGTGAGGCCGTAGGCCGCGATGAGCTCGGGAATGCCGTGGTTGATCTCGGGGTCAACGTGGTAGGGGCGGCCTGCAAGGACGATGCCGCTGCCGCCGGATTTCTCCATCTCGGCGAGCGCCTTCGCGCCCGCGGCGCGGACATCGGCCTTGGCGCGCTGCTGTTCTTCCCAGGCAAGGTGCGCGGCGCGGCGCGTCTCCTTTTCGGGAATGTCCCAGACCTCGCGGCAGAACTGCGCGAGGCGGTCCGCTGCGATCTTCTCGCTCGTGAAGGCGAGGAAGGGGCGCAGATAGCGCACCGAGCCGTCGGTCACGCCCTCGACGTTGTTCTTGATGTTCTCGGGGTAGGAGACGACGATGGGGCAGTTGTAGTGGTTCTGCGCGCCAGGTACCTCCTGGTGCTCGTAGAACACGCAGGGATGGAAGATGGTCTTGAGACCGTGGTCGATGAGCCACTGGGCGTGGCCGTGCGCGAGCTTTGCAGGATAGCACTCGGACTCCGAGGGGATGCTCTCCATGCCCAGCTCATAGAGCGCGCGCGTGGAGAAGGGCGAGAGCACGACGCGGAAGCCCAGATTGCGGAAAAATGTCGCCCAGTAGGGATAGTTCTCATACATATTCAGCACGCGCGGAATGCCGATCTCGCCGCGCGGCGCGTTTTCGGCTTCCAGCGGGGGATAGGCGAACATCCGCTCGCGCTTGTAGGCGAAGATATTTTCGCCGCTTCTCGTGATGCTTTCGCCGCGCAGGGCCTTTTCGCAGCGGTTGCCGCTGACGTGCCGCCGCCCGCCGGGGAAGACGCTGACGGTGAGCATGCAGTGGTTCTGGCAGCCCTGGCAGCGCGCGGTCGAGGTCTTGTAGGTCAGCGCTTCGATGTCTGCAAGCGGCAGCATCGTGCTCTTCTGCCCGTGATAGCGGTCGCGCGCGAGCAGCGCCGCGCCGAAGGCGCCCATGATGCCCGCAATGTCGGGGCAGGTGACCTGCGCGCCGGAGATGCGCTCGAACGCGCGCAGCACGGCCTCATTGAAGAACGTGCCGCCCTGCACGACAACGTGCGAGCCGAGCTCGCTCGCGTCGGAGAGCTTGATGACCTTATAGAGCGCGTTTTTGATGACGGAGTAGGCAAGGCCCGCCGAGATATCGGACACGCCCGCGCCCTCCTTCTGCGCCTGCTTGACGTTGGAGTTCATAAACACCGTGCAGCGCGTGCCAAGATCGACAGGGGCCTTGGCAAAGAGCGCCTCGTGCGCAAACTCCTGCGCCGTCATGCCGAGGGAGTTGGCAAAGTTTTCAAGGAACGAGCCGCAGCCGGACGAGCAGGCCTCGTTCAGCAGTATTGTGTCCACCGCGCCGTCCTTGAGCTTGATGCACTTCATGTCCTGCCCGCCGATATCGAGCACGCAGTCGACCTTGGGATCGAAAAACGACGCGGCGGTGCAGTGGGCGATGGTCTCGACCTCGCCCTCGTCGAGCGAGAAGGCGGATTTGAGCAGCGCCTCGCCGTAGCCCGTGGAGCAGGAGCGCGCGATGCGCGCGCCCTCCGGCAGCGCCTCGCGCAGGGTATGTACCGCCTGCATGGCGGTCTTGATGGGATTTCCCTGATTGTTCGCGTAGAACGACCAGAGCAACTCGCCCTTTGCGCCCACGAGTGCGAGCTTCGTCGTCGTCGAGCCCGCGTCGAAGCCGAGGAAGCAGTCGCCCTCGTAGGAAGAGAGGTCGGCGCGCGGCACGACGGCCTTGTGGTGGCGCGCACGGAAGGCGGCAAGGTCTGCTTCATCTTCAAAGAGCGCCGGCAGGCGCTTGAGTTCAAAGTCCATCTGCACGCCGCTCCGGAGGCGCTCGATGAGCGCGCTGAGCGGCTGGGCGTCCGCCTTCGTTTCGTCGATGGCTGCGCCCATGGCGGCGAAGAGATGGGAATTTTCGGGGTCGATGGTCGTCTCATCCGTCAGCTTGAGCGTGCGGATGAAGGCGGCCTTGAGTTGGGGGAGGAAGTGGAGCGGGCCGCCTAAGAATGCGACGTGGCCGCGGATGGGCTTGCCGCAGGCAAGACCCGAGATCGTCTGGTTGACGACCGCCTGAAAGATCGAGGCGGCAAGGTCGGCCTTCGTCGCGCCCTCGTTGATGAGGGGCTGGATGTCCGTCTTTGCGAACACGCCGCAGCGCGCGGCGATGGGGTAGATCTGCTGGTAGTGCGCGGCCTCGCGGTCAAGACCCGAGGCGTCGGTCTGCAAAAGAGCGGCCATCTGGTCGATGAACGAGCCGGTGCCGCCGGCGCAGACGCCGTTCATGCGCTCCTCGAGCCCGCCCTTGAAGTAGATGATCTTGGCATCCTCGCCGCCAAGCTCGATGGCGACGTCCACCTGCGGCGCGACGCGCTCAAGCGCCTGCGCGACGGCGACGACCTCCTGCACGAAGGGGATGCCGAGCGCCTTGGCAAGGTTGATCGCGCCCGAGCCGGTGGCGCGCAGAGAGAGCGCGCATTCGCCGAGCACCTTGTGCGCCTGCTGCAACAGATCGGACAGCGCGCGCTGCGTGTGGGACAGGTGGCGCTGGTACTGCCCGAAGACCATATTGTCGTTTTCATCGAGAACGACGAGCTTCACCGTGGTGGAGCCGACGTCGATGCCTGCCTGATACGTTTTCATGGGAAACCTCTTTTCATGTCGTTGCGCCCGGACGGCAAAGAGCCCCGCCCGGATTTCATCTGATATTATATCTGATATTATAATTGTATGGCGGGGAAGGACAATAAGTAAAGTTCAGGGTCTGTTAAGAAAATGAACGGGAATTAACAATTATCTTGACAGCCTTCAAGAAAAAATGGGACCGAAGCGTCCGCGAACGACGGACGGGAAAGGACGAAAGAAGCGGCTGAGCGACGGACAAAGACACATTATGACGAAAAAACCAGTCATAATACACAAAAACACATTGAAAATTCCTGGGACGAATGTAATTCTTAACAGTAAATATACCGTAAAAATATTGACAAATAATTAAACGTGTGTCATCATGATATCAACAGATCTTATCTCATCGCAGGGGCCTCCCCTCCGGCGGGATGGATAAATTTAGATGCAAGGAGTGGATAAAATGAAAAGGAGATTGATGGCAGTGCTGATGGCGTGCGTGATGACGCTCAGTCTGCTGCCCATCAGCGCCCTGGCGACGGAGAACTCCGGAATGGAGTTTTATAAGGATGCCAGAGACAATAGAGATGGGACCTATACCATCTCCATGGAAGCATGGGCGACCGGTAAAACGACCACGCAGGAAAAACCGCAGCCGCTCGACATTGCCCTCGTGCTGGATGTTTCCGGCTCGATGGCGGATCCGTTCACGAAGGATAACATAACGTATACGGAAATTTATGCGCCTGAGTTGAACAAAGATAATATCTATTATGTTTACACAAGCTATTATGGGGGATATTACTACGAGGTATCCTGGTGCAGCGTATGTAATGCTTGGACGGATGGCTGCTTTGAGTGGTTTGGTGGGAATGATGGCGGCACTCGCTACACGCCCAAGCAGAATGCCGAGGATACCAGCGGTACGCAGTTCTACGTCAAGCAGGAGATGGCGGGGCAGAGCAAGCTGGACGCGCTCAAGGTTGCCGTCAACGGCTTCATTGACGGCGTTGCAGCAAACTCGCCTGAAAGCAATATTTCCATTGTGAAGTTTGCCGGGGATAAGGCGAACTGGGTTGGAGACGATATGTATCAGGCGGGTGGATATCGCTATAACTACACCCAGATCGTTAAAGAGCTGACTTCTGTTGGGACAGAAAAGGATGCTCTTAAGGCTGCCGTTAACGGCTTGCAGGCCGCCGGCGCAACGCCGGCCGACTACGGTATGCAACTGGCACAAGCAGCGCTGGCACCGTCAACGTCGGGGAACTCCAAGGTCGTTGTCATGTTTACCGACGGCGAGCCAAACCACCAGAATGGCTTCGACAAGAAAGTGGCAACAAATGTCGTCAACACGGCGAAGAGCATGAAGGATGGCGGCACTACGATCTACACGGTCGGCGTGTTTACAAATCCAAGTGATAACGTCAAAAAGTATATGAACGCGACCTCGTCCAACTATCCGCAGGCTACTGCGGAGGGCAAATTTAATGTGACTTGGGGCGAAGGAAGCGACAAGGGGTATTACAAGACCGCGTCCAGTGCCGCTGAGCTGAACAACATCTTTGAGACGATCAATGAGGAAATTTCCTCGGCGGCGAATGCGGCGCTGAACGCGTCGACCACGGTGGTCGATACGCTTTCCGAGTATTTCACCTTCAATGATACGAACCCGGTGGATTCCGTTAAGGTCTATACCGCAGATTGGAACGGGAGCGACTGGAACGGGGCGGTGGAGGCTCCTGCTAATGTGAAGGCCAGCGTTGATGGCAAAACCGTCCGCGTGACCGGCTACAATTACGCGGAACACTATGTACACGGTACAGAGGGCCAGAAGCTGATCATCGAGATCACCGTTGTGGCCAGCGGAATTGGCTGTGTGAGTTCCGAGATTCCGACCAACGCGGACGGGGACGTGCCTGCGGCACAGGTGGTGCTGAATCAAACCGTGGTCACTTCCGCGCCGGGCAAGACGATTACAGGCTACGCGGTCATTTATGATCTCGATGGCGGCCAATCGCCAAGCAATTTCCCGAAGCTCTACTATCCTGCGGGCGCAGTCGTTCCCGTGACCAGCAACGTGCCGACCAAGGACAACCACAACTTCACCGGCTGGATGAGAGATAATGTTATCGTGGCCGCCAATATGCCGCTTGAGATTCTTTATGATGACATCACGCTGGTGGCCCAGTGGGAGTTGAGCACCCACAGCGTGACCGGTACGATCGACGAGAATGGTACGGTGAACAATGATAACCAGACCGTGAATCACGGCGGGGCCTGCGAGAATATGGTGTTTACGCCCAATCCTGGCTACAAGATCGCCTCGGTGACGGTCAATGGCACAGGGGTACCCTTCACGCCTGACGCGAATCGCACTTACACCTACAGCAACGAGCATGTCACCGAAAACATTGAGGTTGTGGTAACGACCGAGATCGATGACAGCCAGACGAAGGACACCAAGTACACCGTGCGCTACACCATTGAGGGCGTTGAGCAGGAGAATGATAAGATCGAAGTAGAGGGAAGCGCGTGGATCAATGACGAGCCCGCGATGATCGCCATTGCCGAGGGCGGAATCCCCACTCCTTCGAACAAGTACAACGGCTACAAGCTCGATCCCGCAAATCCTGAGTATCCTGCCGCCGGAACGCCTGTTGAAAGCGGCAGCGAGTACACGGTGAACTACGTCAAGCGCACGGACCTGAGCTATACCGTCCACTACTACCTCAAGGATACGACGACGAAGCTCGCGGACGACAAGGTGGTTATCGACCAGACCTTTGGCGCTGCTGTGACGGAGAAGGCGCTTGACATCGCAGGCTACAACGTCTTTGGCGAGAGCGAGAAGACCATCACCATCGGTGTCGGTGCGAACGAGATCATCTTCTACTACACCAGAGTCGTTTATCCTTACGTTCCCGTTGTCAAGCCTGCGCTGAACAGAGACGACCACTACGCCTACGTTGTGGGTTATCCTGACGGCATGGTTCGACCCAGCGGCAACATCACCCGCGCCGAGGCCGCGACGATCTTCTTCCGCCTGCTGACCGACGACAGCCGCAACCAGTTCTGGATGACGACGAACACTTACAGCGACGTGAACAGAGGCGACTGGTTCAACAACGCGGTCTCCACCCTCAGCAATGCGGGCATCATCAGCGGTTATCCCGACGGCACGTTCCGTCCGAACGCACCCATCACCCGTGCCGAGATGTCCAAGATCATCGCGCTCTTTGCCAAGCTCAACAAGAGCGAGGATCGCTTCAACGACATCGCCGGCCACTGGGCAGAGGCTTATATCAAGCTGGCCGCGGGCAACGGCTGGATCGCCGGCTATCCTGACGGCAGCTTCAAGCCGCAGCAGAACATCACGCGCGCCGAGACCATGACCATGATCAACCGCGTGCTCGAGCGTGTGCCCTCTGTGGAGAGCCACCTGCTTCCCTACAATGCGATGCTGACCTTCCCCGACTGCCAGAGCGGTCAGTGGTTCTATATCGCGGTGCAGGAAGCGACCAACAGCCACACCTATGAGCGTGCGGCAAGCGAAAAGAACGGCGACGAGCAGTGGATCGCGCTGCGCGCGAACCGCGACTGGACGCAGTTCCAGAACTGAACAGCACGGACAACGGAAAAGAAGACCCCTTCGGGGGCCTTCTTTTTTGCCATTTTACGGTGATTTTACAAAAGAAGACTTTCTGATTTTACATCCTTTCTTTATGCTGGGCATTGTAAGGAACAAAGGTCCAAACGAAACGAAAGGAAGTAAAAGCACTATGAAAAAGTTACTCTCTCTTGCCCTGACCGCAGCACTGGCGTTCAGCGTCCTGACGGCCTGCGGCAGCAAAACCGACGACAGCAGCGACAAGGACTCCGGCAACGATGCCCAGACCGCGGCCATTTCCGGCACCGTCTCCACCGACGGTTCGACCTCGATGGAAAAGGTCATCAACTCCCTCGGTGAATCCTTCATGGCCGTCAACAAGGACGTGAAGTTTACCTACAATCCCACCGGCTCGGGCAGCGGCATCCAGGCTGTTTCCGAGGGCCGCTGCGACATCGGCCTTTCGAGCCGCGCGCTCAAGAGCGATGAAAAGGAATTCGGCCTCACCGAGACGGTCCTGGCTCTTGACGGTATTGCCATCGTCGTGAGCCCCGAGAACCCCGTTTCCGACCTTGACGTGGACACCATCGCCAAGATTTACACCGGTGAGATCACCAACTGGAAGGACGTCGGCGGCAACGACGCCGAGATCGTGCTCATCGGCCGCGAGGCCGGCTCCGGCACGCGCGACGGCTTTGAATCCATCACCGGCACCAAGGACTCCTGTGCCTACCGTCAGGAGCTGACCTCCACGGGCGACGTCATCAACATCGTTTCGAAGAATCCCAACGCCATCGGCTACGCCTCCCTCTCCGCGGTGGGTGAGAGCGTCAAGGCGCTGACCGTCGGCGGTGTTGCGGCAACGGAGGACACCGTGAGAGACGGCAGCTATGTTGTCCAGCGTCCCTTCGTGCTTGTCACGAAGACGGGCAGCGAGCTTTCTCCCGCTGCGCAGGCATTCTTCGACTACGCAACGTCCAGTGCGGTGGCTGACATCATTGCCAACGCCGGCGCGGTCGCGATCAACTGATAAGAGATCCCTTGCGGGAGGCGGTCTGACCGTCTCCCGCAAGGGCGCAGAGAGGAAAAAACTATGGCGCAGAAGAAAAAATGGTTTGAAGCCGCCGTGCACGGCATTTTTCTCATTCTCGGGCTTATCACGGTCGGCTGCGTGCTGCTTATCACGGTCTATCTGATCGTCTCCGGTATTCCGGCCATCCGGGAGATCGGACTTTTGAAGTTCCTCTTTGGCAGAACGTGGGCGTCTACGGCATCGCAGCCGCAGTACGGCATCCTTCCCTTCATTCTCACGAGCGTGTACGGCACGGCGGGCGCGATTGCCCTCGGCGTGCTGGTGGGCTTTTTGACGGCGGTGTACCTCTCCAAGGTCGCGCCCAAGCGCGTGCGCACGGTGCTGCAATCCGCCGTCAGCCTGCTCGCGGGCATTCCTTCGGTCGTTTACGGCCTGGTCGGTATGCTGGTGCTCGTGCCCGCTATCCGCAAGGCCTTTCACCTGCCCGACGGCGCGAGCCTGCTCGCCGCCATCCTTGTGCTGGCAGTGATGATCCTGCCGTCGATCATCAAGGTGAGCGTCACGGCGCTCGAGGCCGTGCCGAAGGAATATGAGGACGCCTCGCTCGCGCTGGGCGCGACGCCGGTCGAGACCTATTTCCGCGTCTCCGTTCCGGCGGCGAAAAGCGGCATCGCCGCGTCGGTCGTGCTCGGCGTCGGCCGCGCCATCGGCGAAGCGATGGCGGTAATGATGGTCTCGGGCAATGTGCCGAATATGCCGTCGTCGATCTTTGAGAGTGTCCGCTTTCTCACAACGGCCGTTGCAAGCGAAATGTCCTACTCCTCGGGCTTGCAGCGACAGGCGCTCTTTTCCATCGCGCTCGTGCTGTATCTTTTTATCCTGCTCATCAACGCGGCGCTGAACTTCTTCTTAAAGCGCGACAAGGAGGGAGACTGAATGCTCAAAGCCCGTGCTTCGGCCCGCCGCAGGGCCTATATTATCCTGATGCGAACGCTCATGGGCGCCGCGGCAGTATTGACTTGTGCGCTCGTTCTGTTTATGATTGGCTATATATTGGGCAATGGTATTCCAAACATCACCTGGGAGATGCTTTCCACCGCGCCAAGCTACCTTGCAAACCGTGTCGGCATCCTGCCGGACATTTTAAGTACGCTCTACATCGTTGTTGCAACGCTCTTGATCGTGCTGCCGCTCGGCGTGGGCGCGGCGATCTATCTCAACGAATACGCCGCGAACAAAAGGCTCGTTTCGGTCATCGAATACGCTTCTGAGACGCTTTCGGGCATCCCCTCGATCATCTACGGCCTTGTCGGTATGCTGATCTTCTGCAAAAACGGCACGTCGCTGCTTGCCGGTGCGTTGACGCTCACGATCATGAACCTGCCGACCATCATGCGCACTACGCAGGAGAGCCTCAAGACCGTGCCGCAGAGCTACCGCGAGGGCGCGTTCGCCCTCGGCGCCGGCAAGTGGCGCACCATCCGCACGGTGGTGCTGCCCGGCTGCGTGGACGGCGTTGTAACCGGCTGCATTTTGTCGATCGGGCGCATCCTCGGCGAATCGGCGGCGCTGCTCTTCACGGCGGGCTCGGCACATATGCTCTACGGCTTCTGGGAAGGGCTGCACAACGCGGGCGCGACGCTCACCGTGGCGCTGTACTTCTACGCCAAGGAGTCGAGCGATACGGGGCTGGTGTTTGCCATCGCGGCCATCTTGATGCTGCTGACCATGCTCATAGACCTTACGGCCGATCTGGTCGGCCGGTACTTCAGGAGGAAACAGGAATGAACCAGTCTGTGAACGGAAGCGGCATGAAGCGCATGGCCCTTTTGAACGATCTCTCTTGCTTTGGCAAATGCTCTTTGAGCGTGGCGATGCCCATCATCTCGGCCTACGGTGTGGAGACCGTGCCGCTGCCGACGGCACTTTTGTCCACCCACACCGCAAGCGGCTTCGGCCCCTACGTCATGCGCGACATGACCGAAGAGATGGAGGCCTTTGCCGCGCACTGGAAGAAGCTCGATATCCGCTTCGACGGCGTATGCATCGGCTTTTTCGCTTCCGCTTCGCAGCTTAGCTTCGCGCAGCGCTTCCTGCGCGAATTTACCACCCCCTCGACCCTTGTTGTGGTCGACCCCGTGCTCGGCGACAACGGTGCGCTCTACGGCTGCTTTTCAGAAGAGCATGTGCAGGGGATGCGCGTGCTCTGCAAGGCAGCGCAGCTCATCACACCCAACCGCACGGAGGCGGCGCTCCTTGCCGGCTGCCCGATGGACACGGACGAGCGGGACATCCTTGCAAAGCTCCCCGTAGAAAATGTCATCATCACGGGCGTTCACCGCGGCGAGGAGATCGGCTACTGCGCGCGCCTCAATGGGCAGTATACGGAAATTTTCAAGCCTCGCCTTTCTCGGCCGATGCACGGCACGGGAGATGTGTTTGCCTCCGCCCTCTGCGGCGAGCTGATGAACGGGAAACCGGCGGCGGAGGCGCTGCCCCGCGCGGCGGATTTCTGTGACCGCTGTGTGCGCGCGACCGCCGCGCGCGGCGAGGCACACTGGTACGGCCTTGCATTTGAAGATGTATTAAAAGAGGAAAGAGAACAATGAACAGTATCCTTTCTGTACAGGATCTGTGCCTGTGGTACGGGAGCCATCAGGCGCTTACCAATATCAACATCGAGATCCCGGAAAAAAGCATCACGGCCCTCATCGGGCCAAGCGGCTGCGGCAAGTCAACCTTTTTGAAGACGCTCGACCGCATGAATGACCTCATCCCCGATGTGAAGATCACCGGCAGCGTCCGCTACAAGGGCGAGGATATCTTCGACCCCTCCGTTGACGTGAGCGAGCTGCGCCGTCAGGTGGGCATGGTCTTTCAAAAGCCCAACCCCTTCCCCATGAGCATTTACGACAACATCGCCTACGGCCCGCGTACCCACGGCATGAAGAACAAGGCCAAACTTGATGAGATCGTTGAGCAGTCGCTGCGCGGCGCTGCCATCTGGGACGAGGTCAAAGACCGGCTCAAGAAGAACGCGCTCGGCCTCTCCGGCGGCCAGCAGCAGAGACTTTGCATTGCCCGCGCGCTCGCCGTTGAGCCGGACGTGCTGCTGATGGACGAGCCGACGAGCGCGCTCGACCCCATCTCGACCTCGAAGATCGAGGAACTCGCCATGGAACTCAAGGAGAAATATACGATCGTCATCGTCACGCACAACATGCAGCAGGCGGTGCGTATTTCCGACCACACGGCGTTTTTCCTGCTCGGCGAGCTGGTGGAATACGGCGAGACGGAAAAGCTCTTCTCCCAGCCGCGAGACAAGCGGACAGAGGACTACATCACGGGGAGGTTCGGCTAAATGAGAAGTCGGTTTGACGAGCAGCTTGCGCTGCTGAATAAGGAACTGATCGAGATGGGCGCGCTGTGCGAGCAGGTCATCGCCCTTGCCGCGCAGTCGCTCACCGAGGGCGACACGGCGCTGGCCGCGGGGGTTTCCCCGCTCGACGAGGAGATCGACCGCAAGGAGCGCGAGATCGAATCGCTGTGCCTGAAGCTTCTCTTGCAGCAGCAGCCTGTTGCAAGAGATCTGCGCCAGATCTCGGCAGCGCTCAAGATGATCACGGATATGGAGCGCATCGGCGATCAGGCGGAGGACATTGCCGAGATCGTCGCCTTTCTCGGCGGGCGCGGCACGGAGGACAGCGAGCTTCTGCGCGATATGGCCCGCTCGACGATCCGCATGGTGAGCGGGAGTGTGGACGCCTACGTCAAGCGCGACGTGCCGCTTGCCGAAAAGGTCATCGCCGAGGACGATGTGGTGGACGACTACTTTGCGCGCGTGAAGAAGGCGCTCATTTCGCGCATCGCCGCCGATCCCGCGGACGGCGAGTTTGCGCTCGATGTGCTGATGATCGCAAAGTATTTTGAACGCATCGGCGACCATGCGGTGAACATCGCCGAATGGGTCATTTTCTCGGTGACAGGAGAGCATAAGGAGGGATGAAGCAATGATCTGGTGCGTGGAAGATGACGCCAGCATCCGCGATATCGAGGTTTACGCCCTGCGCTCCACCGGCTTTGAGGCCGAGGGCTTTGAGGACGGGACGAGCTTCTGGGAGGCGCTGCGCACGCGGCGGCCCGAGCTTGTCGTGCTCGACGTGATGCTCCCGGGCGTGGACGGACTGGAACTGCTGCGCCGGATGCGCGCGGACAGCAAGCTTTCCAATATCCCCATCGTCATGGCCACGGCCAAGGGCGCGGAATACGAGCGCATCCGCGGGCTCGATCTCGGCGCGGACTACTATCTTGTCAAGCCCTTCGGCGTGATGGAGCTTGTTTCCTGCGTCAAGGCCGTGCTGCGCCGCTGCGGGACGAAGAGCGCCGATCAGCTCCGCTCCGACGGGCTGGTGCTCGACGAGACGGAGCACACCGTCACGGTGGACGGCGAGCGTGTCGCGCTTACCTTCAAGGAATTTGAACTGCTGCGGCTTTTCCTCTCCCATCCGGGCACGGCGTTTTCGCGCGATCAGCTCATGGCGGATGTGTGGGGCACCGACTACTGCGGCGAAACGCGCACGGTGGATATGCACATCCGCACCCTGCGCCAGAAGTTAGGCCCCTACGGCGAACGGATCGAAACGGTGCGCGGCGTTGGATACCGCATGGAGGGCAAAGCATGACAAAAAAGATCTTTCACTCCATCCTGCTCGTTGCCGGCGCGGTGCTGCTTGCGAGCCTTCTTTTCATCATGGGCTGCCTCTACGAGTATTTTGGCAGCGTGGAGAAAAAGCAGCTGCGCGACGAGCTGGAGCTCGCCTCCGTCGCCGTGGAACGCGGCGGGGAGGACTATCTTTCAAGCATCTCCTCCGAGCGCTACCGCCTGACATGGATCGCGCCCGACGGCACGGTGCTCTACGACACCGTGACCGACGCGGAGAGTCTTGAAAACCACGCCGACCGCGAAGAGGTGCGCGAGGCTCTTGCAGGCGGCGAGGGCGAAAGCTCGCGCTATTCCTCCACGATCCTGCAAAAGACGATGTACTGCGCGCGCAGGCTCACGGACGGCAGCGTGCTGCGTATTTCCATCAGCCGCGCAACGGCGGGCGTGCTGCTCATTGGCATGGTGCAGCCCATCCTGATCGTCGTCATCGTGGCGCTCATTTTGTCGGCGGTGCTGGCGCGGCGGCTTTCGCGCCGCATCGTGCGCCCGCTCAACGAGCTGGATCTGGAGCACCCGCTGGAAAACGACGCCTACGAGGAGCTTTCCCCGCTGCTCGGGCGCATCAACCATCAGCACCGGCAGATCGACGAGCAGATGCGCGAGCTGGAGCAGCAGAGGATGGAGTTTTCGCAGATCACCGGCAGCATGCGAGAGGGTCTCGTCCTGCTCGACGAAAAAGAACGTGTGCTGAGCATTAACCCCGCCGCGTGCAGGCTTTTTGACGCGGACGAGCGCTGCGTCGGTCAGGATTTTCTCACGCTCGACCGCAGCCACGATATCCGCCTTGCCATCGCCGATGCGATGGCGCAGGGGCACGGCGAAGCCCGCGCCGAGCGCGGCGGCCGCGTCTGGCAGTTTGACGTGAGCCGCATCCTCTCCGGCACGGCGGCGGTGGGCGCGGTGCTGCTGGCCTTTGACATCACCGAGCGCGAAACGGCAGAGCAGAACCGCCGCGAATTCACGGCGAACGTGTCGCACGAGCTCAAAACGCCGCTGCAAGGCATCATCGGCAGCGCGGAGCTGCTGGAAAACGGCATGGTGAAGCAGGAGGACGTCCCCCGCTTCGTCGGCCACATCCGAAAAGAAGCGCAGCGCCTTGTCACGCTGATCGGCGACATCATCCGCCTGTCTCAGCTCGACGAGGGCGACGAAATGCCGCGCGAGACGGTCGATCTGCTGACGCTTTCGCAGGAGGCGGCGGACGATCTCACGGCTGCGGCAGAGCAGAAGAACGTGACGATCTCCGTCACGGGCGAGAGCACCTGTGTGAGCGGCGTGCGCCGGCTTTTGTATGAGGTGATCTATAACCTCTGCGACAACGGCGTAAAGTACAATGTCGAGGGCGGCAGCGTTTCGGTGCGCGTCGGAACGGAGGACGGCAAGGCGGTCGTCTCCGTCGCCGATACGGGCATCGGCATTGCACCCGAGCACAGGGAACGCATCTTCGAGCGCTTCTACCGCGTGGATAAGAGCCACTCGAAGGCAAGCGGCGGCACGGGCCTCGGCCTTTCCATCGTCAAGCACGCCGTGCAGTATCACCACGGCACGGTCGAGCTTCAAAGCGAGGAAGGCAAGGGCACGACCATCTGCATCCTGCTCCCGAAGGAATAAGCAAACAGAAAAGGACGCCGCAGGTTATATCCTGCGGCGTCCTTTGCATCGCTTGGCGTTCCTTCCGTTTTTCGAAGAATATCATACCACCTTGCAATTTGCAATCAAGAACTGCGCCGTGCGCGCATACCCTTTATGGAAAAGGGGGAATGAGATGGAACGAACGATGGCATTTTTGGGCGGCGATCAGCGGATGCGCCTGCTCGCGCAGATGATGGCGGCGGAGGGACACAAGGTCTGCTCGTGGGAGCTTTCCGGCGCGCCGAACCCACAGGCGCTGTGCGATGCGCTGCGGGCGGAGTGTATCGTCCTGCCGCTGCCGATGGAGAAAAACGGATACTTGAGCGGCACGGAGATGACGATCGAGCGCCTTTTTCACGCGCTGCGGCCGGAGCATCGAATCTTTGCCGGAAACGTGAGCGGAGAGGCGATGGCGCTCGCGGACGCGCTGGGGCTTCACGTCACGGACTATTTTGCCTCAGAGGAGCTGAGCGTGCGCAACGCCGTCCCGACGGCGGAGGGCGCGATCGAAACGGCAATGAAACACACAAGCGTCACCCTGCACGGCACGCCCTGTCTTGTAATGGGCTTTGGCCGCATCGGAAAGCTCCTTGCCCACGACCTGCACGCGTTGGGGGCAAAGGTGAGCGTCAGCGCGCGCAAGCTCTCGGACCTTGCGTGGATCGATGCCTTCGGCTACACGCCGCTGCATACGAACCGGCTTTCCGGCACGCTGGGGGAATTCCGTGTGGTCTTCAACACCGTGCCGCATCCGGTGCTGGACGAAGCGCTGCTCTCAGAGCTTCCGCGCGACTGCCTGCTCATCGAGCTTGCGGGCGCGAGCGGCTTTGACATGAACGCAGTGGAAAGGCTGCGCCTTTCCTATCTGCGCGCGCCGGGACTGCCGGGCATCGTCGCGCCGGAGACGGCGGCGCACACCATCAAAAAAACCTTATGTCGACTCATGGAGGAGGACGCATGAAGATCGGATTTGCCTTTTGCGGCTCGTTCTGCAACCATCCCGAGCTGCTGAAAATTTACGAGGACATTGCGCGCGAGCATGAGCTCGTGCCGATTTTGTCAGAAAACGCGGCGAAGTATTCGACGCGCTTCGGCTCGGCGGAGGACTTTGTGACGCGTGTGGAGGGCATTGCGGGACGCTGTGCCGTGCGGAATATCGTGGAGGCCGAGCCGCTCGGCCCGCAGGGGGCGATGGAGGTACTCGTCATCGCGCCCTGCACGGGCAATACGCTTGCAAGGCTCGCCCACGGCATCACGGACGGGCCGGTGACGATGGCGGCGAAGGGACACCTTCGAAACGGCAAACCCGTCGTGCTCGCGCTGGCAACGAACGACGGCCTTTCCGCGAGCGCCGCGAACATCGCCGCGCTCCTGAACCGAAAAAACTACTACTTTGTCCCCTTCGGGCAGGACAACGCCGAGGCAAAGCCAACCTCGCTCATCGCGGATTTCCGCAAAATTATCCCGACAGTCGAGGCGGCGATGGAGGGGAGACAGCTTCAGCCAATTTTGCTGTGAAACGAGAAAGGGCAGGAATTTCCTGCCTTTTTTGCGACGTAACAATAAACTTGCGCACATCTTTTCCCGATGCTCGCTGAACGTGCTTGAAAAAACCCGTGCGCTCCCCTATACTCTGCATAGAGAAAAGAGGGGAGTGGACGCAAATGGACGAGAGACTGCACGAGCTGAGCCGCCGGACGGCGGAGGAAACTGCCTGTACGAACGATGCAGCAAACACGCCGGATGGGGAAACGGAAGCAAAGACCAAGAGTATTCGCTTCAAGGTCAGCGCCTACGATCCGCGCGGCATCGAGCAGTGGCTTTCCGAGCGCGCGGCGGAGGGTAAACTGCTCCTGCGCGGAGACGATTTTGTGATCGGCGCGCCGTGCGAGTGCCGCTATCACCTCGAGCCTGCGCTGGACGATGACGACCCCAACGAGCGGACGCGCGAAACGCGCGCGCAGATGGGCTGGGACTACGTCTGCCGGACGCAGGACGGCATCTTTTATATCTGGCGCGGCGACAAGACCGCGCGTGCGCCCTCGCCGCGCCCCTGCACGGATAGCTACGGCTACCGGCGGCTGCGCAAAAAGATGCGCGGCAGCTATTTTCTACCGCTGCTCTATTTGGTGGCAGATGTACTGCTCATTTATCTCCTGTTTTATGTGTGGAGTATCCCGCTGCTGTCGCTGTTCACGATGCCAAAGAATGATGTGATTCAGGGTGTTTCACTTTTTCTTGGCAGCATCATTGGTATGTTCAGCGGCGCACAGGAGAGGAAAGAGATGCGCACGCTCAAACGCGCGATGGAGGACTGCGAGCGCACGGAGAAGATGCCGCGCAACCGCTGGGCGGGGGTGGACCGCGCGCTTTCTCTCATTGTCGTTGTGCTGATGGTCGCGGTGTTCTTTGGAAAAGGGGGATACAGCAAGTACGGCGATGCGTATGACGAGCCGCCGCTGCCCTATCTCCGTGCGGAGGAGCTTGGCGGCAGGGCCTACGACTGGTGCGAGGTGCGCGATTTTTCCACGCCGCTCGGCGGGCACGTGTACTCCGTCGGTGAAACGCCGTATGCGGGAACGGTCGACGGTTAGTGGCAGTACAGCACAGAGGTGGACTTCTTTGCCCCGCGCATTTCCGCGCTGGCAAAGCCCCTGACGCATGAGCTGCGGGACTATTTTCTCGAAAGCGGCGCGCAGGAATTGATGCTCGACGGCTTTGACGAGGCGTACTACGCAGAATTTATCAAACCAAATACCCGGTTTCCAAATGAACCGGACGAAGTCCACCAGTTTCTTATCCTGCGCCGCGGAGGAGAGGTGCTTTACTTCCGCACCGAAGCGCCGGACAGCCTGCGCGAGCATCTGGACGAATTTTCGGCAATTTTCGATCAGTACAGCGAATTATCATAAAAAGGAGTGCGTTTCCGTCGGAAACGCACTCCTTTTGCGCTTTTTGTTACTGCTCAAACTTTTTAAGCTCGTCGAGCTGGCCTTCCAGCGTGGTGAACGCGCCGGGCAGGCGCGACACGGTCTCATCCGCATGGCGCAGCGCGGTCGAAACGCTTTCGCAGGTATTGCCGAGCGTTGCAAGTACCTGCGCGCACTGGCCCGTGCAGGAAGCAATGTACGCTTGCAGCTTGGCGCGCGTGGCGGCGTCGAGCGCGTCGGCCCGCTCGCGGGCGGAAAGCTCAATGTCGGCAATATGCGCCTTCACGCGGCCGTATTCCTCTGCCTGCGCGCGAAGTTCCGCGAGCTCGGAGAGCACTTTCTGCATCTCGCGCTCATGTTCGGCCTTTTGCGCCTCGCGCAGGCGCTCATGCTCCTTCTGTGCGTGATCTGCCTTCCGCGTGGTTTCCTCCAGCTTTGCGCGCAGCTCGGCAATCGTCTCCTGCGCGGCGGTCAGCCCTTTTTTGAGCGCGTCCTGCGCGCTGGATGCGGTCGAATAGGACTCGTTCAGATGGTCACGCTCGCGCTCGGCCTCGGCAAGCTTTGCGCGAAGGTCCGCATTCTCGCGGCAGAGACCGTCGCTCTCCTGCTCGAGAGCTTCGATCTGCTGCTTGCTCTCAAGCGCGGTTCTTTCAATATAACGGATGACGTCGTCGCGGTTGAAGCCGCCGAAGACGGAACTTTTGAAGGTATTTTCCATGATGCTCCCACCTTTTTCTTTCTCAAGCATATCGTAACACAAAAGGCGGGGGATGACAAGGAAAAAAGCGCGGCGCCGGTCAGGGCGCCGCGCGTTCGCGCTATTTAACGGGGGGTGAAGGAAAAGCCTTTGCCGTCCTTTGCGAAGCGGACGCTGTCGGCGTTCACATCGCCGACGACGGTACTGCAATGCACGCTGTCGCTTGCGCGGACATTGCCCTGCACATCGCCGCAGCGCACGCTGTCGCTTGCCTGCACATCGCCGCCGACGCTGCCGCAGCTGACGCTGTCGCCCGCGCGGACATTGCCCTTGACGTCGCCGGAGCAGGTCACGCCGTCGCCCGCCTGCACGTCGCCGCCGACACTGCCGCATTTGACGCCGTCGCCTGCCTGCACATTGCCGCCGACATCGCCGCAGGTCACGCCGTCGCCGGCTCTGACGCTGCCGTGGATCGTCGAATTTGTGCAGCAGACGGAGAAGTCGCTGTAAATATCCTGCGCCGTGCCGGAAAAGTGCAGCTCGACGCTCTTGCGGATTTCGTCATACTTATCACGGCGGAAGAGGCTGCCCTCCTTCGGCTGGAGCAGCCGGTGGCCCTGAAAAAGCACGGCGTGGATGCTCTCGTCATCCGCCCACGGCAGCTCCGCCGCCACGGGCAGGATCTGGTCGTTTGCGATGGCTGCCTTGCACGCGCGGCCAAAGAGCTCGTCGAGCGTTATCTCCAGCGCGTCGACCAGCTGCGGAAGCAGCGCAATGTCGGGGCAGCACACGTCGCTCTCCCATTTGGAAACGGCCTGATTGCTCACGCCGAGCAGCTTTGCCAGCGCCTCCTGCGTTAGTCCCTTATTTCTGCGGCGCTCTGAGATGCGCGCGCCCATTGTCAGTTCTTCCAATTGTCTAACCTCTCTTTCGTATGCTCGTTGTTCGCTTGCCGTGTGCGTTCGGCCGCGGCCTTTTTTCATCACCGGTATGGGCTCAGTATAGGGGCGGGAGACCGGTTTGACAATGGCGCGGTGGTTGAATCGACTTGTTTTTCATCCAACCTGTGGTTGGAAGGTGCGGAAAAAGGGGAAATTTACCTGCCCGGAGGCAAGATCAACGCCTGACGTTGATCTCGCCGATGCCGCGCGTGTAGTCGACCACATGCTGCAAAAAGAGCTGCGTGATGGTCGAGGGCAGAAAGCCCTTTTTCACCGTGATGCAGATCTCGCGCGACTGCTTGACGTTCAACGGCTTACTGACGACGTGGTAGCGCGAGGGCTGGAGCAGCAGGCTGTGCACGATGCTCACGCCCAGACCCGCCTCGACCATCGAGAGGAGGGCGAAGTCGCTCGTCGTGTCATAGGTGATCTCGGGGTGGATGTTGTACTGGTCGAGCAGGCGCGTGAATTCGTAGTCCTCGATCTCCATCAGGCGCACGAACGTCTCGTGCGGCAGCTGCTCAAGCGGGAAGAAAGGCGCGTTTTCCATGGAGTGGCCCTTGGGGAGGATGGCGACCATCGTGTCGTGCAGGATGGGCGTGGACTCAAAATCGTTCGAAACGGGCGTGACGAGAAAACCGCAGTCGATCGCGCCGCGGCGCAGCCACTCGGAGATCTCGTAGTATTCGCCCGTGAGAAGCTGGATCTGGATGTTCGGGTAGCGCTGGTGAAAGTCCTTGAGGATTTCCGGCAGGAGGCTGATGGCAAGGCTCGTAAAGCAGCCAAGGCGCAGTGTGCCCGACTGCACGCCGTGCAGCTCGGAAACGGCGAAATTCAGGTCCTCATAATCCTTAACGATCTCGCGTATCGTGGGAAGGAGCACCATGCCGTCGGACGAGATCTCGATGCCGGAGTGGTTGCGCGTGAGGAGTTTGACCTGCCAGTCCTGCTCAAGGTCCGAGATCATCTTGCTCACGGCGGACTGCGTGTAGCCCAGCTCATTGGCCGCCTGTGTGATGCTGCCGGTCTCCACGGTGCGGAGATATGCAATATATTTACGAATGCTCATGTTGAAAACCTCAATGCTTTCTTGCGGATTCCATTTTGGAATGTTGAGATAAAAATATATTCGCTTTTCAAAAGCGCATAAAGATTATACAATGTGGCCAAAGAAAATTCAATGCCTCTATACGGAATTTTCGAAGTAGTACAAAAATATGTGAAAATAATGAGGAGGAAACAGTCATGGTCCATTATTCCTGCATCGGTGCTACCGGTTATGTTTGCGGCGAAGTGCTCCGCATGATGGTCAATCACCCCGAGGGCGAGCTCGTCAACGTGCTCGATACCTACGGTGCCGGCGACGCGATCTCTTCGCATCACCCCGCCCTGCGCGGCTTCTATGATCAGGTCATCATGGATCTCACCGAGGAGAACGTCCGCGAGACCGCCAAGAAGAGCGACGTCGTGATGATCCAGGTCCCCTCCGGCGATGTGCCCAAGTGGGCGGAGATCGTCCTTGCCGAGGACTGCGCCATCATCGACATCGGTGCTGACATCCGCTTCCGCGACGTTGACGTGTGGGAAAAGTGGTATGGCCAGAAGCATCCTGACGCCAAGATGACCCACGAGGCCGTTTATTGCATCCCTGAGGTCATGCGCGATCTTGCCAAGGGCAAGAAGCTCATCGCCAACCCCGGCTGCTATCCCACCGCCTCCACCCTCGGCCTGCAGCCCATGCTCAAGAGCGGTCACGTTGTGGAAAACACCATCGTCATCGATGCAAAGAGCGGCTACACCGGCGCCGGCCGCCGTCCCGCCCTCAACAAGCTCCTCACCGAGGCAGAGAACAACTTCTGCGCTTACGCTCTCGGCGGCGGCCATCGCCACACGCCCGAGATCGAGCAGAACATTGCCTACATCACCGGCAAGGATCTGATGAAGCCCGACACCTGGCAGTACATCAACTTCCAGCCGCACCTCCTGCCCCAGGTCCGCGGCATCGAGGTCACCATCTATGCCACCTGCGACAAGGACTACACCAACGAAGAAGTCTACGAGATGTACAAGGAATTCTACAAGGATGAGCCCTTCGTCAAGGTCTTCCCGGCGAGCATGCCCGTCCAGACCAAGTGGGTCTACGGCACCAACTTCTGCGAGATGACCCCGACCTTCGACGCGCGTACCCACCGCCTGATCGTCTCCTCCGTGATCGACAACATCGGCAAGGGCGCTGCCGGCCAGGCCATCCAGAACATGAACCTCATCATGGGTCTGCCCGAGACCACCGGCCTCATGATGCCCCCGATGTATCCGTAATCATCGCTTCGACGAAGTTCGACCCGATCCCGTCCAGAAAAGCTGATATACTTATCTTAAGAGAGGAGATCCCCCCACTATGTCCAATCTGAAAAAGATCGATGGCGGCGTGACCACGCCGCAGGGCTTCACCG
>ENA-UOJC01001873-UOJC01001873.1-human-gut-metagenome-genome-assembly--contig:-C104-NODE-1873-length-25433-cov-4.853613_pt1 | contig 25433 bp, 31 predicted proteins | sample MGYA00242339_ERZ723886 | MGnify/ENA metagenome assembly ERZ723886 | reverse complement strand
CTCGAAACAGCCGCGCACACCATCCAGAATGCCTTTCACATTATCAAGAAGGCTGCCAACATCGTCGAAAGACTTCGTCAGGCTGTTCATGAACTTGGTAATGCCAACGGCAATTCCACCCAATGAGATACCATTCAGCAGGTCAATAATTCCGCTGAAATCAGCATTGCCAATAGCATCAATCAGCGTGGCAGACAAACCGCCAAGTACGCCGATAATACCGCTGGCAATAGTCTTTACCCCGTTAAAGAGACTCTGAAGCATGCTCAGGAATTTGCTGTTCCCAATAGCGGAGTCCATGGTGTTTACGGCGTCGTCAACACCAAATCCAAGACTGCTCACTGCATCGATAACCTGACCGATTCGGGTCTGAATACGCTCAAGCAAAGCCTGAAATGCCTCTAAACCGGGAACAGTGAAGACACTATCAAGAACACCAATAAAGTTTTGGAAAGCAGAAACAACAAAGTCGAGAACATTGGCGATTCCCTCAGAAACCCTACTAAACACTTCCCCCTCTTTAGCCGCCTCATTGATGCCCGTCAAGAAATCACCAATCGTGGCGGTTACGGTAAGGAGTCTATCTGCGAAAAATCCAGCGCCAGTCCGCAGAGGAGCAAAGGCATTAAAAACCGCAACTGCTCCTTGTCGAACAAGGTCGAGAACAGAGAAGAGGCCTTTGAAGGTTCGCTGCAATTTATCTGCCGTTTCATCCGAGATAGTCAAATGCTCGGAAAAGTTTCGCAATGTCTCGGTAAGTGCGTATAACTGATCAGAAGTGGCGGGCGGGAAAATATCACGAAATGCGTCCTTGATTGGGGTGAGGACGCTTACCAGTCCTTTGGCAGCGTTCCAAATCGACTCGATCAAGTTTTCCCGACCAGATGGTTTCAAGATTTTCTCTGTGAACTCGTCCATAGAAATGGAACCATCCCGAAGACCATCTGCCAGCGATTCGATCTGCTCCACCATTTCAGAGGTATATCCAGCAGCTTTGCGTTCCTCCTGGGACATCCCAGACATTTTTCCCTGAAGGTCGAAGACGGCGTCCGACAATGTTTCAGAGGATATCACTCCATCTGTCAAACCCTGCTTCAGTGCGTCAGTAAAACTCTCAGAATCGGCCACCAGCTGGTCAAAAGCGTCGCCGCTTTCTCTGGCCATTGTTTGGATTGACTCAATAAAGCCTGCCTCGTCGGCAATACCCTGGTCCAGCAGCTGTTTCCAACCCGAACTCAGCCCGCCGCTGAGAAACTCATTTCTTGCCTGGGCAGATTCACTGATTACACCGCCAATGGTATTGGAAATTTCAGTCAGCAACTCCTTGGCTTCTTCAAAGTCGCCAACCAAGATCTCCCACGTTGCAGTCCATCCAGATTGCGCACTCTCCTTTAAGGTGTCCCACAACTGCGTGAAAGTCTTTACTTTGGTAGCAGCGTCTTCAGCCGTCTGTGCCATCTGCGCAATTTCTTTTGCCTGAGCCTCCGTAAACCCCTGCTGAATCAAATCCGCCTCGCTATATGCGCCGGCAAACTGCTTCAGGGTTTCGGTAAGTACCTCAGTGGTAAGCCATTCGCCCCTGGTGAGGGACTCCCGGAAAGAACCGTACATGTTGATGGCATTTTCCGCCCCGGTACCCAACAATTCAGATGTCCGAACCAGAGCATCCTGGAATACCTTGCCACCCATGCCGGCATTGACGACCGAGTTCCAGTCCATCAAAGAGACTTTTCCTGCGGCCAGTGCCTGCGAAAGCTGATACATCGCTGTGGATGCCTGCTGAGAAGTGGAACCCGAAACAGCGGCCAGGTTGGCAATACCCTTGATGGAGTCCACCGAGGTCTGAAGATCTACGCCAGCCGCAGTAAAGGTTCCGATGTTCCGGGTCATCTCGGTGAAGTTGTAGATCGTTTTATCCGCATAGGTATTCAGCTCGTCCAGCGCTCGGTTCACCTGTTGAAGATTGGTGCCCTCATGCTGGGTATTAGCCAGGATCGTCTGAATTGCGCCGATTTGGGTTTCATACTCCTGAAAACCAGTTTTAATCGGGTCGATCGTAAGGGCGGATACAAGCTGCTTACCTGTATTTATGGCGGAATTTGTGATATTGGAAAGAGTCGTCATGGCAACGACTTCAAACGCCGAGAACTTCGCCCGAACCGTCTCGACGGAACTGCTAAGGGCGGACATATCGCACTTCTTCGCAGCGGTGCCCAGGTTCTCAAGGCCTTTGGCAGCACCGTCCAGATCCAAACCCCGTTTGAGTTTGTCGAGTGTTGACAAACTGGTTTGCACATTTTGCTCAAACTGCCTGTTGTCAAATCGCATCTCGACGACTCTCTCGTCGATGGTCCTGCTCATGACCGCGTGACCTCCTTCCAAGCATAGTTCGCTATTTGGTCAAAAATGGGCTGGATAGCAGGGTTGATGTAATCTCTTCCCTGTACCCAGCCTCCGGTCCCAGTGCCGTGTCCGTATTGCAGGATAATGGCAATGGGAACTCCATTTTGAATGTTTGAATTGTGAAACGAGATGGTGATGGTGTTGCTCTTATTGGTAATCTCGTAATACCAGGATGTTGCCGTTTCTCCGGAGTCGACAGGCGTTGCAGACGCAAGGGCGGCCACTCCTTCTCGGCCAAATTTATCTAAATCGCCGAGATGAACAGTTTCCTTCGCTCTTTCCAGAAATCGGGTCAGCTTGGAAAAATCTCCCTTGTGTCTGAAACGAATCACTGCCGGCTCCTCCTATCATTCAATTTTCTTAGGCCAGTTCTTGAGTGCCTCGACCAGTTTGTCATAGCCCAGCATGGCCGCGTAGGCGGACAGAAGCCCAACCACAACGGCCGCAAATACCAAATACCAAGTAATTGCAATCCCCTGAATCTGCGCATAAGCGGCGCCGGCGGCCAGGGTCAGCGCCTCCGACACGATAAGCGCGAAGAAGTTCGTGGGGATCTTATCCCATGTCACCGTCTTGAACACCTGCACAATGATATTGGTCAGGATCGTAACCCCGCCGATAATCATCAGCAACGTCGAAACGACTTCCGTATAATTCATATTGTTTCCTCCTTAAATCGCCGGGCTCTCCACAGAGCCGACAGGCGTTTCCGAAACATTCACATTAAAATTCGAGGCCTTTGCGGTTTCAAAGGTGATTCCGCCTTCCCGATGGTCCGATTTGCACAGGTTCAGATAGAAACTGCACACAACGCCATGCGCCGTCCAGGGGAGACCTACCATGGCCCCGATCCAGGGCAGAGCGCCGGTGTAACCCTCGTGGACGCAATAAAAGGCCAATAAAAAACCGCCGATCGTCACGATCCACAGGAGCGGACGAATGTCGGCAATCATCCATTTTGAAAATTGTGAAAGGTCGGGTTTCCTTCCGGTTTTGCCTCCGGCACGGCTTCTCCTGCTTTTCATCATGCAAGCCCCACCATCTGCGCAAACCGATAGAAAAGCTGGGCCGCCTGCTCCCGTGTCAGCCCCGAAGGCCACATCATGTTCGGCTTGCCGTCAACCGTGGTCCCATTCCCGGCAAAGAGCCCAGAATTAGTAGACCAGTCCCGAGCCGCCTGGGACCAATCGCCACAGTTATTGTTCTGAAGGCCTTTCAGATAATTCGTCATGGCCACACCGAACATCTCATTGAATTTTGCTTGATCCATATCGTCGTCCTCCCCAGACAATTTTGCATTGACCTCGGCGGCGATCTGCCCATGGCGGTTATAAAGCCAATCTCCGGGGCAGGCCTTTGCCGCAAACCAGCGGTGAACCGTCATGTTCTGCTTGTCCACCTGACCAATCAAAGACTTATCGGCCTTCCAAAGCAGTTTCTTGATGCCGTTCCGCTGGCAGATGTCCACCAGAAGGGCAATCAAAGAATTGTAGGCCGCATCGGATACCGGCCATCCCTGGTCGGCTCCGCCGTTGTTTGCCACCTCGATGGTAATGGCACGGTTATCGTTGGAACTGGAAGAGGTACACCAGGAACGGTTGCACTCCTCCACATAGAGACCGATCCTGCCGTCGCTTCCAATTCCGTAGTTGCTGCTCGCTTTCCGGCTGGGATTCGCGAAAAGATTGCCGCAGGTTTCCACAGTCAGATTCCCCGCCATGCAGTGGATCGAAACGGTATCGATCACATGATTCCGCTTTCCAGAGTGATTGGGCGACAGCTTTGTGTAAGAGACCAATGGGCTGTTGCTCATTGCAGATACACCCTCCTTTCCGGCATATTGGTCATAATATTTCTGTCCGTAAGAGGTGCGCCGGGCCTTGGCCGTCTCGCTCTGGTCTGCGGGGCGTTCAAACTGCACCAGCACAGCATCGGAGGCCGCCCGGACAGATGTGGCGGTCTTCAAGATGTTGACCAGAGAGGCATAACTCTCGGTCAATTCCTTCCAGAGAAAATCCAACTGCATCTCCAGATCGCCGATGCTCTTTCCTCTGCTCAGAGCAAAAGCAAGCAAATTTTGCTTTCTGCTCCAGAACGTCCACTGAGCGAGGCCGTAGCCGGCGCTGTCGTGAACAAAATCCTGATAGATTCCGGCATCTATCTGAGTGGTGTAGTCCGCATCAGACATTCCCAACTTCTTTTCGTAGGTGTTCTGGAGATTGGTTGGTTTCAGACTGCTCTCGGCGTAGAGATTTCCCATCAGGCCGGCCACTCCGCAGTCCGAGAGGCCTTTCTTCTTGAAGAAACTCCAAATGGTTGCTTCCGACATGAATATATTCCTCTCGAATGTGTTCTCTTCCTGCGTGCGGCGTTCAGCGCACGGTTTTGCGCAAAGATCTCCTTCTGGCTCATTTTCTTCTGCGGCCCGTTCTTCGCGCTGCACACGTTGATCAGCGTCATGAGCCGATTCAAATGCCATTTCTGGCACTCAAAGGGGATCTGATGGGAAATCATCCAGTAGTAGATGATCTCCGCTGTGACGATCTCATTGTTCGACCGTCCTCGCTGTCTTTTAGAGAAGGTGGTGGCCGTCATGGAATCGTCGATGTAGGCGTTGACCGTCTTCAGGATCTGAGGCGTAATGGTGGTGTAGACGTTGGGGTCCACATTCTGGGTCAAAGTCATGCACCGGATATAGTCGATTTGCTCCTCCTGGGACTTTGGCTTTCGGGACAAATAGGGTTTATGCCATTTTGACTCCCATTTTGAAAGGGAGACCAGAGAGTGTTCCAGTCGAAGCACCTGCTTCTTAGTCGTGATAAAACAGCCATTCGCCTCGTCATACTGCTCGGTTTCTGGTATCACAATTTCCAACATCTCTGATCTCCCCAATCATGCTCAGTTCTGAGGAGCCGGAGAGCTGGAAGGCGCCTGAGACTTCTTCCCCTGGGGGATGATGCCGTTGATGAACCTGGCAGCGGCCTCCGCGTCAGTGGCCAGCTCCATGAAGAGGTCGCTGTACGCCTCGGTCTGGGCGAAGGCGTCCCGCAGCTCCTGGCTCTTGATAAAGCGCTTCCCATCGGGGGACTTCTCGCCGTAGGCCCGCAGGATAACATCCTTGAAGACGGCGATGATCTGCTTCCCATCCTGGGCCGCAACGATGCGGTTGATCATCTCTACCAGACCGCCGTCCACGGAGAGCTCCATCTCGGTCACTTCGGCCTGGGTCAGATTGAAATAAAAGTCCTCGGTGCGGGAGGCGCCATTGTAGTCGTTGTAAGTCCTTGTCAGCTTCAGCATTGCAGTTTTTCTCCTTTCAAAAATAAAAGAAAGCGGAGCCCTCGGTGAAGAGAGCCCCGCTTTGCGGTTTGGTTACTTAGGCCTCCAGAATCAGGCCGGTCAGGGTGTAGGTCTTGGTGACGGAAGAGCCGTCCTTGGTGGAAACCACCTTGATGCTCTGGGTGGTGTTGCTCTTGATCAGCAGGACAATGTTTTTGTCCGCATCCAGAGTCACGGGGCCCTTGGTGCCGCCCACCAGTTCCACGGTGGTAACGGCGTCGGCCGGAGTCACATCAAACTTCAGAGCCAGGTAGTGACCCTCCTGCTCAGAGGTCTTGCTGCTGAACCCGGTGTAGCCGGTCACATGCTTCAGGCTGCCGGAGATGGTATCCTCGCCGACCACGACATTGCTCTGAAGGTCGGAGACCTTCTTGCCGAGCAGAGTGGCGTCGGTGCTCTCGGCGGAGGTGACCACGGTGACGGCGCTCTTGAGCAGTTCGATAACTTCCTCGGGCAGAGGCAGACGGGGCTCCGTTTCCTCGGTGCCATATAGGATGTCCTCCAGCGCCTTCAGCTTGGCCGGGTCAGCCTTGGTGGAGGTGATGATCAGACGGGCAGTAGGCTTAAAGCCGGGCACATCCACAGGAGTCGTAGTGACCTCCCAGCTGGGGTTGATGGGTTCGGGGGAGTCGTTGACCGTCTGATAGCCCCGCTCGGAGGGAGAGGCCAGACCGCCATAGACCAGGTGCAGCTTATAGCCGTGGTCCTGACCGTCCACATCATTACCCAGCTTGGTACGATAGCTCAGACCAAAGACCTTGCGATTCTGCTGGCCGGCAATCACGCCCGGAGCGATCTCAGCGGAGCCGTCGCACTCCTCCCACTCGTCGGGGTAGGTGTAAGCCTCGATGGTCAGGCCGAAGTCCTCAGCGCCAACCAGCACCAGGTACTTGATGTTGTCGGCGTACAGGTTGTTGGGCTCGGCGCCGGAAGGGCTCTCGGTAATGGCAGTAATGCCGTTCCAGGGCACACCTTTGTTGTAGAGGCCGGCAGCGCTGATGGGATAGAGAACAGCGTGATCAACACCAGTTTCGTAAAAACGTTCACCGGTCTTGTCCCATACGATTTTACTCATTTCGGATTTCCTCCTTTTAATAGTACAGGTTGAAGATGTCGTGGTTCAGATTATCGGCTGTGAAGTGACGGTCATGAGCGCACATGGGCAGCATCGCGATCCGATGAGGCAGATCACTATCAGGATTCTTGTAGATGACCGTTACCTGATAGCGGTCCAGCAGGCGATAAGGCGCATTGTCCGCATGAACGGCATCGATCTCGCTTCGCTCATAGACAATGCATGGGTACTGGATCTCCTTGCTCGCTGGAGGCTGAAAATAAGCCCGGCACGCATCACCGCGGTCCGGACATTCCAAAATCCCACACAGGACGGTATGAAGTTGAACTCTGCTACCCATTGTAGAGCCCCCCAATCGTTAAGATCAGGCGGGGATAGCCCACTTCGACCTTGGAAATTTTCCACTTTGCGCCCATGTACGTCACATACCGCATCTTGTGGAAGTTCTTCCTGGCGAATGGATCGGCGACTATGCTGATCTCATTCGCGATGTTGATGTCATCGTTGAGCGTCTCCCCAGACTGAAGCTGGCGTACATTCCGAGTCAAATCGCCATAGTACGGATACTCGACGATCTTCTCTTCATGTACGCCAGGAGCAGTCTCAACGGTATCAGCATAGCCTACCGATCCATAAAATTTCGCCATTTTGAATTTTCCTCTTAGCCGCCGAGGCCGGAACCGCCGCCAGTGCCAGTAGCCACAGGCTCTTCCAGCGCAATGGCGGAGTAGACACGAGTCAAAGCACCAGACAGACGAGTCTCGATCAGATACTTCTGCTGGTTGAAGTCAATGTCAAACTGATCGAACCGGGTGATCTCACCGCCCTTGGTGGAACCAACCGTGTAGTCCGCCAGATTGACAAAGATGCCCAGCAGCTTGTGCTGCTTACCCTCGCCGTCCATCCGGGCGCGGCCCTCAAACTGCTCGGCAGTATAAAGCTCGCCAACGTTCAGCGCAGCAGCCAGATCAGCACGAGAGGTGTAGATGCGGCGGCCATTCATATCGCGAGCCAGCAGCATCACATTGACCAGGTGAGGCGTGCAGAAGAAATCGGGGGTGCCGGTTCCCTTGTACTTCTCACGGGCATACAGCGCGGCGGCAATAATGGCCTCGGCATAGATGTAGTTCTCGCCGAAGTTCATGTCGGTACGAGTACCCTGAATCTCGGCACGGGCGGCCTCGATGTCCACATCATAGTGGATAGTGTAGAGGTCGTTGTCGTTCCAGATGGAACGGATGTGGTCCTCGGAGATTTTCATCTCGTCATCTGCCTCGCGACCGTCGCCGATCATGATGGCAGTGGCGACCTCTTCATTCAGGTTCTCCCGCATAACGGCATACTGATACTCGACCACATCGAAATCGGTGATGTCGATGATATCATCCCGATAAAGGGCATCGGTGCGGTACACGGTCTGAGGATCGGTAGTACGGGTAATGACGTTCATGTTGCCGGCAGGCTTCTTACGGTTGCCCTTCTGGTAACCATGGCCCCGAATATTGTCATTCCGGGTATCAGTCTGGCGGGTGCGGATACGGCTGATGGGGCTCTTGTGAACCTTCTGCATGACAACAGTGACCCAGCCCTGGTCACGGGTAACCCGCTCAGGAGCACCCGGGCGCAGATCCTTAAACTCAGGGAACAGGGTCTCGATGTTGTCGATGCCGTGCTTGAGCTCGTTCTGCTCAGCATAAATGTTCAGAGCAGTCCGGAGGCTGCCCACGCTGTTGGTCTTGGCCAGATCAAGAATAGCCTTGCGATCGGAGTGGCTCAGAACGTTGTCCTGGGTCTCTTCCTGCTCGAAAACATTGTGTTTCATGGTCTTGTTTCCTCCCTTGGTGTTATCAGATTTCTTATCGGGATCATCCTCGTCATCCTCACCACCCTCGGAAGAGTCCAGCTCCTCCATGGCAGCGCCGATCAGGGCATACATGACCGTCTTTTGCTCCTCGGTCATGCTGTCCACGACATCCTGAACGGTCTTCTCGTCCTTGGACTTCTCCTCTTTGCCGTCATCCTTGGACTTGTCCTCTTTTTTGTCGTCCTCGGGCTCGGTCTTATCGTCGGCCTTATGGACCAGAGGGGGCTTCTCGTCAGGACGATACAGAGAAATGGGCTCGTAGGCGGACAGGATCATCTCCTGCTCACCGCCCTCGCCATGGGCCATATCTACAAAGTCAATGAAGGCACCCGGGTTGGCCCCAGCGACTACCAGACTGACCTCGCGGATCACACCGTGCATGACATCTTTGGTGCGTGTCTGTTTCAGCCCATTGGCGTAGATAGACAGGGATGCGATGTCCCCGTGCTGGACCAACGCCTTGGCTGCCTTGCCGCTTTCGGTATCATTGAACGTACAGTAGGCGTAAACGCCATCCTTGCGGTTCTCCAAAAGGGCATGGCCCAAGATGTTGCCAGGTTCATCGTGCTGGTGGTTCCAAACCAGGGGAACCGTCTTCCCGTCACAATCCTCGAATGCGTTATGGCGAATGGTTCGTCCATCCGCGCATACAAGATCGTTTCGGGTCGCCCAGCCACTAAAGTCATACTTTAGACTCATTTTGAATGTTTCCTCCTTCAGATGTTGATGGTGGCTGATTGCCCTCCTCTTTCGGAGCGCTTAGGTTGCTGTTCCGGAGCTCGTCCGCCTTGGGGTCCTTCGACGGCTTCATGCCGATCTTCTGCCGGATCTCATTCGAGGTCATGATCTCGTTGCGAGTCATCTTGTCGGCAATCTCAGCGATGTCGTTGATGGGCACCAGCCTGAACGGGTCTCTGAAGAACAGAATCGACTGCTTCTGTGACCGAGCAGTTTTGGTGAGGAATTTCCTCTTCATTTCGTCAACAATGGCTGATAGGATCGGTTCAATCGTCCGATTATCGTAGTTCAGCTTTGTCCGGTCATCGGCAGTCCCGTCCAAAATCCCCTGAGTGATTCCCAACTGGCTGTAAAGCATGCTCGTTAAGTATTCAATCTGGGACATTAGATTGTTGTCGATGGGCCGGTTCAGCTGGACTACATGCTCCGTGCCGTCGGTGTAAGCGACGCCATACTTAGAGCCGGCCAACTGTTCCTCAATATCTTTACGGCGTTTTTCCGCCTGTTGACGCCTCGCTTCCGTCTTGATGACGTAGGGCAGCTGAATGATAAGATTGAGCTTTCCGGAACCGCTTTGCTCGTCGATCGCATCCAAAATGTTGAGCTTTCGGATCAATCGCTGCATCGTAGAGTTGGGCTCGTTCATCACCGCGAAAAATGGATTCTCGATGATGGCAACTATGCTCTTCGGGAGGGTGATGTCCTCCTTCTCGCCCCGCTCCTCGTTATAAACGCGGAGTTTTACATGCTTGGGATACCACTCCACGATTTTCCCGGTTCGCATCTTTTCGATCTTAAAGGAGCCGGTCTTGGGGTCGATGTCGGTGTCCGTTGGGATGATCGCCACGCAGCCCTCGTCCAGCATGGACATGACCACATCCTGAATAAAGGCTCGCCCGGTCTGATCCAAGTTCGCCTCCAGTGACAGACAGTTATTCAAAGTCGAATCAATGACATCTTCAAACCGGCCATCATCGTCCAATCGAACATGCTGAATTGCGATTGAGGCCGCATCCAGCGCAATCCGGTTGTAGACAGAGGTGATGATGGATCTCTCGTTTCCACGGCTGAAAATAGGCCGATCCGGACGATAGGAGTAGCTGGGTCCAAGCGAATAGCGGTAATCAAAGAATTCATTGCCTAAAAAAGCGTTCCAGGCATGTTTCAGCCTGGAACCCAATGCCATTTCCACTTTTCTCACCTCCGTTATGACAGTAGATCGGCATACATCTTCTTGAGAAGCTCGTCGTTCTGCTTCATCAAGGATTCAAAGTCATAGGCCGGAGGAGGTTGAATGGTACTTACCGGTCGGGACACGGAGGAAATTGTCTTGGATACCTCCTCGGCGACCCGTTTCCCGGTTTCTACGTTTGGCCGTACACCAGAACTTGATGCCCGGAGCTGACTGACCGGCGTTGACATGACAGAGCTGGACTCTCTCCATTTCCCACCAGCGGCCTTACCGGTACCAGCTTGTGCCGCAAATACCGCCCCCTTCTTGGCGCCATGCCTCTTGACCAAATAGGCCGTTAAGACTACGCCGGCAACGTCCGCAGCGCCAATAGCTACCTTTTTAGCCACCGATTTTCGCCGCTCAGCCGTTCCATCATCCTCGGCATAACGTTTTCGGCCGGCATTGGTCAGGCTCCCATCTTCATTTTGAAAACGGCGAATGCCCCACTTCATGCCCTTGATGCCGTGGTGACTAAGTTCGTATTTCATCTTCATCACCACCCGTCAAACCTTGTCCAGTACGGTCTTCCGGTAGGCAATCTTGCCGGAAGTCCATACGCCGTTTTTCAGTTGCGTCATGTCGTACCCGGCATCAGCCAGGGCCATCATGACTCCCACCTCTCCGCGCTTTGCCACAAACCGAACCGTTTTTCCGGAGGGCGACCTTAGATCGGAAACCTTCTGCGACATCACTTCGGCCATCTTCCGATTGTAGGCGTTGACAGTGGCAGCGCTCAGCTTCCCACGGCTCGTCAGAGCATTGGGGTTCTGGAGCAGTTCTGCTGCATAGCGATCCAGCTCCTTGGATGACTTCTTCCGGGCGGTCTCAGTAATTTTGTCGCCTTTCTTCTTGGCCCACTTCTCGTCTTTCTTGTCGAGCCGGGCCCGGCCGGCAGCAGTCAGGGAGCCGTCTTTATTCTGGTAACGACGGACACCCCACTTCATGCCGAGAACGCCGTAATGCTGTAAAACGTCTACCAATCGCGGTCACCTCCTTGTAGCGTATTTCGGATTTTGGGCATAAAAAAATCCGCAGACCCAATTAAGAGTCTGCGGTAAAGAATGATTTCTCGCAGGAGTTTATAAGCTCTTTTATTCAAATGCTTCGGGATTATGCTTATAGGAAATGTAGGCATCCATCATAGCTGCCACGGCGTCGATCTTCTGATCAGACCGCTTCTTCAGCAGCTTGCGGTTGCCATTGGTATCCTCCATGGTGATACAGTTCCCCATGGAAAACGTAATTAGGTCTTCGTCAAAGAGCAGCATCCGCTCTCCGGCCAGTTTCTTCAGCTCTCCCAACGGGACGGATTCCGTCCTCGCACCCTGTCGAACCACTTCGACCCCAAACGGGCCGTTCTCATTGACCCACCGCTCCACAAATTCTTTTGCGTTGTAGGGGTCATAGCCAAAGCAGCGCACATCGTAACCGCAGTTGATAATGTGGTCATCCAGATCCTCATAGACCTGCATCATATCAAGAACGGTCCCCTCCATGACGATCAAGCTGCCCTCTGCCATGAAGTCTTCATATTTGACCCGCATGGCCGCAGGGAGCTTATGGAGCGTCACAGAAGTAATGTAGTTTCGGGTCTTGACACCAAAAGCACCATCCCGAAGAGGGAAGAGGAAGGTAAAGGAACAGAAGTCGTCTCCTTGGGAAAGGTCTGCACCCATGGCGCATGGCATCTGCCAAAACCTCTGCCGGCGATGGGGCAGGGTCTCCTCATAGGTGAAGTAATAGGTGTATCCCTCCATCGGAAGTCCGAACCGCTTTGCCAGCATGTCGTTTCGCGTGGCCGGTGCCGTTTCCGCCCGGTCCACATCCTTCTGATAGGTCTCATAGGTTACGGTCTTCCCAAGGTTTGGATTGGCCTTTGGCCACATGTCGGGATAGGCCACCTCCTCAACGGAGTCCAGCTTGTACCACCAGATGGAAACATGCTCCTGCGGAGGCCCGATACCCTGGAGAATGTTCATCAACTCCATTTTGATGGTGTCACCGGCGCCATTACGAACCGTGCCTTCGGAACTGGTCGCTATAATAAGGTAGTCATCCAGCTTGGAAGCGCCCTGTTCGATTGCGCCAATAACGTCTTCCCGGGCGTCGGCAGAAGACAGCCATTCGTCTACGGTGGCCACCTTACAGCGAAGACCCTGAAGCTTGTCCACCGACATGGGGCGAACTTCGATTAAGGAGCCGGAAATGAAATTCTCGATGCCCTTCTTGGTGGAGGCCAGTTTCACCCGATTAGCTCTGGAGCCGGTGGTATTCTGCAAAGAACCCTCGGTCATAAACTGAAAAACCGGTCCTCTTGCCCGCGTGATAGCGGTCTTGATGGGGTTGACGATCTCCTCAGCCTGCTTCATCGTGGGAGCCGTAGTTATTTGGTGGGTGGTGGAGCCATCCACAACACAGAAGTAAGCCTGAATACAGGAATCATACAGCGACTTCGCCGCGCCTCTTCCTACGATCAGGTATTGCTTCTTGGTCAGGCGCTGCTTGATTCGCTTAGTGACATAGCGACCGCCTCTACCATCCGGATTCGGAACATAGACGGAACGGTCATCGAAATAGTACCAGCCAAACACCTGCTCTCCCCATAACTTAAAGGTATCCAGAAGATGGAGATCGGAGCCGTCAGTCAGGGTGAGTTCATTCTCACAAAACTCGATCCACCCCTCAACCGCCCTGTCATCATAGTAGTAACTGGGAGACTCGATCAGTCGGTCGATTCGGTACATCTCCATGGCGACCTCTTTGCAGACCGGGATATCCCCGCGGATGACCGCGTCTCGGAATGCACCATAGTAGCGAGGGACGGCGGTGTTGGATAGCATCTGTTCACCAGCCTCCTGTTTACTTGCCGCTCAACTTCTTAATTGCCAAAGCAATGCTTAGAGCGGATGCGGTCATACCCAATGCAACTTCCGCAGCGTTCAAAGAGGTTCTAAAGAATTGTCGGCCTTTAGAAACGCTACTTTCCGGTACCTCCGCAAACAGCTGATTATACTGCCGCTCCAAAAGCTCCCGGTTAATCTTGTCACGCATCTCCTTGTCGGTCATCTCGGATAAGTCCATCCGTTTCGGAATAGACCTGGCAGTAGTGCTCTGTTCAATCTTCTTCGCTTCCCGTACAAGATTTGAACTTGCATCTACAACCTGCTTGGAGCGCTCCAAGTCCTCCTGGGCCCAGCGTCGTGGATCAGGATTAGAAGTATCAATGCGGTTTTCCTTCTTCTTGGCCGCATTCTCCCGCTTATCCCGGTCATAACGCTTCTCTCCGGCAGCGGTAAGGGTGCCGTCTTTGTTCTGATAACGGCGGACACCCCACTTCATGCCTTTAATTCCGTAGTGCAGGAGCATGCTATTCTCCATTTTGATTTTCCTCCTTCCCGCTGGTGTCTTCTACGGGGTCCGCCGCAACGAAAAGCCGCCACTCAAACTCACTGATCTGCCGATTGATAGACTCAATGGCAGCGGAGCTGAGCGGCGGATCGAACAGTAATCGAACCTTCATGTAGACATAGGATTTGACTAAGGAAAAGATGTTCGGCTTGTCCGTAATGAAAGCGGACCAGGTGTCATCCTTTCCTGAAATAGAGAAACCATTGGAAGGCCCGACGCCCATTTGCGTCAGGATCGAAAACACGCTGTTGATGTGCATGATAATGTCGGCATCAAAGTGCGTATAATTCTCGTCGATGCCCAACAGTTTCTTGATGGACGTCAAGATGCTTTCGGAAATCTCCATAGCGACCTCCTCACCGGCGGACTGCGATGAACTTCTTCATGCAGTATCCCTGAACTCCGTCAGAGGTAGAAACTTTATAGAATCCTTCCGTCGACCCGTCCACGTCGACTGTAACTTTGGTCAGTAGAGTAATGACCTTGATGATTTTGGAATTAGCCCTTGGCTCCCGGTAGATAGCCGCTCTCAGGCAATCGGTCACAACTCCAGCAACATGATTTTGCACATCGAGTCCTCCTTCCTACTTTTTCCACGGGCAGGTATCATTGGGCCTGCGCATGATCGGTTCTTTGAACAGCAGATGTTCGTCACCATAATGGATGGCCTGATGGGTTTCGTGGATTGTGGTGATCAGAAACTCAGGGTCAAGAATCAAACCCTTTCGATCCCGAATATCCTCCGGGCTGATCGGGTTCATGTGATGGATAAGCGGCCGGCGGTAAATCTCCCGACCGGCAATCCCCAAGTCGCACCCCATATCTCTGGCAATCACAACGTCACGAATCTGCTTCCACTCCGGGGAGCGGTAAAAGACTTGGTTCATATATCGGTCGAAACCAAACGTCTCCTTTCCAACAATGCCATCTAAACGGAGATAGCGGTAGCGTTCCTCAAAGGTGGGGAGAAGGATCAATTCTGAGTAACATCTAATACCCATCTTCATCCTCCTCGTCCTGACCGCTGTATCGCTTGAAAGCAGCCATGGCCTTCTCATAGAGTTCGTCCATCCTGACCCCGGACTTGTACGCCTCAGTCTTCGCCTGGACCAGCTCTACCTCTTTGGCAAGCCGCTCATTTTCCAAGCGCGCCCTGGTAGTTCCAAGTTTCAGGATCGTAGTGACTTCTTGTGAAGAGGCCGTTCCTTCCAGCAGCCGTTTCTCGACCAGACTAACGGCCAAGTCGATCAGCTGATTCTCTCTGGCCTCCGGTGTCAAGGCGGCCCGGCGTTTCCTTGGCTGAGTGCCCGAAGGCTTGATCGCTTTTGCCACGCTTGACACCTCCTCTCGCTCAGAATTGTGGCAGTTGCTATGACTTTCAGAATAGTTTGGGGCGGCATTTGAAGAAGCCCGCATAAGCAGATTGTTAAGAAGTGGAGAAAAACACGTGGCGTCCATGGGCAATGGAGGTAATGCACTGCGCAATGACCAAAAAGGAGGTTTGGCGGACGAAAAGAGTCTCTTATCAACAATATCTACCTTGTGGGCTTGTTCAAATGCCGCCCCAATACCGAAATCATTTTTCAAAAATATCCCCCGGAGAATTTTCAAAGGCCACCGCGATGCATAGGGGGTGCCATTTTGGAGGGGTCCCCCTATACCCTTTTCATGCGTTTAGAGCCCTATAACTGGCTATCATTAAGGAAAATTCCCTCGAAAACGACAAAAAGAAATGCGCTCTGAATCAGAGAACATTTCTTTTCCCAGTTTTATGGGCTTTTTGTGGTCACATGGTCGTCGCGGGCTCGGGTTTCAGCTTCCGCTTCACCTTTTTGTAGATACCCAGGGGGTCATACTTGATGATGTCGTTGATAGCTCGCTCGATTTCTTCCATGTTCTCCTGCTCAGAGAGCTGATCGGAAGTACGGGCGATACGCGCTAAGAAAGCGCAGGAGTGATACCCGTTGTCTTCGTCGAACCGATACCAGGCTTCATACTGGGTAAAGGGGTCATACGGGTTGTCGGTCGTTGTAAGCATACACGTTTCCATTCGCTCTCACTTCCTTTCTTACTCATTGAGATACTTGGAAACAACAGAAGATGAAAGGTTCAAAGCGTCAGCGATCTCGGCATTGGTGCAGCCAGAGTTTGCCATCGCCTTGATCCGATTGATGCGAGCTTCGGACAGTTGCGTCGATGCTCTTGGAGTTGCGCGGGCTCGGACAACATCGGGATCGGCATACCGAAGAATCTCTTTCAGCGTTGTGTCAGAGATCGCACCAGCCTGAATTGCTTCCCATTCACCATCAGAGATCGTAATCCGTGTTCCTTTTCCACTTGCGCCAGTAGCAACACGAGCATCACTGATTGCGGCACGACGAATCTTAGAGATTTCGTCTTTGTCGGTGACGTTGTTGGCCTGAATCTTTGCCTTGACCTGAGCATTAGCGATACGCTGAGCCTCACGCTCACGAGGGGCGTTAAGCTGAGCGGTCTTCAGGGCGCTGGTCAGTCTGGTCACTTCAGGAGCGTAAGCCTTAGCCGCGCTCGCATTGCGCACCAGAGTAGGTGTCGCCAAGTATTCCAGCCTCGCACGGTTGGCAAGTGCCTTCATACGGTTCGCATAGTCGGCATAGGCGTCCTCCTGAACAGTGCCGGAAGACAGGGTACGAACGTCGTCGACCTTCTCCAACAGCTTGATCTTTGTTGTGGCAGGAACTGTTTTACCAGTCTTCGGGTCCACATAAGTACGCCCAGACTCTTTGTATATGACCTTGCCCGTCTCCCTGTCGATGCGGCCGCTGCCCTGACGCTCCGGAACATCGACGTTCTGCTTCCGCCTGGAGAGCAGGGTGGAGGCCCCGCCCACTTCCTTGCCAGTTTCAGGATCTGTGTAGCCCTGCCACCGCTTACGAAGGGTGGGGATGTCGTTCTCGATTTCAGACCGCTTATAGTCCAACTTGTGCTTGGCCGCATCGATAACGACCATGCTGTGCTTGACGGCCTTGGTGATTTCTTCCTCGGGGGCCCCTTTTAAGGTCATATCCGTGATGAGGTTGGAGATCTTACCCATCTCTATCTGGGTGGCTGCTTTTGAGAGGAGCCGGATACCGGTCTTCCCCTCGGTGGAGTATTCAACTTTTGGGTCGAAGTCCTTCAAACCATCCAGGGCGGGGGTGGATTTTACGGATACCTTTCCACCGACAGGGATGACAACCACCTGGTCGCCATCAAAGTCGGCCCCAGAGAGCCGCTCCGCCACTTTCGGGTTGATACCGACAGCGTCACGGATGTTCTTGCCCAGAATCGAAATCGCCGACTGGTTTTTGTTGTTGACCGTCAGTTCGGGGATCTCAAAGGTGCCACCATGGGGGTAGCGAATCAAGACAACTTTCTCCCCGTTCCGATAGTTGGGAGCATAGATCTCCGTCTCCTTCATTTTTGTGATGGGGAGGATCACTTGCGTACTCTGCCGGGGGAGGGCAGCCGCCTTCAAGTGGACAACGGCGGAATCACACTCGTCCGCAAAGTCCATCAGCAGCTTCCGCTTGATGGTGGGGTTGTTCAGGGAGCAAATCTCGTTGAATTCGTCGGCGGCGTCGGCATAGGTCAGGTCAAGCTGCTTCTGAATCAGTTTGATGGGCTGCTTGGAAAGGAACTGGGAGGACAAGTTCTTGCTCATTTTGTCCCAGTCGCCCTCCTCTTTCAGCTTGTTGATGGCTGACAGAGATTTCTTCTCTCCTGTAATAGGGTCCGTGTACTTGCCATTGGGGTCGGGGTAGTAGCTCTGACCATTGGCCTTGATGAACGCGCCGAAGGGATTGTCCGGGTCATCCTGAATCTTCTTCATAACATCCATCTTTGGCGTACCCGAATGCTTGTTCGTGTTGAACACGATGTCGGCGCCATCCGGCATGTCGTCGGAGTACATGGCCATGCCCTTTAGATAGTGGGTTCCGTCCACAAGGATACGAACCTGAGCGTAGTGGGAATCCCCCAAGTCGAGATCAGCCACACCACGGCGAAGTTCGATGACGCCATCCTTAGAGGTGCCGCCTTCATCGCCGTAACGGATCTTCACCCGGCTGGAGTCGATGCTGGCCGGATACTCCCTCTTATCCCAGGATGCGCCCCCATCGGCAGAATGATAGTCGCCGACCGACTTGATAATGTCTAAGTTCTGGTAGGCATCACGCTGCTCAATGTCGGGCACGGAAATAACGGGGGTGATGGTTCGCTTTTTCGGATCGTTCACCTGGGGGACGCCAACGCCATAGCGGTTGTAGCCCTCAGTTTCCAGAATGAACAATGCCTCCTGGAGCACACCTTTGGAAACACCAAGCTGCTGCTCCACACCCTCGCCCACGTCAAGAGCACCTTTGACCGCCAACTCCTTCTTCAGAGCCTCGGCAGTGGCAAGGGCCTTGTTCTTGTTGCTCGCAGTGTTCTCATTGAGCAAAGCGCGGACAGAGGAGTCATTGTTGTAGCCCATGATCTTGGCAATCTCGTCCAGCGTTTTACCCTCTTCCCGAAGGGACTTGGCTCGCTCAGCCTGTAAGGCGCGGCGTTCATGCTTTGCCACGCGAACCTGCATGCGGAGGTCGGTGGTGGACATCTTCAACTCCTCAGCAATTTCCTTTTGAGATTTGCCAAGCGCCTCAAGTTCTTCCACACGGGCCAGGAAGTCTCCGCCGTGTTGATAAGGGTTCTCGCCAGAACCCCAGGGATAGCGACCAGAGCGCCTCTTGACGCCATAGTGCATCAAAATATCGTCCACAATGGGGTCCATGGCTTATTCCTCCTCTTCCTTGATACTGTTGATGATTTTGTCGAACGTGACGATGCGATCCATGATGGGGAAAATATCCTCGATAGTAGGCTTGTGGTAAAGGATGGTGTCGTTCTGGTAAATACGCAATTCCATCTCAATCTCGTTCGGTTTGTAGTCATACTCCAAACAGAAGAGGGCCGCGTAAACCATAAGCTGCTCCATATGTGTCGGGGTCTCACCGGTTTTCAAATCGTGAATCCGGAGAATATCTTTCCTGAAGGAGATGGCGTCAGCAGTCCCAAAACAATTCGGAGAGTAATACAGGATTTGCTCGGGGGTCATCTTGTACCCGATGGCGTCGTTCACATACATGTTCAACGTCTTCTGGGATTTGGGCAGTCGCTGACCCAGTTTGATGCACTGAGCCGCAAAAGCGTGAAGAGCCGTCCCGCGCTGAGCCGCCCGGTATTTGGCATAAGCATCAGCAATCTTCTCCTCTGAGTAATTGATCCAGTGATAACCACTGGCGCTAAGAAAGGCATGCTGCCCCTCAAGGTTGGAGTGTTTTGCGAAGTTCATCCAGCACTTCCTCCTTGTTCTCCGGGGAAATGAATCTGGAGAAGGACATCTCATTCATCTTCCCAACGTAATACTCTTGGTTCGGCTGTTTCTTAGCGCTTGCAGATTTCTTACACTCAAGGGAGGCCCATTTCTTACCATAAAGAATAAGCAGGTCAGGGATGCCCTGACGCTGGTCCATCTTGAAGACCATGCAGCCGGGGAAGATCGTTTTCAGATTGGCAATCAGCCTATCTTGAAAACCGCTTTCCAGTCTTGCGCTTCTGGCCATAAAACAGGCCCTCCTTTCTGGTAAAAGTGATAGAAAGAACAGGATATGCGCGACATATCTCTCTCCTCTCCATAAAAGAGTCTGTTTTTTTCGCGGAAAGAAAAACCAGCCAAATATCAATCTGCGCAAAAGAAAAGAGCCGCTAACACAGCGGCTCAAATCTTTATTCAATCGTAAATCCTATTTTCCGTTTCGGCTTACTATTTTCCTCAGCAATTTTCTCGACCTTCGGTTTGCCAAACGATTGCCAAATCGTAGCGCCGGCAGCAGTTCCAATCGCCGCCACCATCGACGTGGTAAACGTCATAAGTAGTTGGGTCGGGTTTCCAAAGTTGAGTTTCATACTATCGCCTCCCATAAAGGCGACTGCATTTTCGGCGGAAACGAAAAGCAGTCAACAACACTACCGATCAAACATCTGATCAACAAAATCCGAATACATATTGATCAGGTTGCCTCTCGCATATCCACCTAAAAGGCCCACAAAGGATTTTCCTTTTGCTGTCTGCATTTTCGATATGTCCTTCACCAACCCCTCCCCCATAATTCTACCATAGCTAGCTTTGAGGCTGGCCTTAGCGAACTCTCGACCAAACTCATTTACATTTTCTGAAAAAGAGCGTTTTGATTCAGATGCTCTATACCGTTTTCTCCCAGCAGGAGTCAGGGTTCCGTCTTTGTTCTGGTAACGGCGGACGCCCCACTTCATGCCTTTCACACCATAATGTACTAAACATTCCATAGATTATCAACTCTTACTTCGATTTTAGTAAAAAAAAAACGAACTGCCTTCATAATCTGAGACAGTTCGTATCCTCTCCATAAAAGAGTCTGTTTTTTTCGCGGAAAGAAAACAGCGGTAAAAATTTAATCCGTTCTGTTATAGAACAAAAAGAGAGTCGTTCACTTGACGGATTAGTAAGCTGGCTTATTTTTTCACCTTTATCATCGGTGGGTCGTTTGCACTTTCCGGTATTGTGCTTCCGCGCCGACCTAGCCTACTTCGTCCAGCGCAACAATTAAACTTTTGAACGATACCATTCAATCGTATATTGCTGGAAAGCTTACTATTAACTTGCGTATTCATGCACACAGACTTTCACTGCTATGTCCGTTTCCTCTCCATAATAGGAAATGTAATTCTTGCGCATCACATAAAATGCGCTGAATTTTTATGAAATCTTCAAAAACACATCACCATCCTTGTTGAAATAATAATCTGTCCTTTTTTCTGGGGCCGCTAATGCGGAACGAAGAAGTTCTCTCAGAGAAGAAGACTCGGCAGTATTCAGGCGATCTACAATATCTCCGATTTTCCGAGTCTGATTTTCCAAAACTTCCTTGTCGGTTTTCTTGAAGATTCCGTCTTTATGGCTGGTCAAAGCCTGTTGCAACATGCTAAAACTGGTAAGCATCCGTTTATCACATTTGTTGATGTAAGCAGTTGCTTCCTCCTCAATATACCTAAGGAATCCGTCATCATAGTTCTCGGAGTAGAACACCTCCAGCAATTCGCTCATGACATAAAGCTGCGTAGATAGTTCCAGAGAATCTTTTATCTGTGTGGCTTTTTCAACCGTTTCCAAAATATCAGTCTGCACCTTAGCGGTAACCGTCGAAACCAGATCAGCGAGATAGAACTCAATATCTTTCATAGCGACTTTCCGGGCGCTCTGTAAGCTGACAATAGTCGAAAGCCTCTGCTGCTCATGCTCCATGATAGAGCCATAGTTTTCGTAGGCAAACCTAATGAAACTGATTTCCGACAACAACTCCGCCCGTTTGTCACCGTAAAGGAACTCGAGTATCTTGTCCAAGCTCAGCCTCATCATATTCAATTTGCCGTTGATCTCAGCTAAAAAATATTGTCCGGAGGCAATGGACATCGCTGTGAACGCGCCAAGACAGGCCGCTTGAATTGCGGTCTGCTCCAAAGCAGCTGTTCCTACGATTTGACCCGTTTCTGGATTTTGAAGTGTCGTACTATACCCGCCTCGTTTTAACCGCATAAGCGTCCCTTGGACTCCCTCTGGAAACGATAGCACATATGATTGCGATAACGTACTCAACCCCAAAAGCGAGGGAGCCGCGCCAAGCAGCGAATTCACTTGCACTCTTTGATCTCGCGTTAATTTCAATTTGGTAAATCGCTTTCCATCAGTCAAATCTATTGCGGTATCGCAAGGCTTTACATCGAATCTCCCTACCCGAGTCAATTCGTTTTCTTTTCCCATCGGCTATCCCTCCTTTGGGCAAAATAAAAGAGTGCGCCCCATGAAGAGACGCACCCTTGCAAAAGCGTATCTCTCCATTGTTGCGACACAATCTCATATTAGCCTACGGGCATAACGAGCAAGAGAGAAAACACCTTTTGTCAAAGCATTTTCCCCGTAAGCTAATAAATATATGAAACTGTGTCGCATTGCCAGTATAGCACACCTCCATCCATTTTGAAAGAGGAACTTTGAGGGTTCGACCAGACTTCGGCTCCAAAACCGCAAATATCCACCGGAAACCTGCCAAAATTCCCTTGCTGGCCAGTTGGCCACTTTTTTTCGTCACTTATATATAATTTTTAATATTTTTTTTCGTATTTAAGTGAAGAGAAAAAGTGGGAAAGTGGCCAGAAAACCCGCAAACCCTTGGGGCGCAACGGTTTCAGCCTGGCCACTTTTGAAAATAAAAGTGGGCAGAAAGTGGGCAAATGGCCAATTTTTCACCATTTTCGGCCCTTTTTTCGTGCAAGAATTGAAAGATTTCTGGCCAGTTTCAAATCAAAAGTGGGCAAATGGCCAATTTTCGGACTAAAAGTGGCCAGCAAAATGCCCCAAAATTGACCTGCTACTATTACTGTTAGTAGCAGCTTTTGGCCTATTTTTCGCTCGAATCCTGCTCTAAAATCGGCTCCGTCCGTATCCTTCGATGCCCTTTTCACCTCAAATATCAAGCTCTAGTCAGGCCTGTTTCTTAAAAGGCCCGCCGCTGGTAAGGCTGATTTCGAGGAGCCACCGGGACAAATTGGTAGCGAGGAGGGGACGGACGAACCCGTCGATGAAGGGACATGCCGTATTTTTTCGGAGGTATCCCGTTGCGTTTGGGCCAGAGTTCATCGCTATCAGTCAGGCCACGGAACATATCCTGGATCGCCTGCGCAGCATTCTCTATTGCCTGTCCAAAGGCATTCCAAGCGTCTGCAATCTTCTGAATAACTGCCAAAGCCTCTTCCATGGTCATCGGTCATCACCTCTCAAATATTGTTTTGGGATTTGGAAAAACCTGCCCGCATATTGGTGTAACAGCAGTTGAGTGCTCTTAACAGGTTGTCGATCTGAACCGTTCGGTCTACCTGAACCTTAACCGTCGGCTCCGGCAACGGTAAATATCCAAGCGCCTCCATCTGTTTATGGTCACAGGTGGATACATGCGGACACGCTCTACATTTTGCTGCAAGTCTGGATAGGCCCAAAACTTATCACCTCCAAACCTTTCCGGAGCGCTTGTCCACCAGAACAATCCGCCCCTCGATTTCAAAGTCCGCCAGTTCGCAAATATCAAAGATGGCATAGAGCAGCTTATGGAACCGCTCCTCCTCAGCCTCAATATTCTTCAGAGCTTGGTAAGCTGTGGGGTCTGAGTAACCCTCTGCGTTTTTTCGATTATTCCAGGACAATTTTTCTCACCCCGTTCGTTCATGAATTTGATAAGTGATTGGGCATGCATATCGCTGATGCCGTATTTTTCTTGCAGTTTGGAGATGAACCAATCTGGGACAGGTTTTCTCCCGCATTCGATGGCGGACAACTCGGCCGGTGAAATATTAAGATCCTTCGCCATATCATAGAGCAACATTGCTCGAACCAGGCGAATGTCCCGCACCATTCTTCCAAAAGCATCAAGTCCCATGGTCGCTCTCCTTATGCCATGCTTCGATGTCGACGCCAATTCGCTTTAGCATCTGCGTACAGAGCCAAATATCATCCTGGTCTTCCATCTCATACCGACTGACCAGCTCCTTGATACGGTCATGGAAGGCATCGTAATAAGTCCGAAGCCGCTGAGCCCCGAACCCGAACTGCTCATGCAGCACCCACAGAATGGTCGCGTCGATTTCGGCGATGTGTTTTCTGTCGTACTCCGCAAGCTCCTTCTGGATCTCGATATCCATCGCTTTTTTCTCCGCTGCGGTAAGTATGGCGCCGTACACTTTTCCTCCGGCTTTCTTGATATGCATAACTGTGACTCCCTCCCATAATCCAATTTTCCTTGGCAAAGAATAAGGGGACAGCGAAGAACAGCATCAGCACTGTCGCAGTCGCGTCCCCATCGAGAAACATCACAGGCAAAGAGAGCCCAACCAGCAGCAAAGCGTAGAGCTTATTTCTCAAAAGTTCTCGCTTCCACATTTGACACCTCTCCTTCCACAAATATCAATCCCACTCAATACACAAAGAGATGGGAGTAGTGCACCTACGGATACTTCTACTGGCAGCGGTAGTTTCCAGCCATCTTCTTACCAGTTACCAGATTGATGGGGTAAGCGTTGATGACGGTCCGCCACCCGCCGTAGGAATGGCTCATTCTGCGATTTACCTTAGAATATCCACGACGAACCATCTCGGCCTTGGCCATACTTCTCAGCAATTTGCGCATGATTGTATCCTCCTGTTCTTACTCAATAATCGGAAGCTCTGCCAAAATATCTTCCGGAATGTTTCCGCTCCAGACATAGGAGTTCTTGAGAATGTAGTTGTTGTAATTCGCGGCAGTACGGTTGGCCCGCATTTTCGCCTGGTCTGCCCAAGACCGCTGCTCGTCGCTATCGCTGTCCTTATACTGTTCATAGGTCAGCTTGTCGGCCTCATAAGAGGCGATCATCGCCCGGCAGCTATCTTCCACAGTTTTTCGGGTTTCGTAGTTCGTGGCGTCGTCAATCTTCTGATCCACATACTCCACTTGATTTCCGAGCCAGGTGTCACCCCAGCCCAGAAATATCAAGGAAACACAAATGAGGGCAGCCACCACGACCGCCCCCACAATGCTCAATGCTTTTCTCATGGCGTTACCCTCCGACTTTAATGACCGGATCGTCTACCTCAAAGGGGATGTCGGAGTAGAGATAGGTACCCGTCCACTCGACGTACTTACCATCCGGAGTAAAGAAGAATATCCCGGAATCGTTCTCTCCATAGGAGCCGTCTACATCGGCGATCCATCTGGAATAGTCGGATGAATACTCTTCACTATCCGGTGTAAGATAACTGTTCAGGCTGCTGACCTTGCCATCAACCACAAACCGTCCCACAACGCTCCCGCTCTCAGTAAAGAGCACAATATATCCAAGGGGCTTTTCTACCTGGCAAACCACGGCTGCCGCTTTTTCCCGTTGCCCGTTGACCCAATAGGCCCGACGGATCAGGTTATAGCGTTCCAGAGAGAAGTCGAGGTCTGTCGGCGTCGGCTGACGCTGTTGGAGTTCGCTCACGGTTTCAAGAGTGGAAACCGTGTCTTGACGCTGCCCACTGCTGTCACAGGCCGAAAGGGAGAATATCAATGCCACGGCCATCAACAAAGTAACGATTTTCTTCATTTTGAAACGTCCTCCTGTTTTTTTTCTTATCGTGCTACCCCGGTGTTCTGCTGGAAATGCCGACACTTCAGTTCCGCCGGCTCAATCCAGGGAATATCACGGAGCCGAATCAGTCGGGCAGAGTTTTCGTCCTTTGTGGGGAGATGGACACTGACTTCGTCTGC
>ENA-UOJC01001871-UOJC01001871.1-human-gut-metagenome-genome-assembly--contig:-C104-NODE-1871-length-25436-cov-8.853040_pt1 | contig 25436 bp, 21 predicted proteins | sample MGYA00242339_ERZ723886 | MGnify/ENA metagenome assembly ERZ723886 | reverse complement strand
AGCTGAAGAAGTATCTGTAATCCGGGGGATTTTAATGGATCGACGATAAAAATTAAAAACAGGTTGCAATATTCATAGTAACGTAGTATGATTAGTATGAAAACAATAAAAGAGGGTTTGGCTGTTCCGGCAGCCAAACCTCTTTGTAGTTAAGAATATATATGATAAATAATATATTTTATAATGAATCATATTGAAAATGATATAAACGGAGGATAAATATATGGATTTGGAAAAAGAGCTTGCTGTGGCAAAGGAAGCTGCGGTACAGGCAGGTTATGCAATCATGGATGTCTATGAGAATGCCGAGGATATGCAGATTACTTATAAGGATGGAGATATGCCGCTTACAGCAGCGGACAAGGCATCAAACCGTATTATTGTGGATGCGCTTAAGAAAGCATTTCCGGACTATGCAATCCTTTCCGAGGAGGAGAAGGATGATCTGTCCCGCCTGGAGAACGATTACTGCTTCGTGGTAGATCCATTGGACGGAACCAAGGAGTTTATCAAGAGAAATGGTCAGTTTACGGTTAATATTGCACTGTCTTACCGGCATCATTCCATTATGGGTGTGATCTATGTACCTGTGACAGGTGAGCTATATTATGCGGCACAGGGTCAGGGCGCATTTCTTGACACGAAGGATAAAAAGGGGGAGAAGCTTCAGGTATCCGACTGTACGGATATGAAAGAGCTGCGTATGGTGATGAGCAGCTCCCATGGCTGTGAGCAGATGGATCAGCTTCTGGAGAAGTATCAGATCAGTAATTTTGTGAAGATGGGAAGCTCCTTAAAGGGCTGTGTTGTGGCAAAAGGCGATGCGGAGGTGTATTACCGTTTTAATCCGACGATGGAGTGGGATACGGCAGCGATGCAGTGTATCGTGGAGGAAGCCGGAGCTGTCTTTCGTCAGATGGATGATACCCCGATGCTTTACAACCGCGAGGACAGTCTGAATGCAAAGGGCTTTTACATTATCAACTCCATGAAGAATAAGCTGGAGCTTGACGCAAAGTAAGCTTATCAAAAGATATTTAAGGTACAAAGCCTATATGGAATACAAAACGAAACGGAGGAAGAGATACCATGAAAACTGAAAAAAAGAAAAAAGATTTTAAGAGTGAATTTGGTATGATGCTTGCGCTTTTAAAAATCGGATTTATCGGTTTTGGCGGCGGAAGTGCTCTGATTCCGGTTATCGAAAAAGAAGTGGTTGAGGAGAGGAAGCTTGTCACGGAGGAAGAGTTTAATAAGGATGTATTAGTGGCAAGCATCACACCCGGAGCGCTGCCGATGGAGATTTCCACCGGACTTGGCAAGCGGGCATATGGTGTCGGCGGAATGATAGTATCTGCACTGATGCTTGCATTTCCGGGAGCACTGATCACGGTGGCAATGCTTGTCGCAATGTCACGTCTTCATTCAAGTGTACTGACACAGATAGAGATCCTCTCGATAGGTATCTCCGCATTTATTGCATGTCTGCTTACCGAATATTCCAGAAAGACTTTGGCAGAGGCGCGGGCAGAGAGTAAGGGGCGCTGGAAGCGTGCGGTTGTAATCCTGGTGGGCGTATTTTTGCTGACCTGCGGGAAAGCAGTGTATGGAATCCTGGGATTCGAAGGAACGCCGATCGTACATCTGTCAACGTTGCAGGTGCTCGGCGTGTCGATGTTTGGTATTTTGTACACACACTGCAAGTTTACCCGGAAGAATCTGACAGTTTCCGGTGTGCTGATCCTGGGATATATTGCATGTCTAAGCTTTGATCTGCCGTATGAGACTTATATTTATAACGGACTTCGGGCAGTGATGGTGATTCTGGCAGTCTGGGGACTGGTTCGCAGCATTTTGGATGATGGACAGAAAAAGAAAATTTCTCCGAAAAGGATGCTTCAGGAGGAGATGGCATGGATCCTGTTTTTTGCGGTGCTTTCTGTACCGGCACTGTTATATGGCGGACATGTTCTGGAATTTCTGGGACAGGGCTTTCTTTCCTCCATCCTTTCCTTTGGAGGCGGTGATGCGTATCTGTCTGTTGCGGACGGTATGTTTGTCAATTCCGGAATTGTTGAGAAGGCTGACTTTTATGGTCATCTGGTACCGTTAGTCAATCTTCTTCCGGGATCTATTTTGTGTAAGACCTTATCCGGCATTGGTTATCTGCTGGGCTTTGAGATGAGCAGCGGAAGCATTCCGGCAGGCTGCCTTGTGGCACTGGCCGGATTTGCATGCAGTGTTATGGCGTCCGGCGGAGTATTCTGTCTGGTATCCCATATTTATGAATGCTTTGAATCGCTTAGCGTATTCCGGCTGCTGAGCCGCTGGATCCGTCCGATCATTGCAGGTACCCTGCTGACAGTTATGCTGTCCCTTTTCTCACAGAATATCAGTACCGGGGCAAAGCTTGGCTGCCCGGCATGGATCGCTCTCGGTATCTCTGCGCTGATCTATGGGATGAACCTGATCCTGCTGTATGTTCTCCGCAAGAAAAACGGTATGCTGATCCTGTGTTCCATCGTGGCAACACTCGTTCTTGGTAACGTGGCAATCCTTTTGTTTTAAGCCTGTAAGAAAAATAAATAAAAAAAATTAAAAAAAGGGCTTGCATTTTTTGAAAAGCTAATATATAATATCTCAAGTACGGAACAGAGATGTGAAGTACGAGAGATAATTTGTGCGCGTAGCTCAGCTGGATAGAGCGTCTGACTACGGATCAGAAGGCCGGGAGTTCGAATCTTCTCGCGCACGCTATGAATCCTTGCAGCGGGTATTCGCAGCAAGGATTTTTTCAATGTAAAGAACTTGTTGTTTTGATATTGTATAATGCTTTTTGACTCCGGCATGATAATATGGAAGTCAAAAGCTTTTTGTTTGCAGTGATCTGGATGGAAGGAATGAAAATATGATTCAATATGAAAAATTACAGGAGATTGCCGGGGCAGAGCATGTTCACAGGGATGAGCCAATGTCATCACATACAACATTCCGTATCGGCGGACCGGCAGACTATTATGTGGAGACCGGAGATGAGCAGACACTTGCCGGCCTTGTCTGTGCATGCCGGCGGACGGATACTCCGTTTTTTATTCTTGGCAATGGCAGTAATCTTCTGGTGGCAGATGAGGGCTACCGTGGTGTTATGATCTCTCTGCGGGGCTTCGATGAAATTTCCTTTGTAGAAGAAAAGACATCGGACGGTAAGACGCTCATGAAAGCCGGAAGTGGCGTACTTCTTTCCAAAGCAGCGATGCAGGCGGCCGGAAAGGGGTTGACAGGATTTGAATTTGCAGGTGGGATTCCCGGGACGCTCGGTGGTGCAGTAACGATGAATGCAGGTGCCTATGGAGGGGAGATCAAGGACGTGATCGTGTCTGTCCGGGTGATGGATATGGAAGGACAGATCAGAGAACTCTCTGCGCAGGAGTTGGATCTTTCATACCGCCATAGCGTGATCCAGGAACAGGAGCTGATCGTGCTGTCTGCCGATTTTGCTTTTAAGGATGGCGATACAGAGCAGATTCAGGAGAAGATGCGTGAACTCAATGCACAGCGAAGAGAAAAGCAGCCGTTGGAGTACGGAAGTGCGGGAAGTACATTTAAAAGACCGGAGGGCTATTTTGCCGGAAAGCTGATCCAGGATGCCGGATTGAAAGGCTACCGTTGCGGTGATGTCATGGTTTCCGAGAAGCACAGCGGCTTTGTGGTGAATGTCGGAAAGGGAACCTGCCATGACGCGATGCAGGTGATCGAACATGTGCAGAAAGCCGTCTATGAGCAGTTTGGAGTAGAACTGGAGCTTGAAGTAAAGAGACTTGGATAATATGATGCAGGGGTCAAAGGCGGAGAGTAATCCGTGGAATAAGTATAATACGATCAGATTTGTACCGGAACAGGTGTGAGCCGGCGAACCGGATACAGATTGGGAAAGAGAAGGATAACGATGCGATTTGTGATAGTGACGGGAATGTCCGGTGCCGGTAGAAATTCCGTAATGAAAATGTTAGAGGATATGGGGTACTTTTGTGTGGACAATCTTCCGGTTCGTCTGATCCCGCGTATGACGGGAATGATGCTTGAGGAGAACAGTCTGGACAAGGTGGCGATCGGTATTGATATCCGTAATCAGCAGGGGCTTTCAGAGCTGGATGATACACTGGATGAGATGCTTATAGCAGGGATCCGTTATGAAATCCTGTTTCTGGAGGCAGACAGCTCCGTGTTGATCAAGCGGTATAAGGAGACGAGACGTAACCATCCGCTGGCACTGCAGGGGCGTGTGGACAAGGCGATCGAGGCGGAGAGAGAAGAGCTTGCGCCGCTCAAGAAGAGAGCGGATTATATTTTAGATACCAGTCATATGCTGGTGCGCGATCTCAAGCAGGAGATTGATAAGATATTCCTTGGCAAGGAAGAATACGAGAGCTTTTTTGTGACAATCCTGTCGTTTGGCTTCAAATATGGCATTCCGGAGGATTCCGATCTTGTGTTTGATGTGCGATTCCTGCCGAATCCATATTATATACCGGATCTTAAGCCACAGACAGGCAATGACCGTCCGGTGTATGATTACGTCATGTCGTCGCCACAGGCGGTTACCTTTGAAAAGCAGCTTTTTGAGATGGTGGAGTTTTTGATCCCCAATTACATTCTCGAGGGCAAGAATCAGCTTGTTATCAGCATTGGCTGTACCGGAGGAAAGCACCGCTCCGTGACGATCGTCAATGCATTGGCAAAGCACATGAAGCAGCTTCCGTACAGTATTAAGGTGGAGCACCGTGATATCGAGAAGGACAGGAAGCAGGGAAAGTGAGAAGGGTTTGCTGAAATGAGAAAGGATATGTCATTTTCCGGCAAGGTAAAGCAGGAGCTTTTAAAACAGCTTCCGGCAGCAAGACATTGTCAGATTGCTGAGCTTGCAGCGCTGTTTGATCTGAATGGAAGGATACGCCGCCGGGATGATGGGGGCGAATATCTGGAAATACGGACAGAAAACTTGACAGTCGCTCGAAAATCTTATATGTTATTAGTTAGTGTATTTCATAATCCGGTTGATGTTCGTGTCAGAAACCATAATATTCACGGCGAGGTCCGGGAGTATTATATTGATGTCACCGGGCAGCAGGCGATTATATCTATACTGAAAGCATTGAAATTGATGAATGAACAGGGAGTAGTTACAGGGGATTGTCTGGGACAGCAGCATCGTCTCATTCAAAATGCCTGTTGTAAGCGTGCCTTTTTGAGGGGGGCGTTTCTGTCTGTCGGTTCATTGTCGGATCCGGAGAAAGCATACCATCTTGAGTTTGCAGTTCTCTCGGAGGGGTTTGCTTCTTTTATTAAGGAGATTCTGGCGTTTTTTGAATTGGAAGCCAAGATCGTCAAACGGAAAAGGTATTTTGTGGTATACATAAAGGAAGGATCACAGATCGTTGATTTTTTGAATGTCGTGGAGGCACATGTGGCGCTGATGGACTTTGAAAATATACGGATTGTGAAGGAGGTTCGCAACTCTGTGAATCGTCAGGTCAACTGCGAGACGGCGAATATTGGGAAAACCGTTGCTGCAGCGGCGAAGCAGATTGAGGATATCAGGTATATAGAATGTAATATGGGGTTACGAAAGCTTGCAAAGGGATTGCGGGAAACGGCAGAGCTGCGTCTGGAATATCCGGATGCTTCGTTACAGGAGCTGGGAGAGATGCTTCAGCCACCGATCGGGAAATCGGGAGTCAATCACCGGCTGCGCAAATTGGGAAATATTGCAGATGAATTGCGGGAGCAAAATTAATGTTCTTGTTCAAAAAGGAGGAAATGTAACCATGATTACAAAAAAAATTAAAATTCAGATTCAGAGTGGTCTGGAGGCAAGACCGGTTGCTGTTCTTGTTCAGGTAGCAAGCCAGTATTCCAGCAGCATTTATGTTGAGGTAGAGGACAAGAAGGTCAATGCCAAGAGTATCATGGGAATGATGACACTCGGACTCGCAGCAGGTGAGGAAGTTGTTGTTTCTGCCAATGGAGATGACGAGCAGAATGCGATGGACGACATTGTTAAGTATCTGAGCACATCACAGGCATAATTGTAGAACATAGTAAGCCGTTTGATCTTGTATCAGACGGCTTTTTGGCTTTATAAGGAAGGATTTGGGATTATGGGATTTGCACACTTGCATCTGCATACAGAGTATTCTCTGTTAGATGGCTCCTGTAAGATCGGCGAGCTGATGAGCCGGGCGAAGGAACTTGGCATGGAGAATATCGCCATTACCGACCATGGCAATATGTATGGGGTGATTGATTTCTACCGGGCGGCGAAAAAGGAAGGAATCAATCCGGTGATCGGCTGTGAGGTTTATGTGGCACCGGGGTCGCGCTTTGATCGGGAGAATGTCCGGGGGGAGGATCGATATAACCATCTGGTGCTTCTGGCAGAGAATGATCTTGGGTATGCCAATCTGATGAAGATTGTCTCGATCGGGTTTACGGAGGGGTTTTATTATAAGCCGCGAGTGGATGCGGAGGTGCTCGAGAAATATCATGAGGGCATCATTGCGCTCAGTGCCTGTCTGGCGGGCGTTGTTGCGTCGAATCTGCGTCAGGGCTTTTATGAGGAAGCCAAGAAGGAAGCACTGCGTCTGTCGGAGATCTTCGGACCGGATCATTTCTATCTTGAGCTTCAGGATCATGGTATTGATGCGCAGAAGATCGTTAATCAGGGGCTTTTGCGCATGAGTCAGGAGACGGGGCTGGAGCTTGTTGCGACTAACGATGTGCATTATATCCGTGCCGAGGATGCGGAGCCGCATGATATTTTGCTTTGTATCCAGACACAGCATAAGGTACAGGACGAGGATCGTATGAGATACGAGGGTGGTCAGTTTTACCTTAAATCCGAGGAGGAAATGAGAGCGCTTTTCCCATATGCGCTGCAGGCGGTGGAGAATACCGGAAAGATCGCCGGGCGCTGTCATGTAGAGATTGAATTTGGAAAATATAAGCTGCCGAAATTTGATGTGCCGGAGGGATACACATCATGGGAGTATTTGAAGCATCTTTGTTATGAAGGAATCAAGCGGCGCTATGAGGATGTGACTCCGGAGATTCAGGAGAGATTGGATTACGAGTTAAATACCATTAAGAATATGGGATTTGTGGATTATTTCCTGATCGTGTGGGATTTCATCCACTATTCGCGAGAGCAGGGAATCGTGGTAGGACCGGGACGTGGCTCTGCTGCCGGAAGTATTGTGGCATACAGTCTGGAGATCACGAATATCGATCCGCTGGCGTTTGATCTCCTGTTTGAGCGTTTCTTAAACCCGGAGCGTGTGACCATGCCCGATATCGACGTGGATTTTTGTTATGAGAGACGGCAGGAGGTCATCGATTATGTAACCCGCAAATACGGCAGAGATCATGTGGCGCAGATCGTCACCTTTGGTACGATGGCGGCAAGAGGAGTGATCCGTGATGTCGGCAGGGTTCTTGATATGCCGTATTCCTATGTGGATACGATCGCCAAGTCTATTCCGATGGAGAAGGATATTACGATCGCTAAGGCAATTGCAAATATACCGGATCTTCGTCAGCTCTATGAGACGGATGAGCAGACAAAGTATCTGCTCGACATGGCCCAGAAGCTGGAGGGGCTTCCGAGGCATACCTCGATCCATGCGGCAGGTGTTGTGATCGCACCGGAGCCGGTGGATCATTTTGTACCGTTATCCAAGGGCTCAGAGGGCAATGTCACAACGCAGTACACGATGACAACGTTGGAGGAGCTTGGTCTTCTGAAAATGGATTTCCTTGGTCTTCGTACGCTGACGGTTGTGCAGAATGCCGCCGGAATGTGTGGCATGAGCGATGAGGATATGCTGCATCTGGATCTGGAGGATGAGAATGTATGGAAGCTGATCTCGAGCGGACGCACCGAGGGAATCTTCCAGCTTGAGAGCTCCGGGATGAAGCAGTTCATGAAGGAGCTGCAGCCGGAAAGCATGGCGGAAATTGTCGCCGGTATCTCCCTGTACCGTCCGGGTCCGATGGACTTTATTCCGCAGTATCTGGAGGGAAGAAGCAACCGGGAGAGCATTCATTATGACTGTCCGCAGCTTGAGCCGATCCTGGCAACCACCTACGGCTGCATCGTTTATCAGGAGCAGGTTATGGAGATTGTCCGTAGTCTCGCCGGCTACAGTTATGGACGAAGTGATCTGGTGCGTCGAGCCATGTCCAAAAAGAAAGCAACGGTCATGGAGGCGGAACGCCAGAACTTTGTGTACGGCAATGAGGAAGAGGGCGTAAAGGGATGTATCGCCAATGGCATTCCGGAGGAAGTTGCCAATAAGATCTACGATGAAATGATCAGCTTTGCCGCATACGCATTTAATAAATCCCATGCGGCTGCATATGGAATGGTCACTTTCCAGACAGCATGGTTGAAATGCTATCATCCGGTAGAGTTTATGGCATCTTTGCTGACCTCCGTTAAGGAAAATACAGGCAAGATTGTCGAGTATGTGATGGAGTGCCGGCGGATGGGGATTGAGATCCTGCCGCCGGATGTCAATGAAGGCTACAGTTATTTTTCTGTATCCAACGGTAAAATACGCTATGCGCTTTCGGCAATCAAGGGAATTGGCTCCGGCGTGATCAACAATATTGTGCAGGAGCGTGAGCGTGGTGGTCCGTTCAGCTCCATGCAGGATTTCATGAAGCGTCTGACCAGCAAGGAGGTCAATAAGAGCAGTCTGGAAAGTTTTATTAAGGCAGGTGCATTTGATGGCATGGAGGGCAACCGGAGACAGAAGCTTCAGGTTTACCAGAGCATGTTAAGCAGTGTGAATCGTGAGAAAAAGGATTCGATGTCCGGTCAGCTGTCTTTGTTTGATATGGGAGATGAAGATCTGGAGCATGCAAATGAGGTGACGTACCCGAATCTTGAGGAGTTTGAAAAGGAAGACCTTCTTGCTTATGAGAAGGAAGTGCTTGGCATCTATATCAGCGGTCATCCGCTTGAGGAATATGTTTCTCTGATCCGGCAGAATTCCACCTGTACCTCCAGGGATTTCGTACGGCAGAGCGAGGAGGAAACCGGTCAGGAGCCGGAGAGGATCGAACATCAGCAAAATGTTGTGATCGGTGGAATGATCACGGCAAGAACCGTCAAGACGACAAAGACAAATAAGCTGATGGCATATCTGACGCTGGAGGATATGTACGGTGCTGTAGAGGTTTTGATGTTCCCTGACATTTACAGCAAGAAAAAGGAGCTGTGTCAGGAAGATACCAAGGTGTTTATCAGAGGACGCGCTGACATGGGCGGCGACCGTGACGGCAAGATCATTGCAAGGGATATCATTCCATTTTCCATGATTCCATGCGAGCTGTGGCTTCGTTTTAGAAATAAAGAAGATTTTGAACAGAAGGAACCACAGCTATATGAGAAATTATCTCCATATGACGGAACGGATCAGATCATTGTTTATCTGGAGGAGGAGAGGCAGATGAAGAAGCTTCCGCCGGGACGCAATGTCAACGCAAGACAGGTCATCCGCGAAAATGTACTGGAAGATTTTGCGGAAAGTGCATTGAAGGAGAGAAAGTTGTAGGATCATTGGTTTCTGCTTGAAAAAAAAACGAGAATGACGTACAATAGAGGGTACGATGAATAGGTTGGAAATGATTCGTTAAAGATAAAATAAAAGGGAATGCAGATCATATTATTCTGGAGATGCATTTCCGGTTATGTGAAACGGAGGACAAGATGAGTAGTGCAGTAAAGACGATTGGTGTATTGACAAGTGGTGGGGATGCGCCCGGAATGAATGCAGCCATTCGCGCAGTTGTGCGTACCGGTATTGCAAACGGCGTAAAGGTAATGGGAATCAAGAGAGGATATGCGGGTCTTCTGGATGAGGAAATCGTGGAGATGGATACGCTGTCCGTATCCAATATCATTCAGCTTGGCGGTACGATTCTTTATACCGCACGCTGTAAGGAGTTCCGTGAAAAGGAGTATCAGGAGAAGGCAGCAGAGATCTGCCGCAAGCACGGGATTGACGGCATCGTTGTAATCGGTGGAGACGGATCCTTTCAGGGAGCCAGCAAGCTTGCTGAGTTAGGCATCAACACCGTCGGCGTTCCGGGAACGATCGATCTGGATATCGCATGTACCGAGTATACCATTGGTTTTGATACGGCGATCAACACTGCGATGGAGGCGATGGACAAGCTCCGTGATACCTCAGAGTCACATGAACGCTGCAGTATTGTGGAGGTTATGGGACGTACCGCAGGACACATCGCACTGTGGACAGGTATTGCCAGCGGTGCAGAGTATATTCTGACGACAGAGGAATATGATGGAAATATACAGAAGATTATTGAGAAGATACAGCAGCGCCACAAGATTGGCAAGAAGAATCATGTAATTGTTAATGCCGAGGGTGTTGGCAATTCCTATGAGATGGCAAAGATCATTGAGGCAGCTACAGGTGTTGAGACACGAGCAACCGTCCTGGGTCATATCCAGCGTGGCGGTAATCCGACCTGTAAGGATCGTGTATATGCATCTGCAATGGGTGCAAAGGCAGTGGAGCTTCTCTGTGAGGGTAAGACAAACCGTGTCGTAGGTTATACGAACGGAGAGTTTGTAGATTATGATATTCAGGCAGCACTGGCGATGGAGAAGGGACTGGATCCATATCTGTTCCATATCACCAGAAAGCTGACCACGTATTAAAGTAGAGGAAAGGAAGGTAGCTAGACATGAAAAAATTACTCAAGGGTGTTATGGGTATCACATCGATTGCCGTGATGGCAGCAGGTGCATACTATCTGACCAAGAAGCTGATCGGTGAGCCGGACGAAGAGCTGGATGACGAGTATGATGATTTCGACTTTGACGACGAAGACGATGAGCTTGATGAGGAATCCAGAAAATACGTAACACTGGATTTTGAAGACGACGAGAATGAGGGTGGCGAGGAAGCTCCGGAAGATGAATCCGAGGAGTAATCCGCGCGATTGGGTATACTAAAACGTATGTCATAAGCATAGATTACCTACAGGTAGATTAATCTGGAGGTAACCTATGCTTAATTATTTATGGGGATTTATGATACTGGCAGGGCTGGGGGCAGGGATTGTCACCGGTCAGGTTGAGGCGGTGAGCAATGCATCGATTGACAGTGCCGGTGAGGCGGTAAATATGGCGGTGACAATGCTTGGAATTATGTCCATGTGGACAGGACTGATCGAGGTCGCAAGGCAGGCGGGACTTCTGGATCGTATGACAAGAGGACTGCGTCCGGTTCTAAGCTTTTTGTTTCCAAGGATTCCCCAAGAACACCGCGTGAATGAGTATCTGACTGCCAATATCCTTGCCAATATTCTGGGACTTGGCTGGGCGGCAACTCCCATGGGCTTAAAGGCGATGGCAGAGCTTGCCCCGTTAGAAAGACAGAGGCTTGCCGAAAGAAAGCGGCAGGAAACCGGGGAGCAGGCTGATCCTGATAAGATTACATTGACAAGAGCCAGTGATGAGATGTGTACATTTCTGGTTTTAAATATTTCCTCGCTGCAGGTGATCCCGGTGAGTGTGATCGCCTACCGGGCGCAGTATGGTGCGGTTAATCCCGCAGCCATTGTGGTGCCGGGACTGATCGCTACGACAGTCAGCACAGCGGTTGCTGTGGTCTTTTGCAGAATCATGAGCCGGCGGGGAGAGAGTTCTTAAGAGTTAGACACAATAAGAGAAAGGATGACAGATTATGAAGAAACAAACGAAAACAGGGTTCAGGCGGACTACAGGTAAGCTGACGGCATGGCTGTTGACGGGAGCACTGCTTCTGTCAAGCGGTGTATGTCTGGATGTATCAGCAGCAGGAAAAGTAATGATCAAAAATATGCCGGCGGTGAAGTACATGCCTGCGGGAAGCAGCTTTTTGGTCAAAGCAAATCAGAAGAATGCGAAGCTTTCTTTTACATCCTCTAAGAAAAAGATTGCATCCGTTGACAAAAGCGGTCTGATCCTTGCAAAGAAAAAGGGAACGACAAAGCTGAAGGTAAGCAGTGGAAAGAAATCCGCTAAAGTGACGATCAAGGTAGTTCCGTCAAGGGGTTTTACCATGTCAAAGAAAGCAGGCGTATATCAGGAAAGTGTCACAACCACGTTAAAGGCACAAAAAGGGTATCAGGTTTATTATACGACCTCTGACAAATTTGCTCAAAAGACAAAGGTAAAAGCTGGCACTTCTAAGAAGTTTACCTTTACCAAAACGACAACTCTGAAGGTGTATCCGGTACGCACCAATCAGAAAATGACAACGGCAAAGCTTAATAAAACAGCAGGTACGAACAGAAACAGAGGCGATTACTGCTATCAGATCAAGGCAGCCGGGGCAACGAATGTACCGACCGGAACAGCAGTCAGTGCACCGACAGCAATCGTGGTATCGCCGCTTCCGACAACAGTACCGGCAACGACACCGACAGCTCCGGTAACATCGGACAAACCGGCAGTTTCACAGACACCGGATGTATCTGTGACACCGGATGCGACCACAACACCGTTTGTAACGAATCCTCCGGTTGAAACCGATCCGGTGGTCACAACGCCGGAGCCGATTGATTCCAAGGAGCCGGTGGTTACAGATATTCCGGAGACCTCCGATACACCGGATGCGACGGATAATCCTGCACACAGCAGCGAACCGACAGAGAAGCCGGTCAATATTTTGCAGCCGGGTGAGGAAGGATATTGTGGAGATGCGGCAGATGGTTACGTTATAGCTTACAAGGGAACATTTGAGGAGAGTGACAGTAACGTTTCTATCGACAATGCCGTGCAAATCACGCTTCCTAAGACAGCAGCCAAACAGGAATTTAAGGACAGTGACGGCAATGTTGTTGCCTCCTTGTCAAAGAAAAACAAGCTGTCGATCACGAAACCGGGAACTTATCTGATCAGCTCGGAGGGATCAGCATCCGGTGATGCGGTTGTGGCAACGATAGAAGTTTCCTATGATGCAGATGCCGCTGCGGCAGCATCACAGGAGCTGCATATGATTCTGGATGGGGTTCGTCTGGCATCCGCTCCGTCAAAGACGGATAATGGTGTCATCACGATCAAAAACGGAGATACCGATATATCCAAAGCAATTATTACCGTGCTGGGAGAGAATGTGATCGAGGATCGGGGAGCGGCAGACTTAAATCTTGATGATCACACGGCAGGTATCATGAGTAAGAAAAATGTACCTCTGACGTTGAATGGCTCCGGCAGCCTGCAGATCAGCTCGGAGAACGGCAATGGCATTCAGTGTAAGAACTTCCTGAAGCTTCAGGATGCGACGATTAAAGTGACAACCGGAAATGCAGAGGACGCATCTGTCGGCAATAATGGTATTTCCGGCAAAACAGGTCTTTTCGTGAAAAATGCCGATCTGACCATAGATGCGGCAGGGGATGCATTAAAGACAACACTTGATGCGGCGGATATTGAAGCAGATCCAGCATTGGCAGAGCTTGGTAATATGAGTATAGACGGCGGTAAATATCAGCTTACCGCCCGGAACGGAGACGGTATCAGCGCCTCCCGTACGTTGTATCTGAACCCTGATGAAATGACAGTAACTGCACAGAATAAGGCGGGAAAGGATCTGACAGCGGCAGGAAGCTGTCAGGCGGTTAAAGCGGGAACTACCCTTTACGTTTCACCTGACAGTGGCAGTATCACAGCGGACAATTCACAGACTGCCGACAATGGTGAACTGACGGCAGATGATGCGTTATACAGCGATGGTTATATCTGCATTAACGGAGGTGGGGATCTTACCATCAAACCCGGTAAATCGGCACTTCGTGCAGGAAAAGGAATTCTGTTTAACGGTCATTTGGAGAATACTTTGAATGTGGAGGATTATAAAAGCTTGTTTTAAGGAATGATAGGAATATTTTCCGGAAAATTTCATAGGATAAATGCGAGAAACAGTGGCATAAGATGCAGAAAATGTGTTTGAGATGCCGGAGCGAGTCCGATGAAAAAGAAATTGATCTGGATCAGTATATGTTTGGTGTCGGCAGTGCTTCTGTTCTGCCCGGCAGTGGTCAATCAGGGATCGAAGGATGGACTGCTGCTGTGGTTTACGGTGGTGCTACCGGCACTTTTTCCGTTTATGGTATTCTCCGGGACGATGATGAAGACCGGAGCTGCAGGAGGAATCGGACATCTTCTTTATCCGTTTTTACATCGTCTGCTTGGTCTGTCGGAAAATGGCTGCTATGCCATGGCGGTCGGATTTCTGTCGGGCTATCCGCTGGGCGCAAAGACGGCGGCGGATCTTCTTCAGGATGAGAAAATTTCTTATGAAGAGGCACAATATGTGACCGGTTTTTGCAATAATGCCAGTCCGATGTTTCTGCTGGAGTATATCGGTGTGTACTGTATGGGGCTTACAAAGCCATGGGTTGTGCTGGTTGTTGTGTATGGTACTGCCATATTAAATGCATTTCTTTTTTTGCGGAAAAAGGTATCTTCCGGTTATCAAAACAGGCAAAATGTGGTAAAATACTGTTATCAGGAGGATCGTGTGTCGGTGATGGATGCACTGGATCAGTCAATCCTTAATTCTTTCGTTACTGTGACGAAGGTGGGCGGTTATATAATATTGTTTTCGATTCTGGCAGAGTTTGTGGAAAAGATCGTGCCCTGCCATGAATTTGCAAAGCTGATCGGTCTTGGCGTGATCGAGATCACCACCGGAGGAGAGTATCTGAAGGCATATCCGATGGCGGAACCGGTCAAATGGATCATCGCCTGCGGAATCGCGGCGTTTGGAGGTCTGTCGAGTGTGGCGCAGACATACAGTGTGCTGCAGGGGAGCGGGATTAAGATAGACGGATATCTGAAAGCAAAGCTTCTTCATACTCTGCTTGCAGTGTTGGCCGCGGCGGGAGTTGTCTTAGCCGGGGACTGGGGAAGGTAAAGGATTTGCGGCGGGAGCTGTATTAGTTGGAATTGGGTAAGACAATGGATTTGTGGGTTATTGGAGAAGGTGATATATCTGTGGCGTGGAGTATATGCCGGCGTTTACAGATACGCGGGATCACCGAAAAGCACAAGGAGCCGGCGGCGTATGCTGTGCCGGACAGAATGGAGGGAATATGCCTGCATTTGCAGCACATGAGATATTTGGAGAGGAAGCACTGCAAGAGACAAAGGGAAAGCTGAATGAGGTTGTGGCAAAGCATCCGGAGGTGTTCCGGCTGGGCTGCCAGGGACCGGATCTGTTTTTCTTTAATCCGTTTATGAAGCTGGTGCATCGTAAGGTGGATCTGGGAAGCAGACTTCATACCTCGCAGATCAACCGGTTTTTTGAGGTATTTCTGGATGAACTTCTGAAGCTTTCCAACAAGCAGGGACTGGAGATCGGAATCAGTTATTTTTTGGGCTTTGTGTCCCATTATACGCTGGATACAGAGCTTCATCCGTATATTTATGCCAGATCCGGCTACAGGGATGGCGTAAAGGACTCCGGAGCAAGATCGTTTCCGGCGCATCAGCGGCTGGAGGCGGTGATCGATCAGAAGATACTGATGGTAAAAAAGGGAATTATGCCGTCGGGTTATTATCCGGAGAAGCGGATCCGTGTTTCGGAGGCAGAGCTTAGTGTGATCGCACGTCTGATGAGCAGGACACTGCAGAGGATCTATCATCTGATGATATTCGATGAAAATATCAAGGCATCCTATCGCTGTATGCGTGGTGTGATCCGTCATGTTTATGATCACAGCGGAAGGAAACGGCAGCATGTCCGCCGGTTTGAGGCTGTGGTGCTCGGAAGACCGGTGATCGCCAATATGATGGTGGCAGACCGGATGCCGGACCGGAGAGATGCCATGAATACTTTGGGTAGAATGTGGACAAGTCCATGGAATCCGAAGGAGCATTTTGACAAGAGTGTATGGGAAATGTATGATATTGCCATGGAGCGGTATCAGGATTACTATACAAGGCTGGAACCGCTTCTGGCGGGTCTGCTGCGGAGAATCCGGTTTGTGGAGCAGAAGAAGAGCCGTGCCGGAAGCATAGAGCAGTTTATCAGAGAGCAGATTGCAAAGGTAGCAGCCGGTTTGGAAAACAGAGATTACCATTCCGGTAAAAATAAATAGAAGGGCTGGTGACTTTCATGGAACGTATTAACGCATGGAAAACCTATGAAAACAAAGACAAAAAGGAACTGGAGCAGTTAAATCAGGACTATATCGAATTTCTCTCTGTCGGCAAGACAGAGCGGGAATGTGTAAAGGAGACGATCCGTCAGGCTGAGCAGAATGGCTATCAACCTCTGGAAGAGGTTCTGAAGAAGGGGGAAAAGCTCCAAAAGGGCGACAAAGTATATGCGGCATATATGAATAAGACGATCGCATTATTCCAGATCGGTGAGAAACCTTTGGAGGAAGGCATGAACATTCTGGGAGCACATATTGATTCTCCTCGTATGGATGTAAAGCAGAATCCGTTATATGAGTCAGAGGATATGGTGTATCTTGATACTCATTACTATGGCGGTATCAAGAAATATCAGTGGGTGACACTGCCGTTAGCAATTCACGGTGTTATTGTGAAGAAGGATGGAACCTCAGTGGATGTGAGCATCGGTGAGAAAACGGAGGATCCGGTATTTTGCGTGACCGATCTGCTGATCCATCTGGCAGGAGCACAGATGGAGAAGAAGGCGGCAAAGGTGATCGAGGGCGAGAAGTTAGATATTCTTGTCGGAAGTATGCCTTTGAAGGACGAGGAGAAGGATGCTGTCAAGGCCGGTGTTCTTGCAATCTTAAAGGAAAACTACGGCATGGAGGAAGATGACTTCATGTCTGCTGAGTTAGAGGTTGTTCCGGCAGGAAGAGCAAGAGAAATGGGCTTTGACCGCAGCATGATCATGTCTTACGGACAGGATGACAGAGTTTGTGCGTATACCTCTCTGGCAGCTATGTTAGAGGCAAAGAATGTAGACAAGACAGCCTGCTGTCTTCTGGTAGATAAGGAGGAGATCGGCAGTGTCGGTGCAACCGGTATGCAGTCTCATTTCTTTGAAAATGTTGTGGCAGAGCTGTTAAATCTGCAGGGAGATTACAGTGATCTTAAGCTGAGAAGATGCATGGCAGCAAGCCGTATGCTTTCTTCTGATGTTAACGCTGCGTATGACCCGCTGTTTGCAGATGCTTTTGAGAAGAGAAGTGCCTCCTTTATGGGACGGGGCGTTGTATTCAGTAAATTCACCGGCTCCCGTGGTAAGTCCGGTTCCAACGATGCTAATGCGGAATATCTGGCAGCGCTTCGCCGGATCATGGATGACAATGGCGTTAATTACCAGATGGCTGAGCTTGGAAAGGTAGATATCGGCGGTGGAGGTACGATCGCTTACATTCTTTCCCTGTACGGCATGGAGGTTATTGACAGCGGTGTAGCGGTTCTCAACATGCATGCACCTTGGGAGGTGACAAGCAAGGCGGATGTTTACGAGGCATATAAGTGTTACAAGGCATTTTTGAAGGATGCGTAAGGGTTTGCGGAAGCAGCTTTCAGAGAAATGGATTTCAGTGGGCAAAACGAAGGTTTTGCCCATTTTAACATCCGCAGAACAGATAATATCCAAGGAGCAGACAGAGGACGATAATGCAGAACGCAAGAAAGCCGCTGCCGATCCAGAGCATGAGCAACATGCCGATCGCGATCCAGAATAAGATAAAACCTAGCATTCGTTTCACAGGGTACCTCCATTTTGAAAGAATCCTCACAAGAAAAGGTTTCTTTTTTGAAAAGAATAGGGTATACTATAGAATATGTTATTATGCTGTGAATTTGAACATTTTTCTGGAATCATCGAAAGATGACCGGATCAGATAGAATTGATAAAGAATGGAGGATGGACTATGAAGGGTAAAATGAGTAATGAGATGGGAGATATTGTCATTGACCGTGAGGTTCTTGCCAAGTATGCCGGATCAGCAGCAACAGAGTGCTTCGGTATTGTCGGTATGGCATCTGTCAATGTCAAGGACGGTGTGACGAAGCTTCTGAAAAGAGAGAATGTCAGCCGTGGTGTGAATGTAACGGTGGTTGACAACAAGATCCATATTGAGCTTCATGTAATTGTTGCGTATGGCGTGAGCATCCGTGCGGTTGCCCAGAATATTCTGGAAAACGTTCGCTGCCGTGTAGAGACATATACGGGTATGGAAGTTGATAGTATCAGTGTTGCAGTCGAGGGCGTAAGAATTGTCGATGACTGATACGGACTTTTATGTCAGAAGGAAATAATCTCTAGGAGGAAGAAAAAGTGAGTGTTGAGAGAATAGATGCGTTGATGATGAAAAAGTGCTTTCTGGCAGGTGCCAAGGCGCTGGAGTCAAGAAAGGATTACATTAATGAGTTAAATGTATTTCCGGTACCGGACGGTGACACGGGCACAAACATGACCATGACGATCATGGCGGCGGTTCGTGAGATCAATAAGCTGCAGGACGTTACGGTTGACAGCCTGTGTAAGGCAATGTCCAGCGGCTCCCTGCGTGGTGCGAGGGGTAACTCCGGCGTTATCATGTCCCAGATCTTCCGTGGCTTCACGAAGGAGTTAAAGGGACTGGAGTATCTTGAGGTGACCGATCTTGGCAACAGTATCCAGCATGCAGCGGATACTGCTTATAAGGCGGTTATGAAGCCGAAGGAGGGGACGATCCTTACCGTGATCAAGGCGGGTGCGGAGAGATCCGTTGAGCTTCTGATGGAGGGAGAAAGCCATGATATGGTTTCCTTTGCCGAGGAAGTGAGCGCATATATGGAGGATACATTAAAGCGTACACCGGATATGCTCCCTGTCCTGAAGCAGGCAGGTGTGGTAGATTCCGGCGGAGAGGGACTGATGACCTTTGTGCGTGGTGCACTGGCAGCACTGCAGGGCAAGGAAGTAGACCTTGATCTGACGGGTGTGGATGCAAAGGCATCACCGGCAGTGACGACAGGAACCTCTGAGGATGCGGCAGATATTAAGTTTGGTTATTGTACCGAATTTATCATAATGCTTGAGAGAGATCAGGATAAGGTGGAGAAGGAGCTGAAGGCATATCTTCAGGATATCGGTGACTGCGTTGTCGTTGTTGCGGATGACGAGATCGTCAAGGTGCATGTTCATACCAATCATCCGGGTCTTGCTTTTGAGAAGGCACTCACATTTGGTTCTCTGACCAGCATGAAGATTGACAACATGCGTGAGGAGCATCAGGAGAAGCTGATCCGCGATGCGGAGACAGTTGCAAAGCAGCAGGCGGAGGCAGAAGCTGAGGAGCCGAAGGAGCATAAGGCAGACGGCTTTGTTGTTGTTTCTGCGGGAGAAGGTCTGAGTAATATTTTTAAGGATCTCGGTGCAGATGAAGTGATCGAGGGCGGTCAGACCATGAACCCGAGCACGGATGATATTCTGCAGGCAGTGGAGAAGGTGGATGCAGATCATGTCTATGTTCTGCCGAACAATGGTAATATCATTCTGGCAGCAGAGCAGGCGAGAGATCTGACAGAGGACAAAGAGGTCATCGTGATCCCATCGACCAATATTCCACAGGGAATTGCGGCAATGATTAATTTCATGCCGGGTCAGTCTGTCGATGAGAACACGGCACAGATGACGGAGGAGATGAAGAACGTCAAGTCCGGTCAGGTGACTTATGCGGTTCGTGATACGCAGATGGATGGCAAGGATATCAAGCAGGGCGATTATATGGGCATTGCAGATAAGAAGATCGTTGCCGTTGAAAAGGGGCTGCAGGAGGTTACGCTGGAGCTGGTAAAGGGCATGCTAGACGATGAGAGCGAGTTAGTCAGCCTTTACTATGGAGCCGATGTGACGGAGAAGGACGCAGAGGCTGTTGCTGATCTGATCCTGAAGGATCATGACGATCTGGAGGTTGAGGTTCAGTATGGTGGACAGCCGGTATATTCATACTTTGTATCAGTAGAGTAGTTGCTCGGAAATGAGGATTTATATGCAGTTATCCGACAGTATTCGTGAGATTAAAGGGATCGGAGAGAAGAGCGAGAAGCTTTTTGCCAAACTGGGCATCAGTACGGTGGAAGAGCTTCTCTTCTTTTATCCCAGAGAATATGAGATTGTAGAAAATATCCGTCCGATCGATCAGGTGCAGGAGGAACATATCGTGGTGGTCTGCGGTACACTTGCCGCAAAGCCGCGGATGCAGTATGCCCGCAATCTGAAGATTGTCAGTACATTTTTAAAGGACAGCACCGGTCAGATCGAAGTGACCTGGTTTAATATGCCGTTTATCTTGCGTACGCTCCATATGGGGACGCGTTATATCATGCGGGGACGGGTGATCAATAAGAACGGCAGATACCGTCTGCAGCAGCCAAAGCTTTTGAGTGAGGAGGAGTATCACAAGCTGCTTTCCAAGTTGCAGCCGGTCTATCCGCTGACGGCGGGGCTTACCAATCATGCTGTCAGCAAGGCGGTGGCAAATGCCTTGAAGGAGACAGATCTGACCGGAGATTATCTCCCGCTTGAAATGCGCAAAAAGTACCGGCTTGTTCTGCGTAAGCAGGCGGTTCAGGCAATTCATTTTCCGAAGGACAAGGAGGAATATATTCAGGCAAGACGAAGGATCGTGTTTGAGGAGTTTTTCTTTTTTGCGCTGGCACTTCATCAGATGAAGCAGGGAAAACATCAGAAGGAATCTCCTTATGTGATGGAGCAGTTTGACATGCCGGCAAAGCTTACGGAAAGCCTGCCGTTTAAACTGACGGACGGTCAGGAGCATGCCTGGGAGGATATCCGGAAGGATCTGGCATCCGGCATTGTCATGAACCGGCTGGTGCAGGGAGATGTCGGTTCCGGTAAGACGATCGTGGCAGTGCTTGCACTGCTTGCCTGCGTGGAAAATGGTCATCAGGGTGCGATCATGGTGCCGACGGAGGTGCTTGCCGAGCAGCATTTTAAGACATTTCAGGAATATCTGGAGCCGTTTCATGTCCGCGTGGACCTGCTGGTTGGCTCCATGACAGCGGCACAGAAACGACGTACTTATGAAGCAATTGAAATGGGAATGTCAGATATTGTCATCGGAACGCATGCGCTGATCCAGGACAAGGTGCATTATAAGGATCTGGCACTTGTTGTCACGGATGAGCAGCATCGTTTTGGCGTCCGGCAGAGAGAGGCATTCTCGGAGAAGGGGCTGGAGCCGCATATGCTTGTCATGAGTGCAACGCCGATTCCGAGAACTTTGGCGATCATTCTTTACGGGGATTTGGATATTTCCGTCATCGATGTGATGCCATCTGACCGTCTGCCGATCAAGAACTGCGTTGTGGGGACGGCATACCGTCCGAAGGCGTACGAATTTATTCAGGCGCAGGTGCGGCAGGGGCATCAGGTATACATTATCTGCCCGATGGTCGAGGAAAGTGACAATATGGAAGCGGAAAATGTCACGGATTATACGGATACGCTGAAAGCAACGCTGGCGCCGTCCATCCGTGTCGAATGTCTTCACGGCAAAATGAAAGCCGGAGCCAAAAATGATATTATGGAGCGGTTTGCGGATGGTCAGATCGATGTACTTGTTTCAACAACGGTAATTGAGGTCGGGATCAACGTTCCGAATGCCACGGTCATGATGGTAGAGAATGCAGAGCGGTTCGGCCTGGCACAGCTTCATCAGCTCAGAGGTCGTGTCGGTCGTGGAAGTGCGCAGTCCTATTGTATATTCATGGCAGGCAACAGTTCGCAGGAAACAATGGAGCGGCTGGGAATTCTCGGAGGGTGCAACGACGGCTTCTATGTGGCAGAGCAGGATCTGAAGCTGCGTGGTCCGGGAGATCTGTTCGGAATCCGGCAGAGCGGAGAGCTCAATTTTGCATTGGCTGATATTTATCAGGATGCATCGATCCTGAGGGATGCCAATGAAGCGGCAGCTGCATATACCAAGGACGATATTTTGAATATGTGTAAGAAATACGAGGGGCTTCGCAAGAGGATCATGGCGTATACCGATGATATTTTCCTGTAAAATATCTGTTTGAGGTGAAATGATGCAGCATATGACGGTGACAGAACGCACTGGCAGATGATTGTGAGAAGAGCACCTGATGGGAAGAAATCTTGCGGGATGAACCTGCATATGGTAACATAAAAAGACAGGAATCGTTTACAGAATGAAAAGGATATGGGGATAAAAACATGGTTGTAGATTTAAAAGAAAGCAGAGAAAAAATTGACAGGATCGATAAGGAGATCACCAGACTGTTTGAGGAGCGCATGGAGGTGGCCAATGATGTTGCTGCCTACAAGAGAAGCACCGGCAAAAAGGTCTATGATCCGGAAAGAGAGCAGCAGAAGCTGGAAACACTGCGCAGCTATGCCAGCACGGAATTTAATGAGACAGCTGTAGAAGATCTGTTCCGCCAGATCATGTCTATCAGCAGAAAATATCAGTATCAGACCTTGGGGCCGGGTGCGGCAACCATCCCGTTTGAGCAGGTGGATCATCTGGATGTCAATGAGGATACACGCGTCGTATATTTTGGGGAGCGAGGTGCATTCTCCGAGCAGGCGATGCTTGAGTATTTTGGTGACAAGATCACGGCATTTAATAAGACAACCTTTCGGGATGTGATCGAAACCGTAGCAAACGGTGAGGCAAAATACGGCGTTGTGCCGATTGAGAATACTTCTACCGGAAGTATTACCGATATTTACGACCTGCTGGTGGAGCATGACATTACGATCGTGGCAGAGCATGTGGTCAAGGTGGAGCAGGCACTGCTTGGCGTGAAGGGCGCTGCGACAGAGGACATTAAAGAAGTCTATTCCCATCCACAGGGACTTTTGCAGTGTGCTCCGTTTTTGGAGGAGCATGATATTCAGGGAATCGAGTATGCCAGCACGGCAGGCGCGGCAAAGAAGATTGCCGAAGAGAAGGACAAGACACATGGTGCTATTGCAAGCACCAGAGCGGCTGAGGTCTTTGGACTTGATGTTTTACAGGAACGCATCAATTACCAGAGCACGAACTTTACCCGGTTTATCATTATCTCCAACCAGAAGGTATTCTTAAAAGATGCCAATAAGATCAGTGTTGCTTTCGAGGTGAAGCATGTGCCGGGTGCACTTTATAACATGCTTGCCAATTTCTATTACAATGAAATGAACCTGACGAAGATTGAATCAAGACCACTTCACGGAAAGAAATGGGAATATCGTTTCTTCGTTGATCTTGAGGGAAATCTGAATGAATCCTCCGTAGAAAATGCACTGGCAACCATGCATGAATGTGCCAGCAATCTGAAGGTATTAGGTAACTTTGAAACAAAATAATGTGATGGAGACTGACATGAAAAAAGGACAGATTGTAGAAGGAATTGTAGAGCACGTGGACTTCCCAAACAAGGGAGTTGTGCTGATCGAAGAGACCAATGAAGCAGGAGAGCGTGAGACGCACCGTGTTGAGGTAAAGGGCGTGATCCCGGGGCAGAAGGTGCGTGTATCGATCAAGAAAGCAAGAAAAGGAAAAGCAAAGGGAATCCTGCGGGAGGTAACAGAGCGCTCCGCGATTGAAACGGCAAAACCGGAGTGTCCGCATTTTGGGACATGTGGTGGTTGCAGTTATCAGACAATTCCATATGACAAACAGCTTGAATTAAAGAAAAATCAGGTGCTTGATCTGCTGCATCCGGTATGTGACGGAATATCTGATTTTGTTTTTGATGGAATTTTATCCAGCCCGAAGCAGTGGGAATACCGCAACAAGATGGAGTTTTCCTTTGGTGATGAGGTGAAGGACGGACCATTGACGCTTGGTCTCCACAAAAAGGGCAGCTTTTACGATATCATTCATGTCAATGGATGCCGCATCGTGCATCCGGACTTCCGGCTGATTCTGGATACGGTTCGTGATTACTGTGCTGACAATCAGATTCCATATTACCGCAAAAACAGCCATGAGGGTGTTCTACGCCATCTGCTTGTGCGCCGCTCCGAATCGACAGGAGAGCTTTTAGTAGCCCTCGTCACCTCCTCCCAGTATGAGGACGTCGTGATGGAGGAGCATCTGAACAAACTCTCAGAGCTTCTTCAGAAGCAGTCTCTGGAAGGAACCCTGACCGGATTTCTCCATATCATCAATGACAGTCTCGGCGATGTCGTCAAAAGTGACGAAACGCATATCATTTACGGAAAAGACTGGTTCATGGAAACTGTTCTCGGGCTCCAGTTCAGGATCACACCATTTTCCTTTTTCCAGACGAATACAAAGGGCGCTGAGGTTCTTTATCAGCGTGCCAGAGATTACGTGCTGACAGGCGCGGCTAAGGCAAATACACCTGCTGATACTTCCACTGATACTTCCGCGGACGAGGTGGCTCAGACGGAAGATCCGGGAAATACTTCGTTGAATGATTTGTCCAATGCTTTGTCCGGAAAAACGGTCTTTGATCTGTACAGCGGAACAGGAACGATCGCCCAGATTATTGCCCCGGTAGCAGGTCATGTGATCGGCGTGGAGATCGTCGAGGAGGCTGTGGAGGCAGCAAGGGAAAATGCGGCACTTAACGGACTTTCCAACTGTGACTTCATTGCCGGAGATGTCTTAAAGGTCATCGACGAGATCGAGGAAAAGCCGGATTATATTGTACTGGATCCGCCGCGTGACGGAATCCATCCGAAGGCACTCAAGAAGATCATCGACTACGGTGTGCCGGAGATCGTGTATATCTCATGTAAGCCGACGAGTCTGGCGAGAGATCTGGTGGTGCTGCAGGAGAGCGGATACCGGGTGGAGCGGGTGAGCTGCGTGGATTTATTTTGTTCGACGGTGCATGTGGAGACGGTAGTCAAATTATCCCTCAAAAAAGATACACCTAAGATTGAGGTTATAATGAAGCCTGATGAAGAGAGTAATTACACACCAGAAGAAAAAGCTACATATCCGAAGATTAAGGAATATGTGAAGAACAAGTATGGTGTGCATGTGCATACTTCTTACATTGCACAGGTTAAGCGGATGTGTGGAATGGATATGGGCGAGAACTATAATAGGTCCAAGAAAGAGAATCCAGAAGTGAAGCAGTGTCCGCAAGAGAAGGTGGAGTATATTAAGGATGCATTGAGGCATTTTGGATTGATAGGATAGAACTAAGTAAAGTTTTGATACATTAGAGAAAAGAGAGGATTAAAAATGGCAAAAGTGATAACATTTATAAATATGAAGGGTGGAGTTGGAAAAACAACACTTGCTGTTAATGTTGCATATACATTATCTAAGGTTGAAGGAAAGAAGGTTATTCTTATTGATATGGTGGTGTTAGAATATAAATAGTACAAGTCAAAGTGAGAGCTTTTCATTCCGTCGAT
>ENA-UOJC01001855-UOJC01001855.1-human-gut-metagenome-genome-assembly--contig:-C104-NODE-1855-length-25621-cov-8.272158_pt1 | contig 25621 bp, 19 predicted proteins | sample MGYA00242339_ERZ723886 | MGnify/ENA metagenome assembly ERZ723886 | reverse complement strand
GTCTAGCCTTTACTTCGAGAACAGGCATAACGTTATTCATGGCTTCTTCAAATACTTCAAGAGCAGGTCTCTCTGTTTTCTCCTCTACTCTTGCGAAAGCTCCGTATACAATTTTCTGAGCTACACCTTTCTTGCCATCTAACATGATGTTGTTGACAAGTTTGGTAACAACTTTATTATTGTACATCGGATCTGCTAATACATCTCTTTTCTGAGTATGTCCTTTACGTGGCACGGTTCTTCCCTCCTTAATCATAATTTACTATACAGGATCTGTTTCCTGCATTTACTAAGCGGTCCTGCCGCCAGTGAACTTCATTTCGATTAATTCAACGGTACTCACTATCTGCCATAGTGTTCATGCGGAAATCTATCGTTTGTGATAATAATCCCAACACTTACCTATAGTTCATCCCTGCTATGAGAGCCGGATGCACAGATTTGTGATACTATGGTTCGCTAAATTACTTTGAAGCCTTTGGTCTCTTAGCGCCGTATTTTGAACGAGCCTGTTTTCTGTTAGCGACACCTGCAGTATCAAGTGTACCACGGATGATGTGATATCTTGTACCTGGTAAGTCCTTAACACGACCACCACGGATAAGAACAACGCTATGCTCCTGTAAGTTATGTCCTTCACCTGGGATATAGCTTGTCACTTCGATTCCGTTAGAAAGACGTACTCTGGCGATCTTTCTAAGAGCTGAGTTAGGTTTTTTAGGAGTAGCTGTTTTAACAGCGGTACATACACCTCTCTTCTGTGGAGAAGAAGTATTGGTTGGTTTCTTCTGTAAAGAGTTGTAACCTCTCTGAAGAGCTGGTGCTGTAGACTTCTTTACAGATGTCTGACGTCCTTTTCTTACTAACTGGTTAAATGTTGGCATTATTTTCACCTCCTGTTTTAATAAGTGTATAACTTTTACGTGCATCTACGCATGCACGCTAAATTATTATATAGTTCCAATTTTAAGATGTCAAGTACTTTTTCAAAAAGAAAAGGAAACCGGATCACCAGTTTCCTCTTCCTGTATCGCTTTTATTCTTCTGTTGTTACTTCTTCTGCCTCTTCTAATGGAAGTGCTTCGTCAAAGTCATCAAAATCATCGAAGTCATCAAACATCAACTCATCATTTTCATTGACATCGGAGTCTAATTTGATATTGCGGTAACGTTTCATACCGGTACCAGCCGGGATCAGCTTACCGATGATTACATTCTCTTTCATACCGATCAACGGATCGACTTTTCCTTTGATTGCAGCTTCTGTCAGGACTTTGGTTGTCTCCTGGAAGGATGCTGCTGAGAGGAAGGAGTTTGTTGCAAGAGAAGCTTTGGTGATACCAAGTAATACCTGTGTTCCTTCTGCTAACTCTTTGCCCTCTTTCTCTAAGATCTCGTTGGTATCTTCGAAATCCAGGGTATCTACCAGTGTTCCCGGAAGCATCTCTGAGTCACCATTGTTCTCAACACGTACTTTCTGTAACATCTGACGAACGATAACCTCGATATGTTTATCATTGATCTCTACACCCTGTAAACGGTATACACGCTGAACCTCACGCAGCATGTAATCCTGTACCGCACGGACACCTTTGATCTTTAAGATATCGTGTGGGTTGACAGAACCTTCTGTCAGCTCGTCTCCGGCTTCCAGAACTGCTCCGTCCATGATCTTGATTCTGGAACCATATGGAATTAAGTAAGCCTTTGACTCACCGGTCTCATTGTTGGTAACCACGATCTCACGTTTCTTCTTTGTATCTTTAATGGTAGCTACGCCGCCGAACTCTGTAATAATGGCAAGTCCTTTTGGTTTTCTTGCCTCAAAGATCTCCTCGACACGAGGAAGACCCTGTGTAATATCGTTTCCGGCAACACCACCGGTATGGAAGGTACGCATGGTAAGCTGTGTACCAGGCTCACCGATGGACTGTGCTGCGATGATACCGATTGCCTCACCAACCTGTACTGCCTGGCCGGTAGCCATGTTGGCACCATAACATTTTGCACAGACTCCCATGTGAGAGCGGCAGGATAATACGGTACGGATCTTAACCTTGGTGATCGGCTCACCTTTTTCATCCACACCTTTGCTCATTACTAAAGCAGCACGTTTTGGTGTGATCATGTGGTTTGCTTTTACGATCACATTGCCTTCTGCATCGCAGATGGTATTGCATGAGAAACGTCCTGTAATACGCTCCTGAAGGCTTTCGATCTCCTCTTTTCCATCCATGAATGCAGTTACCCACATTCCCGGGATCTCACGGTCTGTTCCCTCACAGCAGTCAGACTCACGAACGATCATGTGCTGTGAAACGTCAACCAGACGTCTGGTCAGGTAACCGGAGTCAGCAGTACGAAGAGCAGTATCGGAAAGTCCTTTACGGGCACCATGTGCGGACATGAAGTACTCCAATACGTCAAGACCTTCACGGAAGTTTGATTTGATAGGCAACTCGATGGTTCTACCGGTTGTATCTGCCATCAAACCACGCATACCTGCCAACTGTTTGATCTGTTTATCAGAACCACGGGCTCCGGAGTCAGCCATCATAAAGATGTTGTTGTACTTATCCAGTCCGGAAAGCAGTGCATGGGTTAATTCCTCATCGGTCTCTTTCCATGTCTCAACAACCTCTTTGTAACGCTCTTCCTCTGTAATGAGACCTCGTTTGTACTGTCTCATGATACGGTCTACGGTATCCTGTGCGTTCTTGATCATTTCCGGTTTCTGTGGTGGTACGGTCATATCGGAAATGGATACGGTCATAGCAGCTCTTGTAGAATATTTATATCCCATTGCTTTTACAGCATCCAGCACTTCTGCTGTTCTGGTAGCACCGTGGATATTGATTACTTTCTCTAAGATCTGTTTATTCTGTTTCTTTGCAACCAGGAAGTCTACTTCCAGTTTTAATTCATTTCCAGGAATGCTTCTGTCTACAAATCCTAAATCCTGAGGGATGATCTCATTGAAAATGAAACGTCCCAGAGTAGACTCAACATTTCCGGTTAAAGTTCTTCCATCCGGCATTGTCTTTGTCATGCGGACTGTAATTCTGGAATGAAGTGTGATAACACCATTCTCATAAGCAAGGATTGCCTCGTTTACACTCTTGAAGAACTTGCCTTCACCTCTGGAACCCGGTCTCTCCTGTGTCAGATAGTAAATACCAAGTACCATATCCTGGGAAGGAACGGCTACCAGACCACCATCAGACGGTTTTAACAGGTTGTTTGGTGATAAGAGCATGAAACGGCACTCTGCCTGTGCTTCTACGGAAAGCGGAAGATGCACAGCCATCTGGTCACCATCGAAATCGGCGTTGAATGCGGTACATACCAACGGATGTAACTTGATCGCCTTACCCTCTACCAGGATCGGCTCGAACGCCTGAATACCAAGACGGTGCAGTGTAGGAGCACGGTTTAACATAACCGGATGCTCTTTGATCACATCTTCGAGCACATCCCAAACCTCAGTCTGGAGTCTCTCTACCATTTTCTTAGCACTCTTAATATTATGTGCGGTACCATTTGCAACCAGTTCTTTCATAACGAACGGTTTGAACAACTCGATCGCCATCTCTTTTGGCAGACCACACTGGAAGATCTTTAATTTTGGCTCTACACAGATAACGGAACGTCCGGAATAGTCAACACGTTTTCCAAGTAAGTTCTGACGGAAACGTCCGGATTTACCTTTTAACATATCGGACAGTGATTTTAACGCTCTGTTTCCCGGTCCTGTTACAGGACGTCCACGACGGCCATTATCGATCAGCGCATCTACTGCCTCCTGCAACATACGTTTCTCATTGCGGACGATGATATCCGGTGCACCTAACTCTAACAGTCTTCTCAGACGGTTGTTTCTGTTGATGATCCTTCTGTAGAGATCATTCAGGTCGGATGTTGCAAAACGTCCACCATCCAGCTGTACCATTGGTCGTAAATCCGGTGGGATGACAGGAACGACATCCATAATCATCCACTCCGGTTTGTTTCCAGACTCACGGAATGCTTCTACAACCTCTAATCTCTTGATGATTCTTGCTCTCTTCTGACCAGTTGCATCGATCAGCTCGGCTTTTAGCTCTGCGGAATCTTTTTCCAGATCGATCGCATGCAAAAGCTCTTTGATCGCCTCTGCTCCCATTCCAACACGGAAAGCGTTTCCGTACTGCTCTCTTGCTTCCTGATATTCGCTCTCAGAAAGCACCTGTTTGTACTGCAGTGCAGTATTTCCGGCATCTAATACGATGTAAGAAGCAAAATACAGAACTTTTTCCAGTGTTCTCGGGGAGAGGTCGAGAATCAGTCCCATACGGGACGGGATTCCCTTGAAATACCAGATATGGGATACCGGTGCTGCAAGCTCGATATGACCCATACGCTCTCTACGTACACTTGCCTTTGTTATCTCTACGCCACAACGGTCACAGACAACACCCTTGTAACGGATTTTTTTATATTTACCACAATGACATTCCCAGTCTTTGCTCGGTCCAAAAATCTTTTCGCAGAATAAACCGTCTTTTTCCGGTTTCAGTGTTCTATAGTTAATGGTTTCCGGCTTCTTTACCTCGCCTCTGGACCATTCTCTGATCTTTTCCGGTGATGCCAATCCGATTTTGATGGCATCAAATGAGATAGACTGACCTGCCGTTTCTTTGCTCATTGTTTCTGGCATTTTGACACTCCCTTTCCATTTTCTATCTTATCTACACTCACGCTTTACTCTTCGTCGTTAAGCGCAACTTCCTCTGCTGCATCGTCAAAGAAGTCTGCATCATCTTCATCATCTGCCTCTTCTTCTACGTCAACCAGTTCTTCGTTCTCCGTGTCAAATTCTTTCTGGGAGAAGCCCATCTTTGCGAAAGAGTCGCTGTCTTCAAATGCGAAATCTTTGTCACCGGAAATAATTGAATTCAGATCTGTATTTCCGTATTCACTGGTCTCGATCAGCTCTACTTCATTTCTGTCTTCATCCAATACTTTTACATCCAGACCTAAGGACTGAAGCTCTTTTAAAAGTACCTTGAAGGACTCCGGAATACCCGGCTCAGGAATATTGTCACCTTTGATGATCGCTTCGTATGTCTTCACACGGCCGACAACATCATCGGATTTCACCGTTAAGATCTCCTGTAAGGTATAAGATGCACCATATGCCTCTAATGCCCAAACCTCCATCTCTCCGAAACGCTGTCCACCGAACTGTGCTTTACCACCTAACGGCTGCTGTGTTACTAAGGAGTATGGTCCGGTAGAACGTGCATGGATCTTATCGTCTACCAGATGGTGCAGTTTCAGGTAGTGCATGTGTCCGATCGTAACCGGTGAATCGAATGGCTCGCCGGTACGTCCGTCACGGAGCTGTACCTTTCCATCTCTGGAGATTGGAACACCTTTCCAAAGTGCTCTGTGCGCTCTGTTATCAGACAGATATTTCATTACGTCTTCTCTGAGCGTATCTTTGTATTTATCTTCGAAATTCTCACCGCCTGCAAGACCTTCTTTTTCTGCCTCTTCTTTGTCGAATGGCATATTTACATAGTCATTTGCAAGTTCCAGTGTATCCTGGATATCGATCTCTTTTGCACCATCGAATACCGGTGTTTCAATGTTAAATCCCAATGCCTTTGCTGCAAGACTCAAGTGGATCTCGAGCACCTGTCCGATGTTCATACGGGACGGCACACCCAATGGATTTAATACGATATCAAGCGGACGGCCGTTTGGCAGGAATGGCATATCTTCTACTGGCAATACACGGGAAACGACACCCTTGTTACCATGACGACCAGCCATCTTATCACCGACAGAGATCTTTCTCTTCTGTGCGATATAAATACGGACTGCCTGATTTACTCCCGGAGAAAGCTCATCTCCGTTTTCTCTGGTAAATACCTTGGCATCCACAACGATACCATACTCACCGTGAGGTACTTTTAAGGAAGTATCACGGACTTCTCTTGCTTTTTCACCAAAGATTGCACGGAGCAGTCTCTCTTCTGCGGTAAGCTCTGTCTCTCCTTTTGGAGTTACCTTACCAACTAAGATATCACCGGCACGTACCTCAGCTCCGATACGGATGATACCTCTCTCGTCAAGGTCTTTGAGTGCATCATCACCAACACCCGGAACATCTCTTGTGATCTCTTCCGGTCCTAACTTGGTATCACGTGCCTCTGCCTCGTATTCCTCAATATGGATGGATGTATAAACATCATCCTGTACCAGTCTCTCACTTAACAGTACGGCATCCTCGTAGTTGTAACCTTCCCAGGTCATGAAGCCGATCAACGGATTCTTACCAAGTGCAAGCTCACCATTTGAAGTAGAAGGACCATCTGCGATGACCTCTCCAGCTTCCACACGGTCACCCTTGAAGACGATCGGTCTCTGGTTGTAACAGTTGGACTGGTTACTTCTTGAGAATTTCGTCAGTTTGTATACGTCTCTGGTTCCCTCATCACTCTTGATAATGATCTGGTTTGATTCAGAACTCTCTACCACACCGGATTTTTTAGCAACAACACAGACTCCGGAGTCAACGGCTGCTTTGGTCTCCATACCTGTACCTACAACCGGCGCATCTGTTGTCAGAAGCGGCACTGCCTGACGCTGCATGTTGGATCCCATTAACGCACGGTTTGCATCATCGTTCTGTAAGAACGGGATCAATGCGGTAGCGACAGAGAACACCATCTTTGGAGATACATCCATGTAATCGAACATGGTCTTTTCATATTCCTGCGTCTCGTCAAGGTAGCGACCAGATACGGAATTACGAACAAAGTGTCCCTCTTCATCGAGTGCCTCATTCGCCTGTGCTACATGGTAATTATCCTCTTCATCTGCGGTCATATAAACAACTTCGTCTGTGACACGCGGATTTTTAGGATCTGATTTATCAATTTTACGGTATGGTGCTTCTACGAATCCATACTCGTTGATTCTTGCATAACTTGCCAGAGAGTTGATCAGACCGATGTTTGGTCCCTCAGGTGTCTCAATCGGGCACATTCTTCCGTAGTGGGAATAGTGAACATCTCGTACCTCGAATCCGGCACGGTCTCTGGAAAGACCACCTGGTCCTAATGCAGAAAGACGTCTCTTATGCGTCAGCTCTCCTAACGGGTTGTTCTGATCCATGAACTGTGATAACTGGGAAGAACCAAAGAACTCTTTGACCGCTGCAGTTACCGGTTTGATGTTGATCAGACTCTGCGGAGAGATGTTCTCTAAATCAAGTGTGGTCATTCTCTCACGGACAACTCTCTCTAATCTGGAAAGACCGATACGATATTGGTTCTGTAACAGCTCACCTACGGCACGGATACGTCTGTTTCCAAGATGATCGATATCATCATCATGTCCGATGCCATACTCTAAGTGCATGTTGTAGTTGATTGATGCGAAAATATCATCTTTGGTGATATGTTTCGGGATCAGATCATGGATGTTCTTGCGGATCGCCTCTTTTAAGTCCTCCACATTCTGGTTCTCTTCCATCAGCTGTGCTAATACAGGATAGTAAACCAGCTCTGTTACACCAAGCTCCTTCGGGTCGCAGTCTACATAATGTCTTAAATCTACCATCATGGATGATAATACTTTGACATTTCTGGTCTCTGTCTGGATCCATACATATGGAACAGCTGCGTTCTGGATATCATCTGCAAGAGAACGTGTTACCTCTGTTCCTGCCTCTGCGATGATCTCTCCTGTTGATACATCTACAACGTCCTCTGCCAGAACATGTCCGTTGATACGGTTTTTCAGCATTAATTTCTTATTGAACTTATAACGTCCAACTTTTGCCAGATCGTATCTTCTCGGATCGAAGAACATTGCATTGATCAGGCTCTCTGCGCTTTCTACGGTAAGAGGCTCACCCGGTCTGATCTTTTTGTATAACTCAAGCAGACCTTCCTCGTAATTGGTTGCTACATCTTTTCCGAAGCTGGCTAAAATCTTTGGTTCCTCACCGAACAGATCGATGATCTCCTGATTGGAGCCAACACCAAGTGCACGGATCAATACGGTGATCGGCACTTTTCTGGTTCTATCTACACGAACATAGAAAACGTCATTGGAGTCTGTTTCGTACTCTAACCAAGCACCACGGTTTGGAATTACAGTACAAGAATACAGTTTTTTACCCACTTTATCGTGAGCGATTCCGTAATAGATACCCGGAGAACGTACCAACTGGCTGACGATAACACGCTCTGCTCCGTTGATCACGAAAGTACCTGTTTCGGTCATCAAAGGGAGATCTCCCATGAAAATCTCATGTTCGTTGATCTCATCTGTTTCCTTGTTGTGAAGTCTGACCTTTACTTTTAAAGGTGCGGCATAAGTTGCATCTCTTTCTTTGCATTCCGGGATCGTATATTTCACATCATTTTCGCATAATGTAAAATCAACAAAATCCAGACTCAAGTGACCGCTGTAGTCAGCAATCGGAGAGATATCATCGAAAACTTCTTTTAAGCCCTCTTTTAAGAACCACTGATAAGAGTCTTTCTGGACCTCTATCAGATTCGGCATCTCTAATACCTCTTTCTGTCTTGAGTAACTCATACGCATGCCTTTTCCGGCTTTGACTGGTCGTATTCTGTTTTTCTCCATTGACGTTTCACCTCTCGTTTTTATTAACATAAGGGTAGGACCCACTGTTTGCATTGATTGAAACTTACTTGCGCCATCTCTTAAAAGCCTGTATTTCCCTGCGTTCCGGCTTTTTCGCACATATGTTTCTGTCAAAAAAGCGCAATAAGTCCACTGCACCACAATAGTGCACCCTATATGATAGCACAATTGGTAAAGAAACGTCAAGCCTTTTTTCTAAAATCATTTCCGTAATTATTACAACAAATAATAGATCATGCCTTGAGAACATTCTGCCAACGCAAAAGAGCATATGCTACACGCACATGCTCTTTCCCATCTCTTATGCAAACATCCGAAACATCGTCTGATGCTGCTGTTCTATTTTTCTCTTCTGCATAAACAGTGCATATTCCTGCAATGTCTCTTTTTTCTTTTTCTCCGAAATCGCCTGTGGATAATCCAGATCCTCAAGGCGGCTCTTTGATGCGGTTACATTTAACCTTGTATTGGTGCTGTAGTTATACGCATGATCCAGTGCATTGCTCTGCGCTCCCATGCTGCTCCTGCCGCCGCTTACTTTCGCCAGGGCATCATCGATGTCCTGCAGGTTAAAATCTTTTGTCACGTCAAAGTCCGCTATGCCAAGCATCTGCAATGTCGCATCCGTCGTCGTGACATCAATACTGTTTCCGTTTCCATCTGTTGCAATCTGGAATTTGTCATAACTTCCATCCAGCAGATGTTTTGTATTATAGGTTGTCTGACCTGCCAGATCTGATATTCCCTGTTTCAGCTGGTCTATCTCTTTCTGCATGCTCTCTCGCTCTGCATCTGTAACCGTTGCCGTATTTGCCGCACGTACGCCCAGCTCCCGGATACGCTGTAAATAGTCGGTTATGCCTCCCATCGCACCGTCTGCAATGTTTAACATATCCTTTGCCGAACCGATGTTGTTCTCGCCCGCCTTATAACCACGAATCTGCGCGTTTTCTTTCTCTATGATGGTAAGCTCGGCTGCACCATCTGATGCGCTCTGTATCTTCCTGCCCGATGCAAATTTACCATAATCCTGATAGGAATGGCTCATTCCCACTGTTGAAATACTGCTCATACTCTCACTCCCTTCTTTCCACTTTGGTCTTGCTGTCCGTTCCCTGTTGTTACTTCTATTATAATAATTGGGGCTGGGATTGTAAAGTAGGACTCGAATCTACGCCAAACGGATTGGCTTGCGTAAGTTACAAGCTGCTCGCCCCTGGGCTCCGCCCGGGGCAACGCGGCTAGCGCCGCTTGAATCCTACTTTATCGCGGATTGAGTTGGCGGAATGCCTCCGCCAACACGCGTTACGCTTTCAAAAAAGAAACAGGACAGTGGTTTTCGTGCAAGCACAAACCACTGCCCTGTTTCTTTTTCTCAATCCGCTTAATCGCGATTATTTTAATGTTACTTTTGCACCTTCAGCTTCAAGTTTAGCTTTGATGTCATCAGCAGTTGCTTTGTCTGCTGCTTCTTTTAAGATCTTAGGAGCTCCGTCTACTAAGTCTTTAGCTTCTTTTAAGCCTAAGCCTGTAGCTTCACGAACTACTTTGATAACTTTAACTTTGTTTGGTCCAACTTCTGTTAACTCTACGTCGAACTCTGTTTTCTCTTCAGCTGCTGCGCCATCGCCAGCACCTGCTGCTGCAACTACAACACCTGCTGCTGCAGATACACCAAACTCTTCTTCACATGCTTTTACTAAATCATTTAACTCTAATACGCTTAACTCTTTGATAGCTTCGATAAATTCTGCTGTTGTTAATTTTGCCATTATTATTTTCCTCCATTTTAAATTATTTTGTGTTGGTTTTACCAAATAATGTTTCTAACTCGTCTATGCAGATTATTCTGCCGGAGTTTCTTCTACAGGAGCTGCTTCCTCAGCCGGAGCTGCTACTGCTGCATCTGCTGCACCACCCTGTTCTGCGATCTGATTAAGAACACGAGCAAGATTGGTAATAGGAGACTGCATACTGCCAAGTAATTTGGAAAGAAGCTCTTCTCTTGACGGCACTGCTGCAACTGCTTTCATGCCTGCCTCATCGTAGAATGTTCCTTCTACGACACCAGCTTTGATCTCAAGTGCTGGAGCGCTCTTTGCAAATTTAGCTAAAACTCTTGCCGGAGCTGTTGCATCTGTTGTAGAGATTGCGAAAGCATTCGGTCCTTCTAAGACATCCTGTAAAGCTGCGAAATCTGTGCCTTCTACTGCACGTCTTACCAATGTGTTCTTATATACTTTATAAGTAACACCAGCTTCTCTTAATGCTTTACGTAACTCAGTATCTTCAGCCACGGTAAGTCCACGATAGTTTACTACTACTACAGACTGTGCATCTTTAATGTTGTCAGAAATTTCCTGTACGATTGGCTGTTTTAATTCTACTTTTGCCACGATTGTGTACCTCCTTTTAAATTTTTTACTGCATAAAAGACCTTGAGGTATTGCCCGACCTATAAAAAAACTTCCCGAAAAAGACAGGGAAGTCGGCATAATCATATTTACTATGATAAGTTCCCTCGGCAGGCTCTTCGATTACGCCTTGCGGCACCTGCTGTCTTCGGCAATATTTGTATCAGCACTGTTATTTTCACAACAATGCTGATACAGTATATCATTTTCTATTCGGCTTGTCAACAATTTCTGTCACAAACTTAAAATAGACTTAGAACTACTGAGTGATCTTTGTTACGTTTAACTTCACGCCAGGTCCCATTGTAGATGCAAGAGTTGCACTCTTGATGTACTGTCCTTTTAAGCTTGAAGGTTTCGCTTTGTTGATAGCACCCATAAGAGTCTGGAAGTTGTCGCTTAACTGCTCTTCTGTGAAAGAAGCTTTTCCCACTGGCACATGGATAATATTGGTTTTATCCAGTCTGTACTCAATCTTACCAGCTTTGATATCGTTAACAGCTTTTGTAACATCCATGGTTACTGTTCCGGCTTTTGGGTTTGGCATTAAGCCTTTTGGTCCGAGAACACGTCCTAAACGACCAACAACACCCATCATATCAGGTGTAGCAACGACAACATCGAAATCAAACCATCCTTCGTTCTGGATCTTTGGAATTAATTCCTCTCCACCAACGAAGTCAGCTCCTGCTGCCTGTGCCTCATCTAATTTTGTTCCTTTTGCGAATACTAAAACTTTTACAGTTTTACCGGTTCCGTGTGGTAATACAACGGCTCCACGGATCTGCTGCTCTGCATGACGACCATCACAACCTGTTCTGAGATGGAGTTCGACTGTCTCATCAAATTTCGCTGTCGCATTTTTCTTTACCAGACTGATTGCTTCAGTAACATCGTACTGTGCACTTCTGTCAAATTCTTTAACAGCGTTCTGATATTTCTTTCCTCTTTTCATTTATAAAACCTCCTGGTGGTATTATCGGGAGAGGTCCCTCCCACTATACTGTTCCTTTTTCATTCAACCGGAAGAATGTTTTTCATTCTCCCATAGCATTGTAGCTTACTGCAATACTATTATTCCTCTACGGTAACACCCATACTTCTTGCAGTACCAGCGATCATGCTCATAGCTGCCTCTAAAGATGCTGCGTTTAAGTCAGGCATTTTTAATTCTGCGATTTCCTGTAATTTTGCTTTGGAAATAGTAGCAACTTTTGTCTTGTTCGGTGTAGCAGAACCAGATTTGATGTTGCAGGCTTTTTTGATTAATACAGGAGCAGGTGGTGTCTTTGTAACGAAGCTGAAGCTTCTGTCTGCGTATACTGTAATAACTACAGGGATGATAAGATCTCCCTGATCAGCGGTTCTTGCGTTGAACTGTTTTGTAAATTCAACGATGTTAACGCCATGCTGTCCAAGAGCAGGTCCAACTGGAGGAGCAGGTGTAGCCTTGCCAGCAGGAATCTGCAATTTGATATATCCTTCTACTTTCTTTGCCATTGGAATTGCCTCCTTCATTCATTTTCGAACTTGTATTTCAAGTCCTACTTAGTTACTAAGTTTTACATCTGCGAAACTTATTTCTACCGGTGTTTCGCGACCGAACAGCTCCACATTGATGGTTACGCTCTGTTTTCCATGGTTCATCGCCTGGATCACACCGATCGTATCTTTCCAGACACCACCGGTTACCACAACGGTATCTCCCTCTTCAAAGTCTACCTCAATGTTTTCCGCTTTGATTCCGAGCGGTTTCATTTCCATATCAGTAAGTGGTACCGGCTTACTTCCCGGACCAACAAATCCGGTGACACCACGGGTATTTCGAACCACATACCATGTGTCGTCGTTCATAATCATATTGATCAGTACATATCCCGGAAACATTTTCTTTGATACGGACTTTTTCGCGCCATTTTTCATTTCGACAACGTCCTGCATCGGAACACGAACCTCTAAGATCTGGTCTTCCAGATGACGGTTCTCAATCGTCTTATCAATGTTCGCTTTTACCTTATTCTCATATCCTGAGTAGGTATGAACAACATACCAGTGTGCCTCTGCCATAAATCACTTTGCCTCCATTAAAAACTTAAACCAACAAGGAAATCGACACCATACTGAATGATGAAATCCAGCAGTGCGATGATAAGACCCACTACAACGGATACCGCAACAACTGCTGTGGTCTGTCTTACAAGTGATTGTTTATCCGGCCAAATGATTTTCTTGAATTCAGCCGAAAGACCGGTAAACCAGCTTTGCTTTGGAGCTTTGTCCAACTTTTCGGTTTCTCCCATATTCTCACTCCTTTGCCACTAGCGTTTGCCTATTTGGTTTCCTTGTGTAATGTGTGTGTCTTACAAAATCTGCAGTACTTTTTGGTTTCCATTCTGTCTGGATGAGCTTTTTTGTCTTTTGTCAGATTGTAATTACGATTTTTACACTCTGTACATGCCAATGTTATTTTTGTGCGCACAACTTCCACCTCCATTAAAATTCTTTGTGCTTTTCTATACCTTATTTCGCGCTTTTACGCGCACTTTTAAGGGACAGCGACAGTTCCTTAAAAAAAGGCATAAAAAAAAGACCTACTTCCATCGCTAATCCAATATAGCATAACCACATCGTTTCGTCAACATTTTTTTACCGCACAAAAAAAGTTCCGGATCCGTGTTTCTCACTTTTCCGGAACTTTTTCTTTCTGTAATTATAATGTTTTTTCTTTCTTTCGCTCTGACCAGGAAGAATAGACCATCTGTTTCTTTCCATTATAAGTAACGTTCTTATAAGCTCTCACCCTCACATAATAAGTCGTTTTTCCTTTCAGACCGGTGATCCTGTTCTTCGCCTGTTTTGCTCCCTTTACCGTGATGGTTTTGGAATTTTTCTCTTTGAAATCTTTGGACAGGCTGTAGCAGATTTCATATCCGCTTATGTCCTCTCCTCTTTTACAGGTAATGGTAACACCTTTCCGGATTGGCTTTACACCCGTTACTTCCACTTTCTTCGGACAGATCGTATAGGTCAGCTTTTTGGTTCCGCTATAATTTCCCTTGAACTTTATCGTAACCTGATACATGCCGCTCTTTTTCGGTGTTCCCTTGCAGGACACTGTATAATTGCCGGTTGTGATCGTCTTTCCTTTGCTGTCTTTTACAACAACGAATGGCTTCTGCACTCTTCCGTTGCTGACCACGCTTTCCTTTTTCAGGGTTGTGCGGGATGCTTTATAAATTTTCGTCGTGCGTGTTTTTCCGCATTTGCTGCAGGTACTTACCTTTTTGCCATCGGCTGTCGGTGTTGCTTTTTTTACCACTTTTTCCGCGCCATAGCTGTGGCTGCAGTTCTTCTCATCCGTTTCTGCCGAAAAAAACCTGACCTCATAAGAAACGGTTTCGCTAAGCCCGGTTATTTTTACCGTAAAGGTATCGCCCGGCTGATAGTTCATGTTTTCCGGTCGGAAAATGATGCAACCCGTCTTTCCATAGTTGCTGTTTTCTACATTAAAATATCCATCCGCACTCTTTTTAGAAAATGTCCACTTTTTCTGATCGGACTGGCGCACCAGTGTTACTTTTACTTTGGACGCATCCACCGTAGTTCCCATGCTGATGCTCCATGGATAACTGTTCCCAAAATACTCTACCGGCATGTTCTGCGCCGGCCACGCCACGCCGTAATAGCTGGTGTCTGCCGACCAATTGTCAAACACATACATGGCGGCATAGGTACCATGGGAACCATACACCCAGCCAAATCCGGTCTTTTCCATGGATGGATTTAAGATCCAGCGGCGATGTCCCATGCGGTCAATGTTGCTGGAATCCCCATCATACATCCAGGATTTTACCAGATGATAGCCAAGTCCTGTCTTCCAGCTCGTCCAGGATAAATTTCCACTGGAGGCACCGGATGCTCCAAGCTGATACAGGCTGCTGCTCATGCCGCTCGGCTGGGATGGATAATGGGATAACACCCCGTTTGCAGAGTTGACCAGTGCTGCTGCCTGCTCCTTTTTTGTATAAGAAGCATCCAGTTCGACCGGACTGATCCCTGCGATATAGCGGATCGCATTCATCGTATTTAACGCTGCATTTAAACTGTCCTTACTGACCTCCCCCGCCTTGTAAGGTGATCTGTCCGACGCCGCCGTGCTGTAGGTCGTTTCCGCATAGATATCCACTTTTTTCTGCTTCAGATAATCCCGGATCTCCTGCTGGCTGTGATAATCGACATTGATCCCCGTTTCCGCATGACAGGTCACAGACCCAAGACTTCCGATCAACACTACTGCCACCGCCATACATCTGGCTAATATTTTTCTCATACGCTTCTCCTCAAAATGCTTTCTTTTCTTATTAATATAGCACGAACCGCTCTGTGGAACAACTGTGGATTGCACGCCCGCCAAAATGCGTATATACTTGAAAGCAGACATATTGAGGAAAGGAAGCAACCCATATGCACATTCTGATGTACCGCTGGAAAGCCTATAATTACCGTGATATCGAGCAGACATTTCTGGCTCTCGGGCACACAGTCGACAATATCGAGCAGGAACTCGGCAATTATGACGTGAGCCCTGAGTTTGAGCATACGATCGAGCAGCTTATTCTAAAGAACCACTACGACTTTGTGTTTACCGTGAATTATTTCGCGCTGATCTCGAATGTCTGTCAGAGGCAGCACATCAAATACGTCTGCTGGACCTGCGACAATCCGCTCATCAGCATGTACCACGAGTCCGTTTTTCATCCATGCAATTATATTTTTACATTTGATAAGACAAATTATCTGGAATTTAAGGAAATGGGTGTTGAGCATATCTGGTATCTGCCACTTGCAGTTGACACCGACCGTCTGGACACAGTCATCTCCCATGCAGATGATCTGGCAAAATATCAGGGCGATGTCGCCTTTGTTGGAAGTTTATATGAGCGAAATTCGTATGACAAGTTAAAGCATCGTCTGCCGGAATATCTGCGTGGCTATTTTGATGCCGTTATGGAGGCACAGCTCAATGTCAGCGGTGCCAATATCGTGGAGCCCATGCTGACCGTGGATATCTTAGAGCAGCTCCAGCAGTATTTTGAACTGGAAAAATCGGACGGCTCTTTTTCAGATCTCGGGCTGATCTTCCAGACGACCGTACTTGGTTTTAAAATTGCAGAGATCCAGCGGCGCCGTGCGCTGATCGAACTTTCGAAACATTTCCATGTCAATGTATACAGCAACAGCAATGTCAGCGACCTTGTCCGGGTCCGGTACTGCGGTTCTGTAGATTACTGGAGTGAGATGCCAAAGGTATTTTCCGCCTCCAGGATCAACCTAAATTTTACTATTCCAAACATTAAGAGCGGCATTCCTCTACGCATTTGGGATATTTTAGGCTCAGGCGGCTTCCTTATGACAAATTTTCAGGCGGAACTCCCGCTTTATTTTACGGAAGGGGAAGATCTCGTGTGCTTTGATGGGATTGATGATCTGTGTGAAAAGACCAATTACTATCTCACGCATGAAGATGAGAGACTGCAGATTGCAAAAAATGGATACGAAAAGGCGAAGAAACATCACAGCTATGTGGATCGCATCCAGACGATCCTGTCAGTGATCGCATAGAACAAAAAATGCTGCGCAGGGGTTTTGTTATAGATTGTTTTTGACACTTTCCTGTGAAAAACAAATCTCATTATCAGGCTCAAAAATCCTGAATTTTTACGCAACCGCTTCTGAAAAATAGAATCAGACCTGTCTTTTTAATGAAAGGACAGCCCGCACGAATGTCTGCCGGATAGCATACAACGATTTAGAGGGCTTTCGCGCTGCACTTACATGGTCGCTCACACAAAACGCAGCCGCCAGCGACGATTGTTTGAAAAAACTCCTGCCATTTTTTCAATAGCAGGAGTTTTTGAGTTTCGGAGCCAGGCTTTCTATCGTCTGTGTGAGCGACCTTTTAGTGCAGCCAGAAAGTTCTCACTTGTTGTATGCTGCCGACAGACATTTGGGCGTAAGCTGTTCTTTCGGAAAAGAGACATGCCCTCTTCTTTCAGAAGCGGTTTCTAAAATTCTTGGATTTTTTCGAAATTATAATGCGATTTGTTTCACAGGAAAGTGCCATAACCAAAGTTATAGTAAAACCCATGCGCAGCATTTTTTAACACGTGCGATCCAGCATCATCCCGGAGTAGATGGATGTGATGTATGGTGTTGCAAAGTTGTGTACCGGATTCTTATATGCCACCAAAATCTTGCTGACATAGTTCATCGGATCAATGGATGCTTTCTGCGCGGTCTGGTTTAAGTCATCCTTAAACTCATTTAATACAGAAAAGCAGTCGGAGGAATCCGCTGCGGTCACCGCATCAGTCAAAAGACTGCGGTCTATGTCGATCTTGCCGTCTGACTCTACCGAAAGTCCGATTGCTTCCAATTCATTGCGGTACGGCCTGGTTATATTTTTCATATCACGGAGCAGTTTATCTGATTCCTGCTCACTGGAATAGCTGTGACCCAGCTGTATCATGTTGTTGTAGACATTGACCAGTGACTGCACATTGTCAGCAACCGCATCAACGTTTGTTTTGAAACCAATCGTTGCAGCCTGATTGTGCGCACTGGGCTTTTTCAAGGTCAGTTCAAAATCATTATTTACCGTAAACGTATTGGAAAAAGAGGAATGTTCCTTTCCATTTAACAGAAACGCGGAATTCTGCGGCTTTTCTGTCACCTGATCGATGCCAAGCGTTTTCATCGCTTTTATGGATGCAGAATCCGGTGAAGGTAAAATTTCAAAAAGATACTGCTGATCTTCCCCAACACCTGTCTGCTTAGATTCGATGTGTACTGCCGTCTTCCCCTGTTCGTTCTGTGCCAAAGATGCCTTTAATCCAATCCCTGAAGAATTGATCAGCCGGACCACCTTTTCCTGCACATCTCTGTTACTGCTCTTCTCCCCAACTGTAAACTGAAATTCATACGAACTTAACTCTGTATTCAGGTCAAAACTGTAAACGCCCGGCCTGAAATCCCTGCGATCCCCATCAAGGTAATTTCCCTCATTGACCTGTGGTGTTGCAAGGTGCATGACCTTGACATCAAAATGTAAGGTATCATCTACATCCTGATCCTCGCCAATGTACTCTGCACTGACACTGTTCTCATCGGTTGACTGGGCAATTTTTCTGTGAAATGCACTGCCTGCATCTCCCTCATCAGAAAGAGACGCAATTACATTCTGGATTGAGCGTGTATGCTCTTTGATATCGATTGCAAACTTTTTAACTTCCCCATCATCCCTGATCTTATAGAGAGGGGCATCTTTATTCGTTTTAACAATACTGTTGTAGACGGCTCGAAGCTGGCTCTTTTTATGTGTGTCGTAACGTGACGATGCCAGACTGCCATATGTGCTTAGATAATAGTTGTATGCGCTATCTATCGCTGCCATGATTCCCCCTCCTTTCTTCCATGAAAACAAATACAACCTTGTATATGTGGGGCAACTATTGCTGCATAAATTATCTGATATAAAAACTCTTTCTCTTTATTTCGACCGAAGTTGTAAAAATATTATAGAATATTTCCAGAAAATAACGGTTTTCCACTTTTTCAATCAATATAATGACATTCTAACAGGTATTTGGCACGATTTTTCCACGTGTGGGCAGCTCTCGCGGCAAGATATCCACAATCTGCCATCTGTTGTGTGGATGCCAGATCCCCGAACAGCGCAAACACCCGATCCGGCAGGCTCTGTATCTCTTTCAGGGAAAACATTGCCAGTTCTTTTCCATCGGTAAATATTCTCCGCAAATAGGTGGAATCATCGGTAACCACCGCACTTCCTGCAAGCATGCCGTTAAAAATGCGGTCATGTGCCCCTGCTTTAAACCACGTCATCGTGTTGAGCACGATCTTGCTGTCATTCATCAGTGGCAGGATCTGCGGTGCCAGCACCTTTCCGCCATATTTCAGATGTGGATTGTCACTCCATTCGCACTGATCCCAGCCTGTGCCATATGCTGTTACCGTGATACCGCTTTCTACCAGCATCCGCACGGTCTGCTCCCGGAAAAAGGAAGTTGCATAGGAGTCTAAAAAGCGCATTTTTACCACAATGTCATGAAGCCGCTCCTCTGCAATATCATTTCTTACACTCTTTATGTACTCTTCTATCGCACATTCCGTCGTTTTCTCCGGGTGACGTACCAGCTCATCCAGCACATTTTTTGCAAGTTCTTCCCCGTCTACTTCCGGGATAGAGGTAAAATCCGGGATCATCCTTGCCACCGTATAGATTGGCAGTGCACCCGCATACAGCACGTCAATCCCGCGCTCTGCGAGCGGTTTATGCTTACAGTGAAGCTCCACACCGGCATGTGGCAGAAAATCTGCCTGACGGATATTCCGAAAAAAACGTCTGATATATGCCACATGATTGCGGTCTGTACCAAGCACGATCGAAGTATCCGGTGCATTGCGCAGCGGTTTCTCATAATGAAACGGATGATCCATTAAAATATTTAAATATGGGATATTGCACTTCTCCCAGATGTTTGTTCCATCTGAAAGCGCTAAATTATATCCCAAATTGTTAAAAGTTACCACGGAAAATCGCTTTGACAGGTCAATATTTTCCGCTGGTATTTCCTGTTCTCCAAATAAAAGTGCGAGCAATGCCTCCTTGCTCACCTCCTGCATCATGGCATCATAGACAAACGACTGATAGCCCATCTCCTCAAATGCCATCCGCAATTCATCTGTAAATAAATCAAGCGTATCGTATACGCCGGTAAAATAGATGATGGTTTTCTTCATGGAAATACCTCCTGACCGTTTCAATCGTTTTATTGTAACATAAATCGGTGCGGTGTGCCTCCTCATTTTTTTGCTCTTTGTACCGATATATATTATAATATGTTTTTACGATAAGATAAAATATCAGCAGAAAGAAGGCACAGTATGAACCTCGGTACCGAAACCGTCCTTTCCCAAAATGCGGCAAGACAATATAAGATCACAGGCACAGACAGATCACGTTCCGCCGAAAAACTTTCCAGCGGCTACCGGATCAACCGTGCTGCTGACGATGCAGCCGGACTCAGCATTTCTGAAAAAATGCGCAAACAGATCCGAGGTCTTGACAAGGCATCACAGAATATCGATGATGGCTTAAGCTACGTTCAGGTAGCTGATGGTGCCCTCGCCGAAGTACAGTCCATGATGCACCGGTTCAGTGAACTCAGCATCCAGGCGGCAAATGATACGAATACCGCCGCCGACCGGCTTGCCATCGATAATGAAGTGCAGGATTTAAAGACAGAGATCAACCGTGTTTTTGAAACAACCGAATTTAATACAAAAAAGATCTGGGATACCAATGGCAATGACAAAGTTCAGATCGGCGTAGAACAGGTACCTGCCGTTACTTCCCCTTACCGGAATACAAGTCAGCAATATTCCATCTCCGAAAACAACAAATGGCTGCACCCAAATAATTATTCTTATAGCATTGCCGCTGATGAAACTGGCGTTACGGTTTCCTGGACTGCCTTCGATGGCAATACCTACAGCACCACTACCATGCCCTGGCCATCTGGTGATATAGCAGGACAGTCGCTCGATTTTGAAATTGGGAAATATCTGGATACGGCAACATATCCTGCTCTGGCAAACTCCGGCATCAATTTCCATTTAAAATACAATATTTCTGATGTTGCATCCAAGCAGGATGTCATTGATTCCATCAACGGAACATCGATGAGCTTCGGCGTTGTTGCAAATACCAATGCCAAACTTTCTACAGATAATGGCGGCACATACCAGTCTTCCTACACAAAAAATGGAGTTACACTCTATTTTGAATCGCAGATTAACTATCCTGCACAGCTTGCATCCGACCGGAAGTTTGTTTTTGGTCAGACCGATACAGTTTTCATGGAACCGGATGTCTCCGACCCGGACAATTTTAAAAACCCATTTTCCAACAGCAACTGGAATGATGCCGGCAACTGGAAAATGGATTTTACCATGGGACAAAACGCGACCAATCCAAATGCACAGGCAACCACCAGTGGCACATTTTCCGGCAACGGACAATCCAGTTCCACCTACTACCATGGTACAACCTCCGAACCAAACAACCCGCCAGACCCCACCAATCCCGGCTCCCGGTATTGGTGGAATTACAACACGTACCATCAACCCTATTATAGCAATCACCAGCTTCCGAATAACAATGGTACACCAACCTCTGTAAATGACGCATTATGCAATCCAGATTCCCTGAATTATGCTCTAAACAACACACAGAATGGCGGTACCATCGGTGTCACTATCCCGATCAGCAGTATTCCGGGATATACCGTTGGCGGTCAGACATACACTTCTATCGGAAGTTTAACCATGTATCTTGATGTAAAGCCAACCACAACCTTAGACGACATCAAAGATTTGTTGAACGATGTCACAGGTGTCGATATTTCCGCAATGGGTCTGGGACGCGCCACTAACTACGGAGTGTCAACGAAGACTGTTACCTTAGACAAGCCCATCTACGAATCCCAGATCAAGATCCAGATCCAGACCAGTGATGTTGCATATGACCATATGTCTATCGCATATAAATCTCTGCGGCTTGATAACCTTGGCTTAAAACAGACAAATACGCTGACCCATGATGATGCCGAAGCTGCGATCGCTTCTACTGCTGATGCACTTGCCATCGTATCGGAACAGCGTTCCCTCTTTGGTGCTTATCAGAATCGTCTGGAATCCGCACATTCGACCGTGGAAAATACAGGTGAAAATGTCCAAAACGCCGAATCAAGGCTCCGCGATACCGATATGGCAGCGGAAATGATGAACAATTCCAAGGCAAACATACTGGCACAGGCAGGCGAGGCCATCATGGCACAGTCCAATTCCCGCCTGAACCAGATCGTAACATTACTTCAGGAGAGTTTTTAAGAATGAAAAAAGTAAGTGTCATTATCCCTTGTTTCAATGCAACCAAATGGCTGCCCAAATGTTTTATGTCACTTGTACAGCAGTCCATCGGCATTGCACAGCTTGAATTAATTTTTGTAGACGATGCCTCTACAGATGGTGGTGCCACCTGGCAGATGCTGCAGGAATTTGAAAAAGCATTCCCGGAAAATATTCTGATTTTAAAGCTGGAAGAAAATATGAGACAGGGTGGTGCCAGAAACATTGCGCTGCAATATGCAACCGGAGAATACATTGCCTTTGTGGATGCAGATGATTTTGTCGCTGAGAATTTTCTGGAAGAAGCCTATCGCTATGCGAAACATGAAGATGCAGATCTGGTACAGTTTGAATATGAATTTTATACAGACCGGCTCGGTGCGGTTCCTTCCGGCAGAACGGTCACACCAGAGATCATTGAGATCCACTCGCATGAGGAACGCGCCCGGCTTCTGATGGCTGAAAAAGTCACCTACGGATGCTGGAACAAACTCTACCGCCACGCTTTATTAAAGGAGGCACATGTCACTTATGCAGAGCATGTCATTTACGAAGAGCCTCTTTTTGTTTATCCTCTGCTGTTTTATGCCAAAAAAATCGTCATCACAAATGACATTTTCTATTATTACAGGCAAAACGATGCCGGAACGATGCGAAACGATATGAAGCAGGAAGAAACCCTGCGGATGCACGCAACGGTGCAGCTTGCCGTATGGAACTTCATGAAGCAGACACCTTTCTTTGCAGAATACTATGAGGAGATCAAACTGTATTTCCTGCACACCTATCTGTATGAGACGCTGTATTTTGCAAAGCTGCGTGGTTTTACGGTTTCTTTTTCTTTTTACCAGGAATTAGAAAAAACGGTTACCGTTCAGGTAACCGATTATGAGACTTCTCCGTATCAGAAGCTGATCCCCATGCAGATGAAATTGTATCATCAGATTGCAAAAGGGGTAACGGAAGAGTGGCTGGAGCGGTATATGGGGGAGCTTTAGGGCGTTTGCAGATCTTCAAAGGAAAGCAGTTTTATGTTTTCCTTTTTTGCTGCATACTCTATCGCAGATTTCTGAAATCCTGATTTTGAAAAAATATAATAATATTTTTCATGATAAGAAAACAGTTCTCCCCGGGAGATCAGGGTATCGATTACGCTTGTATCAACCTTTTCATTTCTCCATTTACATTCTGCAAACAGAGCTTTTTCGTCGGCAACTGCCATAATATCGATCTCTTCCTGTCTCTTCTCCTTCTTGTTCGTCCCCCACCAGCGACCACATTCTCCAACCATAAATGGCAGTTTTTCATAAACATCCGGCAAAAACAGATATTGCTGGCATATTGTTTCAAAAACAGTCCCCATAAAATCATTCAGCTGCGGGCGTACTCTCGTCTTATATACCTGCTTTCCAACTCCACGCATAATACTGCTGGTGTTCGGTCTGACAAACCGATACCAGAACAGGTACATACTGTCAGCGAGACAGTACAATGTTTTCCGGCTGTTAACCGGCTCTGTAATCGGCACCTCTTTTTTTACGATTCCTAATGCGATCAAAGATGATATCTGATTACTGCATCCACTTGTCTCAATCCCTGTTTTTGTTGCAATTTCATTCATTCTGCTTGCCCCGGAAGCAATAGCTGCAATAATGGAATGATACGTCATGGGATCTTTTAATTCCTGTTTCATCAGATTGACCGGCTCTTCGAACAATCTGCCACTTTCCTCAAAAAACAGCTGCTCTATATTTTCATCTACACTTTTTTCTGAATTAATACGATACAAATACTCCGGTATGCCGCCTGTAACGCCATAAAGCAACGCCTGTTCCTCATGAGTAAAACTTTTTAGCATCTGTTTTGCTTCCCAAAAATGAAATGGCCGAATCTTAAACTGCGCCGTACGACGTCCATATAACGGACTTTTATACCCAAGCACCTGCTCTTCCATAAAACTCATCGACGAACCGCATAATATCAGAAAAAGTTTACTGTCTTTCCAGCACTCATCAATATGCTTTTGTATCATAGATGAAATTGCAGGATAAGAAGCTGCCAGATACGGGTACTCATCTATCGCAACCACAACACGCTTGTCCCGTCTGGCAAGGTCATCAATATGTCCTAACAGTGCCTCATAATCCCGAAACATCATGTTGGAGATCGCCTGCTCCTCCTGCGTGGCAAATGCCTCTGACAGTCCGCTTAAATTTTCTTTTTTCGCACCTTCCACTGCCATGTAATAGATGCCTTTTTTCTCCTGCATAAATTCACGGATCAAAGTCGTTTTTCCCACACGTCTGCGGCCATAAAATACGACGAACTCAAATTGATCACTCTGATATAATTCGTTCAGTTTTTGCAGTTCCTTTTCCCTTCCAACAAACATATCGTTCTCCAATCATTTATATAAATTGCTAATCGCGCAATTAGTAATTGTATAATTAGTTTATGTATAGTTAGTATATGCTTCATTGGGAAAAATAGCAATGGATTTTTATCTGACTTTTCGCAAACCCAAATATCTTCATGAAACCACTACCCTTTATGTTATTGTAAATATAGCTTTACTATCTATTATATAAATAACAAAGGAGTATATTTCATAATGAATACTTTAAACAACTATGTACGAGAATATCTTGACTATTGTGAATGCAGAAAACACTTAGATAAAAAAACAATAAAAGCATACAATATCGACTTAAAACAATATCTTGACTTTTCTTCAAACTTTCCGGAAGCCATCTCAAAAAATACCGTCGATTTATATATCACGGAATTGCACAAACAATATCAGCCCAAAACAATTCGTCGAAAAATTGCCAGTCTGAAGGCTTTTTTTCATTATATGGAATATAAAGAATTGTTAAGCGAAAATCCCTTTCTTAAATTAGATCTGCGCTTTCGCGAACCAAAACTTCTGCCAAAAACAATTCCTTTTCATACCATTCAAACGTTCTTTTCGACGCTATATAATGAAAAAGAGCAGGCTATCTCTGAATATAAGCAAAAGTGTTGCGTCCGGGATATTGCCGTTATTGAATTATTATTTGCCACAGGCATGCGCATATCTGAATTATGCTCTCTCAAACCTACAGATATTGATTTGCAAGGCAACAATATTCTAATTTACGGAAAGGGTGCCAAAGAACGTATACTGCAAATCGGTAATTCCGATGTAATTTCAGCTTTATTAACCTATCAGCGTCTCTTCCAGAAAGATATTTCCTCTTGTGGTTTTTTCTTTGTAAACCGACTAGGGCGAAAACTTTCCGACCAATCTGTCCGTTTTATGATCAACCGTTATACCAGTCTCTCTGGTATTTCCCAACATATTACCCCTCATATGTTCCGACATTCCTTTGCAACTCTACTATTGGAACAAGACGTGGATATTCGATACATACAAAAAATGTTGGGGCATAGTTCTATCAGCACAACAGAAATATATACACATGTTTCGAATAGCAAACAAAAAGATATACTTGTTCATAAACACCCGCGCAATCAGATGAAGGTAAATAAAGGATAATTCCTAATTA
>ENA-UOJC01001852-UOJC01001852.1-human-gut-metagenome-genome-assembly--contig:-C104-NODE-1852-length-25649-cov-13.824842_pt1 | contig 25649 bp, 24 predicted proteins | sample MGYA00242339_ERZ723886 | MGnify/ENA metagenome assembly ERZ723886 | reverse complement strand
CCCGGCCGATGCCCTTGGTCTCCCGGGTGATGCAGATGGAGCCGCCGCCGATGCCGATTTTCACAAAGTCGGCCCCGGCGTCCGCCAGGAAGCGGAAGCCCTCGCCGTCCACCACGTTGCCGGCACCCACCTTCACGGTGTCGCCGTAGCGCTCCCGGATCCACTCCAGGCAGCGCTTCTGCCAGACGGAGTAGCCCTCGGAGGAGTCCATTACCAGCACGTCCGCGCCGGCCTCCACCAGGGCGGGGACCCGCTCGGCGTAGTCCCGGGTGTTGATGCCCGCGCCCACCACATAGCGCTTCTGGCTGTCCAGCAGCTCCAGGGGGTTGCCCTTGTGGGAGTCATAGTCCTTGCGGAACACGAAGCTCACCAGATGCCCGTCCTTGGAGACGATGGGCAGGGCGTTGAGCTTGCGGTCCCAGATGATGTCGTTGGCCTCTTTCAGGCTGGTGCCCTCAGGGGCGTAGATCACCTTTTCAATAGGCGTCATGAACGCCGTGACGGGGGTGGAGGGGTCCATGCGGCTGACGCGGTAGTCCCGGCTGGTCACCAGCCCCAGCAGTTTGCCGGTGCCGGTGCCGTCCTCGGTGACGGCCATGGTGGAGTGGCCGGTGCGCTCCTTCAGCGCCAGCACGTCCGCCAGGGTGTCGCCCAGGCGAAGGTTGGAGTCGCTGAACACGAAGCCTGCCTTGTAGTTCTTGACCTTGCGGACCATCTCGGCCTGCTGGTCGATGGGCTGGGAGACATAGATGAAGGCGATGCCGCCCTCCTTGGCAAGGCCAATGCCCATCTTCTCGCCGGAGACAGACTGCATGACGGCGGAGACCATGGGGACGTTCATGGTCAGGGGACATTCCTCGCCCCGCCGGTATTTCACCACCGGGGTCTTGAGGGAAACGTTGGCGGGGATGCAGTTTTCATCGGTGTAGCCGGGTACCAGCAGGTACTCGCTGAAGGTATGAGAGGGTTCACTGAAAAAATATGCCATGCGGCCACCTCATTTCAAAGTATTTTTCCTAGGATACCACAAATGTGTAAAAAAGCAAATCAGATGCTGAAATATTCCTTGGCAGACTCGAACAGATGCAGGTCGTAGCTGCCGGGGACGTTCCGGTACAGGCCCGGGCCGGTGCGCTCGCTGTGGCCCATCTTGCCCAGGACACGGCCGTTGGGGGAGAGGATACCCTCCACCGCCCAGACGGAGCCGTTGGGGTTGAAGTCCACATCCATGGTGGGGACGCCGTCCAGATCCACGTACTGGGTGGCGATCTGGCCGTTTTCCGCCAGCTTCGCCAGCAGCTCGTCAGAGCACAGGAAGCGGCCCTCGCCGTGGGAGATGGGCACATTCACGATGTCGCCCACCTGGACCCTGGACAGCCAGGGGGAGCGGTTGGAGGCGATGCGGGTGCGGACGATCTTGGACTGGTGGCGGCCGATGACGTTATAGCTCAGAGTGGGGCAGGCGTCGTCGGTGTCGATGATCTCGCCGTAGGGCACCAGGCCCAGCTTGATGAGGGCCTGGAAGCCGTTGCAGATGCCCAGCATCAATCCGTCCCGGTTTTTCAGCAGGTCGTGAGTGGCGTCCTTCACCGCCGGGTTGCGGAAGAAGGCGGTGATGAACTTGCCGGAGCCGTCGGGCTCGTCGCCGCCGGAGAAGCCGCCGGGGATGAAGATGATCTGACTGTCCTGGGCGGCCTTGGCGAAGCGCTCCACGGAGTCGGCCACGCCCTGGGCAGACTGGTTGTTCAGAACCAGGATCTCCGGCTCCAGTCCGGCGCGGAGAGCGGCCCTGGCGCTGTCGTACTCGCAGTTGCTGCCGGGGAACACGGGGATCAGGATTTTGGGCTTCGCCGCGCCGATCTTGGGGGCGGCGCGGGTGACGGCGGGGGCCTCCAGCACGGGGACGGCCTCAGGGGCCGGGGCGGTGCGGTTGGGGTAGATATCCTCCAGCACGCCCTCGTTCAGGGCCAGCAGCTCGTCGATGGAGGCGGCGTCGCCGCTGAGAGCTACCACCGGCTCTGCCGTGGTGATGCCGAAGCGGGCGGCATAGGGGCTGTCCACATCCTCGGTCAGTTCCGCCAGGATAGCGCCGGGCCACAGGGAGTAGCTGTCCCAGAAGCCGTCGGCCTCCTCCTTTTCGGCGGTGAAGCCGATCCGATTGCCGAAGGACATGTTCACGATGCCCTCCGCCACGCACCGCTCCACGGCCCAGGCGGCCTTGACCTTGCCGGCCTTGTGGAGCGCGGAGAATGCGTCCCAGGCGGCTTTCTGCGCTTCAGCCGAATCGTTCTCCGGCGCGAACAGATACACGGGATGGCCCGCCTCCTTGAATTCCGGAGACAGCACATTGCCGGCCTTGGTGGGGGCGATGGCGAAGGAGATCAGGGTGGGGGGCACGTCCAGATCCAGGAAGGAGCCGGACATGGAGTCCTTGCCGCCGATGGCGGCCACACCCAGGTCCAGCTGTGCGTCCAGGGCGCCCAGCAGGGCGGAGAAGGGCTTGCCCCAGCGGGCGGGGTCCTCCCGCAGCTTTTCAAAGTACTCCTGGAAGGTCAGATAGGCGTCGTGATAGTCGCAGCCCGCGGCCACCAGCTTGGCAATGGAGGTGACGACGGCCTGATAGGCGCCAGTGTAGGGGTCGGCAGACATAACCTCCGGCTCAAAGCCCCAGGCCATGACGGAGCAGTCCTCCGTCTCCTGGCCCGGCAGCACCGGCAGCAGGGCCGCCATGGCCTGGGCCGGAGTGCGCTGTGTCCTGCCGCCGAAGGGCATCAGCACGGAGCCGGCGCCGATGGTGGCGTCGAACCGCTCCGCAAGGCCCCGGCGGGAGGCGCATTGCAGGCTGGAGGCCATGGCCCGCAGGCTTCCGAAGCGGTCCTGGTCCCAGGCGCGGTCCTTGGCGGCCACGCTGACGGTGGTGTGCTTGTCGGCACCGTTGGTGTCCAGGAAGGCCCGGCTCAGGTCCACGATGGTGTTTCCGTTCCACTTCATGACCATGCGGGGGCTCTCGGTGACCACGGCCACCTGATAGGCCTCCAGGTTCTCTTTCTCAGCGGCGGCGATGAAGGCGGCGGCGTTTTCGGGGGCCACCACCACGGCCATCCGCTCCTGGGACTCGGAGATGGCAAGCTCCGTGCCGTCCAGGCCCTCGTACTTCTTGCGCACGGCGTCCAGGCTGATCTCCAGGCCGTCGGCCAGCTCGCCGATGGCGACGGACACGCCGCCCGCGCCGAAGTCGTTGCAGCGCTTGATGAGCTTGGTGACGCTGCCGTCCCGGAACAGCCGCTGGATCTTCCGTTCCTCGGGGGCGTTGCCTTTCTGAACCTCGGAGGCCATGGTGGTCAGGGACTTGCGGTTGTGGCTCTTGGAGGAGCCGGTGGCGCCGCCGATGCCGTCCCGGCCGGTGCGGCCGCCCAGCAGAATCACCACGTCGCCGGGGGCGGGACGCTCCCGGACCACGTTTTCCGCAGGGGCAGCGCCGACCACGGCGCCGACCTCCAGGTGCTTGGCGATGTAGCCGGGGTGGTAGATCTCAGAGACGATGCCGGTGGCAAGGCCGATCTGGTTGCCGTAGGAGGAGTAGCCAGCGGCTGCCGTCTGGGCCAGCTTCCGCTGGGGCAGCTTGCCGGGGATGGTCTCGCCCACCGGGGTACGGGGGTCGCCGCAGCCGGTGACCCGCATGGCCTGGTAGACATAGGCCCGGCCGGACAGGGGGTCCCGGATGCAGCCGCCGATGCAGGTGGCCGCGCCGCCGAAGGGCTCGATCTCCGTGGGGTGGTTGTGGGTCTCGTTCTTGAACATCAGCAGCCAGTCCTGCTCCTCGCCGTCCACCGTGGCGGCGACGTGGATGGAGCAGGCGTTGATCTCCTCGCTCTGATCCAGGTTCCGGAGCAGGCCCCGCTTTTTCAGCACCTTCACGCCGATGGTGCCGATATCCATCAGGGTCTGGGGCCGGACGGCTGCCTTCTCAGGGCCGTAGACCTCCTCCCGGGCGGCGAGATACCGCTGGTAGGCGGCCAGGGTTTTGTCATCCAAAATCTCCACGGAGTCGATGTGGGTGGAGAAGGTGGTGTGGCGGCAGTGGTCGGACCAGTAGGTGTCCACCACCCGTATCTCCGTGATGGTGGGGTCCCGGTGCTCGTCGTCCCGGAAGTGGGCCTGCAGGAACTTCAGATCGTCCAGGTCCATGGCCAGGCCCAGCTTGTCCAGCAGGGCGGCCAGACCCGCCTCATCCAGGGCGGTGAAGCCGGTGATGGTCTCCACGGTGGTGGGGATGTCGTACTCCATTTGCAGGGTCTCCACCGTTTCCAGTCCCGCCTCCCGGGCCTCCACGGGGTTGATGACGTAGCGCTTGATCTTATCCACGTCGGCGGGGGTCAGCTCGCCGGAGAGGAGATAGACCCTGGCGGTGCGGACGGCGGGGCGGTCTCCCTGGGTCATCAGCTGGATGCACTGGCTGGCGGAGTCCGCCCGCTGGTCGAACTGGCCGGGCAGGTACTCCACGGCGAAAGCGGTATAGTCCCCGGCGGGCAGGGCGGCGGTGGCGTCGTCCACCTGGGGCTCGGAGAACACGGTCTGCACGGCCCGGTGGAAGGTGGCCTCGTCCAGGCCCTCCACGTCATAGCGGTTGATGAGCCGCAGCCCTGTCAGGGAGGAGATGCCCAGCAGGGAGCGCAGCTCGTTCAGCAGCGCGGCGGCCTCCTGCCGCAGGGCGGGCTTTTTCTCTACATAGATGCGTCTTACCATTTACTGTCCCTCCATAGCGGCCAGCGCGCGGCGGCCGATGTCATGGCGCAGGTATTTGCCTTCAAAATCCACGGTCTCCGCCGCGGCGTAGGCGTCCGCCAGGGCCTCCTTCAGCGTGGGGGCCGTGGCGGTGACGCCCAGCACCCGGCCGCCGCTGGTGACGAGGCGGCCCTCGCCGTCCAGCTTGTCCCCGGCGTGGTAGAGGGTGACATTGGCGGGCAGGCCCTCGGGGAAGGTCATGACCTTCCCCTTTTCATAGTGGCTGGGGTAGCCGCCGGAAGCCAGGATGACGCAGGCGGCGGCGCCGTCGTGCCATTCGACTTCCAGTTCGCCCAGGGTCTCATTCTCCACGGCCTGCATGATGGTCAGCAGGTCGGTCTTCAGCAGGGGCAGCACCACCTGGGTCTCCGGGTCGCCGAAGCGGCAGTTGTACTCGATGACCTTGGGGCCGTCGGGGGTGATCATGAGGCCGAAGTACAGGCAGCCCTTGAAGGGGCAGCCCTCCGCCCGCATGGCGGCAAGCGTCGGCAGGAAGATGGTGTCCATGCAGACCCGCGCCACCTCGGCGGTGTAATAGGGGTTGGGGGCCACGGTGCCCATGCCGCCGGTGTTCAATCCGGTGTCGTTGTCCCCGGCCCGCTTGTGGTCCATGGAGGACACCATGGGCGCGATGGCGGTGCCGTCGGTAAAGGCCAGCACGCTGACCTCCGGGCCGGTGAGGAATTCCTCAATGACGATCTCATTGCCGGAGTCGCCGAAAGCCCTGTCCTCCATGATGGTCTTGACGGCAGCCTCGGCCTCGTCCAGATCCTGGGGGATCAGCACGCCCTTGCCCAGGGCCAGGCCATCGGCCTTGATGACAATGGGGAAGGAGGCGGTTTTCAGGTATTCCAGCGCCGCCTTGGGGTCATCGAAGACCTCATAGCCGGCGGTGGGGATGCCGTATTTTTTCATCAGGTTTTTGGAAAAGACCTTGCTGGCCTCGATGCGGGCGGCCTTGGCGATTGGTCCAAAGCAGGGGATGCCCGCCTCGTGGAGCTTATCCACGCAGCCCAGGGCCAGGGGGTCGTCCGGCGCCACCACGGCAAAGTCGATGGCGTGGGACCTGGCGAAGTCCACAATGGCGGGGATATCCTTGGCGCCGATCTCGGGGACGCAGACGGCGTCCTGGGCGATGCCGCCGTTGCCGGGGAGGGCGTAGACCGTCTCCACCGCGGGATTTTCCTTTAATTTTTGAATGATAGCGTGTTCGCGGCCGCCGCCGCCAACGACGAGAAGTTTCATCTTGTCACAGCCTTTCTGGTGAGATAAGAGATAAGGGATAAAAGATAAAAGATATTTTAGCCGCAGGATTTGATGGAAGCGACCAGAATACGCCGGAGTTCTTCACAATCCCCCAAAAGCGACTCGTATAAATTGTCGGGAAGGTAATCACAGGCGTGCAGCAGTTCCAGCCAATACAGGGTCTCTGCGCATTCCTTCAGAGCGATGCGCAGCTTTGCTGCGAAATCTTTCCGGCTGCTGCCATAAACCGCTTCCGTGATATTTGCGCCAATACTGGTCCCACTGCGCAGAATTTGCTTGGATAAAACGAATTCCTTGCGCTCAGAGCAGAGGTGTTGACAAAGCCAGACGATTCGGATAGCAAAAGCCATACTTTTTTCTCTGGCAATACTGTTGGCCGACATCCCCGCTCCCCCTATCTGTTATCTCTTATCTTTTCACTTTTATCTGTTTAGTGGTGGAACAATCTCATGCCCGTGAAGCACATGGTGATGCCGTACTTGTTGGCCGTGGCGATCACATGGTCGTCCCGGATGGAGCCGCCGGGTTCTGCGATGTACTGCACGCCGCTCTTTCTGGCCCGCTCCACGTTGTCGCCGAAGGGGAAGAAGGCGTCGGAGCCCACGGTGACACCGGACTGGGTGGCGATCCAGGCCTTTTTCTCCTCCGCCGTCAGCACCTCGGGGCGTACCTTGAAGGTGTTCTGCCACACGCCCTCGGCCAGGATGTCCTCGTACTCGTCGGAGGTATAGATGTCGATGGCGTTGTCCCGGTCGGGGCGGCGGATGTTGTCCACAAACTGCAGGCCCAGAACCTTGGGATGCTGCCGCAGATACCAGTTGTCCGCCTTCTGGCCCGCCAGGCGGGTGCAGTGGATGCGGCTCTGCTGGCCCGCGCCCACGCCGATGGCCTGGCCGTCCTTCACATAGCAGACGGAGTTGGACTGGGTGTATTTCAGGGTGATGAGGGCCACGATCATGTCGATTTTGGCGGCCTCGGGCAGATCCTTGTTCTCCGTGACGATGTTGCTCAGCAGTTCCTCATCAATTTTAAAATTGTTCCGGCCCTGCTGGAAGGTGACGCCGAACACGTCCTTATACTCCTGGGGGGCGGGGACATAGTCCGGGTCGATTCTCACCACGTTGTAGCCGCCCTTTTTCTTGGTTTTCAGGATCTCCAGGGCCTCGTCGGTGTAGCCGGGGGCGATGACGCCGTCGGACACCTCGGCCTTCAGGTAATTGGCGGTGGCGGCGTCGCACACATCGGAAAGGGCCGCCCAGTCGCCGTAGGAGCACAGCCGGTCGGCGCCCCGGGCCCGGATGTAGGCGCAGGCGATGGGGGAGAGCTCCGCGCCGTCCTCCACAAAGTAGATCTTCTTATCCACATCGCTGAGGGGCAGGCCCACGGCGGCGCCAGCGGGGGAGACGTGCTTGAAGCTGGCGGCGGAGGGCAGGCCGGTGGCGGCCTTCAGCTCCCGCACCAGCTGCCAGGAGTTGAAGGCGTCCAGGAAGTTGATGTACCCCGGCTTGCCGTTCAGCACGGTGATGGGCAGGTCGCCGCCGTCCCGCATGAAGATGCGGGAGGGCTTTTGATTGGGGTTGCAGCCGTATTTCAGTTCCAGTTCGTTCAAGGTTCAGCACTCCTTTTCCGGGAGCAGGAAAAGCTGCTCCATATAGTCTTTGAAATTGTACGCCACCGGCTCCAACGGGGGAAGCAGATCCTCCCGGCTGATGGGCGCACCCGACTGGGACAGGTCAAAAAATTTCATGTCATCGATCTGGACCACCGGGCAGCGGTCCTCCTCCGGCATGTTGGCAAGGTCGATGCAGCGGAGGAAAGAGCCCCCGCTCTCGCCGCTCCACCAGGCGAAGGGGAGAAGCCCGGCCTGGAACAGGACGGGGTCCCGCATGGTGCCGGCAAAATCCTCCAGCGGCCGGTCGCTCCGCTGGGTAAAATAGCCGTTTCCGAAGAAGTGGCAGCAGGTGGACAGGGCCGTGCGCAGCAGAGAGGGAAACCGGAGGCCGAATTCCCGTTCCAGCGCGTCCAGCTCTTCGGCGGTGACGGGGGAGGGGATCAGCTTCCACTGGGGCCAGCCCCGCTCGTCCGCAAGGCCGGTCCGCATATCCGCGGGTACAGCAGGCACCGTGGGGCGCACCATACCCTCCTTCGAACCGGCCTGTTCCAGCGTGCGATACTGTGTTTCGTAGCAATGCCGCACAAAGGCGGCCTGTTCGGCTTGCGTCATACGGTCATCCCTCCGCGATTTGTTTACATAACATCTCCGCGGCCTGGGGCAGGAGGATCCATTCCGCCTGCTCCATCACCCGGCGCTGGAGCGTCTCCGCCGTGTCGCTTGGCAGGATCTCCACCGCCTTTTGCAGCAAAATGCGGCCGCCGTCGGGGATCTCGTTCACCAGGTGGACGGTGGCGCCGGTGACCTTCACGCCCCGGGCCAGAGCGGCCTCGTGGACCTTCAGGCCGTACATCCCCTTGCCGCAGAAGGAGGGGATCAGGGACGGATGGACGTTGAGGATGCGCTCCGGCCACTGTTTCACAAAGTGCGCAGACAGGATGGACAGGAAGCCTGCCAGGACGATGACATCCACCTGGAATTCCGCCAGCTTTACGGCGATGTTGGCCTCAAAGCCCTCCTGGCTCAGCTGTTTTCTGGGGATGGCGACGCCGGGCACGCCATGGTTGGCGGCCCGGGTCAGGGCGTAGGCGCTCTCGTTGCTGGCGATGACCAGCACGATCTCTCCGTGGGGGATGGCGCCGCGCTCCTGGGCGTTCAGCAGGGCCTCCAGGTTGGTGCCGCCGCCGGAGACGAACACGGCGATCCGGGCTTTTTTCAGCATAGCGTCACCCGCTCGTCGCCTTCCACGATCTCGCCGATGACATAGGCGTCACAGCCCTCGGCCTTCAGAGCGGCCAGGGCCCTGTCGGCGTCCTCCTTGGACACAATGACGGTCATGCCCACGCCCATGTTGTAGGTGTTGAACATGTCGTGCTCGGGGATGCCGCCCATGCGCTGGAGCATGGAGAAGATAGGCGGGGTCTTGAGGGCCGCCTTTTCGATTTTTGCGGTCAGGCCGTCCGGCAGGCAGCGGGGGATATTTTCAAAGAAGCCGCCGCCGGTGATGTGGCTGACGCCCTTGACGGTGACAGCCTCCATGCAGCGCAGGACGGGCTTGACATAGATGACGGTGGGTTCCAGCAGGGCCTCGCCCAGGGTGCGGCCCAGCTCGGGGCAGTGGAGGGTCAGATTGGCGTGCTCCACGTTGAAGACCTTGCGCACCAGGGAATAGCCGTTGGAGTGGATGCCGCTGGAGGGCAGGGCCAGGATGACGTCCCCGGCCCGCATGGCGCTGTGGTCGATGACCTTGGGCTTGTCCACGATGCCGACGGAGAAGCCCGCCAGGTCGTAGTCGTCGGCGGACATGACGCCGGGATGCTCGGCGGTCTCGCCGCCGATGAGGGCGCAGCCCGCCTGGACGCAGCCTTCCGCCACGCCGGAGACCAGAGTGGCCACCTTGACGGGGTCGTTTTTGCCGATGGCGATGTAATCCAGGAAAAACAGGGGCTTTGCGCCGCAGCAGATAATGTCGTTGACACACATGGCCACGCAGTCGATGCCCACGGTGTCGTGCTTGCCCAGCAGCTGGGCAATGCGGATCTTGGTGCCAACGCCGTCGGTGCCGGAGACCAGCACCGGCTCCTTCATACCGGCCAGATCGGGGGCAAACAGGCCGCCAAAACCGCCGATGTCGGACACCACGCCGGCGATCTCTGTGCGGGCGACGTGCTCCTTCATCAGCCGCACGCCCTCGTAGCCGGCCTCAATGTTGACGCCGGCCTCCCGATAGCTGTCAGAAAAACTACGCATGCTGCTCTTTCGTCCTTTCACTGATCTTGCATTCAAAGCGGTCCTTGCCGCCGTCCTTGGGGATGGCGGTGGGATAGCCGCCGCCGAAGCAGGCGGTGCAGAAGCCGCCCGGGGTGTTGTCCGCCAGCTTCACCACGTCGTTCAGGCTGAGATAGCCCAGGGAGTCCACGCCGATGATTTTGGCGATCTCCTCCACGGTATGGTGGTTGGCGATGAGCTTGTTGGGGTCGTCGATGTCGGTGCCGTAGTAGCAGGCCGCCACAAAGGGCGGGGCGCTGACCCGCATGTGGATCTCCCTGGCCCCGGCCTTGCGCAGCAGGTCGATGGTCCGGCGGCAGGTGGTGCCCCGGACGATGGAGTCGTCGATCAGCACCACCCGCTTGCCCTCCACCACCGAGCGGATGGGGTTCAGCTTGATGTTGACCTCGTTTTCCCGCATGGCCTGAGTGGGGGAGATGAAGGTGCGGCCGATGTACTTGTTCTTGATAAAGCCCATGCCGTAGGGGATGCCGGACTGCCGGGCATAGCCCAGGGCGGCGTCCAGGCCGGAGTCCGGCACGCCGATGACGATGTCCGCCTGGACGGGGTGTTCCAGCGCCAGGAAGGCGCCGGCCCGCTGGCGGGCGATGTGGACGCTGCTGCCGTCAATGACGGAGTCCGGCCGGGCGAAGTAGATGAACTCGAAGACGCACAGCTTTTTGGGGGCCTTGCCGCAGTGGCTGGTGTCGGATTTCACGCCGTTTTTGTCCACCACCACGATCTCTCCGGGCAGTACGTCCCGCTCAAACCGGGCGCCGATGGCGTCCAGGGCGCAGGACTCAGAGGCGAACACCACGGACCCGTCCTTCAGCCTTCCCATGCACAGGGGCCGGAAGCCGTTGGGGTCCCGGGCGGCAATGAGCTTGCTGGGGGAGGAGATGACCAGGGAGTAGGCCCCCACGATGCGGTCCATGGCGGCGGAGACGGCGGCCTCGATAGAGGGGGTCCGCAGCCGCTCCTGGACGATGATGTAGGCGATGACCTCGGAGTCCGTGGTGGTCTGGAAGATGGAGCCCCTGCTCTCCAGCTCGCTTCGCAGCTCCAGGGAGTTGGTCAGGTTGCCGTTGTGGGCCAGGGCCATCCGGCCCTTGTAGTGGTTCACCACGATGGGCTGGACGTTCCGCTTGTTGTCGGAGCCGGTGGTGCCGTAGCGCACATGGCCCACGGCGATGTTGCCGGTGCCGAGGGATGCCAGCCGCTGGGCGGGGAACACCTCGCTGACCAGACCCACGTCCCGGTAGGAGGTGAACAGGCCGTCGTCGTTCACCACGATGCCGGCGCTCTCCTGGCCCCGGTGCTGCAGGGCGTAAAGGGCGTAATAGGCCAGGGAGGCCACATCGGCCGCGGCGGGGGAATAGACGCCGAAGACGCCGCATTCCTCGTGAATGTGGCGCTCCGGAAAACCGGCGGGGGGCGTCTCTCCCTTGAGACGGCCCGGCCGGGACTCATATTTATTCAGCATCGTGATCCAGGAGACGCTTCATGATCTCGGCATAGGCGTCCTCCACGCCGCCCATGTCCCGGCGGAAACGGTCCTTGTCCAGCTTTTCGTGGGTCTGCGAATCCCACAGGCGGCAGGTGTCGGGGCTGATCTCGTCGGCCAGGACGATGGTGCCGTCGGACAGCTTGCCGAATTCCAGCTTGAAGTCCACCAGGGTCACGCCGCACTCGCTCCAGAAGGCCTTCAGCACGTCGTTGACGGCGAAGGAGTACTTCTTGATGAGCTCGATCTCCTCGGGGGTGGCCAGCTTCAGGGCGATGGCGTGATAGGCGTTCAGCAGGGGGTCGTCCAGCTCGTCGCACTTGTAGGAGAACTCGATGGTGGGCTGGTCGAACACGATGCCCTCCTCCACGCCGTAGCGGGAGGCGAAGTGGCCGGCGGAGATGTTGCGGATGATGACCTCCAGGGGCACGATGGAGACCTTCTTTACCAGGGTCTCCCGCTCACTCAGCTCCTTGACGAAGTGGGTGGGGATGCCGGCCTTCTCCATTTTCACCATCAGGCGGTTGGTCATCTGGTTGTTGATGACGCCCTTGCCCACGATGGTGCCCTTCTTGGCGCCGTTGAAAGCGGTGGCGTCGTCCTTGTAATCCACGATGTACAGCTCGGGATCGTCGGTTTTGAAGACCTTCTTGGCCTTGCCCTCGTAAACCTGCTCTAACTTCTGCATGATGATATCCTCCTGTGTATTGAATTGACAATTGATAATTGACAATTGACAATGACGGGGGAACAGGGAGGCCGCCTGCGGCGGCGATCAAAATTCATTTGCCGCAGGCAAATTCCTTCATTGCCCATTGTCAATTGTCCATTGTACATTTACTCCTTGCCGTTCCAGCAATAGGTGCAGATCTTATCCCTGTCGATGCCGATGGCCTCCAGCAGCCCGTCCAGGGACTGGTAGCCCAGGGAGTCGAAGCCCAGCTCCTTGCAGATGGTGCTCAGCAGGCACCGGCCCCGCTCGGTCTTGGCGTCGGCGTACTCATCCAGGTGCCGCTGGCCTTCGTCGCCCTCCAGGTCCTGGACGGTGCGGCGGGCCAGCAGCTCCATGTCGGAGTTGCTGCGGGAGAAGTTCAGGTACTTGCAGCCATACATGATGGGCGGGCAGGCGGAGCGCATGTGGACCTCCTCCGCGCCGCTCTCGTACAGGAATTCCACCGTCTCCCGCAGCTGGGTGCCCCGGACGATGGAGTCGTCCACAAACAGCAGCTTCTTGCCCTCGATCAGCTCGGGCACGGGGATCTGCTTCATCTTGGCCACCTGGTTCCGCACGTTTTGGTTTGCGGGCATGAAGGAACGGGGCCAGGTGGGGGTGTATTTCACAAAGGGCCGGGCGAAGGGCTTGCCGCTGCGGTTGGCGAAGCCGATGGCGTGGGGCAGCCCGGAGTCCGGCACGCCCGCCACATAGTCCACCTTGGGCAGCCGTCCCTGGGCCACCTCGTCCCGGGCCATGATCTCGCCGTTTCGGTAGCGCATGACCTCCACATTGACGCCCTCGTAGTTGGAGTTGGGATAACCGTAATAGGTCCAGAGGAAGGCGCAGATGCGCATTTTGTCCCCGGCGGGGGAGAGAGACTCCACGCCCTCCGCCGTGATCTTTACGATTTCCCGGGGCCCCAGCTCATAGGCTGTCTGATAACCCAGCTTCTGATAGGCGAAGGACTCGAAGGACACGCAGTGCCCCTCGCCGTTTTTACCCACCAGCACCGGCAGACGGCCCAGCTTGTCCCGGGCGGCGATGATGCCCTCCGGCGTCAGCAGCAAAATGGTGGCGGAGCCGTCGATGATCTCCTGGGCATAGCGGATGCCCTCCACCAGGGAATCCTTCTGGTTGATGAGGGCGGCGGTCAGTTCCGTGGCGTTGACCTTGCCGGAGCTCATCGCCATAAACTGGTGTCCGTGGTCAGAGAAATAGGTCTCTACCAGCTTGTCCGCGTTGTTGATGATGCCCACGGTGGTGATGGCGTACAGCCCCAGGTGGGACCGCACCAGCAGGGGCTGGGGGTCCGTGTCAGAGATGCAGCCAATGGCGCTGCTGCCGTGGAAATCCGCCAGATCCTTTTCAAATTTGGTGCGGAACGGCGTGTTTTCAATGTTGTGGATCTGCCGCTGGAAGCCGGCGTCCGGGTCATAGACCGCCATGCCGCCCCGGCGGGTGCCCAGGTGGGAGTGGTAGTCCACACCGAAGAAAACGTCCAGTACGCAATCCCGCTTGGAGATCGCTCCAAAAAAACCACCCATGGTCAAACTCTCCTGATCGATTCAATGGTATTTCCGCCGGGAAGGTTCCGGACGGAGAAATGCCGGCGCTTCACCGCGCCAGCTCCGCCTGGAGCTTCGCCTCTTTTTCGGCGATCTGCGCGGCCATATCCGCACGCTGGGCGTCCAGCCTGGCGGCCAGGGCGTCGTCGGCGACGGCCAGGATCTGGGCCGCCAGCACGGCGGCGTTCTTGGCGCCGTTGATGGCCACGGTGGCCACCGGGATGCCGCTGGGCATCTGGACGGTGGCAAGCAGGGCGTCCAGCCCGTCCATGGCGCCGCCCTTCATGGGGATGCCGATGACAGGCAGCGTGGAATTCCCGGCAAAGGCCCCCGCCAGGTGGGCCGCCATGCCGGCGGCGCAGATCAGCACGCCGAAGCCTTCGGCCCGGGCGTTCCTTGCGAATTCCGCCGCGGCGGCGGGGGTGCGGTGGGCGCTGAGAATATGGGCCTCATAGGGGATGCCAAAGGCCTCCAGCTGGGCGCAGGCGCCCTTGACCACGGGCCAGTCGGAATCGCTGCCCATGATGACTGCAACTTTTTTCATATGCATTTCTCCTTACAGCTTTTTGCGCATGACGGTGTGGCGGAAGATGCCGTCCACGAAATACTCCGCGGAGCAGAACACCGGCTTGCCGTCGATGTCATAGTCCACCTCGTCCATAAACAGCAGCGGGGAGCCCATGGGCACCTGCAGGATCTCCGCCATGGCGGCGTCCGCCGTCACGGGCTTCAGGTCCGTCAGATCCAGATAGGGATAGACGCCGCAGAACTGCTGCAGGAAGTGGAAAATGGGCAGCTTCAGGTCCTTGATGGTGTAGCTGTCTTTGGCCAGGGCCTTTTCGATCACATCCTCACAGTAGATGGCGGGCCTGCCGTCGGCTGTGCAGAGGCGGGATACCCGGATGACGGGCGTTCCCTCCGGGATCTGGAGCTGGCCGGCGATCTTGGCGTCCGCCCAGCCCTCGGACACCCGCACGGAGGCCACCTCCGCCGCGTGCCCGCTCTGGCGGATCATATCCAGGAATTCCACCTCGATGTCCATGCGGGTGTGGGCGTTGAGAACATGGCGGTTGATGATGGTGCCCACGCCGTGGCGGCGGGTGATGAAGCCCTCCCGCTCCAGAGAGGCCAGGATATCCCGCAGCTGGGTGCGGCTGATCCCCAGCTTTTCCGCCAGAACGCTTTCGCGGGGCAGCCGCTCGCAGGCGGCGTATTCCCCCTCCCGCATGGCGGACAGCAGCTGGGCGCGGATGGTTTTGGACTGGGTCGGCTGACTGCTCATTCCATTCACCTCATATTGCAAAATAGGTATTACTATTAAAGGTCATACCTATTGTATAAGATTTCCCGCCCCGCGGCAATTGGCAAATCTGACAGTTTGCGACGGCCTTTTGGGAGCTGGCTTGTCAAGCCCCACGAGGATCGGCGCCGCCGCCGGGCAGTACAGATTTTCGTGTAATTTGACTGTGGACAAATGTCCACCCGATGCTATAATGATCCCAATGCCGGGCGGGCTCCGGGGAGCCGGATCCGGCAATCGTGTTTGGATTGGACGGAAATTATGAAGAACATCATTTTGATCGGCATGCCCGGCACGGGCAAAAGCGTGGTGGGCAGGGCCCTGGCGGAGCGTCTGCGCTATACCTTTGTGGATGTGGACGACCTGATCGTGGAGGCCGCCGGCAAGTCTCTGCCGGAGCTTTTACGCGCGGAGGGGCTGGAGGCGTTTCTGGCCGTGGAGGGCCGGATCGGCCTGACGCTGGACTGTGAGGACACGGTCATTGCCACCGGGGGCAGCATGGTGCTCTCCGATGAGGCCATGGCGCATTTGAAGGAAAACGGCATTGCCGTCTGGCTGGAAACGCCCCTCTCCCAAATCGCGGAGCGGATGCCGGAGGACCTGACGGACCGGGGCATCGCCGCCCCCGCCGGCATGACCATCCGGGAGATCTACCGGCAGCGGACGCCGCTGTACGCCAGGTACGCGGATCTGATCGTGGCCAGCCGGGAGGGCGAGGACGACACCGCCCGCCAGGTGGAGGAGGTCATGCGGACCGTGGGGATGCGTCTGTAATTCTGCCGGGAATCGCCGCTTTTCGTTGCAATCTCTCCCGGAAAGACGTATAATCATAACAGGATGCTATAAGACCAATGGAAGAAAGGAACGCGGCTTATGAGAAAACGACTTTCCCGCCTGCTGACACTGGCACTGTGTGCCTGCCTCCTGCTGGGGGCGACGGCATACGCCGCCGGGAAGGAACCGGCTGTTACCCGGGGCCAGTTCATCCAGCAGCTGTACGACGCCCACAAAGCGCGGAACGGATATCTGGGAACGACGGATCCGGTGGCCTGGGCGGTCTCCCTGGGCGTGGTCCAGGGCTATGGCGACGGCAGCATCCGGGCGGATGCCGCCATCACCCGGACCCAGATGGCGGTGATGCTGTACCGCTACGCCAGCATGACCAGTTTGAAGACCCTGATCCCGCCTGTCCTGGCGGCGGATATTCTGGATGGGTATACGGACGCGGCGTCCGTGCCCCCATGGGCGGAACAGCAGGTGAAATGGGCGGTGTCCACGGACCTGTGGTTCTCCGGCAGCGCCGCGCGGCTGGGCCCTGGGGACAAGGTGTCCAGGGCGGAGTGTGAGACGGCGGTTCTGGCGATCTATCTCGGCGGCGCCGCGCTGGAGACGGACTGGGACGGCTATAACCGGGCCTCTGACGCAAAGCTGACGGTGGATTCCGCCTCCACGGACAAGGCGGCCTTCACCATCCAAAACAGCAGCGCGGACTGGCTGAACTGCGAGACGGGCAGCGGCCTGTACAAAAAGGCCAACGGCGGCTGGTATCTGCTGAATGTCTACACGCCGTCCCAGACCAATGGGGCCACGGTGGCTCCCGGCACCGGCAAGACATGGGAGCAGACGTATTGGAGCGGCGGCCTGCTGGTGATCCTGCCCGCGGGAGAGTACCGTATCGCCCAGAAGACCCAGCGGGGCGCCACCCCCCACAGCGACAGCCTGTACCGCACGGAGTGCCGCTTGTCGGCAGATTTCACCATTTCCTAAGCGCAAAAAATTCGCCCGGCCTGGCCGGGCGAATTTTTTTAAAACCTCTTGACTCTGACGCGGCGTCATAGATGATGCTGCCAAGTGAGGTGAGGAATATGAGGTTGTCTGTCAGCGAGATGGCAGAGCTGACCGGGATGAGTGTGCGGACCCCGCTTTATGACGACCAGATCGGCCTGCTCTGTCCGGAAACAGCGGCGGATTCCGGCTGCCGCTGGTACAAAGCGGCGGATAAGCGCTTTCAAAAGAATCTGGACCGGTTCGGCGAAGGAACGGCGTCCTTCCTCTCCGCCGCCATCGGGGCCTGCTGCGGAACCTGAGCGGAAAAAGAAAGTTTGCGAACCGCCGCTCATATGATATAATCATATGAGATTTCTCAAAGGAGACGGCGATATGCAGGCAATGGAACTGGCGATACTGGATTGGATACAGGCCCATCTGCGCTGTGGGCCCCTGGATGTGCTGCTGCCCCTGATCAGCCGTCTAGCGGACCACGGCGAGGTTTGGATCGTGCTGGCGGCGGTCTTGCTGCTGCTGAAAGGCCAGCGCCGCTATGGCGCCGCCGTCTCCTGCGGCCTGGCGCTGGATCTGGTGAGCTGCAACATGCTCTTGAAGCCCCTGATCGGCCGTGTCCGGCCCTTCATGGTCAACACGGCGGTGGAGCTGCTGTCGGCCCCGCCTGGGGACGCGTCGTTTCCCTCGGGCCACACGGCGGCGTCCTTCGCGGCGGTCTTTGCCCTGAAGACCGCCGGGAGCCCCCTGTGGAAGCCGGCGCTGGCTCTGGCGGCGGTGATCGCCTTCTCCCGGATGTATCTCTATGTCCACTGGCCCAGCGACATCCTGGGCGGCGCGCTGCTGGGGGCCGCCGTGGGCTGGGCGGGCGCAAAGCTCGTAAAAGCTGTTGAAAACCGGCGCGGTCATTGACCGCGCCGGTTCAGCCCGCCCAAAAAGTCCTTTGGACTTTTTTTGGCGGGCTTCACAATGCCTCGCTTTTCAGGCGGCTCTGCAGCCTGAAAAGCTCCCGCTTCGCGGGGCAACGGGCTGTTAACACAGCCCGTTTGCAGGCATTCCATCCAACACGAAGGGACTCCCGTCCCCTCGTACTCCCCTCGCTTTTTCCTGCCTTCTCTTCAAGCAATCGGGCTTTTTACAGACTGACCGGCGCGGTCATTGACCGCGCCGGTTTTGCTTTGCGTGTCCGCCCGTAGGGGCCGATGCCCACATCGGCCCGCGATGCCCACATCGGCCCGTGATGCCTACGCCGGCCTGATGGCTGAAAAGAAATTACGGCAGAGGCCGGATCTCCAGATCGTAATGCTCCCGACTCAGATCCAGCGCCACTTCCGTGACGCCCGCTTCCAGGTCAAAGCCCAGGTTCTGCCGTACAAGCTCAATGCTGTCCGTGTTCGCCAGCGCGGCGGTCTGGGCGGTGAAATCCAGGGTGGAGCCCAGTGTTGTCACCATGTCGTATCCCTGCAGCCCCACGTTCTCCGACCCGGAGCAGCCGTAGTCGAAGCTGGGCTCCTTCCACAGATCGAACGTGATGTCAGCTTTGCCGCCTGCCGGGACCGTCACCGGCACCGCCAGATACAGCACCCGCTCCTGGGTCAGCGTCTCAGAGATGATGTCGTCCAGCCGCCCGTCGCTGTAGCGGTCCGCCGCGCCGTTTTCGGACAGGGCGCCGTACCGCGCCAGCAGCTCCGCCGCCGCCCGGCGGAACAGGGAATAGGGGACGGCCTCCAATTCGCTGTCCTCCGCGCCGTACTGCCAGCCGGCGTAGTCGTTGTAATAGTACCGGCACAGCTCATCCAGCACCGCGTCCATGGTGGCCTCCTGCCGGGTGACGGTGCAGGAGACGCCGTCGATCTCCCGCTCACAGCCGCCGTTTTCATAGCCGGCCAGGGTGTAGTCCCCGATGTCTTCCCCCAGGACCACCAGCATCTTCTTTTCCGATTCCCGGCGGACGCCGTCAGGCACAAAGTAGCTGTGCTGCTGCCAGCCGGTCTCCGCATCCCACGAGCCGCCGTTGAAGCCGTATGTGAGGACCGTGGTCCTTTCCCGGTCGATGGTGAATTCAATGGCCTGGGTGGCGGCGGGGTATTGCTCGTGGGGAGCCTGGAAATCCGAAAATTCGTATACCGTCACCGGGATATCCAGGACCGGAGCGTCCCCCAGGGCCTGCCGGAGATAGGCGCCGCTTTCCAGCAGGGCCTTGTAGTCCGTCCAGCTGTCGGGAGGATCCAGATTCAGGGTGGTACTGTCCAGCCGGTATCCATCCCCGCCGTCGCTCTGCCAGACGCCCTGGAACCCGCCGGCATAGGCCCCGGCGTACAGAGTGGCTTCAGTCTCTTGGCCGTCCACCGTCACGGCGGGCCGCTCCGTTAATTCGGAAAAGTTGCCCGCAAAGGGATACAGCGCCGTCACGGTGATATTTTCCTCCGTGGGATTGGTCAGCACATAGGCATCCGTCACCGCGGCCCCCCACTGGCGGGGGGAGCCGTCGTGATATGTCCCTGGTGCAAAGTCCCAGGTGATTTTCCGCTCCGCCGTCAGTCCCGTGCCGTCCTCCGCCGTGGTCAGGGGGAACACCGGCCCGGCGTAGGACATGAAGACAGTGCCATCCGCGGACAGCGGCTCGTTGTCCGTGATGATCCCGCTGCCGCCGGAATCGCTGCCGCTGCCCGGCGCGGCATTGCCTGCGCCGCTGGAGCCCCCCAGGGGCAGCAGCCTGCCGGCGCCCACCGCCAGCGCAAGGCACGCCGCTGCCGCCAGCATCCGCCGCCAGGGATGGCGGCGGACAGCAGCGCTCCCCCGGAGGCCGGGGGCTGCCTCCCGGATCAGGTCGTCGTCCACCAGGCCCAGGATGCGAAATAACTGCTCACCGCTCATAGGGCTACCCCCTCCTGTTCCAGATATGCCCGCAGGGCTTTCCGGGTGCGGAACAGGGAGGATTTCACCTTTCCCTGTCCGCAGCCCAGCCCTCCGGCGATGTCCGCCAGATCCTGGCCGTACCAGTACCGCCGCAGAAAGATGATCCGGCTCTCCGCCGGGAGCCGCCGCAAAAACGCGCTGATCAGCGCGGCGGTCTCCCGGTCCTCCAGCGCCTGCTCCGTGCCGCGCACGGCGGGGACGCAGCCGTCCAGCTCCCCCAGCAGGATGTCCATGCTGTCGCCGCCCCGCTTCTGGGCCCGGGCCTGCTTCCAGCGGTCCAGGGACAGGTTCCGGGCGATGCGGCCCAGCCATGCCTGAAGGGCCGTGGGCCGGGCGGGAGGAATGGCGTTCCAGGTCTTCAGATAGGTGTCGTTAACGCACTCCTCCGCGTCGCCGTGGCTGCGGAGGATGTTCCAGGAGATGTTCCGCAAAAAGCCGCCGTATTTCACATCGGTCTCTGAAATGGCGCTTTGATCCCGCTGCCAGTACAGGTCGATGATGGCGCTGTCCTCCATGGACTCCCCTCCTTCCATTCTGCTGATATAGACGAGAAAAAAACGCCGGTGGTTTCACAAAACAAAAAATTTCCGGGGGAAGTCCCCCCGGAAATCATCGTATCAGGTTTTTATCCGGCCAGCAAGCCTTGGCTCACCAGGAACTCCCGGGCCACATCGTCCACAGTGCGGCCCACCACGTCCACCTGATAGGTCAGCTCCGCCATCTGCTCCGTGGGGATCCTGCCCGCCAGCTGGTTCAAAATACCCTCCAGCTCCGGGTGCTGCTCCAGCACGTCCTCCCGCACCAGGAAGGCGCCGTTGTAATCCGGGAAGAAGCTCTTGTCGTCCTCCAGGATCTTCAGCCCCACCTTGCGGTTCAGGCCGTCGGTGGCGTAGACCACGGTGACGTCGAAGCTGCCGCTCTCGATGGCGGTGTACTTCAGTCCCAGGTCCACGGAGATCTTATCCCGGAACTCCAGGCCGTAGAATTCCACGAAGGGGTAGTACTTCATGCTGCCCTCCCGGGTGAAGAAGCCCTGCTCCGCGCCGAAGGTCAGCTGGTCCGCAATGGGGATCAGGTCGCTGACCGTCTCCAGTCCGTACCGGTCGGCCACGGCCTGGGGGACCGCCACGGCGTAGGTGTTGTCAAAGCCCAGCTTCTCCAGCAGGCGCATCCCGTATTCCTCCTGGGCCACCTGGTTGACATAGTCGTACAGCGACATCCCCTCCGGCACGTCGGTGACGTCCTGGTGGAAGAAGGTGGTCAGCAGGGTGCCGTCATAGGAGATCATCAGGTCGCAGGTGTGGCCGCTGCCCGTCAGGGCGTTGAAGTTGTTCACCTGGGACATCTGGTCCTGGATGGTGACGGTGAGATCCGTCCGGTCCTCCACCAGCATCTTCACCATGTGGTGCATCAGCTGGGTCTCGGAGTAGTCGCCGTCGTAGAGCATCAGGTCGCCGGTGCCGCCCCGGCCAAAGGGCAGCAGCAGGCAGAACGCCAGCAAAATGGCGGCCACGGGGACCCACATCTTCCGGGAACCGCCCCTGGACCTGCGCATCTGGGTCTCGAACCAGCCCATCAGCAGGTCCAGCGCCACGGCAATGACCATCAGCGCGGCGGTGGCGGTGAGGAGCAGCTTCATGTCCTTTACCCGGATGGCCTGGGTGATGACGGTGCCCAATCCGCCGCCGCCCACATAGGCGGCAAACACGGCGCTGCCGATGGCGTTGACCACGGCGATGCGGATGCCGGTGAACACGGTGGGGAAGGCCAGGGGGAATTCCACCATCAGCGTCCGGTAGGGCTTGCTCATGCCCATGCCCCGGGCGGCCTCCTTCACGCCGGAGTCCACCTCCTGGAGCCCCAGGCAGGTGTTGCGCACGATGGGCAGCAGGGAGTACAGCGTGATGCCGATGATGACGGTGAGCTTGCCGGGGTCCAGCACCACCATGATGATGCCCAGCAGGGCCAGGGAGGGGATGGTCTGCAGCAGATCCACCACATGGAGAATCACCCCCCGGGCCCTGGGGGACACATAGGCCCAGATGCCCAGGGGCAGGCCCGCGGCGATGGACAAAATGGCCGCCGCCAGCACGATGAACAGGTGTTCAAACACCAGGGACCAGCTCATTTGCCCACCCCCTTCCGCAGGCCCCGGGGCGTGACCTTCTTTTGCAGCAGGTCGATGACCGCGCCGAAGACGATGGCCAGCACCGCCGCCGGGACGGCGCCCAGCAGGATCAGGGTGTTATTGTTGGAGTTGACTCCCTGGTACACAAAGTCGCCCAGGCCCCGCAGGCCGATCATGGCGGCCAGCACCGCCCAGGAGACGGTGTAGATGGCGGCCATCCGCAGCCCCGCGATGATGGTGGGCATGGCCAGGGGCAGCTCCACCCGCGCCAGAGTCTGGAAGGGGGACATGCCGCAGCCCTTGGCGGCCTCGACATATTTCCGCTCCACACCCAAAATGCCGGTATAGGTGTTTTTCAGCACCGGGAACATGGCATACACGCTGAGGGCCGTGATGACGGTGGCGTAGGAGCCGCCCCACCAGATATACAGCACGCCGATAAACACCAGGCCGGGGATGGTCTGGAAGATGGACAGCAGCGGCAGGATGACGCCGGACCACCTGGGGACGCGGGAGAGCAGGACACCCAGCAGCAGCCCCGCGGCAAAGCCGATGGCCGTGGCGATGAGCACATAGACGGTGTGTTCCGCGATGCGCATGGCCAGATCGGCGCCGTAGGTACTCATCAGCGCCCTCATGATCCGGCCCCCCACAGGTTCTCCGCCACGGACCGGGCCACGCTGGTCTTGGTGACGATGCCCGCGATGGTGTCGTCCTCATTCAGCACCACCACATAGCCCGCGCCGGACTCCAGCAGATAGTCAAAGGACTCCTTGGCGTCGTCTCCCACCCGGACGGTCCGGGCGGTCTGGCGGACCATGGGTTCGATGCTGGTCAGCTCCCGGCCCCAGCGGCGGATGTCGGCGATGGAGATGGTGCCCACATAGCGCTTTTCCTCGTCGGTGACCAGCAGGGAGTCCACGCTGCTGCGGGCCATGCGCTCGGCGCACTCCAGCACGCCCCGGTTTTTCTTCACGGTGACGAGATTCGTCCGCATGAAGTGCTCCACGGTGGAGGGGGCGGGGGCGTCCGGCGCGTGCTTGCCCAGGAAGCTGCGCACCTGGTCGGTGGCGGGGTGCTCCAGCATCTCCTCGGGGGAGGCCATCTGGACGATCTCGCCGCCGTCCATGAAGATGATGATGTCCGCCAGCTTCAGCGCCTCGTCCATGTCGTGGGTGACGAAGATCACGGTCTTGTTCAGCTTCTGCTGGATGCTGCGGACCTCGTCCTGCAAAACCGCCCGGGTCATGGGGTCCAGGGCGCCGAAGGGCTCATCCATCAGCACGATGGGGGGCGAGGCCGCCAGGGCCCGCAGCACGCCGATGCGCTGCTGCTGGCCGCCGGAGAGCTCCGAGGGGTATTTGTCGGCGTACTGCTCCATGTTGACCAGCTTCAGCATCTCCCGGACGATCCCGTCGCACCGGGCCTTGTCGTATTTCAGCAGCCTGGGCACCACGCAGATGTTCTGGGCCACCGTCATGTTGGGGAACAGGCCGATCTGCTGGATGACGTAGCCGATGTGCCGCCGAAGCTCCACCTTGTCGGAGGAGCGGATGTCGTGCCCGTCGATGGAGATGGTGCCGGAGTCGATGTCGATGAGGCGGTTGATGGTCTTCAGGGTCGTGGTCTTTCCGCAGCCGGAGGGGCCGATCAGGACCACGAACTGCCCGTCGGGGATGGTAAAATTCAGATCCTTGAGAATGGGGTTTTTTCCGTAGTTTTTTGTGACGTGTTCAAACTGGATCATGGGACCTCCTTTGCCGTAATCAGGCGGTGGGCCGCCTCCGCGGCGGCGGGGCTGCCCACCAAAACGATAACGTCCCCGGCGTACAGCTCCGCGTAGGGGCCGGGGGACAAAATAACAGTCTGGCCCCGCCGGATGGCCACGATGGTGCCGCCGGTGGACTGCCAGAATTTAAGCGCCCCGATGCTCTTCCCGATGAGGGGGGAATCCTTGGGGACGGGGACCTCGTAGTTTGGAAAGGGCTCATTGGCGGCGGCAAAGGTCTCCCGGCTTTTCACCAGGGCCTTCACCGTCTCCGCCATGCGGCGGTGCAGCTCCTCATACTCCGCCATCTGTTCCCTCAGCTGCGCCCGGAGGGCGCGGATGTCGGCGTTCTCCTCAAAATTTTCAATGTACCGTCTGGCGCTGTCGGCGGAGAGGACCACGGCCCCGCTCTGGGGCTTTACCTCCACCACCTTCATGTCCGCCAGCAGCCGCAGCGCCCGCCGGATCGTCTCCGGCGACACGTTGTACTCTGACGCCATGACGGACCGGCCGTAAATGCGGCTGCCCTCCGCCAGCTCGCCCTTGGCGATGCGCCTGGCCAGATCCAGCGCGATTTGCAGATACTGCGACGGGACCACCGTCTGCTTCATTGCGGGTCACCACCTTGTTTGCTCAATGATGCCATTATATACTGACAACTTTAAAATGTAAACAGGTGTGGCAGTTAAAATTCTGTGAACAAATTAAAAAAGAGATGAAATTCGCGAAAAAACCGGCGTTGAATACACAAAAATGTACTGGACAGAGGGAGACCGTCTCGATTTTCTTTCCCGATGCGCCACGGCACGGAAGGTGTGGTATAATGGTTTAAAATTTTAAACCAAAGGGGGCGGAGCCATGGAGGCATGCGCGGAGTGCGTGGAGATGCGGACGGCGCTGGCGGAGGAATTCCGGGGCCTGCAGGGGTTGTTCGCGGCGCTGGGGGACGAGACCCGGCAGCGGATCTTCCTGGCCCTGCTGGAGAGCGAGCAGATGGGCCTGCGGGCGGGAGAACTGGCGGAGCGGACCCATCTCAGCCGCCCGGCGGTGAGCCACCACCTGCGCGTCCTGCGGGAGGCGGGGGCCGTCAGCCTGCACCGGGAGGGGACCCGGAACTATTACTATCCCAACGCGGACACGGAGCAGTGGGAGCGCCTGCGGCTCCTGGCGGACAAGATCTGCGCCGTGGTGCGCTATGCCGCCGATATGGGATATCCACACATGGAGGAGGATTTGTAAATGGAACTGATGGAAGCCATTGGCCGCCGCCATTCCGTGCGGCAGTATACGGACCGGCCCATTCCGGCGGAAGTCCTGGCGGAGCTGGAGGCGGAGACCGCCGCCTGCAGCCGGGAGGGCGGCCTGCATATCCAGCTGGTGTCCGGCGAGCCGGACGCCTTTCAGGGCGTCCTGGCCCACTACGGCAAATTTCGGGGGGTCCGCAATTACTGGGCCCTGATCGGCCCCAAGGGGCCGGAGCTGGACGAGAAGCTGGGCTATTACGGAGAGCGCCTGGTGCTGAAAGCCGCGCGGCTGGGGCTGGACACCTGCTGGGTGGCGCTGACCTTCCGCCGGGGCAAGTGCCGCTGTACGGTTGATCCCGGGGAAAAGCTGGTCTGCGTCATCGCCCTGGGATACGGCGAGACCCACGGCGTTCCCCACAAGAGCAAGCCCTTGGCGGATGTATGCAAAACAACAGGGGAGATGCCCCCGTGGTTCCGCGCCGGCGCGGAAGCGGCCCTGCTGGCCCCTACCGCCACCAACCAGCAGAAGTTCCTGCTGACGCTGGAGGGGGACACGGTGCGGGCGGAGTCCACCGGCGGGTTCTATTCCAAGGTGGACCTGGGCATCGTGAAGTACCATTTCGAGATTGGCGCCGGCACAGACCATTTTACCTGGAAAACGTGAAGAAAAAGGGCGAAAGCCCTCTTTTCCCATCCAAATATCCGAAAATGGGCCGCGCCCGGATGGGCGCGGCCCTTTCGGCTGGGAAGAAGCCTGATCGCTTGAAGAGGGGCGGGACACGCAAGGGGAGTACGA
>ENA-UOJC01001849-UOJC01001849.1-human-gut-metagenome-genome-assembly--contig:-C104-NODE-1849-length-25673-cov-6.799945_pt1 | contig 25673 bp, 22 predicted proteins | sample MGYA00242339_ERZ723886 | MGnify/ENA metagenome assembly ERZ723886 | reverse complement strand
GAGGAAGAAGCAGTATTAATGATCGATCCTCGTAACTTAGATACATTATTACATCCTCAGTTCGACGCTGCTGCATTAAAAGCTGCTACACCGATCGGAAAAGGACTTGGTGCTTCTCCAGGTGCTGCCTGCGGTAAAGTCGTATTTACAGCAGAGGATGCTGAAGAGTGGAATGCAAGAGGAGAGAAAGTCGTATTAGTACGTCTTGAGACATCTCCGGAAGATATCACTGGTATGAAAGCTTCCCAGGGTATCTTAACTGTTCGTGGTGGTATGACATCTCACGCAGCCGTAGTTGCACGTGGTATGGGTACCTGCTGTGTATCCGGATGTGGCGATATCGCTATGGACGAGGAAAACAAGAAATTTACTTTAGCTGGTAAAGAGTTCCATGAAGGAGATTTCATCTCTATCGATGGTACAACAGGTAACATCTATGATGGAGCGATCAAGACAGTTGATGCTACAATCGCTGGTGAGTTCGGACGTGTTATGGCATGGGCTGACAAATACAGAACATTAAAAGTTCGTACCAATGCAGATACTCCTGCAGATGCTAAGAAAGCTCGTGAACTTGGTGCAGAAGGTATCGGTCTTTGCCGTACAGAGCATATGTTCTTCGAGGAAGACAGAATTGCTGCATTCCGTGAGATGATCTGTTCTGATACTGTAGAAGAAAGAGAAGCAGCGTTAGAGAAGATCCTTCCATATCAGCAGGGAGACTTTGAAGCATTATACGAAGCATTAGAGGGTAACCCAGTTACCATCCGTTTCTTAGATCCACCACTTCACGAGTTCGTTCCTACTGAGGAAGCAGACATCGAGAAGCTTGCAAAAGCACAGGGTAAATCTGTAGAGACGATCAAGAACATCATTGCTTCTTTACATGAGTTCAACCCGATGATGGGACACAGAGGATGCCGTCTTGCAGTTACCTATCCGGAAATTGCCAAGATGCAGACCAAAGCTGTTATCCGTGCAGCAATCAACGTTCAGAAGAAACATTCTGACTGGACAGTAAAACCTGAGATCATGATCCCATTGGTTTGTGAAGTAAAAGAGTTAAAATATGTTAAGAAAGTTGTTGTTGATACAGCAGATGCTGAGATCGCAGCAGCAGGCGTTAAATTAGAGTATGAAGTAGGTACTATGATTGAGATCCCAAGAGCAGCTCTTACTGCTGACGAGATCGCAAAAGAAGCTGACTTCTTCTGCTTCGGTACCAACGATTTAACTCAGATGACATTTGGTTTCTCTCGTGATGATGCTGGTAAGTTCTTAAATGCTTACTATGACACCAAGATCTTCGAGAACGATCCATTTGCAAAACTGGATCAGACCGGTGTTGGTAAATTAATGGATATGGCGATCAAACTTGGTAAACCAGTTAATCCAAAACTTCATGTTGGTATCTGTGGAGAGCACGGTGGAGATCCTTCTTCCGTAGAGTTCTGCCACAAGATTGGTTTAGACTATGTATCCTGCTCACCATTCCGTGTGCCGATCGCAAGACTTGCCGCAGCACAGGCAGCAATTTCAAACAAATAAAACTTGTAAGTGTTATAATGCTGCCTGTGCTGCGTGCACAGGGCAGCAGTTTCAAACAAAGAGACTTATAAGTTAATAGTAGTGCAAATGAAAAGGACTAAATCCCGGGTTCGGGGTTAGTCCTTTTTTTGTGAAAAGCGGAACTCAGACAATCAAAAGCAAACGATAGTCACTCTACTTTCCGTAGGTGGTGAAATCTGGTACAAAGTTTTAGAATGTGATCATGGAGGTAAAAGTGATGAATCAATATGTAACAGGTGCGGTAATTAAGAAACTGCGGGAAAAAAATAAAATGACACAGTTGCAGTTAGCGGAAAGATTAGGAGTGAGTGATAAGACAATCTCAAAATGGGAGACGGGAAAGGGGTACCCGGATATTACATTGCTAGAGTCGATCGCAGAGGCATTTCGAGTGTCTGTTGCGGAGCTATTTTCTGGAACTATGGTAAGCAATTCGAATGTGGCTGCAGATATGATGAAGTCACAGTTTTATGTATGTCCCGTGTGCGGAAATGTAATTCATGGTGTGGGGGAGGCGGTAATTCATTGTCATGGGATATTATTGCAGCCCTCTGTGGCAGAGGAAACCGATGAAGAGCATAAGATATTTGTGGAGCGTATTGAAGATGAATATTTTGTACGCATAGAGCATGAAATGTCAAAAGAATATTATATTTCATTTGTTGCGGCGATTTCTGTGGATGGAATACAAATGGTAAAGCTATATCCAGAAGGAAATGCAGAAGCAAGATTCAAGATGAATGGGGTAAAAAAGATGGTGTTCTACTGCAATAGAAGTGGTCTGTTTTTTGTCAATTTAGTCAAGGGGATTGACGACAGGGAGAACAGTTATGATAAGATAGAAGAAAGGAGAGAATTAGAGAAAGTAGCCAAAATGTTGTTTGGATGATACTTTTTTCAAGAGAAGAATGGAATTTTTGAGGAGGTTTTATGGAATATATCAGAGTGACAAATGAGAATATAGACAAAGAACACATATGTTGTGCGATTTCAAATAACAAGGATATTCAGGTGGTATCCAAAAAGGAGTGGTTGAGGGAGAGATTTAAGGATGGTCTTGTTTTTCTGAAAAGTGTAGAACGAGGGAAATGCTTTATTGAGTATATACCTGCAGAAAATGCGTGGAATCCAATTCGTGCAGATGGATATATGTATATTAACTGCCTGTGGGTAGCCGGTTCTTTCAAAGGACATGGTTATGGAGCAGATTTGTTGAATGCCTGCATGGAAGATAGTAAGAGTAAGGGGAAAAAAGGATTGTGTATATTATCTTTCGGGAAGAAAAAGCCATTTTTGGCTGATCCTAAGTTCTTGAAGTATAAAGGATTCAAGGTTTGTGATGAAGCGGATAATGGTATTCAGTTATGGTATTTACCATTTGTCGAGGAGGTTTCTTTGCCTGAATTCAGGGAATGTGCCAAACATCCCCACATCGAAGAGAAAGGATATGTTTTGTATTATACCAGCCAATGTCCGTTTAATGCGAAATATGTCCCGATTGTAGAAGAGGTAGCAAGGGAAAATGATGTGCCATTTCGAACGATTCATTTACAGAGTAAAGAAGAAGCGCAAAATGCACCTACTCCAGTAACGACTTATGCGTTGTTTTATGATGGAGTATATTTAACAAACGAGCAGATGAATGACAAGAAATTTTTAAAACTATTAAAAGGTTAAGATATGGGGAAAATGGAATTACGGGGAGATTTTTATGAACAAAGAGTGGTCACAAAAGAATAAGGAAATACAGGTTTTGTTAGGAAAAGAACTAACTTACAAAGAAGGCATTCAGAAGTTGATTTCTTTTCGTGAAGAATTATTTGAACAGATTTCTAATATAGTAAGCAACTATCCGAAAGAGGCATTTTATCAGATGCCGTTTAAAAACGCGAAGGGTTATCATAGTAAAACGCTTGCGTATTCTATTTGGCACATTTTCAGGATTGAAGATATCGTGGCGCATGAATTGATAAAGAATGTTATGGAAACTTCCAATGCATTTTTGTTGGAATTGTCCTATGATGATATAAAACAAAAATTTACGGATGTAGATAAAAATAAAATAGCTGATTCCAAATGCGTTTCCACAGATGAAAATGCCGTTTGGTTAATTGATTACTGGTGCAGTAAAGATGTAAGAGGGTTGTTAAAAATACCATTTGTATTCTGGAAACAGACTAGAGAAGTATGCGATAAAAATGGTGTAGGGAAATTTGTTCCCTACACCATTTGTACTAACCAGACATTACTTTTGACCATACAATAGCCGATCACGACTTTGATCAGTTCTGTTGCCTGCACGAAGAAGTAGACACTTACAATACCAAGTCCGGTATAGTGCGCAAGAACAAAAGCCGTTGGCACTACGACAATCCAGGTAAAAACAGAGTCAAACAGGAATGTGACGAGCGTTTTTCCACCGGAGCGGAGCGTAAAATAAGAAGCATGGCTGAAGGAGCAGAACGGCATGATGATGGCAGAAACAGCAATAAAGCGGGTGGCAAGTTCCTTGATCTCATCGGTGGTATTGTAGATACCCGGGAAAAATCTGCCCACGATCAGCATTGCGACAGCCATGATCACACAGCAGAACACACTGAAAACGATCATCTTGTTATCGGCATCCTTTGCCTCTTCCAGCTCTCCGGCACCAAGATATTGTCCCACGACGATACTGATGCAGGCACCGAGCTGGATGTATACGATATTGAAAAGATTTGTGATCGTCGTTGCGATATTCAGTCCGGCAACCACTTCCAAACCTCGGATGGAGTAACACTGTGTCACGGCAGTCATGCCGGCAGCCCACAGCACCTCATTCATCATCAGCGGGAAGCCTTTGATCAGGATCGCTTTTAATTCATCTTTTGGAATACCAAATCCCGTGTATGCCGAGGTCAGATATTTATTTTTCTCTTTATGGGTGTGTGCCCAGAAGACAACGATCAGTGCTTCGATATAGCGGGCAATGACAGTAGCAAGAGCAGCACCCACAATGCCAAGTTTCGGAAACGGGCCAATGCCAAAGATCAGCAGAAAATCAAGCAGGGCGTTGCTTCCCACTGCGGCAAAACTTGCGATCATCGGGATCATGGTCTGTCCGGTTTCCTTGATATTTGTTGCATAGGACTGATTGATGGCAAACGGAACCAGCCCGAACATCATAATGGAAAGATACTGTAATCCATAGCCCAATGCCGCCTCTGTAGCACCATTTCCCACCGTATCGGTCAGATACAGAGAGACCAGCGCAGAACCTTTTGTGACAAAGAGCAGGATGGCAAGAGCCGTCACAAGCAGTGTTGCATACAGTTTAAAACGGAACGAATACATGTGCCCTTTGTGGTTTCCTTTTCCGAAATATTGTGCACCAAAAATGCTGGCAGCAGATGCCGCGCCGAAGATGGCGAGGTTATAGACAAAAATAAGCTGATTGACAATGGCAACACCGGACATCTGCTCCGTGCCAAGCTGCCCCACCATGATATTATCCAAAAAGCTGACCAGATTTGTAATGGCGTTCTGCAAGATCATCGGCAGAGCCAGAAACAGATATCTGCGATAAAAAGCTTTGTCTCCAATATATTTATCTCTGAATTTTGTGATCATAAGTACTCCTCTTTCTATTTCTCTTATGGCGTATTCTCTTAAAATAACATGCGAAAAAAGGAGTGTCAAGCTCTGCTTGTGCTATAATAGAAGAAAACAGTTGGGAGAGAAAACATGTGCGAGATAGAAGAACGTTTATGGCAGATGAGAGATGAGCAGTACAAAGAATTTCACAGGAAACTGATACCGAATATCAAAGAAGATACGATCATCGGAGTCCGGACACCGGCACTCCGCACCTATGCAAAGGAATTGCTGCGCGAAGCAAAAGGAGATCCGGCGTGTGAGCAGAGGATAGAGCAGTTTAAAAAGGAACTGCCACACCATTATTATGAGGAAAATAATCTGCACGGACTTCTGATCGAGGGCATGAAAGATTTTGTGCCCTGCATGGAGGCACTGGATGAGTTTCTTCCATATATTGATAACTGGGCGACCTGTGACCTGATCTCTCCGAAGGTGCTGATCTCGCAGCCGGAAGCGTTATTGCAGAAGATAGAAGCGTGGATGGCATCGGATCATACCTATACGATCCGTTTCGGCATGGAGATGCTGATGCGCCATTTCTTGGATGACCGGTTTGAAAGGGTCTATCTGGACTGGGTGGCAGAAAAAAGGTCAGAAGAATACTATGTCAATATGATGATCGCATGGTTTTTTGCAACGGCACTTGCCAAGCAGTATGAAGCAACGCTTCCGTATCTGGAAAATCGGGTGCTTGACACCTGGACACATAACAAGACGATCCAGAAAGCAATCGAGAGTTACCGGATCACACCGGAGCAGAAAACCTGTCTGAGGGAACTTAAGGTGAAAAGATAGAGTCCTGTTATGGTATCTGAAGCTATATCTATATTATAGTTTTCTCCTGATCTTTACTGAAAAACAGTAATAAGTCTGAAAACCTGCTCCACGGCAGCAACCATGTTTTTCCTTGCGTTCGCAGGGCGCATCGCATCGTCCAGAGTGGTTACAGTGCGAAGGATAGGGAAAAATGCATCAATGCCGTGCTGATTGCAGGTGGTAGCATCTTCGGTTACACAGCCGCAAAATGCGATCACAGGTTTTTTATATTTTTTGGCTATCGCGGCAACACCAATAGGAGCTTTTCCCATAACCGTCTGTCCATCGAGTCTGCCCTCACCTGTGATCACAATGTCGGCATCTGCGATGTAGGATTCCAGTTTTGTTTCCTCCAGTACGATTTTGATGCCGGATTCTAAAATGGCATTTGTATAGGAAAGAAAGGCAAATCCAAGACCACCGGCAGCACCGGTTCCAGCCTGGCTCATGTTTGCATTTGGATAGTTTTCCTGAGTTAGACGGGCATAGTGGGAAAGCCATTTGTCCATCTGCAGGACCATAGAAGGGGTTGCGCCCTTTTGAGGTCCATAAATAGTACTACAGCCCTGCTCTCCGCACAGGGTGTTTGTAACATCACATGCTATTTGAAAGCGGCATTCCTTTAATTCTGGGATCACTTGTGCATCCGATATTGCCTCGAGAACGGACAATCCCTTTGCACCAAATGGAACCGGATTTCCGTTTGCATCGAGAAAGCGGTATCCTAAGGCCTGAAGCATTCCGATCCCTCCATCGTTTGTAGCACTTCCGCCGATACCGACTATGAAATTGCGACAGCCTTTATCTATGGCATCGGATATAAGTTCGCCAACTCCGTATGTGGTGGTATTCAATGGATTGCGATCCTGTTCAGGCACGAGCGTGATACCTGCAGCTGCTGACATTTCGATGATGGCTGTTTTGGTTTCATCGATGATCCCATATGCAGCCTCAACAGCATTTCCAAGTGGGCCGGTAACCGGTATGGTTTCTATGCGCCCGCCCATTCCAAGAGCAAGAGCTTCGACAGTTCCTTCACCGCCATCTGCCAGAGGACGCACGAACACCTGTGCATCCGTTATCACTTTGTGTATTCCTTCTGAAATAGCAGAGCCGGCTTCAAGAGAGTTGAGGCTGCCTTTTAATGAATCAATTGCTACAACTACTTTCATGATATACCTCCCAAATTATTCCGAGCTTAACTGATAGGCTAAGTATAACAAAAATGGATAAATACGTATATGTTTTACGGAAAAGTGTGAAAAAATGGTTAGAGAATTAAAAAAGAAATCCATATAGCCGATAACAGAATCCCTTGCTTTCTCCACCAACATATGCTAAAATATCAACTGTTGAATTTCATATCGAAACATGAGAGTGAACCAATGGTCCACGAAGGGGTACACCACCGCGGGTGTATTTCTTTGTGGACCTTTTTTGCTGTATAGGAGATTTCTTTAAAATTCAATTAGATCAACCAGAGATAACAGGAGGAGCACATGATTATTACAGTAAATGGAAAACAAAGAGACGTAGCAGAGGGGATGACGATCAGCCGCTTTTTACAGGAAAACAAGCATCATCCGGGACAGGTGGCAGTAGAGATCAATGAAGCCATTTTAGCAAAAACCGAATATGACACAAAGATGCTGCAGGCAGGGGATGTTTTGGAAGTGTTGACGTTTATGGGAGGCGGTGCGCCGCAAAAGGATACGTTTACGCTGGGAGGACACGAATTTCAGTCGCGTTTTATCTTAGGTTCCGGAAAATATTCATTAGAACTCATAGATGCAGCAGTAAAGGAAGCGAAAGCAGAGATCGTAACCCTGGCATTAAGACGGGCAAACGAGGGTGGCATTGCAAATATTTTAGATTACATACCAAAGGGCGTGACACTCCTGCCAAACACGTCGGGCGCAAGAAATGCAAAAGAAGCAGTGCGCATTGCGCGGCTGTCCAGAGAGATCTGCCAGAGTGATTTTGTAAAGATTGAAGTGATCCGTGATTCCAAATATCTGCTTCCGGATAACTACGAGACCGCAAAGGCAGTCGAGACACTGGCAAACGAAGGATTTGTGGTAATGCCGTATATGTACCCAGATTTGAACGCAGCGCGGGATATGGCAAATGCAGGAGCTGCATGTATCATGCCGCTTGCCGCACCGATCGGCTCAAACAAAGGAATCTGCACCAAAGAATTTATCCAGATCCTGATCGATGAGATCGAATTGCCGGTCATTGTGGATGCGGGGATCGGAAGACCTTCCCAGGCATGCGAAGTCATGGAGATGGGAGCAGCCGCAGTGATGGCAAATACCGGAATTGCGACAGCGGGAGACATCCCAATGATGGCAGCAGCATTCCGCAAGGCGATCGAGGCAGGAAGAGAGGCATATCTTTCCGGACTTGGCAGGGTAAAAGAAAAAGGCGCGAGCGCATCATCACCACTGACCGGATTTATCCAGGAATAAATACATAACAGAGTTGTTCAGAAATGAGGATTACAATGAAAAACGAAGAACATATCAACGAGAGCATCTTAAGTGATGAGATCAGGGAACATCAGAAAGAGGCACGCATTGACCATATGACCTACCTTCCGGGGATGGAGATCCTCGAGGAGTCAACGGTCATGGAACAGGTCATTTCTGCCATGGAGCAGTATGATTATGAAAAATATGAGGCGGCAGATGTACTGCGTGCCATTGCGCATACAAACCGGACACCGGAGGACTTTGCAGCATTGTTATCCCCGGCGGCAAAACCATATTTAGAGCAGATGGCGCAGGCGGCAAAAGAGGAGAAAGAGCGGCATTTTGGAAATTCCATCAGCTTTTTTACACCGCTTTATATTGCAAACTACTGTGAAAACTATTGCATTTACTGTGGTTTCAACTGCCATAACCGCATCAAGCGTGCAAAATTAAACGCAGAGGAGATCGAGGCAGAGATGGAAGAGATCGCCAAAAGCGGATTGCAGGAGATCCTGATCCTGACCGGAGAGAGTCGAAAAATGTCGGATGTGACATACATTGGAGAGGCATGCAAAATCGCACGAAAGTATTTTAAAGTCATCGGACTTGAAGTCTATCCGATGAACTCCGATGAGTATGCTTACCTGCATGAATGTGGCGCGGATTACGTCACGGTATTTCAGGAGACCTATCACTCGGACAAATATGAGACCCTGCATCTGGCGGGGCATAAGCGGATCTTCCCGTATCGGTTAAATGCACAGGAACGTGCACTAAAGGGCGGTATGCGTGGTGTCGGATTTGCAGCATTACTGGGACTGGATGATTTCAGAAAGGATGCGTTTGCGACCGGAATGCATGCTTATTTACTGCAAAGAAAATACCCGCACGCAGAGATTGCATTTTCCTGCCCGAGACTGCGCCCAATCATCAATAATGACAAGATCAATCCGATGGACGTGCACGAGGCGGAACTGTTGCAGGTCGTAACGGCATATCGTCTGTTTATGCCATTTGCAAGTATTACCGTATCTACCAGAGAATGTGCAAGAGTCCGCGACAATCTGATGAAGATAGCAGCGACCAAGATATCCGCCGGGGTCAGCACAGGGATCGGAAGCCATGCCAAGGGCGTCGAGGACAAAGGAGATGAGCAGTTCGAGATCTCCGATGGCAGAGATGTAAGAGAGGTTTATCAGGCATTGGAGGAAATGGGACTCCAGCCGGTAATGAGTGACTATATTTATGTGTAAAGAGAGCAAAGAACCGTTCATTGCGGTCACAAACAGGGCATTATCCAGACATCCCTATCTGGAACAGATCGAACGGATCGCAAAAAGAAAACCAAAAGCAATCCTCCTGCGGGAAAAAGATTTATCCGAAGAAGCGTATGAGAATCTGGCAAAAGAAGTAAAGATGATCTGTGATCGTCAGGGAATCCGACTGATCTGCCACAATTATCCTGCGGTGGCAGAGCGGCTTGGAATTTCCACACTACATTTACCGCTTGCAAAGTTAAGGGAATATGCAGCCTGCGAGCACGAAAAGAAATTAGAACTGGGCTGTTCGGTACATGCGGTGGAGGAGGCAAAGGAGGCAGAGCGGCTGGGAGTATCTTATCTGGTGGCAGGTCATATCTATGCGACTGACTGCAAAAAGGGGCTGCCGCCGCGTGGACTTTCTTTTTTAAGAGAGGTCTGTTCCAATGTCACAGTTCCGGTATATGCGATCGGCGGGATCGGATTTGCTGATGGAAGGATTGAGGAGGTATGTAAGAATGGTGCCAAAGGTGCCTGTGTTATGTCGGAAGTGATGAAACTCTAGCGAAATGTTGGCTCTTTTTTGGGAATGTGCATTGCACCAATGAAAATAATCTGCTATACTTAATCGGATAGTAAAATGGAGGAGCGATATGTCACAGGCAGTTATTATAAAAAGTAATAAATCCGGAATCCATCTGATCTTAGATAAGGAGATGTCATTCCAGTCGCTTTTGAATGCAGTTGTTGAAAAATTCAAGGAATCCGATAAGTTTTTTAAGGGTGCCAAGCTGGCAATCTCCTTTGAAGGACGGGAGCTTACTCCGGAACAGGAGAATGCGATTATTGATGCTATCACAGCGAATACCTCGATCGAGATCCTCTGTATCGTGGACAATGATCCGGCACATGAGGCATATATCAGACAGCAGATCGAGGCATGTCAGGCAGCAGTGCAGCAGCCATATATGGACGGCGGTACACAGTTCTACCGGGGAACACTTCGTTCCGGGCAGCAGATTGAAAGTGAGTCCGGCATTGTAGTAGTGGGTGATGTAAATCCGGGTGCGACCGTGGCGGCATGTGGCAGCATTGTGATTCTGGGTGCGGTAAAGGGCAATGTCTATGCCGGAACAGCCGGAGATGACAGCGCATTTATTGTCGCACTTGATATGGATCCGATCCAGATACGCATCGGAAGCGTGATCGCCAAAAGCCCGGATAAGACCTTTGGCAGAAAACGACGGAAGAAAAAAGTAAAAGAGACTGCTTCAAATCCGCAGATCGCATATACCAAAGACGGTACAATCTGCATTGAACCGTTGACGAAAGAGTTATTAAGTGATATTTAACAGCAGGAGGAATGAAAAAACATGAGCGAAGTAATTGTAGTTACATCCGGAAAGGGCGGAGTCGGTAAAACCACCACAACTGCAAATGTGGGAACCGGTCTTGCGCAGTTAAATAAGAAAGTTGTATTAATCGATACCGATATCGGTCTGCGTAACTTAGACGTGGTTATGGGACTTGAGAACCGTATTGTATACAATTTAGTCGATGTTATCGAAGGAAACTGCCGCATCAAACAGGCATTGATCAAAGATAAAAAATACCCGGAGTTATATCTCCTTCCGTCCGCACAGACCAGAGATAAGACAGCAGTAAGCCCAGAGCAGATGCAGGCACTGATCGAGGAACTGAAACAGGAATTTGACTATATCTTACTGGATTGTCCGGCTGGTATCGAGCAGGGCTTTAAAAATGCCATTGCAGGAGCAGACCGTGCACTGGTTGTAACCACACCGGAGGTTTCTGCAATCCGTGATGCAGACCGTATCATCGGACTTCTCGAGGCAAATGAAGTAAAGAAGATCGATCTGATCGTCAACAGACTTCGTATGGACATGGTAAAACGCGGTGATATGATGAACGTCAACGATGTCTGCGATATCCTTGCTGTAAAACTGATCGGAGCGGTTCCGGATGACGAGCACATCGTAATTTCCACAAACCAGGGTGAACCGTTAGTAGGTTCTGACTGTCTGGCTGGAAAAGCATATGAGAATATCTGCCATCGTATTATGGGAGAAGAAGTGCCATTCCTTGATTTAGAAGGAAAGACAGGAGTATTTTCTAAAATAAAAGACCTGTTCAAGAAAAACTAAGGAGGAAGCAGCTCATGGGATTAATGGATTTATTCAAAAAGAAGAGCTCGGGTGATGTGGCAAAAGACCGTTTAAAGCTTTTGCTGGTATCTGATCGGGCAAGCTGTTCCCCGGAGATGATGGAACAGATTAAAAATGAGATCATTCAGGTTATTTCCAAATATATGGATATTGATACAGAAGGACTGGATATTCAGATCACACAGACAGAGTCAGAGAGTGGAAATGGATCCGTTCCTGCACTGGTGGCGAATATCCCGGTTCGTGATATTCGCCACGGAAAATAATTCAAAAAAGGATACATCCCAAAAGGGTGTATCCTTTTTTTACTATATATCCCCAATTTCTACGCATAATATTCAGGTTCACTGAGATTTATTGCAATGGGAAAGTGTCAGAAACAAATTACAGAACATGAATATTAGCGTAGAAATTATGAATTATTCTGTAAACGCATCCGAACACTCTGCCACCCCCTGTTTAAAAGCAGTGCAAGAACCAGATCCAAGAGAAAACGGCATGGTATCAGAACTCTGGTTGAAACCGGGATGGAGTGGATAAAATGCGAAAGCAAAGCCTGATCGGTTGCATGGACACATAAGATCCAGATTGTTTTGGAGCCGATATAGGCAAAAAAGTTCGTAAGGAACGGACTAAAACGCTCTATCCACTGGCTGATCCATTTGACAAAAAGGATACCGCCAAAGGCAGACAGCAGTTCGAATCCGTAGAAAGAATGCAGGAACTGATTGATATCAAAGCGATAGTCAGCCTTGTATTCAAACAGGGCAATGAGAAACCACAAAACGATCAAAATTTTTTCGGCAGCAGGAGTGATGATAAATCGCGGGTCATTCCGGTACAGGTAGCCAACATATAACCAGGCGGCAAAGACAGTTCCGTAGTGGAGTCCGAGCGGAATAAAAGTCCAGGTGATAAGCCACTTGGAGAAAAACACTGCATAAAGAAGAATGATAAGCCGCAGGTAAACGTTTTTTAATTTCAGCAGAAGTGCCAGATAGATTTCTCCGACAAATAGAGCACCGAGAAACCATAAGGCATAGACAGTTGGAATATGTTCTGGCTTGAATGGAACACCAAAATCCGAAGCAAAAACAAAGAAACCGGAAAAAATCCTTTTGGCAACCATCCGAAGGACGGAAACAGATCCAAAACCCAGATGATTCTGGATCAGAAAATAAATGCCCTCCAGTACAGACATGGCAAAAATGGTGATCCAATAGGGCATCAAAATAGAAACAAAGGCTTTATGAATACGTTGCCGAATAGGCAGATCACGGAAAAAATATCCACTGATAAAAAGAAATAAAGGCATATGAAAGGACCAGATAAAGGTGGATACCAGACGATTGTTGAAATAGTGCCCGACCATAACCAGAAGAATGGTAATTCCCTTCATAATATCAATATAACGAATCCGTGTTGTTTGTCCGCTTATCCGTGATATGAACCTCACCTCTTTTGTAATGATGTAACCGATAGAATAATTTATTATAATATAAAAGTAGGAAATATGCAATGCAGGTTGACAGGCATTTTAGAAGATAGTATTATCATACTAATTTGATATGAATTAAAGAAAAGAGAAGAAAGATGAAATATGATTTTGATACAGTGATTGACCGCAATCATACCAACTGTTTGAAATATGACTTTAAAACAGAGCGTGGCATGGAAGAAGATGTCCTGCCGCTTTGGGTGGCAGATATGGATTTTCAGACCCTGCCGGAGATCAGAAGCCGTTTGCAGGAAGTCGTTTCCCATGGGATCTTTGGTTACAGTGACGGGAAAGAGGATTATTTTGCCGCCGTGCAGGGCTGGTATGCAAGGCACTTTGGATGGGAGATCAAAAAGGAATGGCTGATCAAGACGCCTGGGGTCGTATATGCGATCGCGGCGGCAGTGGCGGCCTATACCAATGAGGGAGATGCGGTGCTGATCCAACAGCCGGTATATTATCCGTTCGGACAGATGATCCGGGAAAATAAACGGAAACTGGTCAACAATCCGTTGCAGCAGAGAGATGGACATTATGAGATCGACTTTGCGGATTTTGAGCAGAAGATCGTGGAGCACCATGTAAAACTGTTTTTATTATGCAGTCCGCACAACCCAGTGGGCAGAGTGTTTGAAGAGTGGGAGCTAAAGAAACTTGGTGATATCTGCATCAGACATCATGTGATTGTATTAAGTGATGAGATCCACAGCGATTTTACCTACCCGGGACATACGCATCATGTTTTCGCATCGTTGGGAGAAGTATATGCAGATCAGTGTGTCATCTGTACTGCACCGAGTAAGACATTTAACCTTGCGGGATTGCAGATCTCCAATATCCTGATCCCGAATGAGAAACTGCGTCATGCGTTTGAGTCGGCAGTGACAAGGACCGGTTACAGTCAGGTCGGTATCATGGGACTGGTGGCAACACAGGCGGCTTATGAGTACGGCGATGAATGGGTGGCAGAGTTAAAAGCGTATCTGTATGAAAATCTGAATTTTGTCCGGGAATATTTAAAAGAAAACCTTCCACAGATAAGACTGATCGAGCCGGAGGGAACGTATCTGCTGTGGCTTGATTTTGGTGGACTTGGACTGACAGAAAAAGAACTGGAAGAGCTGGTTGTAAAGAAAGCAAAACTCTGGCTGGACCGTGGTGCGGTGTTTGGAGCGGAGGGAAGAGGGTTTGAGCGGATTAATATTGCCTGCCCTCGCAGTACGCTAAAGCAGGCATTGGATCAGTTGAAAAATGCTATTTCATAAGAAGTTCTACCGGGCAGTGGTCGGATCCCAAAATATCCGTGTGGATCTTGGCGTCTAGAAGCTGCCCGTTTAAACGTTCCGAGGTAATAAAATAGTCAATACGCCATCCGGCATTCTTTTCTCTTGCCTTGAAACGGTAAGACCACCAGGAATAGACCTGTTCTGTGTCCGGATAGAAATACCGGAACGTATCGGTAAAACCATCTGCTAAAAGCGTGGTCATCTTTTCCCGTTCTTCATCTGAAAATCCCGCATTTTTGCGGTTGGTTTTCGGATTCTTCAGATCGATCTCTTTGTGGGCAACATTCAGATCTCCACAGAGGATCACAGGTTTTTTTGCATCCAGCGATTTCAAATAGGATAAAAACGCATCTTCCCAGGTCATGCGGTAAGGAAGCCTTGCCAGCTCGTTCTGGGAGTTCGGAGTGTAGCAGGTAACCAGGAAAAAGTTGTCATATTCTAAGGTGATGACACGTCCTTCCTTATCGTGTTCCGGGATCCCGATGCCATAGCTTACCTGAAGCGGCTCTTCTTTGGCAAAAATGGCAGTGCCGGAGTAACCCTTCTTTTCGGCATAGTTCCAGAACTGGTGATAGCCGGGAAGGTCAAGCGAGATCTGGCCTTCCTGTAATTTTGATTCCTGGATACAGAAGAAATCTGCATCCATCTGGTGAAAAACATCCATAAATCCTTTCTGCATGCAGGCACGAAGCCCATTGACGTTCCAGGAGATTAATTTCATAGAGAATACCATCCTTTCAAAAAGTTGTCAGTCTTATGATAAACCAAACCGGCAAAAATAAAAAGTGGATATTTGTTTGAAAAATATGATATGCTTAAAAAAGCGAACATTCGGAATGAAAAAGCGGACATTGACGAGCAAAAAGCGGACATTAAAGTAAGAAAGAAACGGAGCCCCCATGAACATTACAGTTAAAACGCAGTCTGGCAGCGTAGCCGGACAGGTTATATTTGAGGAAAAAGAAAAGAAAACACTCCTGGAGTTACTGCGGGAAGATCAGATCTATCTGGATGCACCATGCAATGGCAATGGAAGTTGTGGCAAATGTCTGGTGCAGTATGAAAAAGGCAGTACGAAAGTGACAGCGGCAGAGCAGGAAACACTTTCGGCAGCGCAGCTGCAGCGGGGCTTCCGGCTTGCCTGTCAGTCCGTGCCACAGAAAGATGCAGTGGTTGTATTGCAAAGTTCAGAAGAGATGGCAGTGCAGACAAAGTTTATAGAGAAAGAAACGAAAACAGATCGTAAGGATAGCGCGGAGAAGCCGGTCAGACAAAATGGTATAGATAGTGGGGAACGTCCGGTCAGACCGCAGAACGATAACCTTGGGATCGCAGTTGATATCGGAACCACCACACTTGCGGCAGCACTGGTGGATCAGACCACAAAAGAGACCATCTGTTATGCCGTTTCCGTCAACCATCAGAGAACCTATGGGGCGGACGTTATCACAAGGATACAGGCGGCGTGTGAAGGAAAACAGGATGCGTTGCAGGCGGGCATCTGTGATGATCTGGAAGATTTGTTCCGACAGCTTTTAGAAAAAGGGCAAAAGAAAAAAGAGGACATAAAAGAGATCGTGATAGCTGGCAATACGACCATGTGTCATCTGCTGTGCGGTTTTTCCTGTGAAGGACTGGGCAGTGCACCGTTTCATCCGGTAGATCTGTCATTGCTGCACTATACTTATCCGGAGCTGTTTGGCAGGGAAACATATCCTGCGACCGTTACGATCCTGCCTGGCATTTCTGCTTTTGTGGGGGCAGATATCGTGGCAGGACTTTACAGCAGCGGCATGTGTGACCTGTGGAGACAGGAAGCAAACGATCCAAAGACCGTGTTGTTTTTAGACATTGGAACGAACGGAGAGATGGCGCTTCTGACCCCAGGGGGATTATTCGTGACAACGGTGGCAGCAGGACCTGCTTTGGAAGGTGGAAAGATCCGCTGCGGCATGCCGGGCATCCCGGGGGCGATCGCAAAGGCATCACTTTTAGGCAGACAGCGGATGATCACGATGACCATTTCCGGTGCACCTGCGATCGGGATCTGTGGAACCGGGATCCTTGAGATCGTAAGTGAGTTGTGGAAATATAAAGTGATCGATGAAAACGGAACCCTGTCAGAGCAGTACCAGAAAGACGGATTTCCGGTGGCAAAGGGGATCGTTTTCACGCAGGAAGACATCAGGCAGGTGCAGATGGCAAAAGCAGCGATTCGCGCGGGAATGGAAGTATTGTTGCAGACCGCAGGGATACCGGCAGAAAAGGTTGACAGGGTATTGGTTGCCGGAGGCTTTGGCACGGCATTAAATATCGAAAAGGCAGTCACGATCGGACTGTTCCCAAAAGAAGTACAGGATAAGATAAGACTGCTCGGAAACAGTGCATTAGAGGGAGCCATCGACTGTATCAAAGATCCGCAGGCAGCAGAGGAAATGCAGCAGATCGCAGAGGAAGCGGTGGAAAAAAATCTGGCGATGCAGGAAGATTTTCAGGAAAAATATATCCGATATATGCAGTTTGATTAAAACTGCGGGAGTGAGGAGTCAGTATGGAAGAGAAACACAAAGAGGGAAAATTGCGTCAGCTTGCACATAGACTGCTGGGCATCAAACTGGGCTATCGAATGTTCTTTATCTACATCATAGGCGGCTTCCTGCCTCTGATCTTAATTGGCGTCTATCTGATCCACGGAACGAACCGTCTTTTGGTTGAGCAGGCGGAAAATGAGGAGATACAGGAGCTGGATACGGTTGCAACTCAGATATCAGAATTGGAGGGAACTTTGACGACGGTGTCAAAGTATTTTTATTTTGACAGCCAGCTTGAAGAGATTGCAAAAAAGCAGTATACCGATTATCAGGACATGATAAATGACTATAAGAATTACACGAATTTTCTGGTTTACAGGCAGTATTATAACAAGCTGATCTCTAATATCAGTGTCTATATGGAAAATGATACGATCAAGGGTAATCTCAACTTTGTGCAGGTAGATGATGAGATCCGAAGCGAAGACTGGTATGAACGGGTAAGCGAGGAGAAGAGCGGTATCGTATGGGCGTATCTGCCACACAAAATAGACGGATACGACCATACACTTGCCTTATGCCGGATGATAAAGACCAAGAAGAGCGAGAATGTGGGAGCTCTGGTCATTTACATACGGCCGGAGCGGTTCGAAGAATATATCAGAGACCGTGCCGGAGACACCTTTTTAGTGCTAAATGGCGGGCAGCTCATCAGCAGTAAACGCGATAACCTGAGCTTTAAGAAGATCAAGGAAGAGATGCCGGATAAAACGGAAGAGAAATGGCAGAAGCAGATCACAATCGATGGAGAAGAGTACATTATGACCTGTGAGACCATCCAGCAGAAAAACAGTACGGATTATCTTCAGGTAGTGGGTGTGCGTGCCTACCGTGATATTTTAAAAAATGCAAATAAACAGAGCAGGAAGAGTATTATACTCTCCGGTATTTCCGTGTTGTTTGCTGTGACGATGATCATGCTCTTTTCCTGGTCATTTTCCAGACGGGTCGAGCATTTCAGGGAGCAGATGCAAAAGGCGGCATCCGGAAGTTTTGCACTGGAAAAGAAACTGGAAGGAAATGATGAGATCAGTCAGCTTTATGATTATCTGAATACGATGATCCACGATATCCAGAAGCTGTTGTCGGAAGTGTATCGGGAGAAACTGCATGCCGAACAGTTAAAGACGAGTCAGAAGGATGCCGAGTTAAAGATGCTGACCAGCCAGATCAACCCGCATTTCCTCTACAATACATTAGAGACCATCCGCATGAAAGCAAGGGTCAACAAACAGTATGAGATTGAAGAGCTTGTTAAGATGCTCGGCAAGATCCTGCGGAGCAGTATTCAGGCGGGAGAGAAAGAGGTTGAAGTAAAATCTGAAGTGGAACTGGTAGAATATTACCTGAAAATTCAGCAGTACCGGTTTGGAGACCGTATCTCGTATTCGATCGCAGTAGAGTATGGACTGGAAAACAAACGGATTTTGCCATTGATCCTGCAGCCGATCGTGGAAAATTCGATCATCCATGGCCTCGAGGGAAAAGAAGAAAATGGTCTGATCGCCATTGCGGTAAGAAAAGAGAGTGAGATTATGGTAATTTCAGTTACCGATAATGGGAGCGGGATCGAAGAAGAAAAACTTGAAACGATACAGAAAGAATTGAAAAGCCGCCGGTTTAAGGGGGAGCATATCGGAATCGGAAATGTAAACCAGAGAGTCAAGCTAAAGTATGGAGATGAGTACGGAGTAACGATAAAAAGTGAGGTCGGAGTGGAAACGGTTGTAGAGATCAGGCTTCCATTAAACTAAAAAGGCCCGGAGCAGGGAAATGGGAAACTGCTCCGGGCTTTTTGCCGTAAAAATAAGACATTAAAAAAGTGATGTAAAAAAAGTAAGGTAAAATAAATGAAATTAGTGCGGTATTCAAATTTTTCGAAAAATTTTATAATCAGTTTAGATAAAGGAGGAAACAGCAGTATGAAAAAAAAGGGAAAACAAAAATTCAGTATGAAACTTATGTGGAAACAGAGATATCTGCTGCTTATGTCAGTACCCTTCGTAATCTGGCTGATCATATTCAAATATATTCCGTTATGGGGTTGGACGATGGGATTTCAGGAGGTAAAACCAAAATCATTTGCCCTTCCGATCTGGGAGCGGAAATGGGTTGGATTTGACAATTTTAAAAAGGCATTTACGGATCGCTTGTTTAGCCAGACGATGATCAACACGATCGGCATCAGCATCTTAGGTATTGCGATCGGAACGATCCTTGCGATCCTGTTTGCTTTGATGTTAAATGAGATCTGTTTTAACCGGTTCAAAAAAGTAACACAGACTATTTCTTATCTGCCACACTTTGTATCCTGGGTGGTAATCGCCAGCATTGCCAAGATGGTATTAAACGATGGCGGAATGATCGATACCCTGTTTGGAAAAAGCCTGCATCTGATGTCAACAAATACCCCGCTGTTCTGGCTGGTTGTCTGCCTGATCGATGCATGGAAGGAAGTTGGATGGAACGCGATCGTTTACTTATCTGCCATGGCAGGAATTGACCAGGGACTTTACGAGGCGGCAAAGGTCGATGGCGCAAACCGTCTGCAGAGGATCTGGCACATCACACTGCCGGGCATCAAACCAACCATTATCGTGTTACTGATCATGAGTATCGGTGGAGCATTGAATGTCGGCATGGAACGTCAGATGCTTTTGAGTAATGGTATTGTTCAGGATCATGCGATGGTACTTTCCTGGTTTGCATATGTAAGAGGAATTGGAAACAACAATTACGGGGTGGGTACTGCAATTGGTATGTTCCAGTCCGTTGTCGGTGTCACACTGATGCTGATCGCAAATAAGATCGCAGGATGGCTTGGCGAAAGCAGCCTGATGTAAGGAGGAGAAGACCATGGCAAAAGCAAGATCAAGTCAGAAAATAAAAAGCCGGGAAAAAATTCTGGATTACATATTGGTGGTCGTATTCATCGGAGTCGTAGTGATCACACTCTACCCATTTTTAAACGTACTGGCAATCTCGTTTAATGATCCGATCGATACGATGCGTAATATCAATTTTATTATTCCAAGAGAGTTTACATTAAGCAACTATACCTATGTATTTACCGAAAATAATCTTGCAGGACCGTTTCTGATGTCGGTAGCAAGAACACTGATCGGAACCTTAGTCAGCGTGTTCAGTACCGCAATGATCGCATATGTACTGAGCCGGAGAGATTTTTACTTCAACAAGATCGTTACATTTTTGTTTTTGATCACCATGTATGTCAGCGGTGGTATGGTACCGGAGTACCTGCTTTTAACCAGAACTTTAAATCTTGGAAATAATTTTCTGGTTTATCTGTTACCGGGACTGATTTGGGCTTATAATATAGTCTTGATGCGTTCTTTTATGGATGGATTACCGGATGCCTTACAGGAAGCTGCAAGGATTGACGGTGCAAATGATTTTGTGATATGGCTAAAAATTATTGTACCGCTCTGTAAGCCGGTACTGGCAACCGTTGCACTGTTTGTTGCAGTCAGTCAGTGGAATTCATTCCTGGATACCTATTTATATGCAAGAGATCTGCCGACCTTACAGTATGTGCTGTATGAGATCATGGAAAAAGCAACCATCAAGGTTGACCCGCATGCAGCGGATCAGGTGAAAAATGCAGTTTCACCACTTTCGGTCAGAATGGCGATCACAATTATTGCAACAATACCGATTATAGTTGTTTATCCATTCCTGCAGAAGTATTTTGTAGGTGGTATGACGGTTGGTGCAGTCAAAGACTGATACTGATACATTATGAATAAGCAAAATTGAAGGAGGAGAAGAAGGCTTATGAATCAAAAAAGATTTTGTGCGTGGATGCTTGCAGCAGTCATGACTGCAGGTGTACTTGGGGGATGTGGAAACGGAGCAACGAGCACCAACACAGGAGGCGAGAGCACGACCGGAAGTGGAACAGAGACGGCTTCGTCATCTGGAGATGTTGTAGAGCTGACATTCTACAATGCAGATGGACAGGAAGATCCGTGGACCGATCCGGTTGCACAGGCACTGACTGAGGCAACAGGAGTAAAATTATCGACCGACTATCCGGTATCTTCGGATGATCAGAAAGTAGCACTGATGATTGCTGAGCAGAGCTACCCGGATATGATCTTTGCAAAGGGAGATGCAGGAAGCCTGATCGAGGCAGGGGCATTGATCGATATGACAGACCTGATCGATGAGTATGGTCCAAACATCAAAAAGATGTATGGTGATGAGTTTGACAAACTGAAAAATTCCAAGGATGATCCATCCATCTATCTATCAGTTATCTTCTTATGCAGTAGGGGGAGAGAATTTCACAACTTCCGGAACGGCACAGGTACAGTGGGATGTATTAAAAGAAAACGATTATAAGATCCCGGATACCTTAGAAGAGTTCGAGAACATGTTAAAAGATTATATGGCAGCGCATCCAAAGACCGATGACGGACTGGATACGATCGGATTTACCTTATCCGCAGCAGACTGGCACTGGATGATCACATTAGGCAACCCGGCGGGCTATATTGCAGATGGTGCACCGGATAACGGACAGTGGCTGGTAGATGACAACAATCAGGCAATGTATAAATTCCGTTCTGACAAGGAAAGAGAATATTTCCAGTGGATGAACCATATGTATAACGAGGGTATCTTAGATCCTGAATTTGCAACACAGACACATGAGGACTATATTGCAAAGATCGCCTCCGGACGTGTCCTGGCATTGTTTGATACGGACTGGGATTACAGTGATGGCGAAAAAGTATTAAAAGCAGATGGTAAATTAGGAAAAACCTATGCTCCATTACCACTTACCATGGACGCAGACACCAAATGTGCAACCTTAATGTATCAGGGACTTACCACCGGATATGGTGTAGGTATCTCCGTAGACTGCAAAGACCCGGTTGCAGCGATCAAATTCTTGGATTATATCTGCTCCGATGAAGGTCAGGTATTAGTACAGTGGGGTATCGAAGGCGAAAATTACTTCCTGGATGACGAGGGACATCGTTACAGAACACAGGAAGAGATCGATGCTTCCAACAACGACAAAGACTACAGCAAAAAGACAGGTGTTGGCTTTCACAACTACCCGTTCCCATGCTATGGAAACGGTGTGGTAGACTCTACTGGAAGTACATACACAACAAAGAGCAAAGAATCTGTGATAGAAGAGTATGACGAGGAACAGAAGGCAGCATGTGAGGCATGGAATGTAGAACTGCTGACCGACATCTTCCCGCAGGCAAGCGAGTTTAAGACACCGGATTATTCCGCAATCTGGGCTTATACAAAGCCAAGTGAATTTGATGAGATCGCAAATCAGTTAGACGAGATCGCATGGTCTTCTCTGATCAGCTGTATCATCGGAAACGAGGATGATTTTGATGCTTCTTATGACAAGATGCTTTCCGACCTTGACAATGCAGGTGTAGCAGATGCAGAGCAGATGCTGACCGATATCATTCAGGAGAGAGTACAGCTTGTAGAAGAATAAAAAAATAACAGGAAAAGGAAACAGGCTGCTGCATGGTACCGACAGGTTTGTGCGGTGGTCTGTTTTTCTGTATTGGTTCTAGGGTATAGTAACAAAAAAGACAAAGAGAGGATAAGATTGATGATAGAGAGCAAAAAAGTAAACAAGATCCTGTATGGCGGAGACTATAATCCGGAGCAGTGGCCGGAGGAGATCTGGGAAGAGGATATGCGGATGTTCAAACTGGCGCATATTGATGTTGTGACCTTAAATGTATTCAGCTGGGCAGCATTACAGCCGGATGAGACCACCTATGATTTCACAAAACTGGATAAGATCATGGAGTATGTAAGGGAAAATGGACTGAAAATCTGTCTTGCAACATCCACGGCTGCACATCCGGCCTGGATGGCAAGAAAATACCCGGATATTTTACGCACCGAATATAATGGGATGAAGCGTAAATTCGGAAGTCGCCATAATTCCTGCCCAAACAGTCCAACTTACCGGAAATACTCCGTTGCACTGGCAGAGCAGCTTGCAAAACGTTACCACAATTATGACAATATCGTAGCGTGGCACATTTCCAATGAATATGGCGGGGAGTGCTATTGTGAGAACTGTGAAAAGGCATTTCGTGTCTGGCTGCAGAAAAAATATCACACGATAGACGAGTTAAACCGTGTCTGGAACACCAGCTTCTGGGGACATACCTTTTATGACTGGGATGACGTGGTGCTGCCGGATCTGAGAAGTGAGGAATTTTCCTGGGATGGAAAGCCACGTACGAATTTTCAGGGAATTTCTTTGGATTACCGGAGATTTAATTCCGACAGCCTGCTTGAGTGCTTTAAACTCGAGCGGGATGTTGTGAAACAGTATACCCCGGATATTCCGGTCACAACAAACCTGATGGGATGCTATCAGCCGCTTGATTACCAGAAATGGGGAAAAGAGATGGACTTTGTTTCCTGGGACAGCTATCCGGCATTTGGGGCAGAGTATGCACATAATGCAATGGTACATGATGTGATGCGCGGCGTAAAACATGGCAAAACATTTGCATTGATGGAACAGACCCCGAGTGTCAGCAACTGGCATACCTACTGTGCCCTGAAACGTCCCGGCGTGATGCGCCTGCTCAGCTATCAGGCACTGGCACACGGATCGGATACCGTGATGTTCTTCCAGATGAGAAGAAGCATTGGTGCATGTGAAAAATATCATGGAGCTGTGATCGACCATGTCGGAACAGAAAACACCCGAGTATTCCGCGAGATCGCTGCGTTGGGAGCAGAACTGGAAAACTTAGAAGATACCACGCTTGCGGCAAGAACAAAAGCGAAAATTGCGATCGTGTTTGACTGGGATAACTGGTGGGCAACCACACTCTCGGCAGGACCAAGTGAGGCAGTCAACTATTATGACGAAGTGTACCAGTATTACCGCACACTTTTTCAGATGCACATTCCGGTGGATATGGTCAGTGTGGAGGAAGATTTATCCGGTTATCAGATACTGATCGCACCACTGTTATATATGTGCAAGGATGGTTATGACGAGAAGATCGGCAAATTTGTATCGCAGGGTGGCACTTTTGTGACAACCTATTTCAGCGGCTATGTGGAGGATCACGATCTGGTCATTACCGGTGGATATCCGGGCAGACTGCGCGATATCTTAGGTATCTGGGTCGAAGAATCGGATGCCATCCCGGTGGAGGATATCGGCTTAAAACACACCTTTACCTACGATGGAAAACAGTACCCGGCAGAGATCCTCTGTGATCTGCTGCATCTGGAGGGCGCAGAGAGCCTTGCATCCTATGACAATGATTTTTATGCAGGCATGTCGGCAGTGACCAGAAATTCCTATGGAAAGGGTACGGCATATTATGTGGCAACACGTTCCAATGCGGATTTTTACCGCGGATTATTTGAGCGGATCCTGGGTGAATGTGAGATCACACCACTTGTGACAACCGGATCGGATGGAAACGCAGGGATCAGTGTGGAGGCTTGTGTGCGTGAAAATAAAAACGGTACGTTCTTATTTTTGTTAAATCACAGTGAAAAAACGGAGAAAGTCACATTAAGATCCGGCGGAACAGACCTGCTTAATAACAGGGAGTATCAGGACGGAGAGACGATAGAACTTGCTGCAAAGGATGTCGCACTCATTCAGCAAAAATAAAACAAACAGGGGGATTTTTTGTGAACGAGAAGGAGATTTTAAACAGGGTAGAAAAAGGGATCATAGAAGGTCCCTTTCTGCCGGAGTGGGGGTCTTTAATGGAGCAGGAGATACCGGAGTGGTTTGCAAAAGAAAAACTTGGGATCTTCATCCACTGGGGGCTCTACAGCGTTCCGGCATATTCGAATGAATGGTATTCCAGAAATATGTATATAAAAGGGATGCCGGCTTATGAATATCACAGAAAAGTCTATGGAGAGCAGAAAGACTTTGGTTATCAGAATTTTATCCCGCTGTTTCGTGCGGAAAAATTTGATGCGGCAGAGTGGATCGCTTTGTTTCGGGATGCCGGAGCAGGTTATATCTTTCCGGTGGCGGAGCACCACGACGGATTTCAGATGTACCGGAGTGATCTCTCCAAATGGAATGCGGCAGAGATGGGACCAAAGAAAGATATCCTTTTGGCACTGAAAATGGAGGCGGAACGGGCAGGGCTTCATTTCTGTACTTCATCACACCGGGCAGAGCACTTCTTTTTCATGGGACATGGCAGGGAATTTGACAGTGATGTGAAAGCACCGATGAAAAAAGGCGATTTTTACTGGCCGGCAGAAAAAGAGCCGAAGACGGAAGACCTGTATTCCAGGCCGTACCCTGAGGAAGAATTTTTAAATGACTGGCTGGCGCGCACT
>ENA-UOJC01001847-UOJC01001847.1-human-gut-metagenome-genome-assembly--contig:-C104-NODE-1847-length-25690-cov-9.023093_pt1 | contig 25690 bp, 25 predicted proteins | sample MGYA00242339_ERZ723886 | MGnify/ENA metagenome assembly ERZ723886 | reverse complement strand
CGACACCCTCAAGACCTGCGCGGACGCCGGCATTCTGCTGCTGTAAGCGCACATCGGAATCGAACAAAGGAAGCCGCGGCATTGCCGCGGCTTCCTCTTTCTCTTGTTCAGTCCTTTTCCTGGAAGGCTCGGATGTAGCGGATCAGCATTTCCGCCGTACCCTCCATGCCAAGCACGTCGCTTTTGACCGTGAGATCATAGGCGCGGGCGTCGCCCCACTTCATCTCGCAGTAGTAGTTGTGGTAAGCCTTGCGCTGGTGGTCGACCGTGCGGATCTCCTCGATGGCCTCCTCTGCGGAGAGCCCCTTTTTCTCCATCACGCGGCAGAGCTTGGCGTGCGGATCGCCGCCGATGAAAAGGCTGACGCGGTGCGGATCGTCCTTGAGCACCTGCTCGCCGCAGCGGCCGATGAGCAGGAAGGATTCCCCGCTCGCCGCCTTGGCGCGGATCATATCAAAGGTCTTTTCCGCTACGTTGACCTCGAGCGAATTGGAAAATCGCCCGATGCGGCGGGAGGCAAAGAAGTTGACCGGCTTCTCGTCCATCCGGCGGATCAGCTCCTCGCTGTAGCCCTCGGAGACGATCTCCGACTCGATGGAGTCCTTATCGTAGAGCTTGATGCCGAGTTCACGGGCGATCATGTCGGCTATGTAGTGGCCGCCGCTGCCGTGCTCACGGCCCATGGTAATGATGATCTGGTCTTTCATTGCGGTATACTCCTTTCTTCTCTCAGAGGTAGCGCAGGAACAGACACACCGTGGACACCGCCATCACGAGGATCGTGGCGGGCACGCAGTATTTGCAGTAGCGCCCCCAGCCGATGGGATAGCCGCCCTTGGCGGATACCGAGGTGCCGACCACGTTCGCGCTCGCGCCGATGGGCGTCGCGTTGCCGCCGAGGTCCGTGCCGAGGGACAGCGCCCAGGCCAGCACGCCCACGTCCATGCCCTCGACCGCGGCGATGGAGCGGATGACCGGGATCATCGTGGCGGCAAAGGGAATATTGTCCACAAAGGCGCTGGTGACGGCGGAGAGCCAGAGAATGATGACGACGATCGTCGCCACATGGCCGCCGCTGATGTTGGTGATAAAGCGCGCGATGATATCCAGCACGCCCGTCTTTTCCAGCCCGCAGACCGAGACGAACAGGCCGATGAAGAAGAGCAGCGTTTTATAGTCCACGCCGCGGATAACCTCGAGCACCGTCGCCCTTCCGTGCGACAGCGCCATCACAAGCAGCGTCAGCGCCGCAACGATCACGCCGATGCAGGCGACCGTCAGACCCGTCTGCGCGTGCGTCACGAGCAGCACGACCGCCAGCAGGAATACGGCAGCGCTCGCGCCGAAGGCTCTGCGGTCCGTGATGGCGCTCGACGGCTCCGGGCAGACGACCGGCCCGCCGTTCGCGCGCTCCTCACGCAGCAGCTCCTTGCGGAAGCACAGCCAGAAATAGACGGCGACAGCCGCGAAGCAGACCGCGACGATCGCGCCGGTATTTTCGATGAAGTCAAAGAACGTATAGCCAAGCGAGGTGCCGATGATGATGTTCGGCGGGTCGCCGCACATGGTCGCCGCGCCGCCGAGGTTCGCGCAGAAGATCTCCGAGAGGATCATCGGCACGGGGTCGAACTTCATCGTCTGCGCCAGCTCGAGCGTGACGGTGGCGAGAAAGAGCACGACCGTGATGCTGTCGATGAACATCGAAAGCACCGCCGAAAGGCACATGAAGCAGATGAGCAGCGGCACCACATGGTAGTGAACGAGCTTTGCGAGCGACAGGCACAGCCAGCGGAAGAAGCCCGCCTTGCCAAGCCCCTCGACCATGATCATCATGCCCGCGATGAAGAGGATGGTGGACCAGTTGATGCCCGCCGTGCTCTCCTCGCCGGCTCCGTACCAGAAGCCCGCCGTGAAGAACGAGCGGAGATTGAGCGCCTCCCAGATCGCCGCGGGCGAGTGCATACAAACGCCGAAGACGAGAATAAGTACCAGCGCTCCGCTGACGAGCGTAATGACATGGCGCTCGAACTGATCGAGGATGATCAGAAGGAACATCCCGAGAAAAATACAGATCGCAATGACCTGCGCAAGCATAGCAGTGACCCCCATTTCAAAAAGCAAGTGAGGGTATTATACGTCTGCCGCGCAGGTCCCGCAATCGAAAAAATACAAGATTTTGCGTCAGAAAATTAAGAAAGCCGCTATATTTGCTAATTTTCCGTTAAGAGCCTTGCCGCCCGGCAGCGCCGCCCGTCTGACACGCGGATGCCGGTCTTCCGTCTGCGGCGCTCGAAAAAGAACAGCAAGCGCCTGTCCTCTCGCGGCTCTTTCCTCATCTCGGGTAGCGCTGCGGGATCAGTCCCGCGCGCATGAGATAGTAAACGATGCTCGGCACGACGGCGAGCTGGAGCACGATGCCCGGCAGCGCCGTGACGAAGCTCGCGGCGATCCATGCCTGCATGGTATACTGTCCCGCCATGAAAAAGAGAGCCTTTGTCACACCGGAAACAAGGCGGCCGATCAGCATTGCGGCGACGAGCGACAGGTAGAGGTCGGCATAGGTCTTCCCCGTGCGTACAAGGCACAGCATCAGGCCGGTCGTCAGGCCGTAGGCCGCGCACTCGACCATCATAGCAGGCATCAGGGCCGCTGTCGGCATTCCGGTGAGAACGCTTGAAAGCATGGGGCCAAGCAGGCCGCAGACCGCACCGTAGGGAGCGCCGCAGACCATGCCGCACAGCAGCACGGGAATGTGCATCGGCAGCATGATCTTGCCGCCGTTCGGGATGGAATGAAATGCCATTGGCAGAACAAGGCACAGCGCGATGTTCACGGCGGTGAGGACAAGGCGTTTGGTAGCGGTCATTTGCGTTGCTTTTTGCATGGATCGGATTCCCCTTATCTTTGGTATGCTTTTAGTTTACAACAGAAAATCTCTCCCTGCAAGCCCCACGGGGATAAAATTTGAAGGTGGCGGCACAGGGCTGTGCCGCCGCTTCCCCTTTTCCCCGTTATTCCGCGAGCCTTGCGTCAAAGGTCAGCGTGACCGTGATGGGCTGACCGTCCTGCACGGAGAGGAAGAAGCCCTCGCTGTAATAATACTCCCCCTCGATCCGCGCGTCGTAGCGCATTTCGACATTCTTCCACGCGGCGGAATAGTCGGCATCGCCCGCCCAGCTGTTCGAGCCGATCTGCTTTACCACGCTGCGGATGTTGAAAAGGCTCGTGCCCTTTTGCGCCGCAGCGAGCGCGAGGTACGCCATGCGGGCATTCTCATCGCCCGTGCCGTAGATCGTTTCCGCCGTCTCGGTATATGCCCAATGCACGGCATGGAGCGTTCCGTCCTCCACCGTGTAGGTGAACGGCGCGGGACCGTCGCCCCCGCCGAAGTAGACCACATTCTCATATTGGTTCTCTGCCCACTCGCCGTTTTCGTCGAGCGACCAGCGCTCGCCACAGTCAAAGTAGCCGCGGTAGAAATTGACGTTCTCCGCAAATTCCGCCACGGTCAGCTCGCCGCGGTTCGGCGGCAGCGCGGCGCTCAAGCCCATAGCAAGGGTCAGGGCAAGGCTCAGCGCGGTGCTCGCCGCGTAGAGCAGTACTGACTTCCCTATGCCGCGCTCGTCGAAGCGCTCAATGCTGCCACTCTCCCATGCCAGCTCCTCGCCCCGCGTATAGCGGCGGTAGCTGCGGTAGTTGCACACAAGCTCCACGATGGAAATGCCGAGGCCCGCGCCGTAAAGCCAGACGGCGGCGGTGCGCTCAAGCGCCTCGCCGTAGCTGAGCCTCTCGCCGTCCGGCCGCGTGACGGTGATGCCCATGCACCATTTGCCCGCGGTCGCAGCAAAGCGTGAGAGCAGCAGCGGCTCAAGGAGGAGCAGCAATCCCCAGCCGATCAGAGCGCAGACGATGTCCTCCCACCGGGAAACGGTTGTGTAGTTGCGGTGCAGCAGCACATACTGCACAAAGGAGACCGGAAGCCCCACGAGCGCGAGGTCGATGCCGCGGGCAAAGTAGCGCCGCCACGGGTGCGGCTCGGCAACGTCCCGCTGCTTCGCCGCCACGTCCGGCTCAAAGCCGTTGAGGTAGTCCTCCGGCCGTAAGGCGGAATAGCTTGTCACCTCGCGGGAGATGGCGTCGCACACGTTCCGCGCCGCCAGCAGGCGCTGACCCTCGCTCTCCAGCGCCGCGCTGCGCTCCCGCATGGCGGCGGCAAAGTCCGCCTCGCCGCTTTGCAGCCTTCGGATCTCTTCGAGCGAGAAGCCGAGGCTCCGCAGCAGCGCGATGCGCAGCAGCGTCTCCAGATCCTCCTCGCTGTAGTCGCGGTATTTGTTCTCCCGCCGCGCGGGAGCGAGCAGACCCTCCTGCTCGTAGTAGCGGATGTTCGCGCGCGTCAGGCCGCTGCGCTCTTCGATCTCTTTGATGTTCATAGGCTCTCCTTCTGCGCTCTGCGCCGACCCTTCCCAATGCTATGATACCGCATTGTAAGGCATAAAGCAACTTGACAGTCAAGCCCTTTTTCCAAATTTTTCGGTCATATTCGAGCCTGTCTCCCGCTATGGATAGAGATAGACACAAAAATCTGGGAGATCGGAGGGCTTTTTATGACCCATTCCTTCTATCGGAGCTACGGCTTCCTTGCCGCGATGCTCGCCTGCATCGTGCTCGGCTGCGCCGTCGGCGCGGCCTGGCCCGGGGCTGTCTGCCTTGAGCCGCTCGGCACCGTGTTCATCAACATGATGTTCTGCCTCGTCGTGCCGCTGGTGTTCTGCTCGCTCGCGGGCAGCATCGCCAATACGCGCTCGCGGCGCAGGGCGGGGCGCATCCTCGGCGCGACGCTCGGCGTCTTTGTTGTCACCGGGCTGCTCGCGGCCTTTATCATGCTGGTCATCGTGCGTGTCTTTCCCCCGGTGCTGACGCCGTGGACCGATGCCGCGGCGGGCACGGTGGACAATCCCGCGCCGCTTGCGACGCTGCTCGTCAACTTCTTCACCGTCAACGATTTCTCTGCGCTGCTCTCGCGGCGGGCGATGCTGCCGCTGATCGTCTTTTCCCTGCTCTTCGGCTTCTCGGTCTCCGCCTGCGGCGGGCCGGATACCGTAACGGCGCGGGTGCTGGACGACGCGACAAAGTGCCTTTTGAAGATGGTCTCGCTCGTGAGCTGCTACGCCCCCATCGCCTTCTTCGGTTTCTTCGCCGCGATGGTCGCAAGCTACGGCGCGCAGATCACGGCGTCCTACGCCCGCGCGATGCTGGCCTACTACCCGCTCTGCTTCGTCTACGCGCTGCTCGCCTTCCCGCTCTTTGCCTACCTCGGCGGCGGGCGCGAGGGCGTGCGGCGGCTGCGGAGGCACATCCTGCGCCCTGCAGTGACCGCGCTCGGCACCTGCTCGTCCGTCGCCACCATTCCGGCGAATATGGAGGCCGCGGAGGGCAGCGGCATCCCGCACGAGGTCGCGGATCTTGTGCTGCCGCTGGGCGCGACGATGCACATGGACGGCTCGTGCTTCAGCTGCGTGCTCAAGGTCGCGTTCCTCTTCGGCGTGTTCGGCCTGCCGTTTGAGGGCGCGGGACTGTTTGCCGAGGTGTTGGCCGTGGCGGTCTTTTCCTCCGTCGCCATGAGCGGCATCCCGGGCGGCGGCTACATCGCCGAGTTCATCCTCTGCTCGCTCTTCTTCCCCGACCGGATGGCGGTTGCCTACCCCATCGCCGTCACCATCGGGAATCTGGTCGACCCGCCCGCCACGATGGTCAACGCCGCGGGCGACTACGCCGCTTCCTTCCTCGTCGCCCGCATCACCGAGGGCAGCGGCTGGCTGGAGCGCACGGACGGCGAGCGCGCTGCATAGCAGAAAAGCATCTGCCGCAAGGCAGATGCTTTCGTTTATTCGTTCGCGCCTCCCTCTTCGAGGTAGGGCGAATACATCATGATGGCGTCGTTGCGCACGACAGGCTTCTCGTCGAGCAGCACACCGTCCGCGTCGAAGCGCTGCTGCCAGAGCACGTTGTGGCGCGTGTAGCCGCCCCAATACTCCGCGCGCATCTCATGATCGCGCTCGACGATCTCATAGCGGCACTCCGGCGCGGTGGAGCAGCGCCACTCACCGATGAGGTCGTGCTCGCCGACCGTGACGAGGAGCTGATAATCGTCCGCCGTGTCGTTGCGGATCATCAGGTCGCCGTAGGGATAAAAGCAGGTCGCTCCGCTGCCGAAGGGCTGCGTGCGGTCCGAATCGGGAAAGACGTCGTAGCCGTGGCGGTGGCGCTCGGTGACGGTCAGCGGCGTGTGGAGCGTCATCCAGAAAATGAGGTTCGAGAGCTGGCACAGTCCCCCGCCGACGCCCGCAACGGCTCTGCCGTTACGCAGCAGCATACCGGGCAGATAGCCCTTCCTCGCCGTCGGGCGGCCGATGAGATACCAGTAGCTGAAGGTCTGCCCTGGGCGGAGCACAATGCCGTTCACCCGCGCGGAGGCAAGGCGGAGATTTGTCACCTTGTTCTCCTGCATCCACATATCCACGTCCCGCAGCCTGCGCATCAGGGGCGTTTTGTGGCTCGCCGCGCTGTAAGGCAGGATCGCCTCACAGCGCTCGCGTGTGAAGGAGCTTCGCTCCTTGATCCACAGGAGCTTGCGCAGGGTCCCATAGTAGGCCCCGCCGAGAGCGAGGCGCAGGTCGGAGCGGGCAACGGGTTCCTTCATCGGTCGTTCCTCCTTGCTTTTTCTTGTTTCTATTCGCGCGGTCCGGGCAGAAAGCGCTCTCCCTCGCACCGCGCGGTCATGGTGCCGGCGGACAGCTCGGTGAGCGCGGCGTCAAAGCCCGCCGCATTCTCCTGCGGCAGCAGGATACGGATGCTCACCGCCGCGCCGAAGTCCGTGCCCTCCACCGTGCCGCCGTGGGCGGCGGCGAGCAGCTTCAGGCGCTCGAGCATCGGATAGGGGCAGTCCACCGTCACGGCAGACCACAGGCGCATCCTTGCCTTGCCCGCCGCGTCAAGCGCGTCCTTTGCCGACTTCGCGTAGGCGCGCGTCAGTCCGCCCGCACCGAGCAGCACACCGCCGAAATAGCGCGTCACGACGCAGACGACGTTCTCCACGCCCTCGCGCTGAAAGACATTCAGCATCGGCTGACCGGCGGTGCCCTGCGGCTCGCCGTCGTCGCCGTAGCGCACCACGCCGCCCTCGTGCAGGACGTAGCACCAGCAGTTGTGGCGCGCGTCGTAGTATTTTTTCCGCATTTCGTCGAGAAAGGCGCGGGCCTCGGCCTCGGTCTCCACGCGGCGGACGTGGCCGAGAAAGCGCGAGCGCTTTTCGGTGAACTCCGCTTCCCCCGCGTCCACGGGAACATAGTAGCTCTGCGGTGCGCTCACTCCCAGTCCTCCTTCGGCTCGGTGTAGCCCTCGACGTAGTCCTTGACCCGGCCGAGCACGCGCGGCGTACAGACCGCCACAATGTCGATGGTCTCGCCGTACTCCACGCTCTCGACCTTTGCCTCGCGGTAGAGGCTGTCGAGCCAGCCGCCCTTGTCGTAGGGCAAATGGATGGTCACGCGGCGCGTGCCCTTGTCAAGCTCGGCATCGATGGCGCGCAGCAGCTCGTCGAGCCCCTCGCCGGTCCTGGCGCTGAGGTTCACCGTGCGCTCGCCGTGCGGGCGGATATCGCCGTAGAACAGGTCGGACTTGTTGTACACGCGGATGCAGGGGATGCCCTCCGCGCCGAGGTCGTGGATGAGCTGATCCACCACCTCTGCCTGCGCGATCCACTCAGGGTTGGAAATGTCGATGACGTGCAGCAGAAGGTCGGCATACTCCAGCTCCTCAAGCGTCGCCTTGAAGGCGTCGATGAGCTGATGCGGCAGCTTGCGGATGAAGCCGACCGTGTCGGAGATCACAACGTCGAGCGTGTCGGAGACGGTCAGCAGCCGGGTGGTGGTGTCGAGCGTATCGAACAGGCGGTTATTCGCCGGAATGTCTGCGCCGGTGAGGGCGTTGAGCAGCGTCGATTTGCCCGCGTTCGTATAGCCGACGATGGCAACGACCGGAATCTCATTCTTCATCCGACGCTCGCGCTGCGTGCCGCGCACGCGGCGCACCTCGTCCAGATCCTCCTTGAGCTTGTCGATCTTGCGGTGGATGTGGCGGCGGTCGGTCTCAAGCTGCGTTTCGCCGGGGCCTTTGGAGCCGATGGGCCCCTTGCCGCTCGTGCCTGCCTGACGCTCCAGGTGCGTCCACATGCCGATCAGGCGCGGCAGCAGATATTGGTACTGCGCCAGCTCGACCTGCAAGCGGCCCTCCTTTGTTTTGGCACGCTGGGCAAAAATATCAAGGATCAGCCCGCTGCGGTCGAGCACCTGCACGCCCAGATCCTCCGTCAGCACGCGCATCTGCGAGGGCGACAGGTCGTTGTCGAAGATCGCCATCGTCGCCTCGGTCGAGCCGATAAGCTCCTTGATCTCCGCCACCTTGCCCTCGCCGATGAAGCTGCGCGGATTCGGGGACGGAAGGTTTTGCAGCACGGTCGCAACGCTCACCGCGCCTGCGGTCTCGACGAGCGCGGCAAGCTCGTCCATGCTCTCCTCGTCCGCGCTGTCCGCCTTGAGCACCGGCGAGGAAAGACCGACAAGCACCACGCGGTCGCGCGGCTGCTCCACGGTTTTGAGTTTGTTTTCTTCCATAGGAATCACCTTTTCTGCGTTTCTTTCCTTCAGTATACGCAAGGGAACGAAAAATGTAAAGAAAAAGAGGTCTGCTTCCGCAGACCTCTTTCGCAGTTCTTACTTGTCCAGACCGAACTTCTTGTTGAACTTGGCAACGCGGCCGCCGGTATCGACCAGCTTCTGCTTACCAGTGAAGAAGGGGTGACACTTAGAGCACACTTCCACCTTGATATTCTGCTTGGTGGAACCTGTCTCAATCACATTACCGCAGGCGCAAGTAATAGTAGTCTGCTGATAATTGGGATGGATTCCTTCCTTCATTGCTCGTGTTCACCTCTTTCCGATCCGAGAGTGCTTTCGTCAAAAAGCCAAAAAGGATAATATCACGCTTTTCGCCAAATTGCAAGCACAAATTTTGTACTTTTCGATAAAATCATCAAGAGTTGCCGCAGCGCGTACAATTTTCAGCGAAAAACGTTCCCCTCTGTATCGTAAATTTCCGTGCGGCGCACGCGGACGAAGTCCGGCTTGAGCGACGGAAGCTCGCGCTCGATCGCCTGTGCGAGATAGGCAGGGTTCAGCCCCGGGTTCTGCGCGGCGACCACGGCGTCGGCAAGGATGCTGCCGTCCTGCTCGGTGAGGGTCATTTCGCGGATCAGCGGCGCAATGTCGATCTGCGCAAGCTCCTTGTGCTTGGTGCGCTTTTCGATCATCAGCGTTTCGCGCGCGAACAGCGCGCGCAGCGCGTCCGCCGTGCCGGCGGGCACGCCGTTATCATAGAGCAGCTCCAGCCGTGCGCGCAGGAACGTGAACTCGCGCACGGGGCGCGTGACCGGATAGCACTCCCGCACGCGCAAGCCCGCGGGCAGACCCGTGTTGAGCTTTTCGGCGATGCCCGCGCCGTCGGTCTCCTCCACCGTTTCAAAGTCGAGCAGCTCGCAGTCGCTCGACTGCCCCACCGGCAGCGGCAGGACGATGGAGATGATGGGGTGCGGGTGAAAGCCGTTGGAGTGCTTGAGGTGCAGCTCCGCACGGGGAAACACGCGCTGGAAGGTTCGCATCGTGTCGAGGTGCGAGATGTAGGAGGCCTGCGCCTCCTTGGTGAAAAGAAGTCTCAGCTTAGCCATCGCAGGGCCTCCCCAATAAGAGATTCGCGCCGCAGCCGTTGCAGTGTGTGCGGCAGTCCGGCGTGGTGACGGACTGGTAGCACCGCTCATGCTCGCGCCAGAGGTACTGCTCCGTCACGCCGCTCGAGATCATCGACCAGGGCATCAGCTCGTCCTTTTCGCGCTTGCGGTTGGCGTAAAAGTGCGGGTCAAGACCGCATTCCGCAAAGGCCTCGAGCCAGCGGTCGAGGGAGAAATACTCCTCCCACGCGGAGAGGTGCTCGCCCTTGCGCCACGCCGTTTCGATCACCCTGCAAAGGCGCCGGTCGCCGCGGGAAATGACGGCCTCCATATAGCTCGTGTCGGAATCGTGCCAGTTGTAGGTGACGGATTTCGTCAGCATATTCTCGCGCAGCAGCTTCACGCGGCGCTCGTACTCCTCCTTGGGGATCTGCGGCTCCCACTGAAACGCCGTATGCGGCTTTGGCACAAACCACGAGGTCGAGACCGTGATGCGCACGCCGCGGTTTTTATTGCTCGCGCTCTCGCGCCAGGCGTGCATGACGTGGGACGCGACCTCGGCAATGCCGAGCACGTCTTCGTCCGTCTCAGTCGGGAGGCCCAGCATGAAGTAGAGCTTGACCGCGCTGTAGCCGCCGGCAAAGGCGCGGCGGCAGGAGGCCAGCAGGTCCTCCTCGGTGAGATTCTTGTTGATGGCGTCGCGCAGGCGCTGCGTGCCGGCCTCGGGCGCAAAGGTCAGGCCGGTCTTTCTTCCCTTTTGCAGCCGCTCCATGAGCGCCATGGAGAAGTTGTCGGCGCGCAGGCTCGGGAGCGAAAGGTTCACATGGCGCTGCGCGCAGAACTCCTCCAGATCGTCGCAGAGCTCAACGAGCGGGCGGAAATCCGAGGTCGAGAGCGAGGAGAGCGTCATCTCCTCGTAGCCGGAATCCTCGATGGCCTCCTTGGCGTATTCGACCAGCAGCTTTTCCGAGCGGTTGCGCACGGGGCGGTAGACATAGCCCGCCTGGCAGAAGCGGCAGCCGCGGATGCAGCCGCGAAACAGCTCGAGCGTGGTGCGGTCCTGCACGATCTCGGTGGAGGGCACGATGGTCTTGGCGGGATACCATGCCTTGTCCATGTCGCGCATGATGCGCTTGGTAACGACCTTCGGCGCGCCGTCCTTCGGCGTGATCGACTTCACCGTGCCGTCGGCGTTGTAGTCCACCTCGTAGAGACCGGGAACATAAATGCCGTCCAGCTGCGCGGCGGCACGGAGAAACTGCTGCTTCGTCCAGCCCTCGCGCCGCGCCCTGCGGTGCAGCTCAATCAGCTCGGCGTTCATCTCCTCGCCCTCGCCGATCTCGGCAATGTCAATAAAATCCGCGATCGGCTCGCAGTTGAACATCGCCGTGCCGCCCGCGATGACGAGCGGGGTCAGCTCCGTGCGCTCGCTCGCGTGGAGCGGCACGCCCGCCAGATCAAGCATATTCAGCATGGCGGGAAACGCCATCTCGTAGCCGACGGAAAAGGCGATGATGTCGAAATCGCGGATGGGATCACCGGACTCGAGCGCATAGAGCGGCAGGCCGGCACGGCGCATCTCCTCCTCCATGTCGCCCCAGGGGGCGAAAACACGCTCGCACCAGACACCTTCCATGTTGTTCATAATGCCGTAGAGGATCCGCATACCGAGGTTCGACATGCCGATCTCATAGGTGTCCGGAAAGCAGAAGGCCACGCGGGTATCCACCTGCGAGAGGTCCTTCATCACCGCGTTGTACTCGCCGCCCACATAGCGCGCCGGCTTCTGCACGCGGGGCAGGATGCGTTCCAATCGTTTGTCCACAGGCAAGCTCCTTTTCTATCAAGAGACATTGACCGTATTTTACACGCTTTTCCCGCCGCGCGCAAGCCCCAGTTGGCGCAGCGTTCCCCAAAGCAATCCAAACGAGGCGAAGGCAAAGAGCCATCCGCTGTGCAGTCCCAGCGAGAGCTTGAGTCCCAGCGCGCACAGCGCAAGCGAGCAGGCAAGGCTGACCGCCGCGGTGACGCGCTCCCCCGCCGTGGGGCCAAGGAAAAAGGACAGGGCAAGGCAGAGCGCCCGCGCGCCGTCGAGCGGAACGACCGGCAGGAGGTTGAAGGCCGCGAGCACAAGGTGCGCTCCGGCAAAGACAAAGCACCACTCCCGCCACGTCCGCAGGCCGAGGAGCGCAAGGAGAATGGCGCAGAAAAGGTTGACTGTCACCCCCGCGAGCGTGATGATCAGCTCGCGCCCATAGGAGAGCCGCGCGAGGGCGGGAGCGTCCAGCTCCGCGCCGAGCGCTGTAAGGCGGAAGTGCTTGACGGATACGCCGTAGTAGCGCATGGCGGCAAGATGTCCCAGCTCGTGCAGCGCCGCGGCGGTCAGGATCGCCGCAACGACCGTGAGCGGAGAAACGATGGCGGCGAGCAGCACGAGCAGCCAGAAGCTCGCGTTCACGCGCACGGCGGCGCTAAACGGTCTTTGCGGCATAGGCAATGGGATCGAGGTATTTTGAGCCGCTGAGCAGCTCGAAATGCAGATGCGCACCCGTGGCGTTGCCGGTCGCGCCGACCGCGCCGAGCGTATCGCCGCGCAGAACGCTCTGCCCGGAGGAGACCGTTATTTTGCTGCAATGGGCGTAAAGCGTCTCATAGCCGTCCGCGTGTCGGACGGTCAGATATTTGCCGAGCACGGTGCTCTCCCCCACCACGCCGACCGTACCGTCGGCAAAGCAGGCAAAGGGCGTGCCCTCATCGGCGGCAAGGTCGAGGCCGGTATGGAAGGCCTCCGCGCCTGTGTTCGGGTCCTCGCGCCAGCCGAAGCCCGAGGTCAGCGCGCCGTCGAGCGGTGACACATAGGAAAAGGGCAGTGTCGGCTGCGCGTCGAGCACATAATCCGGCAGGGGCTTGGCCGCGGCGTCCTCCGCGTTTGCTCCGTCCGGATGCGCGATCTCCGCCCCGCCGCCGACCTCCGCGGCGTCCTGCATACCGCTGCCGCCAAACACGGCGACGTAGGCATTGCCGAGGGACTCCGCGAATCGTTCGGGCGCGGCGACCGCGTGGCCGATGGCGGAAAATGCCTCGGTAAAGTCCGCGTCGCGCACGAGCCATTGGGCAAGCGTACCGCGGAAGGCCGAAAGATTCCCCGGCAGCACGAGCTTGAGCAGCACGAGCGAGACGAACAGCACGCCGCAGACGGTCAGACGCAGAAAACGAAGCTGCGACGCGCCGGAGGTCTGCTGTTCCCTGCGGCGGCTTCCTGCGGCGGTGCTTCGCTTTGTCCGCGCGGCGGCGCGGCGTTTTCCCTGTGCGCGCGCCCAGCGGCGCAGACGCATTCTTACGGTCATAGGCTCTTCCTCCCTTGGCTTTCGTTTTGGGACAGTCTATGCCGCGGCATCGCCGCTTATGCCCGCGCGCAGAAAAAGAGCCGCCCGCGGCGGCTCTTGCAGTCATTTGACATAGTGGGCAAAGAAATTTTCCAAAATGCGCTGTCCGTCTCGGTGCGCGTCATTCTGCAGCTCCGGGTGGAACTGCGTGCCGAAGATGGGGCGCGACTCGTGCGCAAGCATCTGCACACGGCAATTTTCCCGGGAAGCGAGCAGGCGAAAGCCCCTCGGCACCGTGCTGAGCTGGCCGCGATGATGCTCAAAACAATGGAGCGTACCGCTCAGGCCGGTGAGCAGCGGATGCTGTGCGAGGACGGTCTGCGGCAGAAAGCCGAACTCCTCGTATCCCTCGCCCGGATAGACGAGCGGTGCGCCGAAGGCGATGCCGATGAGCTGCAGGCCCGCGCAGATGCCGAAGAGCGGGACCGTCGTTTCACGGATCAGCGCAAGCTCGTCGGCAAAGGTCTCGCGCAGACGCTCGCGGTCCCAGTCGGTGAAGCAGCCGGAGAGAAAGATGGCATCCGGCGCAGAGTCGAGCGTCCTGAGCTGTGTATAGTGCCGCACGGTGACCGTTCCGAACGCAGAGAGCTTCGCGGAGAGCGCGTCGATGTTATAAAGCGGGTCGGTAAGACCGAGCTCTCCCGCGCGAACGATCCGGCCGCGGTCTTCGGGCGTCGGCTCGTTGTTGATGAGCAGCAGCTCTCTCATGTCAGTCCTCCAGAAGCGCACCGGACAGGTGCAGGATCGCCTCGAGCACGCCGCCGCCGACGGCGGTCGCCTTGTCCGAGACCGTATAGCAATTTTCCACATTGCCGCGCGGGTCCACGTCGCCGGATTTCATGCCCTTGCGAACGGGGATGCCGTCGGCGATCAGGCCGCGGAGCACGCCGTCGATGGTGCAGACCATCGGCTCGCCGGACACATAGCCCGCAACGTCGCCGGTCTTCACAAGGTCGCCGATCCTGCGCACGGAGCGAAACGCGCCGTCCGCAGGCGCGCGGAGCACGCGCTCGCCGGCAAAGCCGCCGATAAGCCCGGGGACGGTTGTGTTCGGAATGGCGCTGCCGGAGTAAATGACGCGGCCGAGCGTGTGGCCGCGCATGGTCTCGATGACCGCGTGGCAGTCCTCCCCCGCCGTGAAGCCGGGGCCGACGCCGACGACGACCGGCGCGTCGGTGATCCTTGTGCCAAGGTTGCGCTTGGCAAGGATGGCGTCCACCAGCGCGTCGGGCGCGAGCGCTTCACGACAGGCGCAGCCGGGGTCGGCGAGCACAGGGACAATGCCCTGCGCGAGCAGGGCGCGCGCCTCGTCCGCGTTTGCGGCCGGACGGGCGGTCACATCCTCGACCGTCGTTTCGCCGTAGACGATGGCTTCGGAGAAGGCGACCGTGCGGCGGATGGCCGTCGGGCGCTCCAGATCGGTCAGCACGACCCGGATGCCGCTGCGCCAAAGGCGCAGCGCGATGCCGGTGGCGAGATCGCCCGCCCCGCGGATCAGCGCAAGCATAGATATACCCCCTTGTGCAGGCTCCCCGCCGTGACCGGACAGGTGAGCCGGTTCGCGAGCGCGGCGGCGCGGTCGTAGTCCTCCGCCGTCTCGACCTTATTGATGTAAACGCGGTCGCCGAGACCCTCGGCGAGAATGAGCGCTGCTTCCAGCTCCGGTGTGACAAGCGCGTTCTCACTGACGCCGCACAGTGCGGCATAACGCTCGCTCCGATGGCAGACATCGCGGATGGGCTTGCCGAAGCCGTCCGCACCGACGACCAGCACGACGCGCTGGGCATTTGCCGGAATGACCGGCTCATGCGGCGCGTGCGCCTTGAGCGGCAGACGCCTGGAGCCGTCAGCCTCAACGAGCACATAGTCGGCGAGCCGCGCGAGCGCGTCAAAGGAGAGCGACGGCGGGCCGAGCTTTCCCTCGGCGGACGGCTCCCCGACGCAGACCGCGCCGTGCGCGCTGAGCGCGGCGGAGATCTCCGCTTCGCCCGCCCGCTCCAGCACCTCGTACTGCGTCGGGCGCATGATGTGGGTCGAGGTGCAGAGAAGGACCGTGCCCTTTTTCCGCAGCTCCTCCGTGAGCGTATAGAGCAGCGTCGTTTTTCCGCCGCCGCCGATGAGCGCGGTGACGCCGCGGCCGATATTCAGCAATGGCGCGATCTGCATAGCAACACTCCTTTACAGATGCTCCGCGCGGTGGCGGATCATCTCGGCCGCGACGCTGATGGCGATCTCCTCCGGCGTTTCAGCCAGGATCGGCAGACCGATGGGCGCGTGAACGCGGTCGATGTCCTGCTGCGAGAAGCCCGCCGCGGCGAGCCTTTCGCGCGTGAGCGCGACCTTCTTCCGGCTGCCGATGCAGCCGATGTAGGTCGCCGGCGTGCGAAGCACCTGCTCTAAGATCTCATAGTCCGCCTGATGGCCCGGCGTCATGACCACGGCATAGTCGTCGGCGGTCAGCGAGACCTTGTCAAAAATACGGCGGAAATCGCCGACGACGATCTCATGCGCCGTAGGAAAATGCTCCGCATTTGCCAGCTCCGCGCGGTTATCGTACACCGTGACCTCGAAGCCGACATAGTGAAGCACAGGCGCGAGGGCGCGGCCGACATGGCCCGCGCCGAAGAGGTAGACGCGCCCCGCGCGGACGATGGGCTCGACAAAGGTGCTGCCGTCCCAGTAGGGTCGGGAGGTAAAGAAGCCCTCCGTGCCGTGGCGCAGCTCGTCCGCCGTAAGGAGGCGAAATTCGCGCAGCGTCTCGCCGTCGAGCACGAGGCAGAGCCAGACGTTTCTGCCGCTGCCGAGCGCGTCGCGCCAGGCGCGCAGCACTCCGATCTGCGCGGCGTTCTCAGGCGGAATATACTGGAACCAAACCGTCACGTCGCCGCCGCAGACCATGCCCGTGCTGTTCGCTGCCTCGGGGTGGAGCGCAAAGTCCCGCAGGGCGTTCCGTTTCCCCTTCAGCAGCTCGCGCGCGAGGAGAATGGACTGCCGCTCCACCGCGCCGCCGCCGACCGTGCCGAGCGCCGTGCCGTCGGCAAAGACCGCCATGTGTGCGCCCGCGCCGCGCGGGGACGAGCCGTCGGCCTTCAGGATGCTGCAGAGCATCACACCCTCACCGTGCGCCAAAGAGGAAAGCATTGTGTTTAAAATCTCTTTCATTGCGTTATCCTTTATAAAGAATGGTTTTTGGGTATTATAGCAACGATTCCCCGTCAATGCAAGCGTCTGCGTGCGGCGGCTTTGACAAAAGCAAAAATTTCCTGTAAAATATGGGAACCTTTTCGGTTTTTCTGCGTCTATACATCCCGAAGTCACTTTTGTGACCGGCAAAATACATTTTTCAAGGAGAATCAACACGATGAAAAGAACACTTTCCCTTATGCTCGCGCTTGTCATGGCCGTTTCGCTGATGGCCTGCGGCAAAAAGGACGACGGCAAGAACAACGCCGACGCTCCCGCCGACTCCCTTGCCCTGCTCACCAAGGTTTGGGACAGCTACACCGACGACGAGAAGTTCCCCGCTGCCGGCGGCGACTATGAAACCAGCGTTGACGATGCCCCCGGCGCGTTCGACCCCTCCAACGCGGACAACCTTAACTTCCTGCTCACCGTGCCGACTGAGGACGCCTCTCTCATCGACGACGCCGCCTCCCTCATGCACATGATGAACGCCAACACCTTCACCTGCGGCGCGCTGCGCGTGAAGAACGGCGACGACGCGGCGAAGCTCGCCGAGGACCTGCGCGACGCCATCCAGAACAAGCAGTGGATGTGCGGCTTCCCCGACAAGCTGGTCATCGCCACGCTGGGCAATTATGTCGTCTCCGTCTACGGTGACGAGGAGCTGGTGAACACCTTCCGCGATAAGCTTCAGGCGGCGTATTCCGACGCTGCCATCGCCTATGACGAGATGATCGGCGAAGGTGAGTTCTCCGACGGCGAAGACACCGCCCTTGAAGCGCCTGTCGCCTAAGCGCGCAATAATACAGCAGCGCCCGAACCGCTTTGGTGCGGGCGCTGTCCATTTCAAATGAGGAGCCAACCGTATGCTGTTTTCCAGTATTCCCTTCCTTTTCTATTTCCTGCCCTGCGTGTTCGTGCTCTATTTCCTTGTACCGATGCGTTGGAAAAATACCGTGCTGCTGCTCGCAAGCCTGTTCTTCTACGCCTGGGGCGAGCCGAAATTCGTTGTTTTCATGCTCGCGTCCATCGTACAGGGCTATGTGCTTGCCCGTCTGGTGGAGAAATACCGGGCGGACCGCGGGCGCGCGAAGCTCTTTCTGACGCTCTCGCTCGTGTTCAGTCTGGGACTTCTGGGCTACTGCAAGTACGCGGACTTCTTCCTCTCCGGCTTTAACGCGCTCACGGGGCTGCATATTCCGCTGCTCCGCGTGGCGCTGCCCATCGGCATCAGCTTTTATACGTTTCAGATCCTCAGCTATGTGGTGGACGTCTACCGCGGCGACGTGAAGGCGCAGCGTAATTTCATCGACCTTGCCGCCTACGTCGCCATGTTCCCGCAGCTCATCGCCGGCCCCATCGTGCGCTACTCCGACATTGCCTCTCAGCTGGAGCATCGCACCCATTCCCTCGCGGACGTCGCCGCCGGCGCGCGGCGCTTCGTGCTGGGGCTGGGCAAAAAGGTCCTGCTGGCGAACGTCTTTTACGAGCTTATCACGACGTTCAAGGCGAGCGACGACCGCTCCGTGCTCTTTTACTGGCTCTACGCCGCCGCCTGCGTGCTGAACATCTATTTCGATTTCTCCGGCTACAGCGACATGGCCATCGGCCTTGGGCGCATCTTCGGCTTCCGTTATCTTGAGAACTTCGACTATCCCTACATCTCCGCGAGCATCACGGAGTTCTGGCGGCGCTGGCACATGAGCCTTGGCTCATGGTTCCGCGACTATGTCTATATCCCGCTCGGCGGCAACCGCGTGAGCAAAACAAAGTGGCTGCGCAATATTCTGGTCGTCTGGCTGCTGACCGGTCTCTGGCACGGCGCGGCGTGGAACTTTGTGCTGTGGGGGCTGTTCTTCGCCGTGTTCCTGACGGCGGAAAAGCTCTGGTACGGCAGGGCGCTTGCGAAAACGCGCGTTTTCAAGCACATCTATGTCCTGCTGCTCGTGGTTGTGAGCTTCGTGCTCTTCGACGCGAACAGCGTCGGCGAGGCTGCCGCGGCCATCGGCGGACTGTTCGGCGCGGCGGGCGTGAGCGCGGTCAACCCGATCAGCCTGTACTACCTCCGGAGCTTTGCCGTGGTGTTTCTCATCGGCATCGTCGGCGCGACGCCGCTGCCGAAGCGGGCCGTGGAGCAACTTGGCTCGACCAGAGCCGGAGCAATGGTCGTCGATGTGCTCGAGCCGCTCGTGCTCGTCTCTGTGCTCGCGGTCTCGACCGGCTACCTTGTGGACGGCTCATTCAATCCGTTCCTGTATTTCCGCTTCTAAGGGGGTGCGAGGATGAACAAACGCATCAAAAATATCGTGACCGTCGTGCTCCTTGCCGCGTTTCTTTTCGGCTTCGGGGCGTGGGCGGCGCTCAAGCCCGCCGACAGTCTCTCGCTCAGCGAGCGGCGCAGGCTCAAGCAGCTTCCCGCCGTCCGCATGGACGCCGTGCTCAGCGGCAAATTCATGTCCGACTTTGAGGGCTATGCGCTCGACCAGTTCCCTCTGCGCGACGAGTGGCGCACGCTCAAGGCGCTCAACCGGCTCTACGTCTACCGGCAGAAGGACAACAACGGCGTTTATATCAAGGACGGCTATGCCGCAAAGCTCGAATATCCGATGAACGAAAGCTCCATCGACCACGCCGCCGAGCGCTTCCGCTACCTCTACGAGAATTTCATGGCGGACGCGGGCGCAAGGGTCTATCTCTCCGTCATCCCCGACAAGAACTACTTTCTCGCGGAGACGAACGGCTATCCCGCCATTGACTACGAAGCCTTCGTCGAGGCCCTGCGGGAGCAGACGGACTTCGCGCAGTATATCGACCTCTTCGGTCAGCTGACACTGGACGATTACTACCGCACGGACTCCCACTGGCGGCAGGAAAGACTGCCAGCCGTGGCAGCGTACCTCGCGCGTGAGATGGGCGTGACGCTCACGGACGAGTACACGGAGCAGGTGCTCGACCGCCCCTACTACGGCGTGTACTACGGCTACGCGGCGCTGCCCATGCAGCCCGACGAGCTGCGCTATCTCACGAGTGAAACGCTGGAGGACTGCACGGTCTACAACTACGAGACCGGCAAGCCCGGCGCGGTGTACGACATGGAAAAGGGCGCGGGGAACGATCCCTATGAGCTGTTCCTCTCCGGCTCGGTCTCCCTCCTGTCGATCGAAAATCCGAACGCCGAAACCGACCGCGAGCTGATCGTCTTCCGCGACTCCTTCGGCAGCTCCCTTGCTCCCCTGCTCGCCGAGGGCTACGCAAAGATCACGCTGGCGGATATCCGCTATCTTCCCTCCTCCCAGATGGGCAAGCTGCTGGACTTCACCGACACGGACGTACTGTTTCTCTACAGCGTGCCGGTGCTCAACAACAGCGATACGCTGAAATAAGGACGCAAAAAAGCGCCGCAGCCGCGGCGCTTTTTTCTCTGTTCTTTTGTTCTCAGTCGTTGATGGCGCTGAGCATTCCGAAGTATTTTTCGTGCTTTTCCTGATACTCGCGGTTGAACACCGGATCGTTGCCCTGGTGCAGGCGGTGGATATACTCGTGGTGGCTGTTCATGACCGATGGATCGAACTGCGAGATGGTGTAGACGCCGAGGTTGGAGCACTGGTCGGCGATACGCTCGGCGTTGATGAGAATATCGAGGAACACGAGTCCCGCGTAGACCGTACACTGCCCGTCGCGCAGGCGGCGGATGTGGTTGGTGCGGAGCGTTGCCACCATGTCGTCCACGACCTCCTCCACCGGCTCGATGCGGCGGGCGGTCTGCGCGTCCACGGCGGTGAAGCTGCGGTAGGCATAGTCCATGATCTCGCGCAGAGCCTCGCCGAGCACCTGCAGCTCCTGCTGCGCGGTCTCGGAAAATTCAATGCCCTTGCCGCGCAGCTCCTCGGCATTCTCCGTGAGATTCACGGCATAGTCGCCGATGCGCTCAAACTCGGAAAAGCACTGGATGTAGTAGTTCAGCAGGTCGTTGCCGTGCCCCGGCGGGACATGGCTGGAGAGCTTGATGAGATAATTGTCCACGCTGTCGGCCAATGCGTCGATGTGGTCCTCGTTGCGGTCGATCACGTCGATGGTATGCCGGTCGAAATGATGCAGAACGTCCAGCGCGCTCATCACGCCCGTGCGCGCAAGGCGCGCCATGGCGCTGATGGCGTCCGACGCGGCGGAGAGCGCCAGCGCGGGCGAGGCAAAGAATTTTTCGTCGAGCTGGGAGAGCTCGTGGTCGACGTTCTCGCCGATCTGCTGATCGTCCTTGACGAGGACGCGGGAGAGCTTTTCAAACTGCCCGCACACCGGCAGGAGCAGAACCGCGGTGGAAAGGCGGAAGATCGTGTGGACGTTCGCGATGGCGCCGGAGGTCATCGTCTGCCCCCACAGGCCGTCGAGCGCGCCCGCATGATGCAGGACGGTCAGCGCCGTGATGATGATGACGGAGGCGCAGAGGTTGAAGATAATGTGGACGACGCCCGTGCGCTTGGCGTCCGCCTTCGAGCCGATGGAGCAGACGATGGCGGTGGTCACGCAGTCGCCGATGTTCACGCCGATGATGATGGCGTAGACCGAGCCGAAGGTCAGTGCACCCGTCATGGAAAGCGCCTGCAGGATGCCGATGGTCGCCGACGAGCTTTGAATGAGGAAGGCTACGCCCGTACCAGCGAGGAAGCCGAGCACCGGCGCGTCGGCAAGGCCGGAGAACATCTGCGCAAACGCGGGCGACTCACCCAGCGGACTGACCGCTGCGGTCATGTTCAGAAGGCCGGTAAAGAGGATGCCGAAGCCCATCGTGATGCTGCCGACGGTGTCGCTGTGCGGCGTCTTGATGGCCATGATGAAGAGGATGCCCGCGATGGCGGCGAGGGGCGCAAGCGTGGAGGGCTTGAACAGATTGAGCCACGCGCCGCCGTCGGCGTTGAGGTCGAGCAGACGGATAATCTGACCCGTGATGGTCGTGCCGACGTTCGCGCCGAGGATGATGCCGATGGACTGGTGCAGCGTCAGCACGCCCGCGCCGACAAGGCCCGAGGTGAGCACGATGGTCGCCGTCGAGCTCTGAATGACCGCCGTGACCGCAAGGCCGAGCAGGAAGCCGACGAGCGGATTGTTCGTCACCTTCTCCATCGCCGCCTTGAGCGCACCGGACGAGCCCTTCTTCAGGCCGTCGCCCATGAGCTGCATACCGTAGAGAAATAGTGCCAGCCCGCCGAAGAGCGAAATAAAGTTAAAAATCGTCATACCGTCACCAATCTTCTGTGTGTTCCCGATCCGTATTTTACAGTTCCCGTGGCAGAGATGGCATACTGCGCCAAACTCCACCAAATATTATGGTAGCAGAAATTTACAGAATTGCAAGGATTTTCGCAGAAAAGTCCCATATAATTTCCGTCCATATCTTTCTGCTTGCAATTTGACTTTCCTGTGGTACAATAACGGAAGAAAATGCCACTGCATTTTGAGGAGGTTTTACCATGCTCAACAAGTCCAATCCCATCGGCGTGATGGACAGCGGCATCGGCGGACTGACCGTCGTGCGCGAGCTGCAGCGCATCCTGCCCGGTGAGGACATCATCTACTTCGGCGACAGCGCCAACTGCCCCTACGGCAACAAGACCGCAGATCAGATCTTTGAGCTGAGCTGCCATATGCTCCAGTTCCTCGGCTCCAACGGTGTGAAGTGCACCGCCGTGGCGTGCAACACCATCTCCACGATGGCGGAGCGTCTTCGTCCCTGCTTCGGCTTCCGCATCATCAGCATCGTGGAGGAGGCCGCCAAGTACGTCATCCGCGAGAAGCTCTCCAGCGTCGGCCTGATCGGCACGGAATTCACCGTCGCCTCCGGCAAGTACGCCGAGCTCATCCATCAGGGCAACCCCGACTGCCATGTGGTCGGCAAGGGCTCTCCCCTGCTCGCGGCGCTCGTGGACCGCGGCGACTTCAATCAACACGACATCAATCTTGAGATCACCACGCAGGTCGACAACATTCTCTCCCGCGAGAAGGTCAACGACCTGATCCTCGGCTGCACGCACTACCCCATCGTGGAGGAAAACTTCCACGAGTGCTATCCGCAGCTGCACCTCATCAACCCCGCGCTCGAGCAGGCGAATGCCGTCAAGGCGTACCTCGCCGAGCAGAATGCCCTGAACCCGCAGAAGAAGGGCACCTTCACCATCTGCACCAGCGGCGACCCGCAGGTGTACGTCAACGTCGGCAAGCGTCTCGGCCTCTTTGAGGCGAGCGAGCTGAAGGTCGTTCACATCTGAAAACAGCATAAGGAAAGCGCAGCCGTTTGGCTGCGCTTTCTCTTTGCTCTCTTCACTTTTCGCGCTTGCGGAGGTAGATGGCCAGCGCGGCGACGGCCTCGGCGGCGTAGACGCCGTAGAACACGGTGTTGATCGTCTCCGCCTTGCGATCCGCACGCGAGAGCGCCTCCTGCGTGTAGACGGTGACGGGCAGGTAGCCGTCTGCCTTTGGCCCTGTCCGCCACGAAACGACCGAGCGGTTGCGCCAGATGAAGCAGCAGAGCACATTCCCGTTGTCGTCCTCAATGGTCGCGCCCTCGGTCTGCGAGCGGTAGATCGGCGTGTCATTCTCGTAGTAGAGCGGGCTTTCGGCAGCGGCGGTCTCCGTCGCAAACCCTCCGCCGCTGTCATAGGTCGGCTTGACGGGCTTTCGCATATAACGCTTGAACGAGTCAAAGTCCGTGAACTCCGTTCCCTCGGCGAGCCGCCTTGTGTCGCCGAAGCCGACAAGCGCGCGGTTGATAAAGGCGCTCAGCGCCAGCGCCGCGCAGAGCGCGAGCGCTGTGGTGCGCAGGAGCCTGTTGTTTTTACGCTGCGCTTCCGGTTTCTCCTCCGGCGGGAGGAATCTCTTTTTCACCAGCCGCCGCTCGACGAGCCGCACAGCAAGTACGCCTGTGACAAGAGCGGTAAGCAGAACCAGCGCTGCCTGCCAAAAATCAAGTGAGATCCCGACGCCCGTGCGGCTGACGGTGAAGCCGTTTATCGTGACCGGATGAAACGCCCACAGCAGCGGCAGCGTGCAGGCAAAGAGCACCCATGCGGCCCCGTAGGTCCGCTCCGCGCCGCGGACGACCGCGCAGCGAAAGGCATCGACATCCTCCCCCTCCTCGTCGTGTATGGCAAGGAGCGCGGCATTGAGCTGCACGGTCTCAACGGCGGCCGCCGCGACAAAGAACACCGCGCCGAGGAAGAAGCCGAGCAGCGCCCGCTCCAGCGCGCTGTTGAAGGCCATCGCCACAAGGAAGCCCGCGGCGGCAAGCGCGAGCGCGATACAGCAGCGCGAGCGGAAGCGCGAAAGGCTCGCCGCGAGCAGGTGCTTTTTCTGCTGCTCGCCCTTTGGCGTGGACTGCGCGCCCTGCTCCTCCCCCGCCGCGGCTCGTTCGCCGCGCAGCAGCTCGTCGCAGGTCACGCTGAATACCTCCGCAATGACCGGAATAAGCGCAAGATCCGGCGCACCGTCGTCGCGTTCCCAGCGCGAAACGGATTTGTCCGACACGTTCAACCGTTCCGCCAACTCCTTCTGCGTCATGCCGTTCGCGCGGCGCAGGGCCGCGAGGAAGCTGCCCATTGTTTTCTTTTCCATAAAAGCGACCTCCTTTTGGTCTTTGGATGGCTCGATTCTACCGCTGCGTCAGAGAGAATGCCACCCAACGGAGCGGGACTGTCTCTCGCCGTGCGAGAATTTTACTCCTCCCCGGCCAATTTTGGCAGCTCCCAGCCGACGAGCAGCGGTCCGCGCCCCACCGTAATGCGCGCCGTCGGCGCAACGATGTGGTTGCTCACGCCGAGCGGGAAGCCGCAGTCGATCGTCCCGTCCGTGAGCGGATATTGCAGCCCCTCGAGCGTGATGTGCTCGGCGCGGTCGCCCATACTGAAGAGCGAAACGATGCCCCATTCCACCTCGCGTGTGAGCGTAAGCGTCTCGTTTTCGATGGCTGTGTAGACGAAATTTTGGTCGTAGAGATAACCCCTTGCCCCATGACGCAGAAGGAAGGCAAGCGACTGGAGGTTGGCGAGCGTGTGGTCGAGCCGCGCGCCGCCCGTCGCGCCGTAGAGATAGAAGGTGTCGCAGCCGCGCCGGAGACCCTCGCGCAGCGCGAGCATGGTGTCGGTGTCGTCCTTTTCGACCGGCACGCGGATGCAGTCCGCCGGCGCTTGACGGACGTCCATCGAGTCGAAGTCGCCGAGCACAACGTCCGGTCGGACGCCGAGGCGCTCACAGAGCAAAAGCCCCGCATCCGCGGCGATCTGAAGATCGCCCTCGCGCGGCGGCTCCCGCAGACCGTAAAAGGTGCCCGCGGCGTAGATAAAGCAGCGTTTCATGGTTTTCCCTCCCTAGGATGGTTTATGGTTCTTATTGTACCGTAAGCCGCGCACGATGGCAAGCCGTAAAAATTGTGCAGATCACCTCTTGACAAACCCGTTCAAAAACCTATAATAAAACTCGACAATTCCAAGGGGCGCTGGCGCAAGCCGGCTGAGATCGGGGCGTAACGCCGTCCCAGTCCCTCGAACCTGATCCGGGTAATGCCGGCGTAGGAATGCGAAGGATATTGATGAGGTATGCCGCATTGCGATCGCCGCAATGCGGCATTTTTTCATCGGACCATTGGGGTTGATCTTTTCAGAAAGCAGGAGAAAAACCATGACCCAAACCAAGACCCGCGCCCTCACCGAGGGCGCACTGATGGTAGCAGCCGCCACCGCGCTGAGCTATGTCAAGCTCCTCGAGCTGCCGCAGGGCGGCAGCGTGTGCATCGGTATGCTGCCGATCTTCCTCTACTGCGCCCGCTGGGGCTGCAAGGAGAGCTTCCTCGCCTCCTTCGCCTACGGCCTTCTGCAGCTCATTTTCGACGGCGCTTACGCATGGGGCCCGACCTCGATGCTGCTCGACTATGTGCTCGCCTTCGGCGTGCTGGGCGTAGCCTGCCTGTTCCGCAAGCAGAAGGGCGGCGTCTTTGTCGGCACGGTCGTCGGCTGTGTGTGCCGCTTCATCGTCCACTTCATCAGCGGCGTGACCATCTACCGCATCTATGAGCCGACCGAGGTCTTTAATACGACCTTCACCAACCCCTACCTCTATTCCGCCGTCTACAACGGCAGCTATGTGTTCATTGACATGGTGCTTTGCCTCGTCATCACCGCGCTGCTCTACCGCCCGTTATCCCGCTATTTTGCGCCGCAGGAAGCGGTCGCCACAGCAAGGAAGAATCAGGGGCCTGAGCTCTAAAAAAGGCGGGATCCCTCTCCCCGCCGACAGACTGTCAGGAGAGCCGTTCCAAACGGAACGGCTCTCCTGCTTTTTATAGACTTTTCAG
>ENA-UOJC01001842-UOJC01001842.1-human-gut-metagenome-genome-assembly--contig:-C104-NODE-1842-length-25744-cov-12.352953_pt1 | contig 25744 bp, 25 predicted proteins | sample MGYA00242339_ERZ723886 | MGnify/ENA metagenome assembly ERZ723886 | reverse complement strand
CAGAAAATCTTGTGATAGAGATTAATTAAAAATGTGTGTTGCACTTCTTAGAAATTAATAGCTTCTAGTATGCACCTTGAAAACAGAATATCCGGCAGCGAACTAACGTCAGCTTACGGTCTCCCTGACGAGGGGAGGCAGCGATGCGGCGGGTGCGCGAGGACCACCTGTAGATCTTGCAGAAAGATTCTTTTCTCTCTGCAGATCTATAAACGACGACGGCCATAAAAGGTGCAGAGCGGGTCCACCCAGCCCAAAACAGCCTTGGCAAGCTGTTTCGCAATGATCCCGTAAGCCTATAATGGTACTCTGTGTCCAGCCATTTTGATGGGGGCACCTCGGAGCGATCCTCGGAGGGGTTCAATTCCCGGAGGGCGGCGCCAGCCGCCGGTTCGTTTGTCGCCCACAGCTCGGGAAGTAGTGTCGAATAGAGCTGAAGATACCTAGCATGACGAATTCAGTCAATGCCTGTCTCAGTGAGTGAAATGATACTCAAAAAAATTTTTGGACATTGACTGAATGTTTTCCAAGGGGGCGAGGTGCAGGGGTGCCTTGCCCCCCTTGGAATTGGAAAACAACTGAAATAGAGTATTGAAAGAAAGGGGCTGAGGAGCTTGTCAAATCAATGCTTCAAATCAATCGATGAATTACCGATTATGTTGACGATCCCGCAAGTGGCCGCAGCACTTAGCATTTCCAGAGCGGGTGCATACGAATTGGCACATCGCAAAAGTTTCCCTGCCATGTTGGTGGGAAACAGAATTGTTGTTCCAAAGGATAGACTCCTTGCATGGATCGATGAGAGAGTAGCCCAAGGAGTTTTTTAGAAGTAGGAGGGGACAAAGGTAATGGCAAGGAGGAGAGCAAGGGGCGAAGGAAGTATTCGTAAACGTAAAGACGGGAGATGGGAAGGCCGATACTCTATAGGAAGAAACAGCGAAACTGGTAAACTCATTTATAAGAGCGTTCTGGCGCGTACGCAGAGCGAGTGCAAAAATAAACTACATCCAACGCTGAACTGCAAGCCCCCAAAGCTCGAGAAAAAGGAAATGAAAGTCATACAGTCAGAAAAAATTGGAGAATATCTCCAAGCGGCAGATGCAAGGAACGTATTGCCGTTGTTTTTCCTTGAATTAACGACCGGATTACGAAAAGGCGAGATATTGGCGTTGCTTTGGACAGACCTGGATATCGAAAAAAGAAGCATCACAGTATCAAAATCTGTTACGAGACTGCACGGAGAATTAAAAGTGAATACACCGAAAACACAGCACTCCGTGCGGACCATTGTCATTCCGCAACAAGCTGTGGATCTATTACAGCAGGAACACAACCTTCATCCAGATAACCCATACATGTTTCCCTCACCGAAAACGGGAACCATGTACAGTCCGGAAACCGTTTTGAGAATACACAAAAGAATCCTGAAAGACGCTGGATTGGAAACTTGCCGTTTCCATGATCTCAGACATACCTTTGCAACATTGGCTCTTGAAAATGGAGTTGACATCAAGACGCTGTCAGAAACACTGGGGCATTATTCCTCCAGCTTCACGCTGGATGTTTACACCCATGTAACAACAAAGATGCAGCAGGAGGCTGCAGAAAAAGTGGGACAGTATATGAAGATGAACTTCTAAGTTCGACGGAACTTTCCAATACGTTCAATAATATCCAACGGTGAATGGTACGGATAATGGGTCAGATAATGGGTCAAGAAAACGCAGTGCTCAAAAAGCAACAAAAAAGTTACGATTTTTGCAAAAATAAGCAAAAATCGTAACTTTTTTGGTCCGAGTGGCGGGATTTGAACCCACGGCCTCTTGGTCCCGAACCAAGCGCGCTACCAACTGCGCTACACCCGGATGCAGCGTTAGTTATTATACGGAATTTCTTGCCGGTTGTCAAGGTCATATTCCTGCAAAACCTCTCATAGGCTACAGAAGAAGCTGGAACAGGGAGGGGGAGCCACATGACCTCACGGCAGGCGGGACGGAGGATCGGCAATATTGCGGCGGAGCGGAGCAGGGCTCGCGGGAAGCGGGGCGGCGTTCGGCAGGCGGCCCGCCGGCGGAGCGAACCGCCGCGCCCAAAGGAACAGCGGCAGCTGATACAGCTGGTGGCCTGCGGCGCCATGTTTGTTCTGCTGGTGGCGGCAAAGCTGCTGCTGCCCACCCATATCGAGCGGTTCGGTGAGAAGCTGTCCGGCGCCATGGGACAGAACATGGATGTACAGGCCGTGTTTTCCGCCGTGGGGCAGGCCTTCGCGGGAGAGAAAGACGTAGGCGGAGCAGTGGAGGAGGTCTATCAGGCGGTGTTTCATCCCGGCGAGGCTGGCGAGGCGCTGGAGACGTCGGCGCCTGCGGACCCTCCGCCGCTTCAGGAGACAGGGGCGCTGGACACCCTGCGGCAGTACCGCGCTGTCCCATTGGAGGATCAACAGGCGGAAGCGGCGGAGGGAAGCGCCGACGCTCCGGCGGAACAGGGGCAGGTCTCCTCGCTGGCCTATGTGCTGTACTCGGACCAAAACCTGCCGGAAAATGTCAGCCTGGAGCAGGCACTCCTGGATTTTGACTACTGTACGCCGGTAAGCGGTACCCTGACCTCCAGTTTCGGCTATCGGGAGCACCCGGTGGAGGGGGAGGAGCGCTTTCACTACGGCGTGGATCTGGCGGCGGACGCCGGCACGGCCATTGCCTGTTTTGCCGACGGCACCGTGACAGCTGTGGGGGAGAGCAGCAGCTACGGCAAGTACTGCATCGTGACCCACGCCGGCGGATACTCCACACTTTACGCCCATTGCAGCCGGATCACGGCCTCCTCCGGCACGGCGGTGACGGAGGGACAGAAAATCGCGGAGGTGGGGGAGACGGGTATGGCCACCGGGCCGCACCTCCATTTTGAATTACACCGGGACGGCACCTATCTGAATCCCATCTACTATGTCACGGCGGCCTGATCAGCCGGTCCGTGTATCGGCGGGCTTCTGCCTGCTGGCGGCCTGGTTTGGGGCTGTCAATGGCTGGAGCCTGCTGGCGACGGTCCTGACGGCCGCTGCCATCCACGAGCTGGGGCACTGCGCGGCGCTGCGGCTGCTGGGCGCCCGTGTTACGGGGATTCGCGTTGGGGTGTTCGGTGCGGTGCTGGAGACGGACAGCCGGGCCCTTTCCTACGGCGGGGAGCTGCTGGCCGTCCTGGCCGGACCGGGCGCCAATCTGCTGTGCGCCCTGACGCTGACCGCGCTGGGGGGCGTCCGGCAGGCCGTCCCGGCCGGCGCCCACCTGGCGCTGTGCGCCTTCAATCTGCTGCCGGTGCGGCCATTGGACGGCGGGCGGGCGCTGTATCTGCTGGTAGCCTGGGCGGCCGGGCCATCGGCGGCGGAGCGGGCGGCCCGCTGGATCGGAAACGCCGCCGCGCTGGCGCTGGCGGCGGGGCTTTGTTATTTGATGTGGCGCACTGGCGGGAGCCTGTGGCTGCTGCCGCCGGCCATGGGGCTGCTGTATACCGCAACAGCAGCCGGAAAAAGAACTTTTTTGTAAAAAACACTTGCAATTCCAAGGCGTTTATGGTATTCTATTCCGGCTACAAAGGGTGGTCCTCTGTCGTGCACGGGCGGTCTTGCGCCGGTGTGCCTTGGAAAAGCGGCATGAACGCCTATATAATAGGAGGAATTATCCATGGATCTCATTCAGGAACTGAACAAGGAAACCCTGGCCAAGGAAATGCCCCGCGTCCAGGTCGGCGACACCGTGCGTGTCCACGTGAAGGTCAAGGAGGGCTCCCGCGAGCGTATCCAGGTCTTCGAGGGCACCGTCATCGCCAAGAAGCACGGCGGCATCGAGGAGACCATCACCGTCCGCCGCATTTCTTACGGCGTCGGCGTGGAGAAGGTGTTCCCTGTGCATTCTCCCTCCATCGAGACCATCCAGGTCGTTCGCAGCGGCGCTGTCCGCCGTGCCAAGCTGTACTATCTGCGCGGCCGCGTCGGCAAGGGTGCCAAGATCAAGGAGAAACTTTGATCCGAGGATAAAGAGAGGCGTATGCCTCTCTTTTTTCTTTGAAAAAGTTGTTTCCCGCCCTTGTGGAAGGGGGCGGTTTTTGTTATACTAACTTGTCAGTGATTATTTGCTGGAGGCAGATCCTATGGCGGCTGAGACAAAAAAACAGACGGACCGGGGCCTTTACGACTGGGTACAGGCACTGGTGTGCTCCGTGGCGGCGGTGGTGCTGATTTTCACCTTCGCGGTGCGGATCGTGGGCGTGTCCGGACAGTCTATGCGGGAGACGCTCCAGCACGGAGACAAGCTGCTGGTGGTCAACGGCTATCTCTGCGGGGAGTACCGGCAGGGGGATATCGTGATTTTCCAGCGGCCGGACTTTGAGGACGGCGAGCTGATCGTGAAGCGGGTCATTGCCACGGCGGGCCAGACGGTGGACATCGACTTCGGCGCGGGCGTGGTGTATGTGGACGGCGAGGCGCTGGAGGAGCCCTATACCCGGGAGCCCACCTGGCTGGACGAGGGCCTGGAATTTCCCGTCACGGTGCCGGAGGGCTGCGTGTTCCTCATGGGTGACAACCGCAACGACAGCAAGGACAGCCGCTATGCGGATCTGGGGCCGGTGGACACCCGCCATATCATCGGCAGGGCGGTGATGATCGCCCTCCCGGGAGAGACAGCGGACCGGGAACAGCGGGAGTGGAGCCGCGTCGGACGGGTGAATTGACCTGAGGAGAGACAGATATGCAGGAAAAAGAACAGGAAAAAAAGCAGGAGAACAGCGGCAAAGACCTCTATGAGTGGGTACAGGCGCTGGTTTGCTCCGTGCTGACGGTGGTGCTGGTATTCACCTTTGTGATCCGGCTCATCGGCGTGGAGGGCCACTCCATGGTGCCCACCCTGCAGAACGGGGACCGGCTGCTGGTGCTGAACTCCATGCTGTATGACGATTACAAATACGGCGATATCGTGGTGCTGCGGAAGGCGGAATTTCTGGACGAGCCCATCGTGAAGCGGGTCATCGCCACGGCGGGCCAGACGGTGGACATCGATTTTAAAACCGGCTCCGTCTATGTGGACGGCGCGCTGCTGAAAGAGGATTACATCAACGAGCTGACCTTTTTGGATGAGGGGACGGAATTCCCCCTGACGGTGCCGGAGGACTGCGTGTTCGTCCTGGGCGACAACCGCAACCACTCCAGCGACAGCCGGGATTTCCGGCTGGGGACGGTGGACATCCGCTACGTCATCGGCAAGGCGGTGTTCCTGGCCTTCCCGGGGCCGGACGAATACACGGACAAGCGGAGCTTTGACCGGATCGGGGTGATCGCATGAATATACAGTGGTATCCGGGCCATATGACCAAGACCCGGCGGATGATCGCGGAGCAGATCAAAAACGTGGACGCCGTGTGCGAGATCCTGGACGCCCGCATCCCGCTGTCCAGCCGGAACCCGGATGTGGACGAGCTGACGGCGGGGAAGCCCCGGCTGGTGGTGTTGAACCGGGTGGACCAGGCGGACCCCGAGGCCACGAAGAAGTGGGCCGCCCACTTCCGCGCCAAAGGTTATGCGGTGTTGGAATCCGACGCCAGGGGCGGCCAGGGCACGGCGAAGTTTGCCGCCGCCGTCCGGGAGCTGCTGGCGGACAAGCTGCGCGCCTACGCCGAAAGGGGCATGGCGGGCCGGGTGGTCCGGGTGATGATCCTGGGCATCCCCAATGTGGGCAAGTCCACCTTTATCAATAAGGTGGCGGGCCGCAAGACCGCCAGGACCGAGGACCGCCCCGGCGTCACCCGCTCCAAGCAGTGGGTGCCCATCGACCGGGGGCTGGAGCTGCTGGATACCCCCGGCATTCTGTGGCCCAAGTTCGAGGATCAGAGCGTGGGGCTGAACCTGGCCTTTACCGGCGCGGTGAAGGACGACATTCTGGATATCGAGACCCTGGGCTGCCACTTGATGGCCTACCTGGGTGGCCAGTACCCGGAGGCGGTGAGGACCGCCTATAAGCTGGCGGAGCTGCCGGAGCGGGAGGATGGAGAAAACGACATCGCCTGGGGCTACCGGCTTTTGACCGCGGCAGGGAAGAAGCGGGGCTTCCTGATCTCCGGCGGCGAGGTGGACACGGAGCGGATGGCAAAGATCCTGCTGGACGAGTTCCGGGGAAGCAAGCTGGGCCGCTTTACACTGGAGCTGCCGGAGGATTGACGCGGTGAAATGGAGAAGAGTTTTGCTGGCGGTGGTGCTGGCTATTCTGCTGTGCAGCGCCGCCATGGGGCTGTATGTCTGGCTCCAGGGCCCTGTGGGCGGTGTGTCGCCCTATGAGACCGTAAACGACCTGTATGAGTGGGAGCATATGATCTTTACCGCGGATCAGGCCGTTTATCCGGCGGATGTGGAGACGGTGACGCTGTACTTCCGCAACGACGCGCCGGACGGCGCGGTGCGGCTGTCGGAAAGCCCTTCCTGGCAGTGGTATCTGGAGCGGGAGGAGGACGGCGTGTGGCATAGTATGCGTTCCACGGTGGAGATCCCCCAGTGGAGATTCCGGGAAGAGGACTGCACGCCTTATTCGATGCCCGGCGGCATTGTGGATTGGGACGGCGGGGAGTTTACATGGTTTTGCGATATCGGCGATTACTACCGTACCCCGCTGGAGCCCGGCAGCTACCGAATCGTGATCCCTGACTGTGAGCACCAGAACGATCGCGGAGCCATCGCGGTGGAATTTGAGGTAGAGTAAATGGACCTCTGGATCTATGAACGGGAACAATGGAATAACGGTTTCTCCACCGTCTGCGGCGTGGACGAGGCCGGCGCGGGCCCCCTGGCGGGGCCGGTGTACGCCGCCGCCGTCATCCTGCCCCGGGAGCTGGACATCCCTGGCCTGAACGACTCCAAAAAGCTGACGGAGAAGCGCCGGGAGGCTCTGTATGACGTCATCACCGCCCGGGCCGCCGCCTGGAGCGTGGCCCGAGTGGAGGCGGCGGAGATCGACGAGATGGACATTCTCAACGCCCGGATGCTGGCAATGACCCGGGCGATCGACGGCCTGTCCGTGAAGCCGGACCTGGCCCTGATCGACGGCAACCGGGACCACGGCAGCCGGTATGCCATCAAGACGCCCCACATCACCATCGTCAAGGGCGACGGGAAGAGCGCGTCCATCGCGGCGGCGTCCATCCTGGCCAAGGTCAGCCGGGACCGGTACGTCTCCACGGAGCTGGACAGCCTGTATCCCCAGTACCAGTTCGCCAGGCATAAGGGATACGGCACAAAGCTGCACTACCAGATGCTGGACCGGTACGGCCCCTGTCCCCAGCACCGGGTGACCTTCCTGAAAAAGTGGGAGGCCCGGCGATGAGCGCCACAAAAGCGGCGGGCAACCGGGGCGAGGCCGAGGCGGCCCGGTATCTGCGGAAGCGGGGCTATACGCTCCTGGCCAGCCAGTGGCGCTGCCGGTTCGGGGAGCTGGACCTGGTGGCCCGGGACCGGCGGGGGACCGTCTGCTTCGTGGAGGTCAAGCTGCGGAGCGCCCATTCCATCGGCCTGCCCCGGGAGTTCGTGGACGGCCGCAAGCAGGAGCGGCTGCGCGCCGCTGCCGCCGCCTATCTGAGCACCTATGAGATCGACGCCCCCGCCCGGTTCGACGTGGCGGAGGTCTACGCGGAAAACGACGGCACCCTTCGGGTGGAGTACCTGGAGGACGCCTTTGAATAGAGAAATCTTCCTGAAAGTGAGGAAACGGATATGAAGTATTACAGCACACGGGACAAGGCTGTCCGCATGGAGTCCGCGGAGGCCGTCAAGATGGGTCTCTCCCGGGACGGCGGATTGCTGACGCCGGAGGCCATCCCCCAGATCGACGAGGCCTTTTTGAACAGTTTGGTGAACGCCCGGTATCAGGAGCGGGCCGCCAAGGTCATGGGATTGTACCTGACGGACTACACCGAGGAGGAGCTGCTGGCTTTCGCCGAGAACGCCTACGGCCCCGACAAGTTCGACACCGCCGCCGTGGCCCCCCTCCGCAGGGTGGACGGCGCCACCCACTGCCTGGAGCTGTGGCACGGCCCCACCTCCGCCTTTAAGGACATGGCCCTGCAGATGCTGCCCCAGCTCCTCTCCGCCGCCCTGCGGAAGACCGGGGAGGACAAGACGGTGTGCATCCTGGTGGCCACCTCCGGCGACACCGGCAAGGCCGCCATGGAGGGCTTTGCCGACGTGCCCCAGACGAAGATTCTGGTGTTCTATCCCAAGGACGGCGTCTCCAAGGTCCAGGAGACCCAGATGGTCACCCAGGACGGTGAGAACGTGGGTGTCTGCGCCGTGGTGGGCAACTTTGACGATGCCCAGGCCGGTGTGAAGCGCATCTTCTCCGACGAGTCCATCCGCGCCGCCCTGGCGGAGCGGGGCTTCTTCCTGTCCTCCGCCAACTCCATCAACTGGGGCCGCATCCTGCCCCAGGTGGTCTATTACATCTCCGCCTACTGCGATCTGCTGCGAAGCGGCGAGATCAAGATGGGGGACAAGGTCAACTTCTGCGTTCCCACCGGCAACTTCGGCGACATCCTGGCGGCCTACTATGCCAAGCGCATGGGCCTGCCCGTGGGGAAGCTGATCTGTGCCAGCAACCGCAACGACGTGCTGACGGACTTCCTGCGCACCGGCGTGTACGACCGCAACCGGCCCTTCCACACCACCATGAGTCCCTCCATGGATATTCTGGTGTCCAGCAATCTGGAGCGGCTGCTGTTCGACCTGTCCGGTGAAAATGATGAAGAGGTCAGGGGCTACATGGCCGCCCTGGCGAAGGATGGCCGGTACGAGGTCTCCGACGCCATCAAAGCGGCTCTGGCGGAGCAGTATTGGGGCGGCTTCTGCGACGAGGCGGGCACCGCCGCCACCATTGTGGACTATTACAAGAACAAAGGCTACCTCATCGACACCCACACCGCCGTGGCGGCCAATGTTATGGAGCAGTACCGCGCCGCCACCGGCGACGGGACTGTGACGGTGTTCGTGTCCACCGCCAGCCCCTACAAATTCTGCAACCACGTGCTGACCGCCATCGGCGAGACCCCGGCGGGCGACGGCGTGGAGCTGCTGGACCAGCTGAACGCCGTGTCCGGCGTGGCGGTGCCCCGGCGGCTGGCGGCATTGAAGGGCAAGGCGCGCCGCTTCGACCTGACGGCGGAAAAGGCGGAGATGGACAACGTGGTGCTGGACTTTTTGAAATAAGACGCGGCGGCAGGCCCTTCGTGTTTGATGACGAGGCGGATGTGCCGGATGAATAAGCGAAAAGGAGGGGTACTATGGCCCTCTATGCCATCGGGGATCTGCACCTCTCCCTGACAGCCAACAAATCCATGGAGGTGTTCGGCCCCGCGTGGGAGAACTACCACGCCCGCATCCGGGAGGCCCTGGGCGTCCTGACCGACGAGGACACCCTGATCCTGGCGGGGGACACCTCCTGGGGCATCGACCTTGCGGAGGCCGAGGCCGACTTCAAGTTCCTGGACCGTTTCCCCGGGAAAAAGTATCTCGTCAAAGGGAACCACGACTACTGGTGGGCCACGGCGGCCAAGCTCCACCGCTTCTTCGAGGAAAAGGGCATCAGGACGCTGGATATCCTCCACAACAACTGCGTCTTTTACGGCGACTACGCCGTCTGCGGCACCCGGGGGTGGTTCCTGGAGGAGGACCAGAAGCCCCACAACGCCAAGGTTTTGAACCGGGAGGTCATGCGCCTGGAGACCTCTTTACGGGCGGCGGAGGGGCGGCCCATCCTGTGTTTCCTCCACTATCCGCCGCTGTACCAGGGCTACGAGTGCCCGGAGATTCTGGCGGTGCTGGAAAAGTACCGCGTCCAGACCTGCTGCTACGGCCATCTCCACGGCCCCGCCATCCGGCGCAGGCTGGAGGGAAAACGGGGAGAAACGGAGTTTTCCCTGATCTCGGCGGACTATCTGGGGTTTGTCCCAAAAAAAATCTGCGATTCATGCAAAAAAGGCTAGCATTTTCAAGATTTTTCTGATAAAATATCAATTCGCACCGGCGTGCAGCCGATGATGAACGGAGGAGTAAACAAGATGAGTGTGAAAAGCTGCGAAAAAGTTGAAAAAAGCCAGGTCGCTCTGACCATCGAGGTCGGCGCGGCGGAATTCGAGGCTGCCATCGAAAAGGCATATCAGAAGATGCGCAAGAAGATCAACGTGCCGGGCTTCCGCCCTGGCAAGGCCCCCCGCAAGATCATTGAGGGCATGTACGGCGCAGAGGTGTTTTTCGAGGAGGCCATCAATATTGCGTTCCCCGATGCCTACGAGGCGGCCGTGAAGGAGCAGGAACTCCAGGTCGTGGGCTATCCCAATGTGGAGATGGTGGGCGAGGTCACCCGCGAGGGCTTCACCTTCAAGGCCACCGCTCCCGTGTATCCCGAGGTCACCCTGGGCGAATACAAGGGCCTGACCGCCGAGAAGGAAGAGGTCAAGGTCACCGCCGCCGACGTGGACGAGCGGCTGAAGCAGCTCAGCGACCGCAACACCCGCCTGGTCAGCGTGGAGCGGGAGGCCCAGGAGGGCGACACCGCTGTCATCGACTTCGAGGGCTTCCTGGACGGCAAGCCCTTTGACGGCGGCAAGGGTGAGAACCACAGCCTGGAGCTGGGTTCCCACAGCTTCGTCCCCGGCTTTGAAGAGCAGGTCGTGGGCATGAAGGCCGGCGACGAAAAGGACATCGACATCACCTTCCCCGAGGACTATCACGCGGACCTGGCCGGCAAGGCCGTGGTCTTCAAGGTGAAGGTCCACGAGGTCAAGGAGAAGCAGGTTCCCGAGCTGGACGACGAGTTCGCCAAGGACGTCAGCGAGTTTGACACCCTGAAGGAGCTGAAGGCCGACCTGAAGAAGAAGATCACCGAGGAGCGCCAGAAGGACGCCGACCGCGCCTTCGAGGACGCCCTGATGGAGCAGGTGGCCGAGGGCATCACCGCCGAGATCCCCGACGCCATGGTGGAAAACCAGGCCCGCCAGTTCCTGGACAATTTCAAAATGCAGATCGCCCAGCAGGGCATCCCCTATGACCAGTACATGAAGATGACCGGCATGGACGAGAGCAAGCTGCTCTCCGACGCCAAGGAGCCTGCCCTGCGTCAGGTGCGGATGGATCTGGCCGTGGCCGCCATCATCAAGGCCGAGAACATCGAGGCCAGCGACGAGGACGTGGAGGCCGAGTTCCAGAAGCTGGCCGAGCAGTACGGCATGGATGTGGAGATGGTGAAGAAATATCTCCAGCCTGAGCAGGTAAAGGATCAGATCGTCAGCCAGAAGGCCGTGGCCATCGTGGTGGACAGTGCCACCGCCGTGAAGCCCGAAAAGAAGAAGGCCGCCAAGAAGAGCGCCAAGAAGGCGGAGGAGACCGAGGCTGAGGACGAGGAGAAGCCCGCCAAGAAGCCTGCCGCCAAGAAGAAGAGCACCAAGAAGGCCGAGACCGCCGAGGGCGAGGAAAAGCCTGCTGAGAAGGAAGCCGAATAAGCGCGAATCTTTCTGAACTACATTTTACAGATTCGACACATTCTCTCATGGTGCCTGTGGTATCATGAGAGAATGGTTTATAGGGCGCATCTGTCACCCGTTTGAGACGGGAAACGCGTCCCAGGCTACAAAAGAACGGAGGTTTTCAACGTGAGTTTAGTGCCTTATGTCGTGGAGCAGACCAACCGGGGAGAGCGGTCCTATGACATTTTTTCCCGTCTGCTGAATGACCGCATCATCTTCCTGGGCGAGGAGGTCAACGCCACCACCGCCAGTCTGGTGGTGGCCCAGCTGCTGTATCTGGAGGCTCAGGACCCCGACAAGGATATCCAGCTGTATATCAACAGCCCCGGCGGATCCGTCACCGACGGCATGGCCATCTATGACACCATGCAGTATGTCAAGTGCGACGTGTCCACCATCTGCGTGGGCATGGCCGCCAGCATGGGCGCGTTTTTGCTGTCCGCCGGCGCCAAGGGCAAGCGCATCGCCCTGCCCAATGCGGAAATCATGATCCATCAGCCCTCCGCCGGCACCCAGGGCCAGATCACCGATATGGCCATCCACCTGAAGCGGCTGGAGACCATCAAGAAGCGGATGAACCGCATCCTGGCCGAGAACACCGGCAAGTCCATTGAGGAGGTCACCGCCGCCTGCGAGCGCGACAACTTCATGAGCGCCGAGGAGGCCAGGGAATTCGGCCTGATCGACAAGATCATCACCGGAAAGAAGTAAGCAAGAAACCGAGGTGTTACCATGAGTGACGACGGCAAGAAGGCACTGCGGTGCTCCTTCTGCGGCAAGCATGAGCAGCAGGTCCACCGCATGATCCAGGGCCCCGGCGTGCGTATCTGCGACGAGTGTGTCCAGCTGTGCATGAGCATTTTGAACGACGGCTTCGACGACGCCGGCGGCAGCCCGCTGGAGGATATTCCCGACCAGCTCCCCACGCCCCGGGAGATCAAGGACGTGCTGGATCAGTACGTTATCGGCCAGGACGAGGCCAAGGTGGCCCTGTCCGTGGCGGTCTACAACCACTATAAGCGCATCTTTTTCGGCGGCGATGAGGATGTGGAGCTGCAAAAGAGCAATATTTTGATGCTGGGGCCCACCGGCTCCGGCAAGACCCTGTTTGCCCAGACCCTGGCCCGCATCCTGAAGGTGCCCTTTGCCATCGCCGACGCCACCACTCTGACCGAGGCCGGCTATGTGGGCGACGATGTGGAGAACATCCTCCTGCGTCTGCTCCAGGCCGCGGATTTTGACGTGGAGCGGGCCGAGCGGGGCATCATCTATGTGGACGAGGTGGACAAGATCGCCCGCAAGAGCGAGAACACCTCCATCACCCGGGACGTGTCCGGCGAGGGTGTGCAGCAGGCCCTGCTGAAGATCGTGGAGGGGACGGTTGCCAACGTGCCGCCCCAGGGCGGCCGGAAGCACCCCCATCAGGAATTTATCCAGGTGGACACCAAGAACATCCTGTTCATCTGCGGCGGCGCCTTTGACGGCCTGGAAAAGATCATTGAGCGCCGCCTGGATCAAAAGAGCATCGGCTTCGGCGCCAATGTCCAGGGCAAGAAGGACAAGGACCTGAGCAGGATCCTCCACGAAGTCCAGCCCCATGATATCCTGAAATTCGGCCTGATCCCGGAGCTGGTGGGCCGGCTGCCGGTCATCGCGCCGCTGAACGGCCTGCGGCGGGAGGATCTGGTGCGCATCCTTCAGGAGCCCAAGAACGCCCTGGTGAAGCAGTACAAGAAGCTGATGGAATACGACGACGTGGATCTGGAATTCGAGCCGGAGGCCCTGGAGGCCATCGCCGACAAGGCCATTGAGCGGAACATCGGCGCCCGGGGCCTGCGGGCCGTCATGGAGGGCATCCTGACCCAGATCATGTACGACATCCCCTCGGACCCCACCATTGTCAAGGCTGTCATCACCCGGGACTGTGTGGAGGGGAAGGGGCAGCCTGTGCTGACCCGGGATCCCGGCAAGATCAGCTATTCCGTGAAACTGAACACCGGCAAGAGCGGGAAGCCGAGATCCGGCTCCGCCCCCAGGTCGGCGTCTTAAACGAACAGGAGGAAGGGACGCCGCAGGCGCCCCTTCCTTTGTTCTAGTTCCCCTGAAAGGAAGCGAAGCAATGGAAACGGTTACTTTGAATATTCCCGTGCTGGCCCTCCGGGGCCTGACGGTTTTTCCCCATATGACCCTGACTTTTGATGTGGAGCGCCCCTTCTCCATCGCGGCCCTGGAGCGGGCCATGGAGGGCAACCAGGATGTTTTCCTGGTCACCCAGCGGGAGATCGGCGTTAACGCGCCCGGGGAGAAGGATCTGTACGAGATCGGCACCATCTCCCACATCAGCCAGATCCTGCGGCTCTCCCCACGGTCTGTCCGCTGCGTGGTGGAGGGCCGCCGCCGGGCGCGCCTGCGCCGCCTGTGGCAGACGGAGCCCTATCTTCAGGCCAATGTGGAGGAGCTGGAGGAGGAAGAGCCCTCCGAGGCGTTCCGCCGCAGCCCCCGGACAGAAGCCCTGCTGCGGCAGACCTGGAACCTGTTCAGTGAATACGCGGAGCTTGCGGGCAGCGTGCCGGAGGAAATCGCCGCCACGGTGATGGACTGCCGGGACGTGGGGTATCTGGCGGATTTCATCGCCCAGAACATCGCCCTGCGCCATACCGACAAGCAGGAGATCCTGGAGGAGATGGCGCCCTTCGTCCGCCTGCGGAAACTGAACGGTTTCCTGGTCCGGGAGTGCAATGTGCTGGGCTTTGAGCACGAGATGGAGAGCAAGGTCCGGGACCAGCTGGTCCAAAGCCAGCGGGACCAGATCCTGCGGACCCAGATCCGGGTCCTGCAGGGAGAACTGGGGGAGGAGGACGCCGACGATGAGATCGACGGCTACCGCCAGAAGATTCTGGCTCTGGAGCTGGACGAGGAGACGGAGAAGCACCTTTTGAAAGAGGTCAGCAAGCTCTCCAAGCAGCCCTTCGGCAGCGCCGAGGGGGCGGTTATCCGCAATTACCTGGACGTCTGCCTGGAGATGCCCTGGAACACCTTTACAAAAGAGCGGGTCAGCGTGGCCGCCGCCCGAAAGGTTTTGGAAAAGGACCACTACGGGCTGGAAAAGGTGAAGGAGCGCATTTTGGAGACCATTGCCGTCCGGCAGATGAATCCCGAGGGAAAGGGGCAGATCATCTGCCTGGTGGGCCCTCCCGGCGTGGGCAAGACCTCCATTGCCATTTCCGTCGCCAAGGCGCTGAACCGGAAACTGGCCCGCATTTCCCTGGGCGGCGTCCGGGATGAGGCGGACATCCGGGGCCACCGGAAGACTTACATAGGCTCCATGCCAGGCCGCATCATCGAGGGCATCAGCCGCAGCGGGGCCATGAATCCGCTGCTGCTGCTGGACGAGATCGACAAGCTGGGCAGCGACCACCGGGGTGACCCGGCCTCCGCTCTGCTGGAGGTGCTGGACAGCGAGCAGAACGGCGCCTTCCGGGACCACTTCCTGGAGATCCCGGTGGATCTGAGCCGCGTCATGTTCATCACCACCGCCAACACCACGGATACCATTCCCCGGCCCCTGCTGGACCGCATGGAGATCATCCAGCTCTCCAGCTATACCGACGAGGAGAAAGTGCAGATCGCCCGGCGGCACCTGCTGCCCAAGCAGCTGGCGGAGCATGGCCTGCGGAAGGGAAGCGTCCGCATGGACGACGACGTGCTGCGGGCCGTTATCCGGGACTACACCCGGGAATCCGGCGTCCGTCTGTTGGAGCGGCGGCTGGCCGCCATCTGCCGAAAGGCGGATATGCGTTTGCTGACAGGAGATGTAAAGCGGATAACCGTTACAGAAGAAGACCTGCCCAAGCTGCTGGACTGCCAGCCCTATCCCCCCGCCCTCCACACGGAGAAGGAGGAGACCGGCGTGGTGAACGGCCTGGCCTGGACGGAGGCCGGCGGCGAGATCCTGGAGGTCGAGGTTAACGTGATGGAGGGCTCCGGCAAGCTGGAGCTCACCGGCAATCTGGGCGATGTGATGAAGGAATCCGCCCAGGCGGCCCTTTCCTGCCTGCGGAGCCGGGCAATGGTGCTGGGCATCGAGGCGGATTTTTACAAGACGAAGGATATCCACGTCCACTTCCCGGAAGGCGCCGTCCCCAAGGACGGCCCGTCCGCCGGCATTGCCGTCACCACCGCTATGCTGTCCGCCCTGACAGAGCGAAAAATTAAGGCGGGGATTGCGATGACAGGCGAAGTCACTTTACGGGGAAGAGTGCTGCCCATCGGCGGCCTGAAGGAAAAATCCATGGCCGCTCTGCGCAATGGCATCACCACCGTGCTGATCCCCAGGGACAATGTGCGGGATCTGGAGGAGATCGACCAGACCGTCCGGGCCGCCCTGCGGTTTATCCCGGTCAGCACGGTGGACGAGGTGTTTGCCGCTGCCCTGTGCCCCGCGGCGGACCCCATCCGGGAAGAGGCGGCCGCCCATGTCGCCGCCTTTGCTCCCATGGGCCGGGACGCCAAGAACGACGCCGCCCTGCGGCAGTAAGGGGGGGATGGGATGGCCTTGAATTTTGGAAAGGCGGAGTTTGTCCGCTCCGCTGCCTCCCAGGGGCAGTTTTTGCGGGATGGCCTGCCCCAGTTTGCCTTCGCGGGGCGGTCCAATGTGGGCAAGTCCTCGGTGATCAACCGTCTGCTGGGCCGGAAGAATCTGGCCTATGTGGGGGCGTCCCCCGGAAAGACCACCCAGATCAATTATTTCCTGGTGGATAAGGGGGCCTATCTGGTGGATCTGCCGGGCTACGGCTATGCCAAAGTGTCCAGGGCGGAGAAGGATCGCTGGGGCAGGCTGATGGACAGCTATTTTCAGGACGAGAGCGGCATTTTGACCGCCGGCGTCCTGATCGTGGACATCCGCCACAAGCCCACGGCGGACGACGTGACTATGCACACCTGGTTCCGGGAGACCGGCTGCCCGGAGATCGTGGTGGCCAATAAGCTGGACAAGCTGAAAAAAAGCCAGGTGGAACCGGCGCTGGCCCTGATCCGGGAGACGCTGGAGCTGACAGAGGCGGATCTCCTGGTGCCGTTTTCCGCGGAAAAGGGAACTGGGAAAGAGGATCTGATCGGCCTGCTGAACGCGGCCTGCGGGAGATAAGACCATAGAAAAAGGAACGGCGAAAGCCGTTCCTTTTTCTATAGTCATGCCATTTCCGCCGGGGTTTTGGGCAGCTCACTCAGGCTGTCAATGGGGGTGGTGAGATACAGCCGCAGCAGCTGGGCCCAGCCCGCCTCCGCGTCGGTGAAGGCCCCGCTGTCCATGGCGGCGTCCAGGGCATCCAGGGCGGTTTGCAGCTCCACCGGATACAGCTCCGCGTCGTAGGCGGTGCCCATCATGGCACTCCATTTGACTTCCGCATCCCCGCCGTCTGTGGATAAGGCTTTGGCAAATGTGACCGGGTTATAGAAAAACGCGCTGGAGAGAATGCCGCAGTAAGATTCAGAATATGCACCGTCCAGCCCCTTGGCCGTGCATCCCAGTTGGATCCACAGAATTTCAGAGGAGGAGTAGGATTCCTGATTGGCCAGCCACCACATGAAGGAAAACAGGGTATCGTCCGGCTGTACTGCATTGCCCATCGCTCTGAATTCTCCCCAGTCCATATCCGGCAGAAGGCTGAATACATCCCGGCGGTATCCGTATTCTTCCTCGGCGGAGAGGTTGTTGTTGGTGACCAGCTGGTTCCAGGCGATGTAGACCCTCTGCGTGTCGCTGAGTTCCTCCTGCTCCGGCTCCTCCCGCTGGGAGAAGTCCGGCTCGCCGTCCACCACAGGGAAGCGGGAGACCTGATCCGGGGCGTACCAGTCGCCCAGCTCGCCCAGGGCCTCTACAGAGATCCCGGCGACTTTGCCGTTTTCCATGAAGAACAAGACCGCATAGTATCCGCTCATAGTGCGGTCGGAGACAAAATCCGAAAAAACATAATAGTAGTCATGCCGCACCAGGGAGTAACTGTCCGCCTCCTTGAGGCAGTAGACCAGCTCGTCCCCATAGGCTGCCAGCACGTCGTCCTGGGTACTGCCAGGGGCGATGTCCCGGGGCGTGCGGACGCTGGAGGCAATGGTGGACAGGCCGGTGATGGTCTCCCAAAGAGAATCCGCCTCGTCAATGCGGTCGTACTCCACGGTGACGGCTCCGCAGACGGCAGTGTGGTACTTCACCGCGCCGAAGTCCGTGTCCAGGACCTCCTCCGGCGCCGTCAGCTCCAAAGAGGTGCCAAAGGGGAAGAGGCCCTCCTGTTCGCCCAGCTCCAGAAATTCCGTCCCGCCGTCGCTGCCGGGCCAGACCAGGGCGAAGTCCGTCTCCGGCATTTCCGGCTCAGGGACACCGGGGTCTGTGACAACGGTATGGGGCTGGGGCTTTTTCAGCGCAACGGCCAGCAGGGCCGCCGCCAGCGCTGCCGCCAAAACGGCGCAGACAACCGGCCAGAAGAAGCGGCGCGGCCTGGCGGGGGAGATGGCCGAAAGCGCCGCCGCTTCCGGCCCGGGGGCCGCCTCCAAGGGGGCTGGCGCGGGCGCCTCCGGCGTCTCCGTCAGCTCCGCCACGGAGACGCCGAATTCCCGGGCCAGAGCCATCAAATTGTTCATATCCGGCGCCGCCGCGTCAGTCTCCCACTTGCTGACTGCCTGACGGCTGACACCCAGCCGCCCGCCCAGCTCCTCCTGGGAGATTCCCAGTCCCTTTCGATATTGGCTGATCCGCTGCCCCAAGGTCATGGGCGGACACCTCCTTTTCTGACTGCAGTATGACAGATTTGGAGGTAAAAATCTACCACCCCCGTGTCAAATATCGGTTGCGGCGGCAAAAAAGTGGAAACGGAGACGGGGCCGCCCTAGGCCGGGACATGGAGGGCAAATCCGTTTTTTTCGGGAAAATTTGTCTACCCCCTATGCAAATCCGAAAAAATACGATAAAATAAACCCGATATCATCTGTACTGGAATTGGAGGTTTTTTGACATGGCAAAACCTGTTTATCAGCGGGTCCTGCTGAAGATCAGCGGCGAGGCCCTGGCCGGCGGCAAGGGCTCCGGCCTGGATTTTGAGATGATCGGCAGCGTCTGCGACGTCATCAAGGAGTGTCTGGACATGGGCGTCCAGGTGGGCCTGGTGATCGGCGGCGGCAACTTCTGGCGGGGCGCCAAAAACAGCGGCGGCAAGATGGAGCGCACCCGGGCCGACCACATGGGGATGCTGGCCACGGTGATGAACTGCCTGGCGGTGGCCGATGTGTGCGAGCAGAAGGGCATTCCCGTCCGGGTCCAGACCGCCATTGAGATGCGCGCCATCGCCGAGCCCTACATCCGGGGCCGGGCCATCCGGCATCTGGAAGAGGGCCGCGTGGTCATCTTCGGCGCGGGCACCGGCAATCCGTTTTTCTCCACCGACACGGCGGCCGTGCTGCGGGCGGCGGAGATCAATGCCGATGTCATCCTGCTGGCCAAAAACGTGGACGGCGTGTACACCGCCGACCCGGTAAAGGACCCCACCGCCGTGAAGTACGACACCATCAGCTACGACGATGTGCTGGCCCAGCACCTGATGGTCATGGACTCCACCGCCACATCCCTCTCCATGGACAACCACATCCCCGTGCTGCTCTTTGCCCTGAAGGAGCCCCGCAACATCATCCGGGCCCTGTGCGGCGAAAATGTGGGCACCATCGTCAAAGAATAAAACCGGAACGACCTCCCATAACAGAAACGTGAAAGGAAGGACCCTATTATGTTGAAGGACGAGTACAAGGTATACGAGGAAAAAATGAAGAAGAGCATCGACTCTGTCGCGGCGGACTTTGCCTCCGTGCGGGCGGGCCGGGCCAACGCCGCCGTGCTGGACCGCATCCTGGTGGACTATTACGGCAGCCCCACCCCCATCCAGCAGATCGCGGCCATTTCCTCTCCCGATCCCCGGGCGCTGGTCATCTCCCCCTGGGACAGCAAGGCCCTGAAGAGCATCGAGAAGGCCATCCAGAACTCCGATCTGGGCATCAACCCCCAGAACGACGGCCGCTGCATCCGCCTGACCTTTCCCCAGCTGACGGAGGAGCGCCGCAAGGAGCTGGTGAAGCAGATCCGCAAATACGCGGAGGCCGGCAAGGTGGCCGTCCGCAACATCCGCCGGGACGCCATGGACAACTTCAAGAAGCAGGAGAAGAAGTCCGAGATCACCGAGGACGAGCTGAAGATGGTGGAGAAGGATCTCCAGAAGCTGACCGATGACAGCTGCAAGACGCTGGATGATCTGCTGGCGAAAAAGGAAAAGGAATTGATGGCGGTCTGATGGCTGAAGTATTGAAAAGCACCAATACGGCGGGGCAGGAGCAACACCTGCCTCGCCATATTGCGATTATTATGGACGGCAACGGCCGCTGGGCAACCAAGCGGGGCCTGCCCCGCACCGCCGGTCACAAGGCGGGGGCGGAGACCTTCCGCCGCATCGCCACCTACTGCAAGAACATCGGCGTGCAGTATCTGACGGTGTACGCCTTTTCCACGGAGAACTGGAAGCGCTCCGCCGACGAGGTGGGGGCCATTATGACCCTTTTGAAGAAGTACCTGCTGGAGGCCGTGGACACCATGGAGCGGGACCATATCCGCCTCCACTTCTTCGGGGACATGACCCCCATTTCCCCGGAGCTGCAGGCCCTGGCCCGGGAGACGGATGAGATCACGGAGCATCTCTCCAAGGACGACTTCCAGGCCAATGTCTGCCTGAACTACGGCGGCCGGGACGAGATCCTGCGGGCGGCGCGGCGGTTCGCCGCCGACTGCGCGGCAGGGGAGCGGCGGCCCGAGGAGCTGGACGACGGGCTGTTCTCCTCCTATCTGGACTCCCGGGGCATTCCGGACCCGGAGCTGATCATCCGCCCCAGCGGAGAGCTGCGGCTTTCCAACTTCCTGCTGTGGCAGTGCGCTTATGCGGAGTTCTATTTCACGGATGTCCTCTGGCCGGACTTTGACGAGGCGGAGCTGGACAAGGCCATCGCGGCCTATCAGGGAAGAGACCGCCGCTTCGGCGGTGTGAAGAAATAAGCCTTTACAGAAAAGAGGGCTGTTATGAAATCGAGAATTTTGGTGGCTGTCATCGGCGTGCCGGTGCTGGTGTGGGTGGTCCTGTGGGCGCCCATGCTGGTGATGATGGCGGCGCTGGCCCTGCTGGCCGGTATCGGCGCGGGAGAGCTGATGAAATGCGTCGGTGTGGAAAAGGGAAGCCCTTTGATGACCTGGACGGTCATCGCCGCGGTCTTCTCCGTGGAGTGGTACTATGACCGGCCAAGCGTGATAGCGGTGTGGTGGATCATCTATGTGGTCGTCACCTTTATCTATGCCATCCTCAAGGCGGGAGAGGTGAAGTTCGTCCAGTGCATGGCGGGCGTCTTCGGCGTGGTGCTGATCCCGTACTCCTTCTCCGCCTTTCTGCGGCTGGAGGCCGCCGGCGTCCACCGGGCCTATCTGCTGCTGCCCTTCATCCTCAGCTTTGCCTGCGACACGTTCGCCTATTTCGCGGGCCTGACGCTGGGCAGGCACAAGCTGGCCCCCAAGGTCAGCCCCAAGAAGACCGTCGAGGGTTCCATCGGCGGCATCCTGGGCAACGTGGTGTGCGGCCTGCTCTTCGCCTTTGTCATGGACCGCTGGTTCGGCGGCAGCATCGGCTATGGCCCCATGGTGCTCCTGGCCCTTCTGTGCGGCATCGTGGCCCAGGTGGGGGATCTGAGCTTCTCCCTCATCAAGCGGGAGTTCGGCATCAAGGACTACGGCCGCCTGTTCCTGGAGCACGGCGGCGTGCTGGACCGGTTTGACAGCGTGCTGTTTGTGACGCCGGTCATTGAGACGGTCCTGGTCTTTGCGTTGAGATGATTTTAAGTTTTGTGAATTAGGATAAGCCTATGACGAATACGATTTCGATACTTGGCTCCACCGGCTCCATCGGCCGCCAGACCCTGGACGTGGCGGAGCAGCTGGGCCTGCGGGTGGCGGCACTTACCGCCAACTCCAGCGCGGAGCGCATGGAGGAGCAGGCGCGGCGGTTTCGGCCGCGTCTTGCCGTGCTGACCGACGAATCGGCGGCCAGGGACCTGGCGGTCCGGCTGGCGGATACCGATACCAGGGTTTCAGGCGGCTTTGCCGCCCTGGAAGAGGCCGCCACACTGGCGGAGGCCGACACGGTGGTCACCGCCGTGGTGGGCATGGTGGGTCTGAAGCCCACGCTGGCGGCCATCCGGGAGAAAAAGCGCATCGCCCTGGCCAATAAAGAGACCCTGGTCTGCGCGGGCCAGCTGGTGATGGACGCGGCGGACCGCTATGGGGCGGAGATCGTGCCGGTGGATTCCGAGCACTCCGCCATCTTCCAGTGCGTCCAGGGCTGCGCGGACCGGGGCGAGATCAAGCGGCTGATTTTGACCTGTTCCGGCGGGCCATTTTACGGAATGACCTACGACGAAGTGGGTAGAATGACAAAGGCGGACGCCCTGAAGCACCCCAACTGGAAAATGGGCCCCAAGATCACCGTGGACTGTGCCACGCTGATGAACAAGGGCCTGGAGGTCATCGAGGCCATGCGGCTGTACCGCCTGCCGCTTCGGCAGGTGGACGTGGTCATCCACCGGCAGAGCATCGTCCACTCCCTGGTGGAATACCGGGACGGCGCGGTGCTGGCCCAGCTGGGCACGCCGGATATGCGCCTGCCCATCCGGTACGCCATGACGTATCCCAACCGGGGGGAGAATCCGGCGGAGCCGCTGGACCTGCTGGCCTGCCCGCCCCTGACCTTCGCGGCCCCGGACCGGGAGGCGTTCCCGTGTCTGCGGCTGGCCGAGGAGGCCGCCAGCCAGGGCGGCACCGCCTGCGCCATCCTGAATGGCGCCAACGAGGAGGCCGTCCGGCTGTTCCTGGCGGACCGGATCGGCTTTCACGACATCCCCCGGCTGGTGGAAAAGGCCAGGGGGGAAGTGCCGGTGGTCCAAAATCCGGCTTTGGAGGAGATCTTAGCGGCGGACCGGGCAGCCCGGCGCGCCGTGCTTGGGAAATAAATCGATTTGGAGCTGTTGCATGAAACCTGTTTTTATCCTGGCGGCGATCTTGATTTTCGGCGTACTGGTGGCCGTCCATGAATTTGGTCATTTTATCACGGCAAAGCTGTGCGGTGTCCGGGTCAACGAATTTTCCATCGGCATGGGCCCCCTGCTCTGGCACAAGGAGACAGAGGAGACCCGCTATTCCCTGCGGGCCTTTCCCATCGGCGGCTTCTGCGCCATGGAGGGGGAGGACGAGGACACGGGAGACGAGCGGTCCTTTGTCCGCCAGGGGTTCTGGAAGAAATTCGTCATCCTGGCCGCCGGGGCGTTTATGAACTTTCTGACCGGCGTGGTCATCCTGCTGGTCCTGTATGCCGGCGCGGCGGCCTTTTTCACCGACGAGATCAGCGGCTTTGCGCCGGAATTTGCTTTGCAGGGCGAAAACGGCCTGATGGAAGGGGATATCTTCTATAAGATCGACGGCTACCGCACCTATCTGCGGGGGGACGCGTCGCTGTTTTTGTCCTACCACCAGGGGGATACCATCGATCTGGAGGTCATCCGGGACGGGGAAAAGGTGGTTTTGAAGGACTTCCCCATGACCCGGCAGACCTATTCTGACAGCAATGGCGGCACCTATACCGGCTTCGGCCTGTATGTGGGCGCCCATGTGACGGAGGCGACCCTGGGCGCAAAGCTGCGCTACACCTGGAATACGGCCATGGATTTTGTCCAGCTGGTGTGGTTCAGCCTGGTGCAGCTGGTGAGCGGCGGAGCCTCCATGGAGGATCTCAGCGGCCCGGTGGGCATCGTGTCCACCATCACGGAGGTGGGCTCCGCGGCGGAGAGCGCCGGCGACGCCTGGAGCCAGGTCTTCTATTTCGCGGCGCTGCTGGCGGTGAATCTGGCGGTGATGAATCTGCTGCCCATCCCCGCGCTGGACGGCGGCCGCATCTTCTTCCTGCTGGTGGATGCCGCGGCGCTGCTGGTGTTCAAGCGGCGGGTGCCGGAGAAGTATCAGGCGGCGGTGAACACCGTGGGCTTTGTGGTGCTGATGGGCTTTATGCTGCTGGTGACCCTGCAGGATGTTTGGAAGCTGATCCAATAGGGAGGACGCAAACATGACAAAGAAGCTGATGGTGGGCCGGGTGGCTGTGGGCGGCGGCGCCCCGGTGTCCATCCAGTCCATGTGCAATACCAAGACCGACGATGTGGCCGCTACCGTGGCCCAGATCAAGCAATTGGAGGCCGCCGGATGCGAGATCATCCGGGTGGCCATCCCTGACCAGGCGGCGGCAGAGGCCGTGGACAAGATCAAGGAGCAGATCGGCATTCCCCTGATCGCCGACATCCATTTCAACTACAAATTCGCCCTGGCGTGCGCGGAGCGGGGGATCGACGCCCTGCGCATCAACCCCGGCAATATCGGCGGGGAAGAGAAGGTCAAGGCCGTGGCGGACATCTGCCGCCAAAAGGGCATCCCCATCCGCGTCGGCGTCAACGGCGGGTCCTTGGAAAAGGAGCTGCGGGCAAAATACGGCGGCGTCACCGCCGAGGCCCTGGTGGAGAGCGCCATGGGCCATGTACATCTGCTGAACAGGTTCGACTTTGACGACATCTGCATCTCCGTGAAGTGCTCCGACGTGCCGCTGACCATGGCGGCCTACCGCCTGCTGGCGGAGCAGACGGACTATCCCCTGCATCTGGGCGTCACCGAGGCGGGCACGCCCTCCATGGGCATGGTGAAATCCGCCATGGGCATCGGCGGATTGCTGTGCATGGGCATCGGAGACACCATTCGCGTGACCCTGACCGCCGACCCGGTGGAGGAGATCTACGCCGCCCACAAGATCCTGAAAGCCGCCGGGCTGCGGAAAGAGGGCGTGAACCTGATCGCCTGCCCCACCTGCGGCCGCACCCGCATCGACCTGATCCCCATTGCAGAGGAGGTGGAACGGCGGCTGGCGAACTGTCAAAAGAACATCACCGTGGCGGTGATGGGCTGCGCCGTCAACGGCCCCGGCGAGGCTGCCGCCGCCGACATCGGCATCGCCGGCGGCAGGGGCGAGGGCCTGCTGTTCCGAAAAGGGGAGATCCTTTACAAGGTGCCCCAGGAACGGCTTGTGGACGCATTGATGGCGGAAATTGAGAAACTTTAAGAATTGACAATGAGGGGACACTGGACGTGAACGCGTCTTTTGGAGCGTGGCTTCTTTTTGAAAGAGACCACTTGAAAACGGTGGAAACGGCGTTCGGCAAGCACCCTCATTGTCCATTGTCCATTGTCAATTGTCCATTATTTTATTGGACCATATCAGAGAGGAAACCATGTCAAGAGATATCCCGTTTTTTGAAATGTTCACAGAGCTGCAGCTCTCCGGTGAGCTGCGGCTGAAGCTGGCGGGCGCGGTGCTGACGGGAGCCTGTATCGACCAGTCCGCCATGTCCATTGCCCTGCAATTGACCGTTAAATTCCCGCTGTCAGAGTCCGACATCCAGGACATCGCCGACTGCCTGAAGGCGGTCTACGGCTTCACCAAGGCGGAAATCCATGTCACCTGCAAGGCCCCGGAGGCCCCCCGGCCCGTGCCCCAGGCGTCCGCCGCGCCTGCGGGCAAGGGCGCCGGCAGGCCGGCGGTGGGCAAGGTGCTGATGGGCAATCCCATCAAGGCCAAGCCCGGCCCCATGAAGGATTTAAATTTGAAAATGGGCAACGCCACGGTGGCGGGCAAGGTGTTTGCCTTCGAGTGCCGGGAGACCCGGCGGCCCGGCATGTGGCGGCTGAGCTTCGACATGACGGATTACACCAACTCCGTGACGGTGCAGAAAAACCTGACCACCAAGGAGGCCCAGAGCCTGGAGAGCGCTATCAAGCCCGGCATGTGGCTGTGCGTCCAGGGCAAGATGGAGCCCACCTGGGACGGCAAGGATATCCAGCTGAACCCCTATCACATCAACGTGATCCAGCACAAGGAGCGGGAGGACACCGCCCCGGTGAAGCGGGTGGAGCTGCATTTACATACGAAAATGAGCAACATGGACGCCCTGACGGACACCAAGGAGGTCATCCAGGAGGCCATCCGCTGGGGCCATCCCGCCATCGCCATCACGGACCACGGCGTGGCCCAGT